>Ga0209589_1000212_pt1 | contig 69240 bp, 37 predicted proteins | sample CowpeawhiteBW_FD_187525 | JGI IMG/M metagenome (GOLD analysis project Ga0209589, IMG submission 187525) | Root nodule microbial communities of legume samples collected from California USA - Cow pea white BW (SPAdes) (version 2) | ecosystem: Host-associated > Plants > Roots > Nodule | place: USA... | reverse complement strand
TTTTTTGTTATTTTTTTAAAAAAAAAAAAAAACAATACTTATGTTGAACTAGTTAGGATCAATATTATATAACCTTCAACTTTTGATTATGTTCATTAACAATATAGGACCAACTTTTTCATACAGAGACATTGAAAAATACAAATATTTTTAATGAGTTAAAATAATTAGTCTATTTATAAATTAATTTGTAAAAACAAATTTAGTTATTTTTTATTTTTATTTTACATGTAAGTTAATTTTAATTTATATAAATAACTATTTTAAAATAACATGAAAAAAAATAATAAGAAAGGAATAATGAGGTCAGCTATTATTTTTCGGTGCTATAAATAGGATTACATTTAAGAAAAAGCTTAGTAGGAATCTGCTTTTCTACACAAACAAACAACAAACCAAAAAGCGATTAAATTTAAGTAAAACGCAGTTGTGGATTAAAATTAATATATATATTTAGTTTAAAAATAAAATACAATTCTTATAATTAATTTAGAGATAAAAAATATATTTAACTCTAAATTTATATTTTTCATGAATGTTTACTTGCAGATAAACAGTTTAAAATATTAAAAGTATGAATTAGTTTTTTTTCACTAATATGTTTAAAGTTTTATTAATCATTAAATTTTGACTGCACGGAGTCTACAATTTTTCATACTGGAGTAGGGAACATAATGAAAGTGTGCAGTGTAAAGTAGTAAAATGTAAAGGTGAGTTGTGGTCAAATAAGCAAAGCTTAAATGAGCATTAAATATGTTAAGTTTTAAGCTAATTTCTCCCTTTTGTGGCACAACGGTGTATGATTCTTTTGACTTAAACTTTTTTTCAATTTTGTGGGGCTATCTATGGAATGGTAAAAACCTTAATTTGACCTCTTTAAAATATTGTAACTTTAGTTTCTCATCAATTTCTATTTTTTTATTTTAGCTTTTAGATTTTTAAGAAATTATGTTGTAGTACTATGAAGAGGCAATTTGGTTAATTAAAATGTACAATAAAAAACATGAGCACAAATTTGGATTGGATTAAAATTGTGGATTTTCAAAAATTAATAGGTAAATATTCAAAATAAAATTTTAGATTATCAGTTAAAAACCAAAAAAATTATCGATAACTTAATTTAATATATTTGAGTAAATTATAACTGAACTAACTGGGTTTTTTTCCTATAAATACTTAAATTAACTTATTTTAGAAGTTTATAACTTATAAACTACTAGCTATGCTATCTTATTTGTGTGATTTTATCTTAATATATGTACATGATCGAAACTGTTTTAGTATGGAACCAAACGATCTCAAGAACATTTTTTGTGAATCTTTTCTTCGCTCATCTTCGAATCTATCGCATTATTGGGCCGGGATATACAAGGCCAAAAGGGACGAGATATACCTAGCCTTCTTGTCTTGCCAATGGTGTTTTGTTGGACTATTGTGTTTATTTGGGTTGTTGTGCTTAATTGGATCGCACAGAAGATTTCCTTCAACATTCACCACCAGGCCGAGATGAGGTCGGCCCCTGCCTGTGCCGGGATGATGTCAGCCACATATAGGGATGTCAAAAAAATCTGTACCCGCGGGTATCTACGGGTATCCACGGGTAAAACCCGCAACAGTAAGAAACAAATATTAAAAATGGATACCCGCTACTCGCGGGTACGAGTATTTTTGATACCCGCATGTTAACGGTGCAGGTACGGGTATTAAGTATCTGTACCCGTGGATACCCATACCCACTAAACTTTTGTCTTCATTCTTCCAACTTCAAGTATTGATATGTTGTCTTCTTCCAAGTACTTCCCTTGACATTCTTCTCTCTCCTTTCTTTGAAATCGGGCATCTACATCAAACCCTACATAGATAGTGACATTTATGGTATGTTTGTTTTCAAAATGATGGAATCAAAATAAGAATACTTGGCACGTGACAACAGTTCAGGTTTATTATTTTTTTTATTTTTTTTTTTATTTTTCAGGAATCAATTGGAGTAAATGGGCTTGTTGATCAAAGCATTAATTAAAGAATTTTTATTGTGTTGAACATCATTTTATATTTACTTTTATAATTATTTGGACTTGTATGAAATTGAGTTTATTTGAACTTTATTTAAAATTTATGACAGTGATGTATTTTATTTTATTTGAATCTAAGATTAAATATTTATTTTTTAAATAATTTGGTAAATATTTGCAGGTACCCATGGATATCCGCGGGTACCCATGATGGATATCCGCGAATATGAAAAAAAATAGGTAGGTACCCGCATAATGAATACCCGACGGATATGGATAGGGGTACGAGGTGAATATTTATCCAACGGGTAGGGTACGGGGGAGCTACTATCTGTACCCTACCCGCTCCGATGATATCCCTAATCGCATGTGTACCTTGGTTGGGCCGGGATGATGTCGGCCTACACCTATACTATACTTTTTTATTATGTATTTTTAATTTTATTGAAAAAATTAGTTACTGTATTACTTTTAATATTTGTTGGGTTTTTTTTATAACTTTTATATAGTTTAAATTAAAAAAATGTTCGCCATTAACCATGACTATATGTGAAAATAATAAACATTGTAAAAAAACTTAATGAAAATAGATTAAATTGATAAACAAATTTAGTTTTGAAAAATAAAATATGGTTAATACTTATTAAATGAACTTGTTAGAAAAAATGACTAATTCAAATTAAAAAAAAGCTTATACAATTTTTACAAAATCAATAAAATATTAAATGTTTTAATAATATATATATATATATATATATATATATATATATATATATATATATAATTACGTAATACACTAAAATAAAACTTTTAAATAGTGAAATATTTTAGTGACCAATAATAATTAGTAGCTATAGTAATCAATTTATATACTAATTTACAAATATTAAAAATTATTGGTTACTAAAATAATCACTATTATGAATAAAAAATTATAATTGGTCATTAAATTAGTCTTTAAAATTAGCTATTATGGTTTTGATTACCAAAGGAATTTTGTCACTAAAAATTAGGTACTTGAGTTTTGGCTACCAAAATGACTTAGTTTCTAAATTGGTTTCTAATTAATTAGTGACCAATTATATTTATTTATAATTGTGACTATTTTAGAAATCAATAATTTTTAATTTTGTAAATTGGTATCTAAATTGATCACTATAGTGACTAACTATTTTTAATTTCTAAAATTATTTTCTAATTGAGAATTTTCTTGTAATGATAGTATACTTTTGTATAAAAAATGAAAATTTATTTATATAATAAAATTTATAAATTGATTTTCTTTTGTGTTGTTTCATATTTATCATTGAAAGAGACTTAAATTTTCTATAACAAATTTTAGCATTTTTTTTATATAGTTTTTCTTTTCTTTTTTATCATTTTGACTTCCTTTTCTATCACCTTTGTAAAGAAATAAATATATTTATAATTTTTGAAAATTTACAATGTTGTTTTAGATAAAGAACAAAAAATATTTTCTCAAATTAAATGATCTTTTTGTGTTTTGTTGTTTGGATTTCTAAATTGGTATGTAGACTTGCTAAGTTTTAGAGTGTATGATTCATTTTAAGGATAAATTCAAATGAGTAAAGTAAAATTAATTATGGTTAAAGTAGATTATGAAAAGGCTTATGATTCACTTAAGTGAGACTATCTTATTTATATGATGGATTGATTGAGGTTCCATAATAAATGGAGATAGATAGGTATTTTGAGTTAACTACAATCTTAATTTTAGTGAATGAGAGCCTAATCAAAGAAATTCATACCTACGAAAGAACTTAGACAAGGGGACTCAAAAGGCTTATCAGGGATGCTTAAAAGGGTCTTTTAGGAAAAGATTTTACAAGGGATGAAAGTAGGTGAGAATGGGGTCGAGGTGAGTTTGATACAATTCACTAATGACACGCTCTTTATTCGTAATGAAAACCAACAAAATATCTTAGTCATTAAGAGTAGGGATAGCAACGGGGCGGGGTAGGAATGAGTTTTGCTATCTCATACCCATCTCCGTAGAAAAAATCCATCCTCATCCCCATACTTAAACCCAACGGGTATCAAACTTTTGTCTCATCCTCATTGTTAAAACATATATGTCTAATATAACTCAACCAAAAAAGGGATTTAAACTGTTTATTGAGTCTTTCACTTATTTTAATTGAATCTTGAAAGTTTCTTTAACCCTAATGACCCAATTAACCAATTTTACAGCTTTGTGTTAATGGATTGTGTAAAGCAATCAAGAAAGGTGCAAAAGAAGAGAGAAACAAAGAACACAACAATTTATACTGGTTCGATTCAATATGATTCTACGTCCAGTCTTCTCCTAAGTAACCCACTTAGGAGGATTCCACTAAAACAATAGAGATACAAGAATTACAAGAACATCTATATAATTCAAGACCCTAAAGACTAAGGAGTTGATCTACAAATCAAGAACTACCCCTAGATGCAATGCATCCACACAATTGCACCTAGACCTTCACTTCACACAGTGAATCAACTGTAAATAGAAATACAATAGAAAAGAAACAAGGAACGAATACACCTAGTGGATGTGCAGATTTATCACTTGATCATAGATCCAATCTTGACCCACAAAGGTTGAATCCACCATCAATCTTCTTGATTGTCCAATTGAATGATCTCCCAAGCAAGCACAAGAACTATATGTATCTTGATCTCATAAAAAGAAGTCTCTTAGTTCGTTTCTCTGCAATTCAATTATTTTTCTCTTTGTTTTAAAACTGATTTCAAAACTGTTTTTATACCAGAGTTCTGCTGTAGTAATTAATGGATTAGGTATTTACTTAATAGATTATTGTGAGTGTATTTTCACTACATTAGTGCAGTGCCTTCATATAATCTATTAGTTAAGTATTTAATCCATTTACGAGTTTTGCTTTTGACACATTCAAAAGTTTGATAGCTGATTTAATCCAATTCAAGCTTGTTTTACATGTAATTCTTGATCTACAACATCTAATGCACAAGCTAAAAAAACAAGACTAATCCTAAACCAGTGATGCACATGATGCATAGCCTTGGACATCATCAAAACCATCTTCACTTGAGTTGAACAAGCTCCCCCTTTCAACACCCATCCATATCGGGTAACGGATATAATCTTGTACCCATACATGTACCCATTTTCTTACCCCTTTAATATCAATTTTAATTATTTTTTATAAAATAATAAAAAATTAAGGTAACATAAACATAATATTATCAAAAATTCAATATTAGGAGGATGATTGTTTCTTCGATATCAAATACTTTGAAATAAATTATAATTGTTTACATTTTATATTAGAATACCAAATAAAATTTCATGAAAACCAAAACATTTATTAAATATGCAAACATTAATGGAACTTAGTTGATAAAATTTAAAAATATATAAAAGGAAAACAAATATTCAAATTAAAATATATTTTAAATGTTTGTTTACTTCAATTTTTTAAATTCTAATGAATATCTTTTTTATACACTAATAAAAGTTATAATACATCAATTGATGAAAATGACGGAAAGAACAAATAATAAACATAATAATAAAATTTTAACATAGATCTTATATCTTTTGAAGTTTAATATATGTTGGATAGTGATAAAAAAATATTGACGACAATTACAATAAATTTTTATACTATAGTAAATAAAAGTTATTAATACAATTATAGTGAAAAAATTACAGTATGATTGATAACGAGTTATAAAATAAAAATAATTAGATAAAATATATTGAAATAATATTCTACATGATGAAAATAAACAACAAATAAAAATATTAAAAATTAAACACATGTGTGTCTTATAAACATTTTGAGAGACTATTGAAAGAAATTGCACAAAAGAAAAACAAATGTGTAATTAAGGGTATGATAAGAAGAAAAATACCTTAGAGATCTAAGAAAACTTTTCAAATATCAACATATATACTCAATGGTTGAGAAATACCAAAAATTATTTTAGCGAAATAAAAAAGTTCTTCAAATGAAACAACAATTAATAATAATAAGTAAATAATTATTTTATATTACCTACTAAATGAAAGGTTTATCCGTGACATATTTTATCTGTGAATACTTGCTGGCAAAAGTATTTTTACCATCCTTCCCTTTTTCCTAGTTTCTTAAGCGCCAAATTGGAGAAAAAAAAAGTTTCCATTTCATTCTTCTTTCCTTCCCTTTCCATTATTAAATTTCTTTATTCACTTAAATTAGTTCTATAACGTAATTTTTTATAAAAAATCTCAAACAAACAAATATGTAATATATTAAAATCCATTCTATAATATAATAGAAAAATGACCACAACACATGCTAAGTTGTTTACTAGAAAAAAGAATTTATCAACTAACAAAATTTGTCAGCAATTATTAATCCTCGTTAGTAATTCAAAATTACACATGACTTATCGATGATAAAGAATCTATTAGTCAAATGATCATTAGTAAATTTTATTGTCGAATAAGAAAAATTGTCGATAATTACAAACGTTCAAAATTTTTCAGTAATTACCCATTGATAATTATTGATGGCCAAAACTTGTCAATAATTATCCATTGATAATCATCAATAGTCAAAGTCCATATGTAATTATTGACAGTAAAAAGCTATCAATAATTATTTGTCGGTTAATATCCATTAGTAATTACTGACAAATTTTGGCCTTGATAAAATTTGTTAGTAAATATCGTTATTTGATCCTCCTTATTTTCCCTTTTTCAATTTTTTTTCTTCTTTTTTCTCCTCTTCCTCCATTGTTGTTGTCATTACTGGATCTGCCATTATCGTCGCAACCTCTAGTACTATCATAACTGTTGCAACCTTAGCTCCTCGTCCTTTTCTTTCTCTTTTTCCTTCTCCTTCTCTTCTTCCTCCTTCTCCTCTTCTTCTTCTCTTCTTCTTTACTAATCCAACATCATTTAATTTATTAAAAATATTTCATCAAATTTGGTAAAAATGTTTAGACCCATTTTATCGACAAATTTACAGACAAATTTTAAAAAGATTCAATTACTAACAGATTTAGCAACAAATTTTTAAAAATTTATTTATCAGCAAATATTTACCAACAATTTTTCAAAAAAATCAATTACCAAGAATTTACCAATGAATTTTATTATGAAATGGGCAAAGTCCAAAATAGGAACTTTGACGCTCATTTTATTGACATAAATATCTGTCAGTAATAAACATTATAAATTACCTATGATGCACAAATACAATGTGTATCGGATATGATACGTATCTGACACGTCAATATATTTATTTTGAAAATAATAGGATACGATACGTGATATATGAATATTAAAAAATGTATATTAATTCTTAAAAACATGATAAATATATGATTGTTATTGTGTGAATCCAAATTAAAACTATATGTACTAAAGTTGTTAACATAAAAAAATAAAAATTATTGTCATTGTAAAAATACCATTATAAGGAAACTTTCAAATAATAACCAATTTTAGTAAAAAAAATATGTTAAAGACCACTTTTCTAATTAAAGACCAATTATTTTAATAGTCAAAATATTTGTAGCTAATGTTAGGGACAAATTTAGAAACCAATTCATAATAAAAACTATTTTAATTATCAATTTAGACACCAATTATAATTTTTTTGAACTATTTTAGTTGCAAATAATTTTTAGTTTTTAAATTGGTACTTAAATTGGTCACTATATAATGATTAATTATTTTTTATTACTAAAATTTGTCTTTATTCAAAGATTTCTTTGTATTGTACTATGACTTTATAAATTAGATATTTCATTACTTCTCATAAAGTATCAGATATGGATATGTGTTCGACACGAACACGTGACCTAAGAAATTATTGACAAATATTACTGACAAATATTTCATTAGTAGTAAATGCTCGAATTTACTTTAGAGATATTTTTATTAATAATTCAAAATTTAAAATCTATGGATATTTTATCGATAATTTAGCATTTTGTAGATGTGATCAATGAATTATAAACATTTTATTATAAAACTCCAAAATAATAAATATGTGATTCTCCTCTTAAAACGTATTTCTATTAAACATGAAATCAAACTCACTTAAAACCCTAATATATATATATTTAGTGTGGGGATAGTGCTTGTACACACTAGTCAGCCTACTGCCTCGGTTCTCACGGCACTCTTATTATCTAGTAAGTCATTTTGTTCACCAACCAAAAATGGAAGAAAAAAACCCTCACAACTTTTCCACATAAATTCAATGCACGCTTTTCCTCTATTTCTTTTTCTTCTAGAATCTTTGTTAACCTTTCAATTTTGGACTAAAATCAATGAGATTGATTACACCTTATAGATATCAACATCCTTCAATTTTTAATTTCATTTCTCGGATATGAAGCTTGGTTGGTGAGTTACGGACCCCATAAGATGAAATTATCTTTATTATTTCTCACACTCAAATACTCATGAGGTCAGTTTTTGAATGTCACGGTCCTATTAAGATGAATATCTTGTACATAAATTTATTTTCACTATTAAAACTTTTTATATTACATGATTTTTTTTTTAAATTTATTAAAAAAATTTACAAGAAAAGACTTTTTTCTACTATTTCTTCTAAGAATTTTAATTGACAGGTAATTCCTTCGTAGATAATTATTTTCTACAAAATTATAAAATTCACAAATATTTTCTACGAAATTTTTTACGAAAAGTGTTTTATACAAAACTTATAAGTATTTCTTAAAAAAAATTCAAAATAAAATTAACAAATATGAGATTTTTTTAGTATTGTTTTCAATAAATGCTACTTCGAACACATGGATTATAAAAACCAAATCACATCATCAACAACATCATTATATATTGAAAATATCACAAAACCATGTGTAGTTTTTTAAATTAGAATAAAATTCATAAAAAGTTCTTTCAAAGGGCTCTCTATATTGTGTGTTTTTCTTCTCTCATTGTAATTATGAGTTTTATTAAATTCTTCTATTTTTACACATCATCCTTCTCACCTCTCACTTTCCTGATTCATGCGCATTAAAACCTATTAAAAGATTATCCTTTAGAAACTATTTTTCTAAGAAAATCTGGTTTGAAAAAAAACTCTAAACATAGATTTTTGAAAGCACATGTGTCCTTCTCGAGTATTTCAGACTCTCTGTGCCCTAAAGTGATCATAAAACTGGTCAACTTAGAAGTTGGAAAGATATTAACTTTACATTAATATAAGACAGCCTTCACAGCCAAATTTCAAAGCATTGACAAAAGCTACATCACCATTAAACAATGTCCAACATTGTTGATAACTCCTAATTAACAAAAGAAAATGTAATAAAAACTTCAATATAGTACACTTCTCATAGTTTTATTTCCATGCTACAACTTTATTAATTAATAAGGTTTGAGAAGTCATCAACCAATTCTTTAAATAAAAAAAAAGTTTAATTATCAACAAAAACAAATATATTAAATAAGGATATTTGGATTTTATCACTAAATTGTAAAAAAAAAAGGTTTAGTGACATGTTTTATCATTAAATTGTCATATTTTTTGTTGCTCATTTTATGATTAAGTTTCAATTTTTAGTATATTTTTATCGTAACATCCTTCAATTTTTATACATTTTATTAGTAATAAAACGAAGTTATTTCATAAAAATGGTCATGATTAATAGACTTGTTTTATAGCAACATGTTACACATTCAACACATCAATAAAATGAGGGAAAACTATAAAAAAATGTCGGGTGGGGGAGAACTTTAATGATAACATTTAGAAAAAAAAAAAAGGTGATGAAAATGTGTTATTAAAAGTATATAAAAAAGAAAAGAAACAATTTTTTGTAATAAGAAAAAAGTTGAAAAATGAAGAAAGAGTGTGAGATTATGTGAGATGCATGCATAGACAGTGAAGTCGGAAAAGTTGGAAGGAAAATAAAAAATGTTAGAGCCCATAGTATATACAACTTAAAATTGATTCCAGTCTAAGAAAGACAAGAAGAACAAACCTTATTCTCCTATTCTGGCAATACTAAATTTCAGGAATTTTCTATACAAATAAACACATACCTTTCTTTTCTGCCACACACACTATATAAAAATAGTGGAATGGATTGTCTTGGAATCATGTTTATCCCCTCCAAGTTTTTTTATATTAATAATTCTCATTCTCTCTCTCTCTCTCTCTCTCCTATAATTCTGACTTGGGTTTGTAATTAAAGAGTGGAAGTTGCCCCAATCAATCAAAAGATCAAAAAGCTCAAAGCAGACACCAAAACCAAAAAGAAGACAACATGGGCAGAGCTCCTTGCTGCGACAAAGCAAACGTGAAGAAAGGTCCATGGTCACCAGAAGAAGATGCTAAGCTCAAATCCTACATAGAAAAACATGGCACTGGTGGTAACTGGATTGCTTTGCCTCAAAAAATAGGTATATATTTTACCACTTTTTTCTAACCCTATTTCTAAATTTTTCTTTCCTTCATCATCATTTCATTCACTATCCATCTCTATACTTCAAATTTTTAAACCACACTGTCTAAATTATTATTATAAGATTATATATATTCCAATTTGGTTTCGGTAATTCTCATTAATTTAACAGACATCATGATCAGTATCAAGATTAGGTTTTTTTTGTGTGTGTGTGTGTGTGTCTGACAGTACTTACTATCTTTAATTTTGTGATGAATTAGGCCTTAAGCGATGCGGCAAGAGTTGCCGCCTTAGGTGGCTGAACTACCTTCGCCCTAATCTCAGGCACGGTGGTTTCTCCGAGGAAGAAGACAACATTATTTGCAGCCTTTACATCAGTATCGGGAGCAGGTATGTGTGTGTGTGTGTGTGTTCATTTCACTCCCAGGTTTTGCTTGCTACAATATATGCATGCTAATAATTAATTATAATGCGTGTTTGGTTTTTGGAGATATAACTTTTACTGAGTAGATAATGGTTGTTTGTTTCGTGAAACCCTTTGGTTTGTTGATCGCAGGTGGTCGGTGATTGCAGCACAATTGCCGGGAAGAACTGATAATGACATAAAGAACTACTGGAACACGAGGCTGAAAAAGAAGCTTCTAGGGAAGCATCGAAGAGAGCCACGTAATAGAGGCAATTACAACAGTGTTAAGCAAGAAATTAGTGATGCTAATAGGAGGAGTAGCGATGGTGATTCTTCTTCCTTATCCATGGTTCAGGAAAATAGTAACACTAGTCAACAACATCAACAACATCAACAACAACATCAACAACTATGTTGGCCACAGAACATTAACATGCCAGTGCTGCCACTACCGATAGTACCCTTGCCATACACAACAAACCAAGGTCCAGGTTTCAACGACCAAGATTCCATCAAGAAACTCCTCATCAAACTCGGAGGAAGATTTTCCGGTGATTATTACCAGCCTACCCTTGATGGGTTGAATAATCTGCAATTTCCATCAGAAGGGCAACAGGTTTATCAAGAACAAGTTCATGTTGGTTCTTCTTCTTCTTCGGCCTGCATTGTTGCCAACAACAACGAGGTACAATTTGCACACACTGGTCAATACTCTGGTGTTGACGACAACATGGTGCAAGGACAAGGTGGTAATTTCACCCCATCATTTGAGGAAATGGTGCCTTCTTCTCATTATTCAGATGGGTTAGAGTTCTTGTACAATGAGGGCATGATCCACCACAAGATAACAGATTCTACTATCACTACTACTTGTGACCAAAACACCACCGCCACCACCACCGCCGCCACAAATTGGGGTGAAACCACCATTTATCACCATGATTCACTTGCTTCCCATTTTGAAGGTGAAGAATGTGGTTTGCAAGAGTTTAACTACCCAGGGGCACAATAACATGATCTTATTTGTATATTGTTATTTTACTTTCATTACTATTATTAGCCATTTGTGACAAGGGGAGGGGGTAATTGACAAATAAAATAAGTTACATATATAGATATAGTATGTATAACTATCTATGTACTGTAGCTATATGTTAATTTGTGCTTAGTTAAGCTTTAGTGTTGAATGTTGATGATATCTGCTATAGGTAGTAGCAGTGTAGTTTCTCTGACTATTGTTTTTGTGTATTGATTTGGGTATGATTTAAATATGTTTCGTGTTCTAACTGATTTGTGGTATGATTTATGATTTATTGTGTGCATAGAGAAGACCAGTCAAAGTCTATGCAATCTCAGAAAAAGGCACTGAGTAGGGTACCCTTTAGTCTGCGCCCAACACTGAACAATGTGGTTTGTGTTTACGTGTACATTTCTCTTTCATCAAAACAAATAAAGAGATACAATCAATTCTTATGCTACCTTTTCACAAACTTAAGATAAAACATTACATGCATAAACTTCTTTATAATATAATATATATATATATAACTTTAAAGAAAACTTGTCTACAAATTTTAAAAGTTCTATATTAACTATAACTTTAAAGTGTGCAAGAATATCAAATTGATCAGAAATAAAATTAATTTATAATATAAAATAAAATTAAAATTTGAAGTTTACTTTTTTAACAAGAAGTTGAATACATGCATATATCAATATATAAAAAAACATTTACAAATTAGTTTAGATATATTACAAAATAAATATGACATTACTTCCTCTTTTAGTTTTTTTTTTTTGTTTTTATAAGCGCTTAAGAAAACTAATCGATATTGGTGTTACTTTTTCATTATAATTATTAGATGTTATTTTGATATTTTGTATAATGTTTTGCTTTATTAAACGTGATATATTATGAATGCAAAACTGAATCTAATTCGAAAACAGAACTTGTACTATTCATTTATTATAGTGTTGTATCTAGGAAAATTTCTTGTGTCTTCTACTATTTAGCTTTGTTTTTAATCACAGTTTTCACCTCACTTTACATTTATCTCTCTCGTTTCTTGTTGTTTTTTTTTTCCTGCTATTGTAAAAGAATATTGCATAAAAGTGGTGTATAATATTATAGTTTTTCTTAAAAAAGAAGTGGCACCTGGCATGAGCAGTGATAGATGCCTAAAATATAGATAAAATATGTGTATTAATATGGTGAGAGAGTTGTCTTGTTGATGGAAGTGAACATTAATAGCATAAAATGAGATGTTTCAATAGGGTGCATTTTGTTTATATATAAGAAAGATACTTTAGCTAGGACCTCTTATGTATAGTTTCTTAATTACATATTAAAAAATATAGATTCTTTACGTGACTCAGTTAACAAGCTTTTGGAATATGTGGCTGTTCAATTCTTCCGTTGTTGTTGTCAAATTAAACTACATCCAACCACCAAAGAAAATTAACTACCTCCATACAAAACCTTTTAACTTTGAGTTTTAACACTTTCAATGAGATTTTATTTGTAAGATAAAGCTAAATTTATGTAAAGAATTCACATCAGTTTTAATGTTACGATAAATATTAAGACAATGAATTTATCGGTCTTTTAATTTGTTTGGTCTTTTGGGTTGGTAGAGCCATAATGTTAAGTTATTCCGTTTTTTTTACAAGTTCCATTTTTTGTATAAGGGCTAAAACACCTTCTCAAGTGTTTTTTTTTAATTCAATTTCATTTTTTATTGATAAAAATAATAAATTTATTGGTCTTTCTTTATATTATATTATTCAATTATCTTCTTTCTACTTAAAATAAAAATTAAACTTGCACTTAGATTCTTAACTAATTGTTTAGTTGTTATATGCATTTGTGTCTATAATTTATAAAATTTTATTAACTAAATATATTCATGTTGGACAAATTTCTTATCTAAAATTTTTAAAAATAGAAAAAATAAAATTAAGATTTATAAGAGTTAAAATTTGTTTATATATAATTTGTAAATTCTCTTGTATAATTTATCTAAATTTTTGTTTTTAATTTGTGTATAAGTTAATTTGAATTTTATAAAAAAAAAATCTAAAATGTTTGAAACAAATCCCTCCAAAGTACTCTTAATATAGACTAAAATTGACTTATATAAGATTCAAAATCTGTGTAGTCTCAGAAAAAGAAAAAAGAAAGTTCAGTAATGTTGCTGACCAAATGATTCCTTTCCATTTTAGACAACAATTTAATATAGATGAGTTTTTATTTATTTTTTTTTTATCTAAAGAAAAATGATTGTATATAATCACTTGTCAGGATCACAGTAATACTTAGAATAGATTTAAGTTCCTCTTTCAACAGTATGCATCATACATCATAGTATATATAAAATGAAAGTGAAACATTAACATTGGAAAGCCATAGTTTAAATTTGATTTAAGATTTGTGTTACTTTTTACCCCTTTCACTCTTTCTAGGTGGGAATAAGGATCATAGGTCCTATATATTAATTTGTTGAAACCTTTAGATATGGGTTTTGTCAAAGCATCGAAAAGTCATGCTCCATAGTTCTTTTCTAAGAAACCATTTAATAATCTCATCCTGTGTACAATCATCACTTCAAGTACATTGTCTAGGTTTATTATATAAATATAAAGTTCATTTTCATCTTAATAACTGAAATTTATTAAATTCAATATTAAAAATTCGATTTATAAGGTAAAGTTTATTTTTATTTATATATCATAAATATGTTATTTTTGCTCGATATGAGATTTTTAATTTGAGATATATACATTTCAAGCGTGAGAGTAGTATGATAAACCTAACAAATAGCGAATCTCGTTGAAATAAACTTTCAATGACTTTAATATCATCTTAAAAAGTAAATTTTAAATCTGACTCAACTTTACAAAACCGACTTATAAAATAAAGTTTTCATGTATTTATAAATCTACCTTATCTCTAGTTGACGTGAAATCTTCAAACAATTCACTTTCTCCTCTATCTCATATTATAATATATATATTCAATCTATCCTAAATATAATGGATGATTACTATTTATTTTAGCCTTAGTTTTCTGTACGTTTTGAACTTTAATTTTGATTATATATGCATCTAATTTAACATATTTATTTTGAAGAAAAAGTGGATATAAAAGAGGAGAGCAAGAGTCGTCTTTTTTTATTTTTAAATTAAACAAGATTAGGTATAGAAACTTAAATTTAAAAGTAATATATAGTATCCTTTATATTTACGTATATGTACGTATATGTACTTATCGTAAGTATTGAAGAAAATAAGAGACGTTATAACTCTTCTACGAAGTTAAGTTATTGCGACCTTTAATATTGAGCGATTTCAAGAGAAACATCCAAAATATAAAAAGCAGTGTTAAGATCTGACATTAATTAAAGTCTAAGGTAGCAATGGGATCATATTTACTTTCATTAAATAGTATACCATTTCTCAACAACTATAAAGACTAAATAATATAGGTTGTTAAATTAAAAAAGAAATTTTCCTCAATCTTTAAGCAACACATAAAAGAAACAAATTTCATACAAAATTCTTAACCTAATCCATCTAAGGTTGTTGGAAAGATTTAAAACCTACAGCGAAATGACTATGATGTTTCTAATCATAAGATCGTTTTATTCCTACTAGAATTAGAACAACTCATGACATCTACTTGGAATAATTCGATAATAATTTTTTTTCTCTTTAGCTAGTAGAAAAATAATTGGCAACCCTTGTATAAAAGAAATTTCCATTATTACATATTTAATTTACTCTTATTTATTAAATCAGAGATATAAAAAGCATATAAAAAATTGGCCTTAAACAAGTCCTTCATACTCCTTTTTTCTCTTGTCTTCACCAAAAAAATAAAGTTATATATGTATAACTAAATTCAAATTTACATATCTAATGCAATTATATAGAACGTTACTAGTAAATATCAAAAGATTTAAATTTAGTGCTGGTTGTGTCTTTTCGAATATTAAGTTTGAATCGTACGTTTTATATATATATTTGAATTCATATTCTATATATATATATATATATATATATATATAGTATCGCTATATTTGACATATTATTTATTTAACATGATTTACGATTTTGTTGTTGTTGTCGTCGTCTATCAATTAAATTTGATATTTTATCTTAGTTATTCATATGTATATATTATCAAAGTTAAACTTTAGATATGACTGAAAATATATAACTAGTATAGTAATTTTTTCTTCATTACATAAATGTGGTATATATTGAATTATTATTTGCAAAAATTCTAAGCCAGTTTAAAATTAAAGTAATATATAATAATTATATATTCAAGTTATGTATCAACAATAGAAATAAAATCAAAGAAGGTAATCTTAGTTTTACAAAAATAAGTTAGAAATTTGAAATCATTTTCCAATATTATATTAGAGAATTTTAAACGAACATTTGGTTTCCATCAATATCACACATAAACGAAAGCCAGCTTTCAATTCCTTAAAATATTGTTGTTACCCTTAACTTTAACACTGGTCAAAACGAACAGCCATAAACCATTATGAAAAATGTTAATTGAACAATAAGATATATAGTATAATATTCCAATAATATTGCTTTGAAATTGAAATAGGGTTTACAATTTTGGTCAAATGTAGTTGGCATGAATCATAACGACAAGTTTGATTAAATCTCAGTTGCACCCAATGTATGTCATGCTATGTTAATTGCTTAAATTAATTTGAAATTAATTAATATGGACCAAAGTCCTCTTACGGTCTTCAATGCTAGAATTTTTATTTAGAATGGAATCCAATGTGTTAGGGCTTGGATCTATGCTCATCATTTATTAATATTACTTATCTCTCACCAAATTATTTTTGTCATGATCCAAGAAATCCTCACAAATTGGTTTCTATTTTTTTAAAATATATAATATAACATAATAAATGACCATATATATATATATTTATGGTAGTTTTACATTTTTTCTAATTTTCAAAGGAGATTATACGTTATGTATCGCTATGAACTTTGACATCTCAGTTATGTTGACACTCCAAAATCATGTTGTGGGTGACAACAATTGTCCTGTGACGAAGGCCGGATGGGCCGAGTCACAATCGAATAATGGTGTTTGGATTCATACGCTCTTAAGTAGAAAGAGTTGTGTCCTGACTAATAACTTATATAATCCAATTAACTTTGATTTGTAAAAAGTTATTTCTTTTTTTATATTTTATTCCCTTGCAAATGTTTATAAAAAAAAAATCCAAATAAACCTTAACATGAAGAACACTAATGTGAACAACAAAGAAAAAAAAAAGATCATTATTTAGGTTTTGATAATCACATCCAAGTTTCCAAACCTACAAAAAAATGTGTAATATAGACCTCTCTTTTTTGACTTGCTTGTTAGATAAACTTAATTAGTCATTGTTATTATAAGATAATATGTTGACTGTGTATGTGTAATTGATCATAGCTGTAATATTTTAGATGAATTTTGGTTGACTATGATGATATTCTGGTAAGCCATGGTCATTATTTGTTAGGGTTTTGTTGACACTTGACATAATTTGACACTCACTATTAATATAATATTATTTTTCTTTTCTGTAGTTTCAAACTTTGGCCGTTATAGCTGATTACACCACTATCTAATTGCCTCAAATATGTATATAATATATTATAATATATTTGGGGTCCATATAATAGACTTAGGCACCTTAATTATATAGTATTAGTTAACAAATAAAACTATGTTGGCCTCATAGTTATAGTTAACTTGGAACATAATTTTATGGTTTTGTTTTTATCACTTGCCAAGATATAAACCTCTAAAGAAAAGGAAGGGATTTGCTTTAGGGAAATGTTGATAATCCTTTTCAATAAATTAATATATAATAAATATTTGAATTTGGAAGTTTCATCTTGTAGTATAATATCTTTTTTATCTTAAATATTGCAATTTAAGTATAGTGAGAGTTTTACCTATGTTTAATGTCTATAGGTAAAACCATTTTAACTTTTACCTGTAAAAGTTAACGAAGATACATGTATTTTTGTTGTAGTAAAGTGGTTAATAAGAAAAACTCAAAATATTGTTGATGGAGAAAAAAATGAACTTTATTTATCAGATTTTAAGTTGAAATGTTATCGGTGAGAAAATAATATTCAGAGGAAAAGATTTCACTCAAAACAATTTAATTATCAATATAATAATAAAAAATATTGACTTATATATAGTTGAATTTTTCGAGAAAGGATCACTACCAAAATATAATACAACGAGACATGAGTTTAATTCACATATAAGAAATTGACATCACTCATAATTAAAAATCTTAAGATAACAAATTTATGGGTCTTCATCTTTATATGATGCTCAATTTTTTCATTTTTACTTGATGTGAGACTTAGACTCACACTTAAATTTTTAATATATAATTTAAACATAAAATTAATATTTATTTATGATTAGGAAGTTTGTTTAAGCTTAACCAATTACAAAATTGATCAGTAAGATTGATCTTACTGGGTGTAAATTTGTTTTTGTTATTAACAAGCATGCATATGTAATGTGAATGGTTAATTATGTTAATTAATTAAAGTGATAAAGCATGCTACATAGCAGAAACTGAAAGAAGCCAGAAGGAGGAAAACAAAAATTTGTTAGGTTAATCCATAATTATATATTGTATTAAGGAAAAAGTAGGGTAAAGTATTAAAGTTAATGCATGTGTGAATATGTTGAGTCTGTAAAGGGAAAGGGAATATCCCGAAAGCAGAAGAAACGAGAGAGAAAAATCCTACGACATAAAACCAAAGACTTCAAAACTTAACTTAAAGAAAATGATAATTAACATTCAAAATAATATATTAATTTGGTCAGTGATTCAAGCCATGACAACAGCCAAACGACACCTTCTCTCATGCTTTTTTTTTTTTTTAATTTATTTATATATTTATTTTTGGATAAGAGGTTTAAGCACATGGGTGTAGAAAATCGCCTTATTACACATCGGGTATTTATTTGATTTTTTTTATTTTTAAAATTTTAAAAGTAAAATTATTTAAATTATCAACTCAAATAAAAGTTTGATCTTAAAAGTGTAATTCTAATAAAATTATACCATAAAACATTATTGCAAATAAAGCAAGTTGGTCATTTTCATATTATGAGAATGAAAGAAGAAAGTGCGAAGGCAAAGGAAGAAAAATCCCAAACTAAGGGAGAGTTTGTTTGTATAATTTTTTATTCTCTTTGCACCTCTTTTTTTTTTTTTTCTTTATTTTTTTTATTTTTTTTTTTTTTTTTTTTTTTTTTTTCTTCATGCTTCTTATTTTTTATATTTTAAAATCTATTTTTTTGAAATATATAAATACATTGAAAAAGGTTATATACTGATAGTTAAAATAGTTTTACACCGTAATTCAATAAGAAATCGCTGTATACAATAAATTTGCTTATTTTTAAGGTCATTTGTGGTGAAGTGCAAAACTAATCAACATAAATATTTAAGTAACTTCACAAAACCAAAACAAGCATGTGAGGAAAAGAAAAAAGATGAAAACAAAGTGATGTAAGTTTAATTACGGGCTCGAAGATGGGCCTTGCAACAAGTAAGTTGGGCCAGGCCCAAACCTCTCCGAACGCAAAACCCTAGAGAAACACGAAAGGTTAATGAATAATTGCACTAGAAACTGGATTGGGTTGTTGCAGCTGAAGCAGAGAAGCATGGCGATTTTGCCTTCGCTTGCAGTTCCATCAACTCCCATGTTTCGGGTATGCTTTTATTACATTCCTTGATTTCAACTAAAACATCGTCTCACGGGTAAATTACATTAAATGATGTCTTAAATATGAATCAATATTCAGTTTCCTTTTTATTCTTAATTCGATCGAAATGATCCACACGTTTGTACTGAAGTCACCTTTAGTTTGTTGCATTGTGATGTTCTTTGTGTATGAGGAAATTTGTGTGCTATCTATTTGAATGCGATTAAACAGGAAATGATGTTTTTGGCACTGTGTTTTAGGACTACTATTATAGAAAGAGCAATTAGGACAAAGATTTTCTATGACTGAAATTTTTTTGATACTAGGGAGATACCTGAGTTTTTTTCTTGGTAAATGATTGGTTTCAGAGGAAGAGTGTCAACATAAAACGGTTCAGAAGAGAAAGAAATAGTGAAAGACCAATTAAGTTGAGAAACTACATAGGGGTGAGAAACTTTTAAGATTTGGCTTAAGGTGAACAATGGGTCCTGCTTTGATATGATGAGTAAACTTAACTGAAACGTGATGGATGGAATTTGTTAAGCGTTTAATTTTGATACATTCGCAGTGCAAAGTTTTTCGAAGAAGGTTACTCAATATTTTGTCTAAATTGGTTCTTATTAGTGTAAAAATGTTTGCTCTATATTTGTCACGATTCATGAGTAGCCTTCCAATTTTATATGGGGGGATTCCATTACAGTGAAGTTGCAGTCATTAAAATTTATGAAGTATGATATATAACGTAAGTGGCTGAAAGTTTCATTCATTTGTAGTAATTAGTTTCCCTTCTTTTGTGTAGGTAAAGCTGTTTCAATGCCAACCCTGCCATTTCCACAGATGCTCAGAAATATACTTTCCCCGTCTAAGAAGTTATAATCGAACTAGATCATTCAAAGAATCAATGGCAGAGCATAATGAACCCAATGAGGTTAAGATGAAGATTGGAATCATGAGGGAGAAACTGAAAGGAACAATACCAGTCTTTGTTCAAGAATTTCCTTGGAAAAAGGCTGAGCATATATTTCTAGATAAACTGCTTAATCTCTCACAAGAGGCAGTGAAGTGGTCTCTTGTTTTGTTTTTCATTTATAGCTTTGTATCAGACGTTGTATATACGTTGTCCATAAACCGTGAACTGATAATTCCTGTTGGCCTCTTTGCTGGCTGTCTTGTGGCTGATTTCTTGAAGGAGATATCACAAGAATTGTTTCATAGATGTGAGGTATTATATTTTGAATTTGTTGTGTATTTCATCATCAGCTCTGTGCTCAGTTGTTTTTCTACTTTTTCTCATGGATTTGTACTTGACAGGAGAAGGTTTTGAAATGGCGTCTTCTGGGAATGTACTTCATCTTTGTGTTTGTCAAGATCATGTCCTCATGGTTTGCAACAGTGCCTCGTGTATTTCTATTGCATGTCGCAAGTGGGGGACTGATGCAGGTTTTGTGGCATTGGAGAAATTTGATTGAAGATGCAAAGAACCAACAAGAAACGAGTAACTTCTCTAATTTGGAGACTTCGTGATAGATGATGGATGGAAAAGTTAACTGCCACATCTGCAGATTTCCTTTTCTACGTGATAACTCCAGTTTTTGGTTTCTGCTGTTCTTCATGAATATAATTCAAGTAATGCAATGCAACCAGCAGAGGAGCAAGTTATACTTGTGCATCACCATTTATAGATGTTTTTATTTACTTTTAAATTAATAAAAAATCTATCAATAAAATAGGCGCACAAATTTCACTGAGACTAATTCTAATTTAATTTGGAAGCTCCTTTTCTTAATGCAAATTAAATCCTTTAAAGATATATACATGTTGCCGTATCTCAATTTCACCGTTTTCTGAAATTTACTTCACTTTTGATGACAATGTTGTATTATTACATGTCTATTTACATTTAATTGAACTCATTTTAAAAGAAAACTATTTACAACTAAAAAATTAATGAACAACATATATGTGTATATCTCAAGTGATTCTCATCTTCATCTATATTTTGAACAATTGTTCATGCACAGGCACCTTTAGTGCACGTCATGATATTTCTTATACAATGTACAGCATTTTCGGAGTACTCATAGGTTTAAACCAAGTACAGATTTATCCGAGTTCAAACTCACTGAGCGTTGTACTGGGCGTGGTCTATCCTTTTGAGAAAGCTCCTTGCCTGAGTGAAAAACAAACAGGGCCAAGGGTCAGTTTGTGAGAAAAGGAAACAAAATTATAAGTAGCAAATAGGAAGGATAAAAATAAGAAATAAAGTAAAAATATAAGTGTTTTAATTTAAGATAGATAAAAGAAATAGATAAATAGTAAATAGGTGAACGGAAATGGATAAGAAATTGAGGAAATATAATGAGTTAATATCACCTTTTTATTTCTCTCCTTTTTTATTTATTCTCAAATAAACTCATTTTATTTTCCATCTATTTCTTTCCTCTCCACCTTATTTACCTTCTACCAAGAAAAGTTAAGTTAATAAACATCATTCAAAGAGGGAAATCACAATATCAGTGAATTACACTGACATTCCACAAGAGTTTTTCAGATTGTACATGATCTTCTTTACTTCTTTATAACATTTACTCTTAATGGAAGTACACGGTGTAATGTTTTTTAAGCAATGAAGAGAAATTAGTTTAATAAAAAAGGAAAAAGGAATGTGAATGTTTTTAAAACAGTTAATACATAGATTCCAAGATGAGGAATATGGTTTGCAATTTGAGCTATCACAGTATAATTTACTCTTAATATTAAAACAAACCTTTTTCCATATCTTGCGATGAAGATTGACCTCTGTCCATGTCCCCGTGACGTTTGACGCATTGGGGTTGGCTTGAGTCATCTTCCATTAAACTGGGCTGGTTGTAGGCTACAGGTAAATGCTCATAAATCTCTTCCATCCTCCCGCTGTGCTCATCTCTCAGATCCATGTCAGTTACAATCTAAAGCAAGCCTGATTAATTCAAAAGGGTTGGACGAAAGACAAGGGCGATGGTGAGGACTGGGGCAGGGAGAAAGGGAGTTTTACCTGTGCTGAATTGCTCTTGAATATTGGGAGAAACCGTTGCCTACAATACTGATGAAATAGAAGCGTACCAATCAACAATGGAATGGTGAATCCAGATGCAACTGATGAGCGTTTAAGTCCAAACACCCCCAGCGCGATAAGTTGAGAAAATATCAACGAAAACACGGTGGTGTTGTGAGCAATAGGCCAGAACTGTCCCCCACTATCATATTTTGTAATGTACACGTTGATAATCTGAACAGAAAAATTATGTTTAGTGGAAGGTTTTTGCGCTGGTTAAGAAAAAATCAAAGAATCATTGACAGGTTTTAACGGGAAGGAACGTAAAATAAGCATCATTTGACGTCATAAAATGAACTGCATCATTTATTTTGGTTAGGATCTTAGAAACAAATTAAATACAGTTGAATGTAAAGATGTAGTGATACACAAGTAATTTCCTTTCTTTTCTCCATCGGGGTACTTGTAGTTAAACAAAATTGACTGTAGGTGGATTTGAGTATAAGGTTGGTCCGACAAAAGTTGGAACGAAGGTGGAAAAGTCGTGGGTTTAATATCAATATTAATAATATTTGGAAGATATAAAATTAATTTGAAGGGTTTGGAAGAAAGAGTTGGAGAGATTGTGAGTTCAATTTCTTTTCTAAGTAAACTAACAACGATGATAAAATACACACAATAGTTAAATCATGGCTTTATGGTTAAAAATTTGAAAAATATCAGTTTTTTAAGAAACCATGATGCCATTAACTAGTTTTTAATTTTATATGAAAATAATATATCATGATCAAAATTTTCAATATAATTTACATCGTTCGGTCATATCTCTTCATTTGAAAGAGAATATTTTACTAATAAAATTTATTTCGAGCAATAATCATTAAGTTATAATAACTCTCGGCTTCCTTAGTCAATTCATTTTTATTATATTTGTTTCATATGAGAAACTAGACTAAGCTGACTCTCGCCCTGTTTTTCCCCAAAACAAAAAAAAAAAATCTCTGTTGCAACTAATTAACTTCTCACATATTCTTCGATAACTAATCACTCAAATCATATAAATTGTTAGGAAACAATCACTACCCAAATCTAGTAATAATGTATGGCTAAGTTTGTTAGATAAAACGTAAAAAAACTAAAAACGTTCCTATTAGTTGAGTTTTTATGCGAACCAAATAATTAAATGCAATAAACTTAATAATGAGCAAAAGATTAGATGAACTCGTGATAGATGTACTACTAACCTGATTTCGGTAAACAAGGTAAGCAAGGAAAAAGTAGAACAACAAGAAGGGCAACATCAGGGGTGCCAGAATAGAACAAGTGAAGCCGAGGAATCCAAACAATAATACTCTTGGAACTTCTGTATGGTACGGAAAAGATAGGCTGCTATCGAGTGCATCTTCCTTAAGTCTGAGTACGAGTCTCTGGAAAATATTGCATAGAAGAGGGAAAATTTGCATAACTTCACATGCCAAACTCGCCCAACCAGACGATAAAACGTAAGTTGTGAAGAAAGTAGCCTGTACACCATGACAAGGCCAAAACAAAATGAATTACTAATTACAGAAGAGTTACTTATTTATTTCTTCCACAAATGGGTAGAGATGGGAATCAAGATAACAAGTGTGTACATTATTCAGCGTTGCTAAAATCCCTAATATGTCCAAGTGCATATAAATCATTTCTAATACAATATAATATAAGAATACTTTAACATATGAGAATAAATCTAAATAAAGTTTGAGATTAAAAATCAGACTATTTTTGTAGGAACTAAGATATATCACCTGCGATGGCACTGCCTTGGCAAGTTGGGCAGGCAGATCTGTTACGCTAGAAAAAACCGAGAGCTGACTGATAACAGAACCAGTAAATACATTAACAAAAAACACGTTCCAAATTGTGAAGTACAAGACTTTACAACATGCACTCTTCTTCCTTTCACTACGAGAAATAGACCCCTCCACAGAAGAAAATAGCATCATCATAGGTGGAACTGTGCACAAAAATAAAACCAATATCACGCTTGGTAGGTAACCAGTCACCACCTGCCTCACAAGTTTCCTGCAAAAATGAGTCAATTTATAGTGAACTTCATAGCATTTTAGATAATAAATAAACACCTACAAATTCCATGTAAGTCTCTCTCTGTACTAGTTTGTGATCATTTCAATTTTGAAAAGGAAGCATGGCATATGTAAATACAAAATTTTAGACTTTGCTTCTGTGGGAAATTATAAGCTAAGAATAGGCGGAGTAGAAGAACCATCAATGACCAACTTTAAATTGTAGTTGTGTGTGAATAATTTACGCTATCACTTCAAACAAGCAGCTGACATGATAATAACCTAGAGGCTAAACCCTGATAAAATATCGTATTTAAAAGCTTGGTAGAATTCCAAACAACTTTTATTTTTCGAAAAAAATAGTTCATGAATAATTTATCTCTCAAGTGGTTACATATCCCAACATAGTTTACTAGTTGAGTGGCTACTTGTTCTTAAACTACAGATATATTTATCAATTTCTTTTTTGTACTTTTTATTACTAAAAGTTGTATTGCTTATCAAAATGAAGTTGTACATTCATCAAGTAAATTAAAGCAGTATGATTCATGTGAAAGAAAAAGAGTCATTATAAGAGTATAGGAGTCCATGACATTAGTCACTTTATAGATGCCGCAACATCTTACTCTTTAAGCATCCCTCTCAGAAAAGGGAACATTTTCTGAAGTTTGTCTAGTTGAGTCAATCCTTGTACAAATGTAACAGGGATAAGGAACACGAGCATGAAGCCAATAGAGGCCACAAGTGTAGCTATCTTACGGATCCAAAGTTGCCTATATGGTACGCAAATATTGGACCAATAAATATCATGTGGTTCGGGAGCTACGTCTGTCACCCATAACATAGGATTTGGTGTCTGCAGTACCTTTGCAGCCATAAGAGCAGCATACCGACTTTTAAAGAATACAAAAGCAGCGGCACATTCCTGTATCAAAGGTCCAACATGAATCACAAACTAGTGGACACAAAACATTTGTTGACATATCACAATCTGAAATACTTCTACAGCTACTAAATGAAAATAGAAAATCAATGGGGCATGGATTTCATCCCTTAATATAACAAACAACGATAAAATATAAGCACCCAAAAGAACCGGACAATAAATATAATGACAACATATTTTTTTTCAACTAATACGTCGCTAACATACAAGTAGGAAACATCACACCTATTTTGAATCTCCCAAGAAGTTAAATGAGATAAATTCAAAACAAAAATAATAAGATTGAAAGAGTCGCAAATCAATCCAAAATATAAAGTGAACTTTCACTCCCAAAAAAAACATTTCAGATATTTTTCACCGAGTAGGCATGTATCATCAATTGGCCCAGAAGTATACTTGTTCTTCTCGAAATTTTCATTTTTCGCGCTATTAAGTAGCAACAGCAATAGTATCTGTAGCACACTCATTCACAGAGGAGTCATTTAGATAAGAAACATGAACAATGCTAAGACTAAGTCTACCATGCAATCATATTTATTTACTGAATCACTATTGCAATTTTCACGTAATAAGATTTATTTGCTTACTAAATTTCGTATGTCATATTGGATATTAGGTACAAATAATGGGTGTTGGAAAGACCTTGTTGACAACAAGTATTCATGGATAAACACTATGATATTATGACTTGTTGTATGAAACTTTGAGTACTACATGCAGTATTTATAGGCTCTTTAACTTAACTCTTCAGCAACATACATTTAATACAACTACTACCAAAATACAAATAATACAGCTACCCAACTACTACCAAAATACTATCAATAAACTTCTAGTATTAATGAACTTCTAGTCCTAAAGACATATACCCAACTACTACCAAAATACAATTTAATGAACTCCATAATTATTACTTAAAAACACTTCTATCTTTCGTATTTCCACCACTATCCTCATTTAAGTTTATCTAACAAAACTCCTCCCCGTAAACTTAAATGGATCTTCTATCCTTTATTTCGTCTTGCCACAAGCACTAGCCCATTTTTCAATTGTTGATTGGTTACTCTTTGACCATCTGAAAATACCTCCATTTTCCATGGCACACATAAATCACTATAGTTGTCGATCCTGCTGCTACCGCTGGCCATGACAACTTCAACTGTTTTTTTATTTGTTTCTTCTTCCTTACCTTGATTGTCCTCACACTCGTTGCACATCTTTCTTACCACAACACCACCGTTTTGGTTTATGTTTCCACTCACTTCATTCTCTTTCACCTCCTCTGATCCTCGGTTGTTACTTCCAATATTCTACTTGGCGGGGACAACCATGTCGTGATGGCAATTCTTCTTGTTAACATGGCAAGTTCCTGTTTTAGATTGTTCTGTGCAAACTCCCTTTATATCTTATTCTCTGCTCTGAGACTCTTTACTTTGTCTTGAAGCACCCAATTGAGCTTCCCCAGGTGTTGAATCTCCTTATCTTTTTCTTTGAGTTTCTTCTCCACAACCTTTTGTATCACCTTCATAAACATTCTTGATTGTCTCACTCATTTCACATTGAGTTCCATCCACACTCTCTCCATGTGTTGCACGATGAAACGATTGATCTCCAATATCATATCATGATTAGCCTAGCCACATTTGTCTCCAGATTTGCCACCCTTGATGTTATAACCTCACCCACATTTACCGCCTCGCACGACTGCACACCCTCCAGATTCGCAAACTATCAAGCTCTACTTTCAACTTGTTGATCTCTTCCTTTCTTACCATGTTCTCTTTCACCAATTCATCATGCTCTCGTTGCAACACCGCAATCTTTGTCGTTTCCCTTACAGTATTGGTCATCTAAGCTTCCAATTTCAGTATGAACAGTCCCTGAACTTAGACCGATTTCAAACCTTTCCATCATCAACAACACTTCAACATCTTCTATGAGAAGGTTGATCATCTCTTCCCTCTTGTTTTCGGATCGGTAATCCCTTGCATAGTGTCTGACCTTACCATAACTAAAACACTTATTTGAGTAGCACTCCTTTGCACAATGGCCATAATTTGCCACACTTAAAACACTCAACTTTTGAGTTGCATTACTGACATCCTCTCCATGGACCTTATCCTCTTCTACACCAATTTTGTTGGTCGTACTGTTCTTTGTCTTCTTCTTGTCTTCCGACTTTTATCACCAGGATCACTTTTTATACCACTTGGCCTCGAGTGTTCTGAGTATAAGTATAAGATGCCTTCTTCTCCTCTATGTTGTCTTCACTTGAAGTGCTTGTTCGAGAGACTCTCCTTCTTCTTCCTTCTTCGTTGCTCATACGCCTTGAGTGATCCAGCAAGCTCTTCCACCGAGAGTGTTGAAAAGTCCTTGGAATCCACGATAGTGCATACAATATTCTCAAAGTCATCAATTAATGACCTTAAGATTTTCTCCACCACTAGGCAAGTGGGCAACGTTTTTCCATTCCCTCCAAGTTGGTTCACTATTGTCTCAACACGACAAATATACTAGGCAACTCTTTCAACTTCTTTCATCCTCATGCTTTCAAGCTTGCCTTTGAAAGTTTGAAGTTTGGCCTACTTTACACGATGATCTCCTTGATAAGCCTTCTTCGATATATCCCATGCATCTTTTCAAAATTTAGCATTTGTTATTTTCTCAAAGTCGGACTCATCAACAGCTCAGTACAACGCATACAAAGGTGCTTTGTGCTTTACTCGTGTTGCTCTCAGCACAACAAGTTGGACAATTGTATGTTCTTCAATGTCTGTTGGTTCTTGGGGTCCATTTTCAACTACTTCCCATACTTCTTGGGAACCAAGGAGAGCCTTCATTTGCAAACTCCAGTTGTCATAGCTGACGTCCTTTGTTAACTTTGGCAAGGGCATACTGTTTGCTAGGTTGACCATCTCGCTCAAACTCCCTAGCTCTCAAACACTCTTTCTTAAGTACTCAGACGCTCAGGCTCTCAAGCTCTGATGCCAATTAGGTGACAACAAGTCATTTTGGATAAACACTTTTTGAGATTATGACTTGCTATATGAAACTTTTATAGGCCCTTTTAACTTGTCTCTTCAACAACATACATTTAATATAACCACTACCAAAATACAATTAATACATCTACTCAACTACTACCAGAGTACTATTAATGAACTCCTAGTCCCAAAGGTAGCTATCCATCTACTACCAAAGTACAATTTAAGGAACTCCATAATTATTACTAAGAAACATTCCTATGTTTTGCATTTCCCTAACTATCCTCATTTATGTTTACCTAACAGACCTTACTCTAGATCAAACAAAAAGGTTCAAATAGCATGTCAAGAACCAATTAATCCACCAAAGATCATTCCTATGTCTAGCTTCATAAATGGCTTATATATCTCGAATTGACGACCTAAAAGAATGCAGCTACATCAATGATTATTTGTTCGTCCATGTCACTAGGAACTTCCTTTTCAACATTCTCGTTGAAAAGGCAACCATACATTACTTTTGATTTCATGGCTTGGACAAACATCTGTACGCAATTAGTTTCGATTAAAATTTTCCCTGTCTAAATTGGTTACAGGTCACGTACAACAATGAACCAGAGTTGTTTATCACTAAAAATCAAAATAGAAAAAATAAAGAATTATAGCAATGTTAATGGATCTTGATCACATTGTCAATTTCCAAACATGGTATTTTAACGTCAAATAATGAAAAAGAAAGTTTATGACATAAGAACATAAACCACGGAAGTAAACCAGTCCAGCCAAAAAAGTTACCTTTTTCGTTGTTTCTAAATTCATGTCAGTATTGTCCGCTCCACCATTAGCACTATCCATTCCGATAGCAAACTTCTTGAAAGAATGTGTTGATGCTGCAGAACAACAATGCCTAAAACTAGGCTTACAAGTCTTGTCCAGTGAAGCATTTTTAAGTACCTTACATACATGTTCAGCATCATCCTGGTGGAAGAAGATTAGAATAAATTATAAATAGTTGTTCTGTCAACAAGAGTACTACAAGTTTATATTTTTGAAAATAAAAATGACGCTAAAGATCATAAAATAAAATAATAACTACATACTTTAATAGTTGAATTTCACAACAATATCTCCCTATATAAAACATCTTTCTTTTCTTGTGTGACTGACCACACATCATCTTAACATCTTATTTTGGCTACACCAACTTTTTCTTATCCCTTTAAAGCCTAACATTCATTTTCATCGAGTATAACTAGTAATATAATGGTATGAGAAAACTAAATGTAAATTCAAGAATGTCAAAAAGGAGAAAGTAACTTCCATTTCTACTTGACAGAATTACCACAAATTTCAAGTTCACTACAAACAGAAGGACAAATAACTTCCCACTGCATAGAGTTAGAGAATGAAAAACATGTAGGTTATAATTTTCATACAAACATTTATTCTGTTCTCCTACCTTGAACATGTTGACAAACAAGTCTTCTGGATAAAACACTTTGTATATTATAACTTGCTATAATTTACAATGAGCAGTACATGGTCTATATATTGGCCTTTAGACATGACCCTTCAACCACAACTAATGAACTTTATTGCATACCACAATCATTACTAGATGCACTCCTAACTTTTTCACTTTCCTAAGATACTTTAATTCTACCAACACTATTAAATGCAACAACTCACATTTAAGCTTACCCAACAAAACCAAATAACCATCTTAAACTGATAGATTACTGGAAAAAACACGTATTGACAGTTATGACTTCACAAAGTGATGGTGATCTAAGCAATGAACTTTACATAAATATAAAATTGGCAAGCAGTATGACGCTCAAATGAAAACGAAAATATTTAAAGGAATTAGGAAGCCCACCTTCAGTTTTTGAACTTTACCAGACTTATAAATCATTTGATGTGACAAATATGCTGATGCATGGTAATGTGAAAAGAACCTTTTCACGGTTTCACAGTATGATTCTTCAGAAGAGCAGGGAACTGATCGGACAAGAATTGTGAAATGACTTGGATTTGGAGGTGATCCAACAATATGCAGTAGCCTCAAATTAGTAATGCTCTTATATTCCTAAATATAAACACTGACAAATCAATATTTAAGACATGGAAAAGTAAAACTAAAAATGGTAGAGGTGCTTATGTTGTAGATAAGTTCAGATCCTTACAATGTACAGAAGAGTGCAAGCCGAGAATGTTATGATGTATAGCGCAACACAATGAGCCCAAAGCCTGACGACATGCAAGAGAATAAAAACAGACTATAAGTAACCAGTTTAGGGGTGCATTTCTGCATAAGATCACTAATTATCACTCTATTGACATCTTAAAATGAAAAAGGAAAAAAAAAAAACACAATACATTAAGGTCTGGATCAATCGAAACTCAAAATATCGCATTTTCTTGCACTCACTTCATGTTTATTGTTTTGGAAGAGAAAAAACAACACAAATAAACTTCCCAGTAAAGAAAAGTTGAGTAGTTTATTCATCCATGAGGAGGAAAAGTCAAATGATGATGCAGATCCACATTATTCTTTGAGAGCGTAGTTCATTACTGGTTATGAAACTTCAAGTAATTTAATATATATTTTCTATTGTATTTCTCAACTTGTATGCATCATTAGACATTCTAATTGAATTAACATAATTAAAACTTTAATTGAGAAGTAATATATAACTCTGAAGTCTTACCACGTTGAACCTTCTTTGACATTCTCAATGGTAAATACTTCCAGCGACTCAAAAGGTATATGCTTATGCGTTCTGTCCATACCATGATAATTTATAGGAAGCACCAGAGCAAGGCAAATGACAGCAGCAATGGAAAACACTCGGATACTGTTGGAGACAACGTCAACATTACAGTTAGTAAAGTTACAAGATGGACAATCAAATTTGCTTTAGACTTAATTTTTTTATTTGATACGCTTTTTAAATATAATTGGTAGGTTAAAATTTGGTAGATTTCAGATTAAAAAATTAACAAATAATAAAGCAATTCACCCTATCACAACGTTCGTTAAAATAACAATTTTTTTTTCAGCTTCATAAAAATAACATAAGGCACACAAATAAAGCTATTCGATCTTTGAAGAACTGAACAACCTGAACACAAGCATCCTCACAAAAACCACACCATCCAAGCCACCAATAGCTAGTATCTCTTCCTCAGACGTTTCCCATGCTTTCAGTATCCAGCTAGGGGAGGGAACAAATCTTTCTAAGCAGAGATCAACGCGTCTTGAATGCTGAGAGGCTAGTCTCCTTCCAAAGTACACGTTAACATTGCTGGGTTGTTTTCTTAATACGGAATAAAATGAAAAGAGCACCACACACAGACCAATATTAATTCCAGCAGAAGTTAGAAGAGCATTGATGTCCATCCCTCCTCACTGTACTTCAAAAGTAGACGCATCTCATCACCCCGTAAGAAAGACATTAGAAATCCAAATCATGCCCATCACCTGAAATAGTATATATTCCGACCAATATCTCGGTAAGAATGAATTTCTTTGAGCAGGTTCAACAATGCAAAATTGAAAGATCTCTTTTACTAATTTGTTAAGGTGCAGTATGATATCTGTCAATAACTATGAGAATTTTTACTGTTCCACAATATGCAACAGTACATAGACACGGAAGATCGAAATGAAAAAAATAAAAATAAAAAAGGATATATCATTTGAAAGTTCTATAAAAAAAGACACACTCTCTGGGAGCTAAAGAAGTGAACCTTAAATAACTGTAAGCAAGATTTATTTACTTTGAGAACATTTCTACTTTGGCACATTGACTAACGAAGATACATGCCTTAAATTCATATCACACCGTATAATATCTTAGGAAAAAAATCCACTATGCAACTTGCAATTTGAGAGGAATTAAAAATAACAATAATACGAATTAGTGATGAATGACATTCAAGCTCCATAACCTTATCCGCTTGCAAGTTATGAAGGATTTGACAAGAGCACTACGCATGAGTGTGCAAAGTTACTTAGTGAAGCCTCATAGACTTCTCAATACCTTTTCCAACTTACTATCAGGTACTAATAAAAAGCTAATTTAAAAGTTGAGTTTAGAACCACTAAACAACGTAACTCGTATTATTGAATTTATTTACAAATAAAATTCCATTGTTCTTCAGAAAATAATGCACCATAACGGCAATTTGAATTGATCAAACATCAGTTTTTTTACTTGATCACCCATACTTACAATAAGTACTCGACTTAACATTTAAGGGGTGGAGAATAAGTCAATTGTAACAACTAAAACTAAGTTAGAGAAATTCACAAAATATTTTATCTCAAACACACTTCCGAATGCTCAATTTCACTACTTTGTTAATCCGATATGAAATTCGCAAAACCATATTTAGTTCCCATGCTAGAGGAAATAAAAATGAATAGTAAACAAACTAAAACGCAGGGTGCAAAAGACAGAAAAAAAAGACAAGAAGCACAACCAGTTCAGTAAATCACTATCAGTTTCGCTAATTAGTAAAATAAAACAAACTATAAACCCTACAGTTATTATCCGTCTAACCAACAATACTAGATTCAGAATTTCACACGCATCGCCGAAACAGATTCAAACTAACACAGCTTTCAAACCAAACACTAACAGGCACACAACTCTGAATTAAACAAAACTCCATAGCAACAAAAAAAACAAAAACGAAAACGGTTAACTCTAAATGAATCGATGAAAGAGAACAAATCGAAACGATTCTAGAAGGAAGCAACATTCCGAATCCGAATCAGAATCCGAAGAAGAAAAGAAGAAAGAGGCATAATGTACCTGCACAGCGATGCGCATTTGCAACACGTCAATGAAGATCAATCAGCGATGCACAGTGGTGGAATACCAGAAGATTAGAGAAAATGCTGAATTGCTAAAAACCAAAATGAAGAAGATGGAGAAGAAGAAGAAGGTTAGGTGACGCTTAAAAGTCAAAACTCGCAGAGCAATGCCGCGAGCCTTGCTTTTGCTTCCACTTCACAAGAACGCACGTTTATAATAATACAGCGAAGGGTTTGATTCAAAGGCAACGAACAAAAATGAATCCCTGAGTTTTGGGGTGTGTTTGTTTGTTTTTCTTTTTCCCTTTTTTCTCTTCCTTTCTTTTTTTCCTTTTTCGTTTTTCAGTCCCACTGCATAATTGGTTCCTTATCTCTCTTCTATTTTCTCTGAGCAGCCAGCCAACACGCAAACAACTTAAGCGTAGAAGTAATAATCAGAAAAAGCCACGTTACGAAATCGCGTTTCGGAAGCGTATAATATGATTGATCGATATATTAGAATGAAATTCGAAAGCGGGAGTAACGGCTTCGCCACGTGGCGGACACCGAGACGCCAACCTCATGTGCGTGATGCGAGTGTGTAACTAACCCACTCGAACATGCTACAGAGGAGAACGTGTTCTATACGCTGCATCGCAGACCATGACACAACCATGTACCCGCTCGATCGGTGATTTCCCACGTGGATCTTGATGACGTTATTGGTTCCTTGCTTCTGGCCTTGTTTAAAATTGTTGTGCCTTGTCGTAGCATAGTCTTTCTTGTTTTTCAACTTGAATGGCTAAGTTGTGGGCTCAAAACACGTGTTGGTATGCGCGCCATAAAAGCTTCCATGGGCCCACTATTGAACAAATTGCAGGAAATGGGCTTTCGTGTTCATTTAGAACTCATTCCCCTCCTTAATAATTAGGCATTTCTAAACTATTCATAAAAATCACGGAACACAAAATTACTCTATTTTATTATAGAATTATCTACTGCAAATTTAAAATATTTAAATTATTTATCATTTCAAAAAATTAAATATACGGAGGACAATATTTGACGGAAAAAAAAATTATTCTGACCCAAATTGGTGATAAATTATCAGGAAAAATCACCGTATTTTTATATTTTTAAAGTATTGTATGTTTTGGAGCTTTTGAATTTAATTACCATTTTGTTTTTAAAATTTTTTTAAAGAAATAAAAAAAAAAACAGGTAAAAATATTTAAACTTAATTTCTAAGAAATATGAGATTTATCGTATGAACCGAAAACTAACCTTGTTTATAGAAAAGATATATTTGGATGGAAAATTTAAGGAACCTTCGAGCAAAAACCTTTTTATTGTTAGGTTGTTGCAAATCTAATCTGAAAATAGTGGTGGCATTAAGTCAAATATAATCAACCCATCTGTCTCAAATGCTTTTAAAATTCTTATGTCCAAAATCACACACCGCTTTGAAGTCAAATAAATCAACACATGATAGCATGTGCTTCCATAAGACGCAGCCCCTTTTTCCATAATGCGATGAATGTCAAAGAAGTTTCGAGAAATGTATTCAAATAAAAAATAAATATATAGAAAATGGCTTCTCTTTTTCTTGTCGTGGTACATTTTGACTTTAGGTAAAGTTGTAAGTTCTGGAGTTTATCCGTTTACAAAGAATATAAATATATACTTTTTACCTGTAAATCACACAAGTATATATAAAAAGAAAAAAAAAAGTTACATTACTTTTGTAACAATATACGACATTAGTACTGCCTCGTATAAGAAATAAATACAAAAAAAGGTGAGATCATGCTGAAAAGTTTATTCTATCTCTATCTCTTATCAATAAAATAAATAACATTACAATAAATAAACATACATCAATATCATCATAAGTCCTTTTGACTTTAGTATCATGTTCTTCTTCTAACAATTTCAACTTTCGGTAACTACTGTGTATCAAGAGAATAGTATATACAATACAATATACAATATATAATACAAATTTGAGAAGAATATATTTAAGATAAATTTTATTATAATAAAAATGTAATCCAAATAATATAGTAAACTATTTTATTAACTAAATAATTAAATATGCATTACAATAAAGAGAAAATTAATTATATAATGGACAATTGGTTAAATAGGTAGGTATGTTCTGAAAGATAATTGATTTTTAATATGTATATTTCATTACTTAATTAATGATAATTTATTATCATAAATGATAATCAATTAGGATGTTTTGAAAACTCTTTTAAATATTTTAAAAGTTATAAAAATACAAGATAAACAAAAATTTGAATTTTCAATTTTCTTCACCGACACTTTGATTTCTTTTATTGTCTTGGAATTTGTTACTCAAAATTTAATCGTGAGTTAATCTCGTAATAGTTAAGTAAAGAGGAGACTCATCTAATTCAGGTTATTTTGTTTTAATATATTCACCAAAATTACATAACTTCTGTATTTGAATAGAAATATTTGTAATTTATATACATTTATTTCAATTACTATTATTTTAACTTGTTTAATTCTTTTAAATATTTTATTTAGATAACGATTGAAATTTATTAAATTTTTATTTCCGTTAGTAAGATAAAGTATTTCAATTACTACTTAATATAAAAAAAAATTAAATTTCAACCTTGCAAACAATGGCAAAAAATCATTTCTACAAACTTTAACTGAAAAAGAAAATCTTATTAACATTCATTGAGAGAAATTTACTACATTGATTGAAAGAACTCTTGAAACATCAATATATATTGACAGATAAATAATTCTGAAAATATTAATTGGAGAGTAACTCATATCATGTTAGGTGATTAAGAAACTCCCGTATATATATCAAAAAAAATAGTTTGATTGTCATAGTTCTCATTCAATAAAAGGGTTAAAGTATATTTTTATTCCATGAACTTTGATAAATTTTAATCCTTAAACTTTAAAAATGAATGAATATAGTCATTTTAACCAATTTTGTTAACTTTTTTGTTTAGGTTTCGAACACATTTCTCAGTAAATATTAAGTCAAAAATGTGTCAAACGACATAAACAACTTCAATATTAAAATGAATGAAACACATTTAACACGTTAAAAAAAAGTCAACGTAATTGATTAAAAGGACTATATTTATTAATTTTTAAAGTTTGGGAACTAAATTTTATCAAATTTTCTATCAAGAACGAGTTTCAATTTTTTGCCAAAATTCAGGAAGTAAATATAGACTTTCTCTGAAGATTTTGATCCAAAATAGGATGAATGGTGAAAATTTGGTATCTGGATTCGTAATATTGATGTGTGTTTTTCGAAAATATTTTTTCAGAACTGATTTAGTGTATTTCAGAAAACAAAACCTAGAAATTCACATATTTAATGAACTGCGGAAACAATTTCGATGGGATGGAGGAAGAAACAACAAAAAATAATCATGTTAACATTGATTAGAAAAAAATCTTAATTAACACTGGTTGAAAAGTAATTTCAACTCATGCTTTAATTGATATCGGTTAAAAATAACCTCATTAACATTAAATGTAAATAGGAAATATATGTTAACTTTTAACAAAAACAAATTATGTTTATCATTGGTAAAAAAATAATGTTAATGATCAGAGTTTAAGATTTAAAGTTTAAAGTTTAAAATATAACTTGTCAGAAATTACAAAAAAATAAAATAATTATAACCACTTCAGTTTGAAATAAATATTTTCTGACATCCTAACTAAAGTGGAGACGAGGATTCTGAAAATCAAGGTAAAATAAAAAAGAAAATATAAAAATAACATAAATTTAAGATGTTTCTAGCTTCTAGTTGAATTTTTAATTTATTTAATTTTTAATTAATTAATCCATAAATTTTGAATTTTTTAATTATTTTTAAAATTTAGTGTCTAAACAATATATATTACTATAAAACAACTTAAATATTTAGAAAATAAATTATCCGACAAAAAATTTCATCCTAAAACACAGTAAAGATCTGATAAATTATAATAGTAAGAGGTTAATATTACATACTTCCATTCCCTCAATAATTCATTTCACTTAACATCCACGTAGTTTCATGTCGGCCAATAGTCCATTTCAGACACTTTATCTGCATTTATTTCGAATATATCATAAATTACAATATAGTTTGATTTCTTATAATTAGGATAAAGTGACTATTACTTCTTTTAATTGTATGTATAGTGTTACAGTAATTTTTAAATGTAATAAAATGACAATTTTCATTTATAAAACTTCTTTAGGTCAATCAGTTCGTACATATCTATTTTAATGCAATTAAACTGTTACATATAGGTTCCTTTAGGGTAGATAAAATTTAGTTTAAGAAAAATGAACATGATTGATTAAGTAACTTATTTAAGTAGGTTTTTAAAATTCAACTCTTAAGTAATCTGATTTGATGATTCCTTCAGTTCTTCATATTCAGTTTCGAAGAGAGAAAAAAAAAGAAGAAATAATTATAATACACAAAAGTTATAGACGTATCAAAGTATTTAGTTAATCATAAAATAAAAATAGCATATAAATATGTCCATATATTTATTCTTTTACATTTTAAGTTACTTTAGCATATATTTATTATTTAATAAACTAGCACTAACAACTTTTTGCTTACAACTAATTTTTCAACATTCAGCTAGAAGTTGATTTTACAAACATACCTAAAGTTATCAAAAGAATTTCATATTTCACATGTTTCATTCCATATAAATCTATATATATTATCATTAAAAGTTAGATTTTATATACTATTAAAATAAAATCCAGTTCATATTTAAAAAATAAATTGCCTTTCAACGATAACCTAAAAATATATATTTAAAATTAAAAAAATTATGAAAGAAAAAAAAAAACTATATTCAGATCAAATAAACTGTTGTACAAAACAATAACCTTGCATCGACACACGCCATCATTAGTTACCAGCAAACTAGTATTTTAAAATTGTCATTTAATATTATGCTATTTGTTTATTGTCATTTAATATTATGCTATTTGTTTTAGCCATTGCGTGATTTATTTTAATTTTTAACAAAAATAAAACATTGGTATAGATGTTATTCAATTTTATTTTTCTACAAAATAAAACATTTTAAGCTTTAGAGATTTAATATTATGCTGTTTGTTTTAGTCATTGCACTGTATTTTAATTAGTTAACAAAATAAAGCATTTTATTTAAAGAAATGCTATTTAAAAAACTAAAGAAAATTGTCTCTTTATTGAAAAGGAAGAAACATTTTGTGAAAGCAAATAAACAAAATCACAACATGCATTTGTTTCAAAAAATATTTCTATAAACTAATTGTACAAGCTATTCCATATAAAATGTAAAACTAAATTTAATTTTTAACGCATGAAAAAAATAATGTCATTATTTTCTTGTATTTTTCTAACCTATGCTTACAAATAAATTTTCTCCAAACATAACCAAACAATCAAACTATATTCGTTCAACTAGTTCGACTAAGAATATTAAAAAAAAAAGTGTATTATATTTCTTACTGCTTACAACAGTGATGGTGTGGAGATTGAAGTAAACTAAAGCGAAACAATGTGGTTTATCCAACCTTTTGACATATTACTCAAGAACATATGATGACATCTATTTAATTTGTATCTCAACAAAAGAAGGAATATTTGCAACTTACTTATAGATAGCCTAATTCAACTACCAATTTAGTTAAATATTTAACTATTTGTCTTTTGCAGCCAGGGGCTGGAATTCAAAGAATAAAAATCTATTAATAGAATTGATGCACTCCATCTAAGGCGAGTATATTTTAAAGAATTAAATTACCTTTATAGAAGGAATTGTTTCAAATGAAAATAGAGAAGCAACATTAAGAGATCTCCAATGCTGTACCATCCCATACATCAATGAAGTGATTTCAAGTGGAATATTTGGCACTTTGGAATATACGAACTCTTGGTGGAAGCCTGTTCAAACTTCTTAGAAGCAGCTTCGTTCTCCTCTAAGTTAATCTGGAGGAAAAACTTGTCCCACCAGGATGAACTTCTCATCTTGGCCTGAAGCAAGACGAATCCGTTAACTTTTCCCCAATTTTCTAAATATGTATAAAAAATGAAAGGTATATATATGTAGGTCTAGGACCAAGGACCTCCATGCACCCAGCCCCAGTAATTGACATCAATATATCTAAAAAAAATATGGATAACATTTTATTCTTCATGCAAAATCTACTCACCGCTCTTCCAAATTTAGAAACATCCGCTACCTTCGCCTTTTGAGCGGTAGGAAAACCTTCAATATAGATTTCATCAGAAGTCAGTGACAGAACCAAGAGATTATTTGACTATTGCTAAGATAGTCTATTAAGGAACATAAAAAGCAGTATATTTAAAGCGCAAGCTCCCAACAACTCATCAACATTAACACCGGTAAAAGCAAATCATACTTCTAAGTCAAATAAAAGGGAGTTCAAGTGTTCACATAAGCACAAAGACACTACCTCAAACAACATTTATGCTCGACATATTAATACCATAGTGGATGATTCACTCCAACAATAACAACCAAAATTTTGGACTCAATAACAGCTAGATCAGAGTGGGATCAGTTACATGAATCAACTGACACCATTTACTATTTAGGTCTATCAAAACCTATAATGCTAAGTTTCACATAAATTCTTCAGACAGAAGAATAAATTTAATTCATTGATGGGAACCTACATTAAATTCCATGGAATGCTCTTACCAGTAAATATTACAATACCATCGGATGATACCCTCACCAAATCTGGTAGAGTTTTATTGAGGTATCTTGGAGAAAGGTAATCCAGAGCATCTGAAACAATTACAAGAGAGAAAGATTTCGGCCTGTATGGAAGAGGAAACTTGATATCAGCCACACGCACGCTGCCTCTATGGATAAGTGCTTTGCAACTACTATCAGCTTCCTCTATATCATATGGTTCTATTCCCCAGGCTTCAGTTTCCTCCTCCTTCAGCAATTTAGAGACCACATAGCAAGTATCAGGACCAACATGCAAAACTTTATGCATGCTATCTCCATATGCTTTCTGTAAAATGGGAATCGCTTGTTGGACCTCTCCACTGCACAAATAATCACCTGCACTTGGAAGTAATGTAGATTATTACAGAAAATCTAGAAGTGAATTCAAGGTAAGGATAACTGGATGAAACATATGATAGATACCACTAGGTCACGGTTTTTCGGTTATATTTGGATCAAGGAGAAAAGGGATTAACATGTGATCCTCTAACCAATATATTCAATTTTTATGAACATTTCAAAGGTTTCCCCCAACTTGGGAGGATTTTAATCATCCAAACAAAAGGAAGGAAAATCAAAAACTATCTATCATGCTCTTCACCTCCTTCTCTTCTTCCTTTGATCTAATCCCATCTCCTTATCTCCAAATATCCAAACACTGAACCCAAATACTAACAAAATTCATCACTGTTCGAGAATATGCAAGTATTGTAAACAGCAAATTAGAATAGCAAAGAAAACTGGAGTAATATGAAAATAACTTCCATGAAACCTATTCTACCTATCATCAAATCTTTAGAATAATGCCGTTACAAAAAACAGGGAAACCACAGATAAGATGTAAATCATTGATAAACACTGTTTACTACACGGTAGGACAAATGCATAGAACACTCATTACGAAAGATCCAGTTAGTGTCAGCAACTTCAAGTATTTTAATCTTGTATATATGTTCGGACTGTTTTGCATTAACTGTATGAAGATGGTCATCATAAGTTATACGCAGTCAGTCTGAACCCAACTGGAAGTGTCACAGCAATAATATACAACTCAAAGGATGACAACTGACACAAGAAAAAAATATCATATTATCACTATCCTCAACAAGAAGACTAGATAAAACAACTCACTAGAATAAAAAGACACCTACAGCCAAACGAACATTTTTTCTGTTTAATGCAATAAAAAACAGTGAAAAGGACAGTAGAAAATGCATTTCGAGAAAGAAATATGGACTTTATATTATGGAATAAGTTGCTATCTTTCAAGAATCTCAATTCAACAAAATGCATACTATCACAAGAAAAAAAGGATGTACAAGTGCAGATTTTCAACCTTTGGGACATGAATAAAAGTCAATAAGATTTCAATAAAGAGAAATAACTCAACACCTTTAATCTGTTAGTCTAACAAAAAATGAATTATTGACCAATTTGTTCTTTTCTCTTTTTTTTTCCCCAAAAAGAACCACATATGTCTAGTTATATCACAACAAATCAGAGAAGAAACTCCTACAGTGAAGAAAGTAGCCACGCAGTTGTATGCTATGGATTCAAATGCAGCACTAAGCATCTAATGGACAACTCAGTAAGAGAAAAGCATCATGAAACTTAACACCATAAAAATTTTATCATTACAGAAACACCTCTGATTCCAAAGAGTAGAAAGTCTTCTTGAAGTCTTCTTGATCACTTCAAAAAAACACAACAACAAAAAAATCATATTTGATGCAGCAAGTCATCAGTCGAGCATAGACCTCAAACGAAATGAGAAAACAATCACTTGTGACAAAGCTCCACCATGCACGTCCAATTAAATGACAAAACCTTGCTTTGTTGCTTAAGACATCAACTTAAACGAAATTCATCAAGTGTGTCAAAAACCTTCTCTGCTAACTAGGAATTAACCTCACATAGTCATCAACGAACTTATCCGCTCTACACACTTATAGCAAACCAACTAAAATATCAGCATAATTCTACTTACATCATACCATATAATTCACATAATAAAGGTTTGCGCTAAAGTATTACGCAAACTGTCAAGGTAAAACTCCCATTCCAATTAAGATATCAGCACAATTAGTACTTAAGAGACTGTACACAAGTTCTATTCGTATCTTAAATAGACAAAGAAATTGACGGTGAAACAAATCACAGTCTAGGAGAATTTATTACACGATCCAAGATTATTACCTGTCATGGTCCCGACCAATTTCAAAGTAATAGGTAGCCAAAATTTTAAATTTGAAAGTGCCTCTCACATGTAAATTGGTCAAGATCGTAGTGATCTAGGACCATGTAATAAATTCTCACAGCAAAGAGAGGTAAAAAATTAGAAACTACCTTCAAGCCTGCTAACAGAATCTAAACGGCTGCCAAATCCACCTGTTAAATAAAAACGTGACATTGAATTGCATAGATAAACAAAGCAAGCCAAAAGCACATCTAAGTAACAAAACAAAAAATGTAGAACAAACCTGAGCCCCGGTAAAAATAACCAATGACAAGCAAACCTCCCTGTAGAATTACCAAAAACAAATCAATCAGAAACAAAAAACACCGAAAGTAAAAGCACCTTATTAAGTCAATCCAAAAAAAAAAAATCACCATAACTACGAGTGCAATCGACAAAACGGGCGGCGACCTAGATTTCGAGGAGAACAATCCACCGCCATTGTCACCGAACCTTCTAGCAGGATTCCCCGGTCTCCTGGACATAACTTTTCAATTCTCGAATCTTCTTACAGCACAAACGCGTTGCTTTAGTTGCATTAATCTGCAACACACGAATCAGAAAAACGTGAATGAAAAACGCTTTCACCACAATGCCGATGAGAAAACACGACGAAAGCTACATCAGTGCACTGAAAACGCGTAAGGAACCAAAACTCAGGAATTACCGATAAACGAAACAATCCTACAGAACTTGCATTCTGCAAACGCTAGATCTGAGTTGCACGCAATACAAATAGAAAGAAGAGAGAGAATCATAACAAAAAAAAAGTGTTATTTTTTTTTTTCTCGTCGCAATGGCAATGATGAAAAAAAAAAGTGAAGAGGATGTTGGAGTGTCGGTTGGTGGAATCCAACGGTGTCGAACCGGTGATTCAGAATGGGCCAGGCCTTATTGAATATGGCCCATTGTGGCCCAATAAGTGAAAAGGTTGATTTGAACCGGATGATTGGTGCCACGTCATAGTGATGATTCGGATTAATATTAGCAGGACCGGACCGGACCGGATCGATTCTGGTGATTTAGTTGAACAGGAACCGGAGGAGGGCGAGGAGGAGAAATAGATGGCAATCGCTGCTGTGAGAGAAAAAAAGAATTTGGATTGTGGAACAATTGGAGATTGGAATCGTTGAATTGTGCTATTGTTTGTCTTTGATTCAGAAATGAACAAAGACGAAAGCGATCGGAACGAAAAGAAAGCGCACGATATCAAGCTTTGGGGAGTTTTCCTCTTCGGATTACTCGGCGCCGCCGTCACTGCCTTCTCCGTTAGTTTCCGCATTAGTTTGTTTGTTTCCTTTTCAAATTGTTCTTCAAATCGTATGCATCTTCCTTTTTTTTTTAGAAAAACTTACATGCAGTTCCTTAACCGCTGCTGCCGTTGTTTTCCAATTATTGTTGAAATTTAACTTTGATGACGTATAATATATGCCGATTTGCATGCAAACTTTTGTCAGAGATTAGTTGAAACTTCAATTCTAGTATATTTTTATTACTTTTTTTGTTACAGAATAATGATCTTAGTGCTATTCTCAATTGCACTTTGTTGTGTCATTCTCACACGAACCATGTTTTTGAAGAAACTGTTACATGGTCTGGTTTACCTCGTGCTTATCATTCTAATCAATCCTTAAGTGACTTACTCATTAGAATTTTCAACTTTTGAAATTGAGATGATAAAACTCGATTACGTGTTTCATGAAAATTGGTTGGAACCATGGTGATCCTCCACTGTGAAATAATTTACAGTGTTTTCGTGATGGTTGCCTTTGGCAACGTGTGAAGAAGTTGATCGGATGAGTCATTCACCAGAATCGCTTTGATTTTTAGGTGGCAGATTTTTTTAGTAATGTTATTATTCTATGAACATATATTTTCCTCTTACGTTGTTGGAGATTATGCTGTATGAAAAGCCCTTTTTTTCTTTTTTCTTTTTGTGTTTGAAATGCAAGCTAGAGATGCACAGGAATAAACTGATGGTTCATGAATCATGCTATTGTTGAACTCTTTGTAGCTGTCCAGGTCGCAGTCAAGAGGAGCGAGTGGCAGTTCTTTTCGATCATCATTTCAAGAAGAAGCATGGAAGAGGTACAATAAACGACTGCAAGAGGAGTATGAGGAGGAGGTGGAGAGGGTGGTGAGTTTTCGAGAAGTAGAGTTTAATTTCTATGTATGGTCATTGTAAAACTCATAAATCATGGTACTGATGACTTTGAAAATAGTTAGATTAAAAATCAACAAATTTAGCATACAAAACAATTTGTTATTAGATGTGTCTCTGCAAAGACTATTTATTCTTTCTAGTATCAATTACTTTCATTTTTGTTTTATTATTATTATTTAGTTAAACATTTACTTTTAAAATAAAATGGGAGATGTAATGCGATCCTTCTGATGGGCGATCCTGAGTCACAGTACTTTGTTATGAAAGCAGATTTGACTGTAGTGTGTATTTTTTATTTTATTTTATTCTCTATAGTAAATCAAAGAAATTGTGTTTTTTTCTTTGCTTGCTTAGATGTTTAATTGGTTGGTTGAGGCTAGGCAGTGTGTCTTGATTCTAGGTTGCTTTTGTAGGAACGTATAAAGCGCATGCAAAGTGTGTTTAATCGGGAAAGGGATAAGCGTAGAAGAAGCTACGAGAGCTGGAAGGGAAATGGTAGTGGTGCACATCATCAACATTTTCAAAGAGATGATTGGTATTGGAAGGCCGAAGAATCCTTCAGAGAGCAATGGGCCAATTATCAACACACTCCAGGAGAGAGCAGAAACTATTCACTATCACATCACTACTCAGTTTTGGGTCTTGACAGGTACTTACAGAAATAGTGTTATTTTATTCAGTGAGACCTGACACAACATTAAAGTTTTGTCTTGGTGGTGATCATTTAATCATGTGTTTTAATCCGAATATTCTCTTTGCAAATGAAAAGGTAATGCCGTGCACAGTGGCCCTCCCTTGTACATTTGCATTGTGAGGAGCCTTGGATACTGGGAGTCTAGGATAGTATAACTTTTAATGGTATTCAACGCCCTGTATTAGAAGGAGATGGATACATCAGAATGTGATAGGTATTTATTTATTGAATTGGAAAATGGAACCAAGCTCCTTACAGCCAGTAGCTATTTTGAAGTTCTGGGGCTTTAGAAAGAAAAAACAGCAAGAAATATAATGTCAGAGGAAAACCAAGACAATCCCAGTCTTAGGAACGCCACTTCACATCTTTAGGAATGGCATACCCCACTGTGGTGATCCCGTTTATGACATGACACCACCCATTCTGTTGGGATTTCCTACATTTTGTCTTTGTTCCAGCTCAATGTCGTCATTATTTGACTCATGTTTCCCTCCGTGGCTCCTAATTAACCACCCTCTCCCCGTTATATATCATCCAAGCTCCTTTCGTGTCTTTCTAGTAAAAATCAAGATATGAGCCTAACCGCATGTTGTAATTATAGAATAAATTCCATATTTTGAACTGTTCGACATTCACAATATTGATTAAACTTTAATCTTATTTAAACAATCAACAGACCATGTTGTTGCACTTGTTTGAAAAAATTATTCAAGCTAGAATAATCAAGCGCTTGTTTGCTCTTTAGTTTATATCAGAATTAAATTCTTTATTTAATATTCTATAATTTATCACATAATTCTTAAGCATTGTAAGCATTGTAAGCTTTTGTAGGAACGTATAAAGCGCTTGTTTTCCTTCCCTGATTTATCACAATATAGTGTTAAGCATTGTAACTTTGCCTTTGTAATATCAGATACGAGATTGTGTAAGGTTGATTTGGTAGAAATACGAACCTTACTTTGCCTTTGTAATATTAGATACTAGATTGTATAAGGTGTGATTTGGTAGAAATATGACAGAGCACAAGATGGCGCAGTTCTTGCTAGAATATGAGAATCATGTTGACAGGAAGAAAATGGCTATAACTAGAATATTTGAAGATATTATATGATATAATAGGACGGTTAGAGTAATGTCTCGTTTGGAGCAATATGTAATTATTACCCTATAAAAAAATATGTGATTTTGGTATTTGTTGATAGCTTATTGAACATTATTTGTTAACTGAAAACCATACATGAACGTGTACTGTAACATGTTTGTTTTGCATTCACGTTGTTGTTAATGGTTCCTTTTATGGATCTCAGGTTTAGAACAACACCCTATACAGATGCTGAGATTAAGGTAAATTTTCATTTATTTTTGTTTGTTATTATTATTATTATTATTTATTATTATTGCTATTATCATTATCTATTTTCATATTGCTTTATGCTTTATAAACTTTATGCACTACATATGTATTGATAAAGAGATTGATTTATGAATTATGGTGAATTCTTTATTTTGGTTATCAAGATATGTAAGAAAGAAAAGGACTAAGATTGACCCTTTGCTTGATATTATTTGACGGGTGGTTGGTTTTGCACCCTTCTTATTTATTAAAACCGTTGGTTTGGTTATCAATTTGTTGGAAATTAGTGAATCCATGCGAAAAATAAGATTATTACTGTTTGTGCTCATGTTATAAGGCTGCCTTAATTTTCATTTGCAATTTTTATATTCAGTATTTTGATTGTCCTCCCTATAGAGATTGTAATATATTTTTCTTGAGATGATGGATATTGGTCTAGCAAAATCCATTGTTAGTTGCCAAAATTCTTATGGAAAGTTCTATAATAAAGGAGTTTGTATCACGCATAAATTATATGTATAATGGGCCAAGAACTAACTATAAACTTTAGTATAACACTTTCTATAACATCTAGTTTGCAGCAAAGATGTACTTAGCGTTCATATCTTTTTACCTTGGTTTTGGACATCTTAATATAAATTCCTTATTCTACTATATATATATTGCTCTATCAGGTCTTAGTTTCATTTTATAAATTTTATCTTATCTCTTCTATAGACAGCATTTAGAACCAAGGCAATGCAGTATCATCCTGACCAGAACCAAGATAATAGAGGTATGCCTTTACTAGTCATTAATAGGATCTTGTTAACTCCAACCATAGCATTATTGATTCTTGGATGTTAAAATGTGATAGAGGCTTCTGAGGCCAAGTTCAAAGAAGTAATTTGCTCATATGAAGCCATACAAAAGGAAAGGAAGAACCAAAATCTGTAATTGCCCAACTCTGTACAACAACCCAGATGAGGTATTCAAGTTAATCACCAAAGGTCCTCTTAAGCTTTCCCATAATAGAATTATCATCCCGCTAAATTATGATTCTGCTGCTACTAAATTTTTGGTAATTATTGCATCATAAATTAATAATGATGGTGTTGGTCTGTTTTATTGTAAAGTTGTTGTCCTTGGATGCATTGAATTTTTTTCTGTGGGATTGATTATCCAGGGACATATTTAATTGATAAGCATTCCAATCAGACGTCAATGGCCTCTTTAAAATCTTTTAAATTATTTTGTACCCAATTAGTTCATTTACTGAACACTATTGGGACTTCTCGGAGACTTCTATAAATTTGTTCTACACAACTTTGTAAATATTTTTATCAATGTATACTGAGACTTTCCAATAATCATCTGCATTTGGAAGTAATATATATTATTACAGAATTTCTAGAAGTGAATTCAAGGTAAGGGTCACTACATGAAACATGTGATAGATACTACTTTTCGGTTATATTTGGAACGAGGAGAAAGGGATTAACATGTGATCCTCTATCCACTATATTTAATTTTTATGAACATTTCAAAGGTTTCCCCCAACTTGGGGGGATTTTAATCATCCGAACAAAAGGAAGGAAAATCAAAACTATATGGCATGCTCTACAAAATGCACTGCAGACCACGTTGCATATGTGTTTCTGTGTGTCTTTATTAGTGTCGTTAAGTTATTGTTATTTATTATTACAAAATTTATGTCTTGGATACTTATAGGGATATAGATGAAGTTTTTTTCTTAGACTACCCATGCATTGGAATACTGGTCATATTGGTCCACAGTGTGGTGAAAGGGGCTTCTTGCTCCAACAATGGAAGAATAGACAATTTTTTTATATTGTATTTTTTAATCTTTCTTTCAATTTAATTGTGGCAGTTGTAGTAATTTATTTTACTGGGAAACATGGAAAATGGAAAAGGATATTTATTTATAGTTATAATTGTTATATTGTATTATTTGATAATGCTTTAAAGTATATTTCATTTGCTATATGTTTATTTAATGGTTGTATTTTTTGTGTTGGTACTTTTCTTTTTACTTGGTATAGGTGGAACTTCCTGAGTTTTGATTGAATTTTGTGACCAAAACCACGAGGTGGAAATGCTTTTGTTGGTTCAAACTTCCTCTTTTATATGTTGCTAAATAATGAAATCATGTATGGTTCTTTCAAGTTGTATATCATGTTATCATTGTTGTATTGTATTAGTCAATTATTAGATTTTTATTTGTATTAAAATTTATTTTCATATTTATTGTTTTAACTTAAATGGATAACATACCAAATGGAAATATTAGTGTTCAAAAATCAACATTAGAATAATAAAGAGAAAGATGGAGACTACACATTGTAAATAGAAGATGTAGAATGACCACGTAACAAAGACATAGAACAATTAAAAAAAGAAGAAAACATAAAGGATAATCAACACCATTCAAATGGCAAACAATTCTCCACGAGTGACAATGATATCTATTGGATAGGTGGCTTGGTCAGTAAACGATGCAGGTAACTTTCAAATGTCAATTAACATATCAAACATTTTTTTCCTATACAAATAGACATATATTACCTTCAAATTTTTAGCATATAATTTATTTATTTTATTTAACATGACAGGTTATAATTGTGCACCACAGAAGTTTGAATGATGTAATAGAAATAAAGCAGGACCAAGTAATTACATGTCAGCAACATGCAACGTGGTTAGTACATTCTTACCATCAAAATTAAACTTGTGGTATTTCAATATTTTTCTTATATTTTTTTAAGTGTGTAATGTAAAGATTGTTACATTTGAAACAATTATGGTTAACATTACACCTTATAATGTCTTGCATTCTTTCTAACTCATTCTATTTAAAAGTTTAAATTTTGTTTAAATATAATTTATTTACCTTTAAACATTACAAGTTATGGTTTTATACTACAATGATTTGAAGGACGTAATGATAATGAAGCATAATCATATAATACACATATTATTAACATCGAATGTCATGAGTGCTACTTAAAAATGTTACACTAAATTTTAGTCAATTATTTGTAATTTTTTATATGCAAAAAAAATTATTTTTCTTTTAAATATAATTTATTATTTCCTTTTACCATTTTATCATATAATTTTATTTATTTATTTATTTAACATGATAGTTGTTAATTTATGTTATTGAACCTAGTAAGTATATTCTTCTTATAAGTTATGTTGTAGTTTAGTAATATACTACTTCTTCAATTTATAATAAGTTATGTTGTAGTTAAATAATATACTCGAAAATTTTCAAATATCGTTCAATTGTCTATTTTAATTACATGTCAACATTGTCATACATGATTGTTTTACCATGACACATCATATGTGTTGCTTTGACAGAAAAATGTTACTTAAAATATTTGTATATGGTTTGTTTGAAAGTAAACATTGTTTATAGCATATAAGTAGTCGTACAATCATGTGCTTTCATTCAATTTATTGGGTGTTCATAAATGATGACATTATAGTTGCAAATGATTGGGGTACATATAGTTTTTATGTTCAAGGTGTAATATATCACAAAATAGGAAGATTTTATCCAAATGACGCGTCTAAACCTTGTTACATTTATGACATTGAACGTTGAACATGAATTACAAAATAAAATATGGGAAAGTCCTCAACTTCATCAGACCATTGTTAATAACTTGCAATAAATATTATATTAGTGCAATTCTTTTGTGCATGTACTTATATAACTTGCTCAATAACCAAATATTCTTGAATGTTCTTTATTCATATAAAGAGGGTTTTGGTAATGAAACACAATACAATCTTTCGATTTCATCTAAAGTAGCAACAATTATTATTAGTGGAGACACAAAATCAATGACACGTGGGTAAGACATTCAAGTTGTAAATCATGATGAAAATTTAATAAACATACAAGAAATTGTCGGATATTACTACCCTTTACAAAACTCTCTATTATTTTCTTTTGGTACATATGATTAGGACATCAACACAAAAAATGATAATGGTTGAAGTATCTCATGCCGAAAATATTATAGTTACACCGCTCATGTAAATTTTATCATGATGACATATTTTTGAACAATTTACTTATGAGTACATTTTTTTAATACATTATTACAAATACATGATTACCTCAATGTAGATTCATCCAAATGATCAAATATGTAATAATACAAGCGAGATGACTATTACAACAATATGTCGTAGATAATTACATCAAGATTGAGGTAAAGAAATTGTGATGGATTTAGAATCATCAAAATAATACTCGTGTAGAAGTGTACAAAGGTTTACAAGATTCTTTGCATGGAGGTCAAACTCACATAGGTACTTAGTGTAAGTAACATACAAAATTCATTACATTTAAATATATTAACACTCATATTTTAATATCTTTGAGGATAATGTTTGCAAAAAGATAATATTACCAACATCATTTATTGGTAGTCGTCGATATTTGACACACCACTTTAAAGATGGTATGACAATTGTTGCTCATGACAATAAACTAAATATTTTCCTTACATTGACATGCAATCTGTCTTGGAATGAAATTCCTTTAAAATTACAGAATCTACAAGACTATCTTGACTTACTCACAAGAACCTTTAAAAAAAATTGAGCAATTAAATGAATATGTCATTAATTAATGGAGTCATTGAAAATTTTATAAGTTACATGTATTTCACTAAATTTCAAAAACTTGGTCTATCCCATGTAGATATGTTATTGATCTTAGACAATAATGATAAATTATGTGAATCAAAAGACTATGATAACATTGTCAAGGCATAAATACCCAAAAAGGAAGAAGAACCACAATTTCTTGAAGTTATACTAAAACATTTGATACATGGTCCTTGTGAAACTCTTAATCTTAAATCACCATGTATGAAACACAACCAATGCAAAAAGTGATTTTCCAAAAATTTCTTGAAAAAAAATGTGTCAAGGATTCATATACTCAATACAAAATATGTTTTGATGAACCAATTTCTATAAATATAAATGTGATTGTTGACAACATATGGGTGGTTCCTTATAACCCTTCGTTAATGTTAAAATGTGTTGTTATATAAATGTTAAGGTGTGCAACAACATCAAAAGTATAAATATTTGTATAAGTGTGTTCGCAAAGGTTTAGATCGAGTAACAATGGAAGTTCATAGAGAATTTATTATAGATGAAGTCCAATAATATCTTGATGTTAGATGAATTTGTGCTTTAGAGGATTTATGGAATATCTTTAGATCTACAATGTATTGAATGAATCCATGTGTTAAAACACTACAAATTTACTTTTCACATCAATATCAAGTGCAATTTTATAAGCATCAAAACATCAGTGACACATTAAATGATGATAACCACTCCAAAACCATGCTCACATGATCTTTCTGCCTAAATGGAAGAGACCCATAATCTAAAAGATTTTTGTATTGAGAAATTTCATAACATTATTGTTGAAATAATAGAAAAACGAATGGTACTAAAGAAAACCAAGCAAGAAAGTTATTGGTGAATTTATACTATATCCCTTTTGAAGGATATACATTATAAATTCGTCAATAACTTTCTTGTTTGACCTTCTTTAGTAACATTCATTTTGTTTGTTATCACAACATTAATGCTCTGAAATTTCTCTATACAAAAATCTTTTAGATTGTGGTTCTTTTCCACTTAGGGCGAAGAATGGTGTGAGTACAGTTTTAGAGTTGTTATTATCTATATCATTAATATTTTTATGCTTATAAAATCATATTTGATGTTGATTTGGTAAATGAATTTGTAATCTTTCAACATATGGATTCATTCAGTACATGATACATCTCAAGATATTCATAAAGTCTTTAGAGCACAATTTCATCTAGCATCAAGATATTGTATGACCTCATTTGTAGTAAATCTTCTATGAACCTCCAATATTACTTAATTTGGACATTTGTAAACATACTTATACAAATATTTAAAACTTTTGATTTTGTTACGTACCTCAACATTTATATGACAGACATATTTTAAGAGTAACCAAGGGTTATAAGGAACCACCTATATGTTTTCAACAATTAGATTTCTATTTGTAGAAATTGGTTCATCGAAACGTCTTTTGTACTGAGGATATGAATCATTACCTTGACGTGTTTCTTTCAAGAAATTTTTGGGAAATCTCTTCTTGCATTGATTGTGCTTCATACATGATGATTTAGGATTAAGAGTTTCACAAAAATCATGTATCAAATGTTTTGGTACAACATCATGAAATTGTGGTTCTTCTTCCTTTTTGGATATTTCTGTCTTGACAATGCTATCATAATCTTTTGAATCACTTAATTTATTATTATTGTGTAAGATCAATAGCATATGTATATGGGGTAGACCAAGTTTCTGGAATTTAGTGACATACATGTAACTTATAACTTTTTTCAATGACTCTTTTATATTAATGACATCTTCCTTTAATTGCTCAAATTTTTCTAAAGATTCTTGTGAACTAGCTAAGACGATCTCATGGAGTTTGTTGTTTTGAAGAAATTTTACTCTAAGACAAATTACATGTCACTGTAATAAAATTATTTCGTTTATCATCATGAACAATAGTTATCATATTTTCTTAACGTTGTGTCAAGTCTCAATGACTACCAATATCGTAAGCAATAACTGTTATATCATCTTCTTGTCAACATTATCTTCAAAGACATTATGAGTGTTAATATATTTAGATGTAATAGATTTTGTATGTTACTTACATTAAGTATTTGTATGAGTTTGAACTTTATGCAAAACATCTAGCAAACCTTGGTACACTTCAGGACGAATATTATTTTGATGATTACGAATTCAAGGTAACCTCCCTAGTTTAAGCTTGACATAGTTGTGTACAAAATATTGTTGTAATAGTACTCTCATTTGTAATACTATAGATTGATTGTTTAAACGAATATACATTGAAGTAAGCATGTATGTTTAAAAAATTTCATTCATAAGTAAATTGTTGATAAATAGGTGATTATGGTAGAATTTACCTGAACCATGTAATTATAGCATTCTCTACATGAGATACTTTGGCCATTATGACTTTTGTTGTTAATGTCTCAATCAATGTGTCAAAAGGAAATAATAGAGGAAATTATAAAGGGTTATAATATTCGACAATTTCTTGCATGTTTATTAAATTTTTATCATGATTTACAACGTTAATGTTTCATCCAAGTGTCATTGATTATGTGTCTCCAATAATAATAATTGTTGCTACTTGAGATATAGTTGGAAGATTGTATTGTTGTTGATTGGAAAAACTCTTTAATGAGTAAATAAAATTCATTAAAATTTGGTTTTTGAGCAAGTTATATAAGTACATGCACAAAAGGACTACATCAATGTAGTATTTGTTGCAAGTTATTAACAATGGTTTGATAAAGTTAAGAAGTTTCCAACATCCTATTTTGTAATTCATGTTCAGTGTCATAAATGTATAGCTATAAAAAAAATAAGGTTTAGATCCGTTATTTGGATAAATCCTACTATCTTGTGATTTATTGCACCTTGAGCATGAAAACTTTATATACCACAATTATTTATGCAACTATATTTTTGTCCATATGAATACCGAGTGAAGTGAATGAAAGCATATATGTTGTTTAAAATACTTACTTTTAAATGAACGATCTAGAGGAGTAACATGTGGAAGTAATATTTTTCCACTATAGCAACACATATCATATGATTCATGATAAACAATTGTGCATGACAATGTCGATATATAGTTGGAGTAGGCATTTGAAATTTGACCATTGGAACAATATTTGAAAATTATTCAGCATTATCATGCATATTTGTGGGAATCTATGTTGCATTGCTACATTTTTTGATGTATATTATTATAAATTGAAGAAAAAGTAAAAGTACATTATTAAACTATAACATAACTTAATTATTGTAAGAAAAATATATTAAGCAGGTTCAATAACTCTTAAACGTGTATTACTTTGTCCTAATGCATTGGAATTTGTTTCTTGAAATATTTGTGACATACAATTAACAATTGTCATGTTAAATAACTAAATAAAATTGTATTATAAATGGTTAAAAGTAATAAATTATACTTAAAAGAAAATAATTTTTTTTGCATATAAAAAATTACAACAAATTAACTAAAATTTAGTGTATTTTTTTTTACATGAAGTAGATGTAAATTATTAAAATAACCTAAATTAAAATAAAAGTGCACTTTCGGTGTTAGTGACATGTTAGTGACATGTGTATTACTTGGTCATGCTTTACTATTATTATATCTTTCAAACTTTTGTGGTGCAAAACCATAATCTATCATGTTTTCAAAATAAACTAATTATATTTAAACAAAATTTAAACTTTTATATAAAAAGAGTTAGAAATAATGTAAGCATATTAAACAATCTTTACATTATAAAGAATTTAAAATAATATAAGGTGTAATGTTGACAATAATCTTTTCGATTATAAAAATCTTTACATTACACACTATATATAAAGTATTGAAATGTCATAGGTTTGATTTTGGTGGTAAGAGTGTATTAACCATGTTGCATGTTACTCACATTTGAATTGTTTGGTCCTGCTTATTATCATTACATCCTTCAAACTTTTGTGGTGTAAAATTATAACCTATCATGTTAAATAAAAATAAATAAATTACAAGAGAAATGTTTGAGGGTAATATATGTGTTTATGTGTGTGTATATTAGTATTTTAAAAAATATATATATGTATAGGAAAGAAAGGTTTGATATGTTAATTGAGATTGAATATTACTTACATTATTTATGGATCAAGCCAACTGTCAAATAGATGTCACTCTCATTCTTGAAGAATTGTTTGTCATCTGAATAATGTTGATTGTCCTCACTTTACTATTTTTTCTTCTTTTAGACCGTTTTATATGTCTTTGTTCTATAGTCATTATATATCTTTTATTTGTAGTATTTAGTCTTCATTTTTGTCTTTGTTATTCTGGTATTAATTTTTTAGAACTAATATTTTCCATTTGATATGTTATCTATTAAAGTAAAACAATAAATATGAAAATAAAATTTAAAACAAAGAAAAATTTAATGACTTTGAATATAGAATTACATACTCCTTCAACCATATAAAAGGACTATGACAATACAACAATGATAACATGATATATAACTTGAAAGAGTCATACATGATTACTTCATTATTTAGTGGCATATAAAAGAGCAAGTCTAAACTAACCAAAATATTTCCACCTAGTGGTTTAGGCCACAAAATACAATCAAAGACTTGGGAAATTTCATTTATACCAAGTAAAATGAAAAGTGCCAAAATACAACCATTAAATAAACGTATGACAAATGGAATATTTTAAAACATTATCAACTATACAATATGGATTGTATGATCTCGAAGGAGACTTGACGGTCACCACAACCATTTGGAATTCTACATCTAAATTGATCGGTCAGTACCAACTGGATGGGTGACCGACCGGTCAATTTAGATGTAGTCAATTTTATAATAATAAATATCAATAACTTAATCACACTAATAAAGACATACAAAAGCTTAGACATTCTCTAGAAGCATGTTTCCTTATAGAATGAAAATTTTGTGGATATTTTTGAAGGATTCTGTCATGTGTCTGTCAATTATATGTTTGTTAAAGTCCAATCGTAGTAATAAAAAATAAATATTGCTTCAGTGCTATAAAATCAAAGATTGATGAGAGTTTGACTAATGAAAGCTTTATTGCAGCTGTGAGGGTTGTTGATTCCTTGATTCTTAAAAGGCTCTTCAATAACAATGTTACAACTAAATATAATTATTATTTTGTAAGAATGTGACGATGAAAACGTTAAGTTTGTGGAAGATTAAGAACAATGACGATTTTTTTCAGAAAAGACAATTAATTCTGTAAATATAAAAGTAATTGTACATAAAATAACAATATGGAAAAAAAAACTGTTAAAAATAAAATAGGTGTATTAAAATAAATCATTTTATTCATTTTTATGATTTTATTTCAAAAAAAAAATAAAGTTAATTATGTTTAAAAAGGAGAAAAAATAAAAATCTATATAGATAAATAATATAATAAGAAATTGTGTCAATAAATAATGTAACAACAAACATAATTTCCTTTATTATTGGTATACATTATTGGAATGGATATAAGTAGAAAGATATTACTAAAATTTTATATTAAAATTATGAAAGATGTGTGTAACAAATATATATATATATATATATATATATATAAAATTAATTTTATACATAATAAAATTAATAAAATAAAGTTAATTGAGTTTGGACGAGAAAATGGTAAAAATACAAACAAAAAGTAATTACTAAGTGAAAAAAAATGATAAAAGGTTGCCTACATTAAAAATTATAAACCAGTTAAAAGAAATTCATTTTGCTGTTGACAGTATGAATAAAGATTAAATGAGTTTAATTTAAAAAACTGTTGTAAAATTAAAAGAATTTGTGAATAAAATTATAAGAAATTGAAGGGAGGACTTAAAACCTGGTAGAGAGATAAGAGGGGTGGAAGTAACCATTCTTTGGCAAGTGGACTATTTTCATTTTATGTGGGGTACAAAAAGTAAAAGTTTATATTTGTGTTTTCGAAAATCTCTTACTCTTCTTATCATATATTTCTGAAGGTTTTAGTACCAGACCAGAAAAGAAAAAACAACTTTATTTATATTTTTTTATAATAAAAAACAAAATAAATAAAATATTATCTGTTTATTTTTATTTATTTTTATAATAATAATTATTTTATTATTATGTTTTGTTATAGTAAATAATAATATATATTAAAATTAAGTTAAAAATAAAATAAATATAATTAACATATTATTTTTAAGTTGTTACCGCTAAAAATAACTGATTTGACCTATTCCGGTGGGTAAGATGAACAGAAACCGGAGAAGGAGGAGGATGAAAAGATGGCAATAGCTGCTGAGAGAGAAGAACGGTGATTGGTGATTGGAATTGTTGAATAGATATTGTTGAGTTTGATTCAGAGATGAACAAAGACGAAAACGAAAGCAATTGGAACCAAAAGAAAGCCGAAGATATCAAGCTAATAGGAGTGTTCCTCTTCGGATTACTCGGCGCCGCCGGAGCCACCGCCACTGCCTTCTCCGTTAGTTCCCCGCATTACTTCGCTTGTTTCCTTTTCAAATAGTTCTTCGAATCGTATGCATCTTCCTTTTTTTTTAGAAAAATTTACATGCAGTTCCTTAACTGCTGTTACCACTGTTTTTCAATTACAGTTGAAACTTCACTTCGATGATGTGTAATATATGTTAATTTTCATTCAAACTTTTGTCAAAGATTAGGTGAAACTTTCATTAATATATTTTTATTATTTTTTGATCCACAAAATAATAATCTTAGTGTTACTCTCAAATGTACTTGGTGTCATTCTCACACGAACCTTGTTTTTGGTGAAATTATTATATGTTCCGGTGTACCTCCTGCTTATCATTCTAACCAATAGTTAAGTGGGTGATAAAACTCGATTACGATTACAAAGAAAGTGGAAGGAACTGTGATATTGTGAAATAATTTTCTGTTTCCGTGATTTTGCCTTTGGCATCGTGCGAAGAAGTTGATCCAATGAGTCATTCACCTGAATTTCTTTGATTTTGGGTGGCAGATCTTTTTTAGTAATGTTATTATTCTATGAACATATGTTTTTTGTGTCCGAACTGTAAACTAGAGATACACATGATATTAGTAATCTAAGTATGAATTTAAGTTTAATGAGAAATTAGGATGTTATACAATGATGTTAATAATTTAAGTATGAGTCTAAGTATCATGGAAAATTAGAATGATATATTAAGATGAAAATCCATAAATTCATTATTGGATTGAGAGTGATATCATTACTTTATGATATTAAATTCAGGTCTAATTGGTATTGTATTTCTCCGATTAATCTCCTCTTCTCCTCTTCTGTCGTCCTAATACGTGAATCATAGTGAAACCTATGGTTCATGTTATAGCTCAACTCTTTGTTGCTGTCCAGGTTTGATCGAGACTAATGATTCACAGTTATTTTCGATCATTTGAAAAAGAAGCGCAGAGGAACTATAAACGACTTCCAAAAGAGTACGAGGAGGATGTGAAGAGGGTGGTGAGTTTTCTAGTAGAGTCTAATTTTTATGTATGGTCGCTTTTAAAATGTCATAAATCATGGTTCTGTGATTCTGAAAATAGTAAAAGTCATCAAATTTGGCATAACAGAAATTGTCATTGGATGTGTCTCTGCATACGCTATTTATTTCTCTGGTGGTATCAATTCCTTCCGTTCTTGTTTTGTTCTTGTTTTATAATTATTATAGTTAAATTGCCTTTTAAAATCAGATGGGAGATGTAGAAGAGTCGAAGAGGTACTTCAAACGAACGCGAAAGGAGTACATGGGAGATGTAGAAGAGTCAAACAGCTACTTTAACCGAATGCGAAAGGAATACATGGAGGATGTGAAGAGGGGTGAGTTTTCTAGAAGAGTTTAACTTTTACCCTAGTTTTACACATCTTAACATAATTTCCTTATTCTGTTATATATATTGTGCTCTATTACGTCTTAGTTTCATTTTATAAAATTTATCTTTTCTCTTTCATAAACAGCATTCAGAACCAAGATGATGCAGTAGCATCCGATCAGAACAGCATAATAGAGGTATGCTTTTACTAGTCATTAACAACAGGATCTTGTTAATTCCAACCATGGCATTATTGATTCTTGGATGTGAAAATATGCTAGAGGCTTCTGATGCTAAGTTCAAAGAAGTAATTTGTTCATATGAAACCATACAAAAGGAAATGAAGAACTAGAATCCGTAACTTTCCAACTCTGCAAAACAACTCTTTAAATAGAATTATCATCCAGTTAAATTATGATTCTGCTGGTAAATTTTTGGTAACTATCGCATCATAAATAAATAATGATGGTGTTGATCTGTTTTATTGTAAAATGAATTGAATTTTTTTTTCTGTGAAATTGATTGTCAAGGGACATATTTAATTGATAAGCATTGCAATCAGCTGTCAATGGCCGCTTTAAAATCTTTTAAATTATTTTTTACCCAATCTATTCATTTACTGAACACTGTTGGGACTTCTGGGACAAATTCTGCTGCAAATTTGTTCAAGGCTTCGCAAACATTTTTATTAATATATATATCAAAGAACGTTATAAGATAAAGTATGTATCTTGAAATAAATGTATAAGAGATGTTTTATAAAGGTATGTCTACTACATTATAGGTGATAATAATAAGTTTATTGTGCTTACTTCAAGTCTCTCACAAACGTGACATAAATACTCAACAAACATGTCAGAATATTTAGAAGAAATTAAATATATATATATATATATATATATATATATATATAATATTTATCTTGGTTCTCTTCCACCTTTATAGCAAATAAGTCCATAGTTATATACGCGGAAGAATGTGTACAACATGACATAATTTAAGTTGGTTGGTCCAAAAACGAATGTAAAGTATTCACAGAGATATTTTCAAAAATTTCATTTTTATTTTGGGTGTAAATCTATATCTGAAATGAAAACAAAAAAACAAATACTGAAAATCATTTTTTCAAATTTAACTTTAACAATTTAAAATAAATAAAGGGAAGTTGCATTTAGATATACAAATTTCAATTTTTTATATGAAAAAAAAAACAAAGAATTAAAAGTTGTATAAAATTTTATGACTTCTGTGGTTCAGAAAAAAAACAAATTTTGCAACATATAAATGTTATATAGTTTTAACCGTAATATTGAATGACTTATCATTCTGTTAAATTATCTATATTAGGTTTTTTATTAAGAGTTCTTTTTCTAATAAGATTTACTTTTCTTGTAATTTTATTTAACAAGATTATATAAAATCATAAATATATTAGCTTAAAAAAAAGTATAGATTTGTTCAGCTGATGGTTAAGCTCAGTTGAACAAACTTTGCTTGCAAATAAGCTTAAGTGTACCGAGCAACATTAAAAGGAACAAATATGTATGCATGTATATTTAAAATTCTAAATCAAAATTATTGTACATTTAACCCAGAAACACTAAGTAGAGATTGTAAGGCGAAAAGTTTGAACCAAATATTATAAATTTAGAGTTTAAGATCCATCAAATTACCGGAAAAAATACAAAAACATTGAAACTACATTGAGAATATAAAATTATGTTTAATGTTTGTTTTGGATTTGGATACAATAGTAGACTCATCAAACCTTGGTTATATAATTTTAACTAAAACACAACATTTAAATCAGAATAAGTAAAAAACTAATAAATTGTCAAAAAAGAATATCTTCCTTTAGTAATACAATATCTTTTTATTTATTTGAATTAATCTACCTTTGTCATTACTTTTTAACTATATATCTATTTTCATTATATTTATCTTTTATTATTTAAATCAACGTTATACATGTATTTTAGGTTCTAAATTCTAGAAATCTCTTGTTGTATTTATATTTATATTAAATAACTATACTACAAGTATCTGAATTTGATTATTTAGGACAAATTAATAAGTTTGCCAATAAGTCATTAAAACACGGATTCCTACGTTTGTTTATAGGCGTGATTACTCTTTTATCTTCGGTAAGATTAGAAGAAAAAATATACACCAATTATATAAATTTAAGCATAACGTGTTTCGCCCTCTAGTTAGACCAATCACAACTCAGCTAAACAGTATGTCACCATCAATACCAACCAAACCAACCAAACAGATTGAAGTTATGCATGGATGATATAAAATTTTTTAGAATTTAATAACACTAAAAATATTTCTTTACTTTGCTGCTCAATTGTTTTATCTGGCTTCTACATTCGTCATTATATTATCATAAGAAAAAAAAAGATAATAAGTTATTATAATAAAAAAATTATATACCAAAAGAAACGTCTAAAAATATTTAAAAATTACTTAAAAATTAACATAATAGAAAAGATAAAATATGAATAAATATTATTTTTGAAAAAATATGTAAAATCTATAAATATTTCAAGCACTAAAAGTTAAGAAAAAGTTTGTCATGTATGAACGATATAAAATTCTTGAAAATGTTAGAGACCAAATACATATTTAAATGTATTTAGATTTAAATGTAAATGATGATATCAGAATGAAGATTATAATTAAAATCATTTTCTTTAAAAAACAGTTTGGATGGTTTTAGTTGAAGATGAATGAAGGATTTAATTTCTAAGTGCCGTGGAAAGGGAAAAAGAGATATCATACATGCACTTAAACAGTGTATGAGTAACAACAGACTACAAAGAATACACACGGAAGAAACCAAAATGCTTAAAGAACTAGGAACGAACTTCAACCTTCCCTCATATTCCGAAAAAATGGAAGATAAAGAAAGCTAACTTGTTCATCTAGAGAGCACCTTGATTTTCTTTGATGCATCAAAAACATATTCTCTATTGTCCAACCGGGGGAGCTCTGTAATAAGCTGGAACAGTCGCAGGGAAAAACATTTGCCGAATCCCTTCAGCCTTAATTATGGGGAAGATGATTCCAGATGCACCCTAACAAAACAAAATTTCAGAAAATTACAAATTCAGTAGTAGAATTCACCCACAATTTTGTAATTTTTTTCTTGAAATTTTAATAGTAGAGAATGCGTTAAAGGGCGTGTAAAGTAGCTTTTAAAACTTACAGAGATTAGTCGGGCCCCAATCCATATTCTCTTAGGTGAAGGAAACGGTAACAATAAACGGCCAACACCATATATTGCAACAGCAAAGAAATGGAGAACCAAACTCAAAGGACGAGGGTTTAATCCAGAAAGTAAAGAAACTGGTCCTTCCGAGAATAGGCCTCCAAGGCTTAGATAATCAAAGCAAGCTTGCCGCATTTCCTTCCTTGCCTGATCAGGGGATGCACAAAAAACTTTGTAAAGCGCACCTGCCAATGTATTTATGGTGGATGCCACAGGCTGCAAATTAAAAAGTAAACATCAGATTTATAAATGGAAATATAAGATTGGCTTAGTGGTAAAGTTAGAAGAAGATAAGTTATGTTTGCTAAGAGTAGAAGAGATTGAGTTTAACTCTCCCGCAATCACTTAATTGTTATAAGGTTAGTTTGAAAAGAAAGATAGGAGAGATAGTGGATTCAATTTTTTGACTAACAAATACTAATGACTAATATTTCGATGAGTTTGGGTAATGCTAAGATTACCTTACGCAAGGTATAAAAGGATTCGAGGTACTTGCAGAGTGTGGGTGCATCATTGAGGTCAGGCAAGGGCCTTAGAAGATTTCTCAGCACAACAATATCAGACAATGCGACAGTCATTCCGCCTCCTGTTAGTGGATGCCGCATGTTGAATGCATCTCCCATCAGAAGGGCTCCAGGTGTAGGAAGAGGATCTGCCGGCATGCTTCTGTTTGGCATTGTCCTTATGTTGCCCTTGTCCACAGCAGCTATGAAGGCATCATAAAGTTCAGGGGGAATCTGCAACAGTTTGTCACTTCATCGTCAAAAACAGACCAGTAAAATTAAAAGTTAACAAGATTCTACACAGTGAAAAGTTAATCACATACATTCAAAGAATAAAACACAATTTAAACAGTACCTGTGGAGCTACTGTTGTCTTCAAATACTTTTCCATTTCACCGTTTGAAATAGAAGGAACCTTCTTACCAGGTACATCGACCAGACACCGAATCTCTGTACTACTTATACGATAGAATAGAATGGGTGAAGGGTCTCCCAGTATAACGTGGCCATGATTTGCGCATGGAAGCTCGCAGTTCTCTAAAAGTAAACCAACAAAACAAGAGGGAACATCCACCTGCAAATACAGCATTATAAAATATTAGTAAGGACAATGGTAGTTTGACATCCTTACACTCATTTGACTTGTTTTTTGTAATGAGAAATAATGTGTCAAATGTAAAAACGTGTCAAAGTATTTTTTTTCCTATTAGTAATTCAGAATTCTGCGTATTTCCCTCTTACTTGGTGAGTTTATAGGAAGCTGATGAATTTGATATTAGAATTAAGGCGAAAGGCATTCACACCTTAGGATTACAGAGAGAACGGCGTAAGTTTGAGAAGCAGCCATCACAAACAATGGTAAGAGGTGCAAATGTTGTCAATTCCTGACCATCTTTGTTCTTATATTGCACACCTTTAATTGTCCCTTTCTCTTCAACTAGGGAAGTCACTGTTCCTTGCTCTAATCGCACGCTGCAGAACATTTAAAAAGAAAAACACCATGTAAATACCTGTACCTCAATTGAATAACAAAAATCACATTTTAGTTCACATATCATTTCTGAGTTCTGTTCTGATATAATTACTGATTCATATAACATGATTAGATAACACTATAGGAACCACAAGATTCTAATCTTTTTTAATATATTAGAAAAAGAAGTATTAAAGGAAGGATATAGAAGCATATGGTATAAAGTATAATCGAGAAAGGAAGAAATGAATACTTGGGAAGGGTGGAAGCCTTTTCCCGCATCCTCTGAATAAAGCGACCATTGTGAAAGCTCCTGCCAGAGACATCTGAGTGAAACTTCTCTAAGGGGTAAGAGAGACGAGTATGTTTCCCATCCTTGAAAAGGGCATAGCCAAATACTTGCTGAGCATCAATTTTGTCTACACAGTCTGCAATTAAACACAGCACAAAAAACCTCAGAAAAATTCTAGAGCAATAAACGGCATGTATAAAATTAATACTTAGATTACCTTCAAGCCCCAGCTCAACCAATTTGAGATAGCCACCTGGTTGTAGCAACTCTCCAACAATACGGTCAGGCTCACTCAGATCTCTTTCAATCACGTGTACTCGACGCCCATCCTATAAAATAATATTTCTGTAGTCAATACCCATATCTATCTGTATGTCCAGAATCTCACTGATAAACAACACAACACACAATACAAATTACCCATACGAAGTTCAAATTTCCAGTGGTCTTGGCATACTGTATACTTAAAAGGTATGAGGATAACAACCAAGCCAGACACGAAAAGGGTGCCCAACAGGATCATCAATAGTAGAAATTCCCTTAAACCGTGATCTGCTGGCCTAACCTCATTTTTATATCCAAAACACATAAAATAACAACAGAAATCATAGATCGGGATCCTCAAAAGTGAGCTAACACAATAACAGAAGAAAATGTATGATCTCATATTTTGAAAAAAAAAAATAATCAAACATGCATAATTAATACACACTCAATGTGAGATTTCAAATTCTAGAAACAGGTCAATAAATTAATTAATATATAAAGATAAATATTTTATATAGAAGTATTGATTTCAAAGTTCTCCAACTATAACTACAACATGGAACTACGCACTATTACGCATAGATATTAACGAGATAAAATTCCACATCAATTTTGAATGTGTCCTCTGATATATTATTTCCAAAAAAAAATAATAAACCACAAAACATCTTATCTGTTCTAAATTAGAAAACGTTATATCTTCGTCCTTCTGATGCTTAGCAAAGAAAAACTCAAAAACTCCCCAACTTGGTGAAACAGGTTCTGTCTTCTCAAATAAATACAAAATTTTAAAAAACACCAAGAAAAACAATAACAAATAATTTGTCCAGATAATACATGTCGTATCTGTATGCATATTCGTTATTAATCAACAACATGTCCAGATACATGTCCAAATAGTACATGCAAGAGTAACGGATCAACAACATCTACCTTTCCGAGAGTGTGCGCCAGAGCTGCGCCGGCTACACCAGCTCCGACAATAATGACGTCAGCGTCGCCATCGCGTTTATCCGATCTGCATTCACTAGTGGAGGTGGTCACGGTTTCCGATAACTCGATTCTGTTCACCGGCTTCGGCAGAGAAGCGCGACGCCGGCTCTCTCCGCCGAAGGCGAGGCTGTAGAGCGCGAAGAGACTCAGAACGGAACACAGAATCCAGCCAAGAACATACGGATCCACCATTTCGGAAAAACAAATCGGAGAAACCTCCTCAGAAGAGAACGACGGCGACGCTAACGCTAACCGGACGGTGGAAGAAGAATATGTGTTGTTCTGTTCGCTCTAAGTTTCTCTCTCTGCCTCGCTGGCAGAGAAAATTTGGGACCGTTTCAGTTAGGGAAAACGGAGCTCGAACGAGAGGTCCGGGTTTTATAGGGCCATGCGAGGCCCGAGACTCGTTGTTTACAACGGCCACGGTACCGTCACATTAGCTGTATTTCTGAACAAAACAACTATAAAAGAAAAATAATAAATTTATATAAATAAATAATGAAAAGGGATGAAGAAAACAATGAAAAATAAAATTAGAATGTTTTCGACTAATTTGCGCCGTGTGGGCATGTTCCACCTTCCATTGCGCAATCACGTGTGATGTGTGAGTCCTTAAAAGTTAAGATAAAATTTCAGTAGTCAAAAAAGTAAACTCCTTTAAGTTTTAAATATGTATTTAATTTCTCTAGTGGTAAATAATAACTTCAATCCTTTAATTTTATAAGATTATTTTTTGGTTCTTCAATATAGAAATATAGAATTTATTCTTTTATATAATATAATTTTTTTATTTTTTAAATGTAAAAGTTAGATTTTAAGAGAAGTATTGTTTGTTTATACATTTATTTAATTGATATTGTTGTACAAAAAAAAACTGATAACGTGTCCCTAAGTGTCATTTATAACTAATTGTTTGCATGAAAAGACGGATAACAATTCACGAATTGTCATTTATGACTAATAAATTCATTGAAAATTTATTTATGTATCATTACACCACTTTTTAATTATTATTTATTATTAAAAAATTTATTAAATGTATAATGTTAGGGAAAAAAGAACAAAAAATTTGACAGCTAATGGTTGGATGAATGTGAAGGTCGTGTTTTGTATTAGCTAAATTGTATTCGCTTAAGAAATCATTAGTTTTTTACTCGAGAGTGAAAATAGTTTAATGAATGAGAGCATGGACTTTTTTCTTTTCTGATTTTATTTAAAAATATATATAAATAGTACTTGTTTCAAATCATATTTTAATCTCAATAAACGGTCATGTTTTTTGTTTATAAACTTATCATATGATAATAGGAACTAAAACAATGAAATCATTATTTTTTAATATAAATTCATCTTCATAACTCGGTCAAATCAAACGTAAAAGTCAGTTATTTACTCTCTTATTGGCTTATACAGGACATTCATGGAAGCAAACACAATATTAAACAATATTAAGCAGTGTAAACTCAAATGTTAATATGTTATCGCTTCAATAATAAATTATATAAACAATTCACAAATATAAACATGAAATAACGTCAAAAAATTTACATAATTAAGTTAAAATAATTATTTACTCATTTTTAAACTTTAAAAATCAAAATTTTGATTAAAAAAAATATATTTCACATTAAAATTTAAAAACTAAAAACATATTTAACACGTAAAATACATTACAAACATGTAATAATCTCTCACATTTTTAATCGGTTACATTCCTGCATGTATAAAAAAACAAAAGATCTGTGAAATAACAATAATTTAATACTAATCACAAGAAATGCTAATACTTTAAAAAATACATACTCGCTAAATAATCTTTATTAAACACACCAAACATTATAATTAGATAATGATCCATTAGATAAAAAAAAAAAAACTAAATACATTAAATAACCTAGCATCATTTTTCATTAATAAAATAATTCAATAAAGACCATATGAAAATATTTTATAGAATACTTTTATTGACTTTTGTGAAGCATACCATAATCTATTATTCTGACTTGAGTATTATTTACTTTTTTCACTTTTATAGATTAAGTTAATTTATATTCTAAGTGAAGACTTTGATATGACGTTATTTGTGAATTTTTTTTAGTCTAATTCAATTTTACGAAATCAAATTTGAAAGGAGAGATTTGTATTAATTTGTATACTATAAAATTATTTTATTTATAGTTAAGACTTCTAAAAAATTTACTATTAAAAAAATCACATGTCAATTTTGTTTTAAATTTTTTTTATAGAAAATATTTATAATTTTTGTTGTGAAAAAAAATTTGCAGGACAATGCTGTCAATTTTTTTGTAAAATATTTTGTATAAAACATTTTTCGCAACAAATTTTGTAAAAAATATTTGCGAATTTTATAATTTTGTAGAAAATAATTATTCACGAAAAAATTATCTATCAATTAAAATTTAAAAAAAAAATAACAGGAAAAAGTATTTTCTTGTAAATTTTTTTAACAAATTTACATGAAAATTTTCATGTAATATGAGAATTTTCAATGATTGTAATATTTTATTCATAATAAAAATTATTTTTAATTAAAAAAATTTATAATTTATAAATTAATATCTAAATTCATATAATTAATTATTTTTAATCATTAAAATTAGTGATGGTTTTATTCTCTGAAATTTAGAAGAAAGGTTTATTTATTTTGTATGGAAGTGGAAGGTACTATAGCAGTAGCTTTCGTGTTTTTCTTCTAACAATTTGAAATAATGTCAGCTTCAAACATGAGAAGATTGATGTAAACACCATGACTTTGATTTTTGATTCGCAGCCATTCGCGTTGACTGTAGAAATAATTTTTATTTATTTTTTATCAGCAAAACGGTAGAAATAATTACTTTGGCATCACTATGATTTGCTTTCTCTATTCATTGTCTTCCACACCCAAAGATGGAACTGTTCATAGTCATAGAGCTTCCAACAATAAATAAATAAGTTTAGTATTAAAAAAAATGGAAATATTATGTTTTTTAAGGAAAAAATGTAATAAGTGATTAAATTACTTTGAAAAGGTAACTGATCTAATACGGTTCAACAACAAAATGAGTATAATTAATTTATTGTGTATAAAGACTTGAATGGAAAAATAACATCAAAAAAAAATAGTTTATTAAAAATATTTTTTAATTTAAAATGAAAATAATGTATAAAAAATAAAAATTACTAAATTAAAGTTTTTAAAAATATGCGTATGATAAGAACAATTTTCATTATATGTATAATTATACATATGGCTAAAATTAGAAGTTAACTAGTAATTATTTGACCTTAAATAAGCGATATGCATTTGTATTTTAACATTTACCGTAAATGAAAAAGTAATGATTGCTGTTTAAACAATGTGATGTTCAAAAACAATAAAATACATTTTCTAGCACACAATTGTATGAATTTTATAAAAAATTAATTAATTAAATTTAAGTTATGTTTAAAATCTTAATTTAAGTAAGGACATGTTTTGTATAATGCATGCTAAAAAATAATAATTTATTGAGATAATTAGTTCTTAGCGATTTGATAAAATAAAGTTATGTTAAAAAAATACTATTTGTAGTCAATTTATACTACAGAATATTTTAGTACGTGCCTTAATGCGTTTTCTTTCTTCCCATGACACTGTTAAATTCTTCTTCTTCTTTTGTCGATACATTATCATGATATATTATGATATGCTATTGCAATTACAGAAGAGTTTTTTTTTTTTTTTAATTTATTTTTTTTTTTTTATTTT
>Ga0209589_1000208_pt1 | contig 69457 bp, 33 predicted proteins | sample CowpeawhiteBW_FD_187525 | JGI IMG/M metagenome (GOLD analysis project Ga0209589, IMG submission 187525) | Root nodule microbial communities of legume samples collected from California USA - Cow pea white BW (SPAdes) (version 2) | ecosystem: Host-associated > Plants > Roots > Nodule | place: USA... | reverse complement strand
TTTTATTATCTAATTCATTAAATCGCATTTTCTATATCTTGTTTTCGCTTAACTGTTAATTAATTTATATATATATATATATATATATATATATATATATATATATATATATATATATATTACAATGGAAATAACAATACAAAAAAATAATTAACGTATAATACGACACTGTTTGCGTGTAAAAATCTTTAAAACACTTAGATTGGGAAAGTAAATAATTTTTTTCTAAAAAAGGCTATAAAAAATATATATTTCATAAATATTTCTTGCATTGAAATTATCAGAGAATATATAATTATCTGTTTTCCAAAACCAGTAATCCTCCTGCAATATTTTTCACTCCAACTAAATTATTTATTGCAGGTTCCACAAAACTTGCTACCTAACATACTTTATGTGCGTTGTCATGCTAAATATCAACTAATTACCTTATACAATGAATATGTTGATAAAGTAATGATATAATTATAGTTTATTTAATTAACTTATAAATGTGTTTAAAATAAAATTATTTAATAAGTTTTTTTGAACTTAGTTTACTTTAAAAGTTCAAAGGTTATAATTATAATTTTCACTAATTTCAAATTTGTAATTTGTTTAACTTTTATCTATTATTTTTTTATTTTAGTATATTTTAATTATTATACTATTTTTAGCATTTGTTGATTTATTTTAACTTTTTTATACAATACAAATTAAAACAAATTTAATATTATAAATTAAAGTAGTTAATATTTTATTAAATAATTATATATTAAAACACACACAATGAAAATTCTAAAAAACTCATATAATGGTAATTTAAATTGAGAAATTAAAGAAATGAATAAATTGCTACAAGTAAAATAATAATTAAATTTAATTAATGAGTTAGATAAACTTAATTAATTGAAACAAAAATTTCAAATAAAAAAAAGATATTTAAACTTTAAAAAAATAAAAGTACTAAAATATTTAGTTTGAACTCTATTATTTAAAAATATAAAAGTATAATTATATTCTACTGTAAAATCATTTATATTAAAACTTATATAATTATGTCTTTTTGCATTATCAACTGCTTTTAATTGTATAAGTTAATTTGTAACTTAATAGTTAGCATGTCGATTATAAATTAAACTCACTTAAAAGGTAACTTATAAACTTGGTTTGCCAGAGAGATCCAACGTGATAAATAAATTCCAATTTGAATAAATATCTTATCTTATAATTAACTAAAATATGCGTATCTTATTTTATTTTTTTTCTAAAACACATAACCCTATAAATAAAAAATTTGTTACTTATAAACAAATAAAATTTGTTACTTATACACAGAAAATGAGACCTACTTTTTTCTATCTTAGATAATTATGAAATTTGGTCTAGTAATAAGCTTAGAGCGAAAGAGTCGGTCGGGAGAGGGAATCTGCTCTTAGATGACATTTCGTTAACTGCCAAGAACATGAAAAAAAACTTCTTTTTCATTTATGAAATCCTTGCCTTAATTAGAAGGAGACAATTTTGAGTATTTTAGAGCTTTGTCCAACCCTTGAACAAAATGGGTTTGGTTGTTGCCGATGATAAGACTAAATCGGGTGATGCGGGAGCTTGAGATGAAAGAAGGAAAAGTCCTCCTTTTCATCAAGTGAATTGGTTCATTTGCTTTCGGCATTTGGGCAAACGATCTTTCTACCAGACCCAACCGAAATGGAGTGATATACATTCTCATTATAAGAATAGTTCATTTGAGCGTATCTAAATATATACTATGTTTACATATAAATATTTGTGTTCATTCTATTTAAGATTAGGAATAGGCATAATCATACATATTTTTCACATATCTCTCATTATTTAAAACCTTATTCAATAGGTTTAATTTGTCCATTGATATAATATCTATATCTATGTATATAGATAGATAAGATATCCTTTGGATAATTCAAATCGAACCAATTGGATGTCTGACTCAGGCCTATATGACATGACCAATCAATAAAAAGACTCTAACACTCTACCTTTGTCATATATTCCATAAATCACACTAGACTCAAAATCTCGTGGTAAAGAGCATGGCGTGGAGGTTTGAGTCATCTGCAAGGCATAATATTGAGATCTCTTATTGAATTGGAATAAGTTTGACAACGAATCACAAAATCTTGGTGATCTTCTCTATCACACTCCATGGTCAAGCACACATGCAAAATAATTAAACAATTAAAATTAACACCCTAATGACATACTTAAGACTTGAACCCAAGTCTTCTCAATATAGCAAAGTACTCTCCACCACATCCCTTGTCATAACTCCTCACATTAATTATTATAAAGATATTTTTATCCGCATTTATATTAAATATTTATTTATTTATTAATTTTTTTCAGGTCTTACACTTCCCAATGATGTTGCCTTGAAATTGTAAGATACATTAATACATGAGCACTTATCAAGAGGTTCACATGCGGGCAACCTATTATATCATTGGAAGACACATATGCCCTTTTGGTGTTGTGTGGATAGTTTGACCCATGTTGAGTTCAAATTATTTTAATCTTCCAACATGAAAGTGACCTACTAATGTATCAACCAATTCATGATTCCAACTTTCACATATTACCTTCAACACTCATCATTTTCCATATTGAATAAGTTTATCCCACAATTAAAAAAGACAATCACATTTTCTTATACCAATTACAATGACCCTTAATCTAGGTTTTATTTCCTATATTTATCACCTATTTCACAACCAAACAATAATACATGTGTCTTTCTTTTTCCTTTTCCATTTGCTTTGTTAGACTTCAAATTGACAATTACAGAATCAAGTTTATGCACACATTCAAGTAAATCATATCACATACATTACAATATAAATATATATTTTAAGTCACATTTTGTACACAAATCATGAAATTCTACTTATCTTAACCGTTATAAAAAGTCGAACATAATCTCTTACAACCAGTTCATCTTTATGTATCACGAACTTCATTATACTAAACTTATTCATGATAGACAATTTAACTACTTTTTTGGATATTTTGATCCAAATTTGAGATTTCATCTCTATATTTAACGATCGTTGCTAAAACAATGAGTATAACCATAATGTAATACTAGAGACGGTTTTGCAATTATGTAGGTTCAAAATATAATAAATCAGAATGTTAACAAATATTTAATAACATGTTATGACTTTTTTTTATTCCAAATTGTACTTTTCATAATACAAAATTTCTATTCCAAATTATACGTTATAAAATACGAATTTGTTTTTCAAAATGCACAATCTATAATACATAATTGTATGATAGATAGTACATTTCATAACTTTTAAAATAAAATTAATGTGTGTAATCCAAAACAATTATAAATTGCATGATCGAAAACTAAAATCAAACATACACATTAATATTCACCAAAATTTTAATGCACTAACAACTATTTCGTTAGACACCATTAAAGATGTCAAAGAGACAAATAAGATATGTGTATCTTACTATATGAATAAATATTCTTCTCATTCTCATATCTGTATTTGTACAAATATTTATTATGCTTATATCTACGTATCTTTTTAATATTCATAATTTCTGGTAGCATTTACTAAAAAAAATTTATATTTAATATTATATTTTAATCATAAATTGATGGTTGTTCCCATAAACTCTCTCTTCTTATGTTTTTCATTTTGTTACACTTGTTTTTATTTCTTCCGTTCATAACGTAAGTGCTACTCTCTCTCTTTACAGCACCACGAAGCGAATCTTCACCAAGGCAGCAGCGACGCTCCTCTCAACGGCGGTTCCAGCCAGCGGCGCGACCCTCCCATCGGCGGCGGTCCACAACCAGCGGCGCTCCTAAAGCGGTGGTCTCCAACAACAGCGCAACCCTAGCAGTAGCTGCGATCCTCCTCAGCGGCGCGGCGCTTCCCTCACTCCCCAGCCAGTGGCGCGACGCTTCCTCCCTCCCTGTCTCCCAGCCAGTGGAAGGGTTTGTTTTTTCTTTATGAATTTTTCACGCTTCCCTATCATCCAAGAGTAGGGATTTAGGTTTTTGACGGAAATGGTTTACCTGATCTTGTGGGTTGTTAGCATCTGCTTGCCACCAAAGTAATAAGATGACCGCGGTGGAAAAACTGGGGTAATCCTCAACCAGATTAAATAGTCATGCTTCCCCTCTTTAAATACTCTTGAAAACAGTCTAGATCATTTCTCAAACTAACTTGCTCCCACTGTCTTTTACAAGAATAAATTTTAGACTTCAGTTCTTCATCAAGAGGACAAGAATATACAGCCCACATTTCCAAAGCGGCAGCTGGACCTATTGTCATTCCAAACATCAAAGTGAAATCCCACACTGCCTTTGTTATAAACCTGGCGTTGTCTTTTTATGTTTACTAATATTATAAAAATATTAGGTAAAAAGGATTAAGTTTGGATTTGTTGTACCCATTTTCTTCCCTTGTCAAATTTACTGTTTTTTTAGCTTTTTTTTTTCCTTCTTAATTATACTCTTTATTTTGAATTTTTCACGTTTAAGATTTTGAAGTCTGATACTTAATCCTTCGAGCTAAAACTGAACGGATTGAGTATTTTTCTGCTCGCACATTCATGTTCCAGCCTTCTTGTTTTGTGCAATTGTCGTTCATTTTTCATCCTTCGTTGAAAGGTAGAACATTTAATCTTGAATCAATCTTTAATGGGGTTCCTCTTCTAAACGGGGTTGCTTCACTCTGCAGTTGCACTGTGATTGTCCACCGTTTTCTGGTTTCTCTTTGGCTGAGTTTCGCTCATCTCTGAAGAAATATGGCTGCCAATTTCTGGACATCATCTCATTAGTATGTTTCATCTCCTCCCCAAGATTCCTTCTTTCTCTCTGTGTGCATCTGTGTTGTAATTTGGTATTCTTGGGGTTATGAACCTTGCAGCAAGCATCTTCTGGACCAGGAAGATGTGGATATGGTGAATACACTTGACAAGGAAAAGGGTATCACACTGGAGGATTTTAAGCTCATTAAGATGCATATGGCCAGTTGTATGATCTCTTTTTCTATGTCTTTCTTCAATTTTTATCATACTTTTTATTTATTCCCCTCATGCCACAGCACTGTTTTTGTTTTCTCTAACCTTTTGTTTCTGGCTATTGCTTATGATTATTGTTTTTATACTTGTTGATGTGGTGTCCGATTCTGAATTTCTAGTTGCTGCTGTCATCCTTAGTTTTGAGTGCTAGAATTGGTTTCGGAGGGAATTTCTTTTGATGCTTTTATGTTTTTTTTTTTTTTTTTTTTTTTTCTGCATGCTGTTGTATATACAATGTTCTGAAAGATGTTTATACAAAGTAAATCATTAGGGCTATCGTTATTGATATCCTTCGTCATCTATAGAAGTGTTTGATTTTTGTTCTTTATCTGTGCTGAATTTCTTCTTTTTCCTTTCTTGCTTGAGCAGATATTTTGAAATTGGCACAACAAGTAAAAGTGAGACAGAGGTTTGAACTGTATTTCTTGAATATGCACAAGTCATCTCTTTTATATTTACAATTTATAGTGAAAAGTATATTGTATTACCAGAGAAAGATTCCTATATTGGTTTGATCTTTCTGGTTTAAACGCCTGTGCTTGGTCTGCAATGCATGAAGGGGACAGAACAAGGAATTGCCACACTTCTTGAGGCCAAAAGCCCCATGGACGTACAGAATATGAAGTATATGTATCATGTTGATTCTTTTCGTAGCCTTGTTTAGTTTGTCTGTATTTTGATTCTCTAGTAAGCAAGACACGACCTTCAAGATTGTATGACATGGGGTGTACAATAGCCTTGTTTTGTTTGCCTTCATTTTGATTCTCCAATAATCAAGACACGACCTTCAAGATTTGTGAGTTGGGATGTGCAATAGTTTTGAATGTAAAAGTTTTAACATAAGTTTTAAAAATAAACTGAAAATTAGGATGAGTCAGCCATTATGTCATTACTAAAACTCCTCTTTCTGATCAAGGTGATACATCTATATATGACGGGCTTTTTTGTCATGTAGGTTTATGCATAAACTTTATACACCCGCTTTCTAGAAATTCTTCAGAACCATGGCTAAGGAAATAGAAATGAATAGCCACTCTCAAATGCTATGCTGCATAGCTATAGTCAATTTACTATGTCCTTGCGTGTCAATTCACTATGTCCTTGATAAGAAAATTTTCAATATTTTTTTTTCAAAACTATAACATCTTTTGCCATTTATTTTGTGTTAACTCAATGATCATTTCTAATATGTTGGTCGATCTTTCAGGGTTGTGGCCACAGCAGTTACATACATGAGGCGTGTTTACACCAAGTATGTGTTGTGAACTTGTAAACTTCTAGTGTTAGTGTACGGAAAAGTTTGTCCTGAAATGGTTGGAACTTCCTCTCTTTCTTTTAGATTGGGGATAGCTTGTACGTTATGTAGTATTTGTGATGCTTGGAGTCAGTAATGCAAAGTTTGCTGCAGTATATTTCGTAATTTTTTTTCCTTTCGAAGTCAGGATTTATCATAGATGCAGAGTTTTTCTTTTTGGTTAGTGATATGCCTTTATGTTAGGGAAACCCATAACCCTCTCATTCTGGGATATCCGTTGTCTTCAATTGCCACATCAGTTGCTGTAAAGTTTATGGTGAAGATTCCAAGATAGGCCACTAACTTTTGGATTTAACCATGAGCATAACTTTTTTTTTTTTTCAAATGTACAGCTCCTGTGTATGTCATTTTTCAAATTGGACAAGTAACAAGTTGACCCTTATTATAGAAATAGAAAATTCATCTCTAATATCCAATTCATTTTTATAAAACAAGGGAAATGAACAGAAGAGAAAAATAGAATAGTACGTGATCCCATCTTGTGCACCTTTTTTTGTTTAATTTGATCAAATTGTCTTGTTTCTTGGTTGTTTGCTGCTAACTTGAGTTGCATGTTTTTTACTGAAAACTTTGTTTTTAGCAGTTGTTATTTGTCATTGCTGATTCTGATATTTTTTATTCTCTTAGTAGGTTTCAAATTTATGTGCCTGTATTGCTTAAATGTGCAGGCTGTTTTCTTATTCATAATGCTATCTTCTGATCCTGAAAGTAAATAGTATGTGCTTAATACCCTCACTAAGTGTTAACTGTTGACACTCTTCACTTTTTGTTTATTTTAAGGAAGAGTATGACAGAATATGATCCACGCTTGGTAGCTCCAACATGCTTGTACCTGGCATCAAAAGCAGAAGAAAGCACAGTGCAAGCTCGGCTTCTTGTATTTTACATTAAAAAGCTATGTAAGATGTTAACCTATAATTTTATTTTTCTTCATGTTGACTTCTGAAAGTAAAGTGAGTAATTTTTTTTCGAAGTTCTCTTGATACTAGATTTCCTTTCTATGCTGAAACGACAGATTTTGTATGCAGATGCTGATGAGAAGTATAGATATGAAATCAAGGACATACTTGAAATGGAAATGAAGGTTTTAGAAGCTCTTAATTATTACCTGGTTGTATACCACCCATACCGTTCACTATCTCCGTAAGTGTTTGATAATTATTGCTTTTTCAAATTTTGCGCACCGGAGTGTGGAAATTATGAAAAGCCAATTTTATTGGTTCATACTTTTCTGGCCAGAAAGCTTGCAATTTTAAGGAATAAAAATTGAAGAGAAATTGAAGACAGAATAAAAACTGAATCAGCTAGTTTAGGAAACAAAATTGTTTTTTCTTTCTAGATGACAGAATAACCTAATATAAACTAAATGTGGAAATAATATATATGGAAGAATTTCAGAAACATGTCACTAAAAAAATGATTTACACGCATTTATTTTTCCTTTGGTTCTCAGTCTTCACATTTCCCAACTGACAGCAAGTCAAACAAATACCAAAATGAACATTTTTGCAAATTAAGTCCTGTCAAGATAAAAATTGGTCAAAGAAGAACTGATCCAACATTCGTGTCATTTAGATTATATTCATTTCTGATTTCTCATTGTCATCATATTGATAATTCTCCAGGTTGCTTCAGGATGCTGGTTTGAATGATCTAAACATGACTCAGTTAACTTGGTAAGAGTCCTTCCTGTTGAACAGATGAGATCACTTTCTAAATAGGTTTTCCTTTCTTCTGTTCTTATTTTACATTTCCCATTTTATCCCCTTGTGCCCCCTTTATCGGCCCTGCTTTTACTGTTTGGCCTAACACACTTTTAAATGAAAATAATTGGACCCTTGCACTAGAATTTCCCTTATTATAAGGAAACAATGATGAAATTGGCTAGTTGGAGGACCAGGAACCAAGCATTACCCTATTCACTGACGTGTTACAGAGCTAAACTAAGTGCTTCATGTTGATTTATCTATCATATTATATGAAATGTCATTTGGTTGCGTATAAATCATCACATTTTCTTAAATAAGGCAGAAAAATTCTTGCTAGTATCATCCCTTTTTGCCAAAATTTTCTCAAAGTATGTACACTGTAATTAAATTTAAGTGGAGTGACAAATACATTTCTTTTATATATGTTTAGATATTAGAGAAAGCATTGAGAGGCTTTAGATTATTAAATAATATCAATCTGAATTCTGTATGTTCTAGGTAAAGATTTGTTCTTGAGATACCAATGTCCAGAGATGAAACAGTTGCTGTGGCATGTATATGTTATTCTTTATTTTTGTTAGTTATTTTTCATGGCAGTATGAAGTGCATTGGCTCTATCTAGTATGAATGAATTTTAGTTTCAAATGCAAAATCATATGCAAACAACAGAAACCACTGTACAATATTTTGCCAAAAACAACCTTTCTATTTATGCTACTTGAAATGGAAGATGTCTCGGTATTTCTTGCCTTCTAGCACTAGAGCTATTTTTTTTTTGTCAAGAGCTTCAAAACTTAGATTAATTACTTCTTTTCCATTTAATGCTTATGGTCACTATTATAACTACAATAGAGGACGTATCAGTGTTTCTCACATGTCTAATTATAGAAGACAACAGTTTTTCACTTTTTCACTTGAAGACAATTCAGTATCATAGTCATAAAAAGTTTTATGGGAATTTTTCCAACTTTACTGTTGTAGCTATGTTAGAGTATACTACCATTTGTTTTTGAATGTTGTTAAGTAGATCCTTTAAGAAAGTTGCTTCAGTGCTGTATAACTGAATCTGTTTATCCAGAGACATCATTTATTTTCATATCACTATTAAGCCTGCTTTCTATTGAGCTAGCAGCTATCTTGCTAACGCTGTTGAAATTACAACTTCTATTATTCTTTTATTAATAGTTTTTTTGTTGGATTAAATTTCCAAAGAAAAAAAATAATGAAGTTCATACATGCAGGGGCCTTGTAAATGACACATACAAGATGGACCTAATTCTTGTACATCCTCCGCATTTGATTGCTTTAGCTTGCATATATATTGCTAGTGTACTTAGGGATAAAGACACCACTGCTTGGTTTGAAGAACTTCGTGTTGACATGAACGTGGTGAGTGTTCCTTTGTTTTTTCTAAGCACTTATTTGTTGAATCCATCCTGAAGTGTATTAACCATCTCTTTCTCCTTTTCTATTTTTTGTTTACTTTATTTGCAATATTCTTGTTAAATTTGACAATAATCATAAATTGTGCAACCTAAATTTCGCCTGCTATGACTGCTGTGGAAAGTGGGGCACCCATAGGATCAATTGGACAATCCTAAAATGAGAAAAATAGTTGCAAAAAATTTTCACGGTTTGGCTTTATGGCAAATGTGTTCGCTAATTCAACACAGAATATACAAGTGGTTTAATTCCATTTTATATCCAAAATGGAAAAAGGCAAGGAGTTGCTTAATTCCACAATGTCAAATACAGTCAAAATACCTCGTACATAATAGTGGTATCTCACAATAATTTCTGAAATATCTTACTCAAAGGCTCATTGCTAGAAGCTCTAGTGTAATACATCTCTCATTCTCCGATGACCAACATTAAACGATATCTGATGCTTGGATGGTGTCTTGCAAAGTTACATGAAAAGTCTTTGTGATTACTGCCCCTTGGTGAACCCTTGGCTTGCTTTAAAGCCAAATAGTCTCATATTAACTTCTGAAACCCTTTCATGCATCCAATAATTTGGCTGGTTATTAAACAATACAAAACAAATTGTAATTCTGGCATTTATACTTAAAATCTCATCCACATAAAAGAGCAAGTTATTGTTGTATCGATACTATTAGGAATGTAGTGCTGTACCAGTGTCAGGCAACGGTTCTACATGGATGATCAGATGGTTGAGTTGGTTTCAACGGATGTTCTACAGTGGTTTTATTACATCATGCTCAGGCTTGTTGCACAGCTCTAATAGTGACGATCTCACTAACTTTGAGAATTTAGCAAGTCATATTGTCTGGTTATCTTTGATGTTTCAATTTTGGATTCTCACTACATCATTTTGAGTCAACCATTAAAAGAGTTTTTTTCCAAAGATTTTTTCATCTAAATATTGTCCTCTTTCTTTAATGAATAAAAGGATAATTTATGAATCTTCTTGTGTAAACACCCTACAGCAAAATGGGGGCAGAATGAAAAATTGGGCATCTCATAAATGTAACTTGAGCCTCTCTTCTTCATAAAAATGTACCAAAATAGTATATGGGAGAAACTATCCTTACTACTATGGTCAATCGTCTACCCTCCAAAACACTAAACAATAACAGTCCCATTCAATTATTCTCTAAATTTTTTCCCTACTTTAGGACAACAAATCATCTTGTATCTCATCTTTCACTGTATCCTTTGTCCATGTTCATTCTAATCATAAGGGTAAACTTGATCTTTAGGTTATTAAGTGCGTATTTATTGGTTACTCATCTACCAAAAGAGATACAAAGGTTACCCCCCTCCAACAAAACGATTTCTTGTGTCTCGTGATGTCATATTTGAAAAAAATACACAATATTCTCAACCTCATCTTCACAAGGAAAGCTCATTCATTGAAGATAAGTATAATTCATTCTCCTGTTCACTCTCTTTTTGTGTCAAGCCTAAAGATAATTGGAAAACAAACTGGAAGTGTTATCCATCCACTACAAGTATTCTAAAAAAGGAGAAGGTCTGTTATTCAATCACCACAAATCCATGAATCGAACCTACGCCTGAAATACCTAACATTAATGTAGAATAAAATATGCCCGCCATTGAAGTTTAGGATCTTCCAATTGCAGTAAAGAAAGGTGTTAGAGAATGTACTCAAAAGCCAAGGTACCGATTGTCACACTTTGTGTCTTGTGATAAACTATCTTGTAACCAAAAAAGCTTTATTGGTCATCTAAATATTGTCACTATTCTAAAAGTTGTAAATGAGGCATTGCATAGGAAGGACCGGAAAAGTGCTATGAAGGTTGAAAGGATTGCTCTAGAAATGAATAAAGCTTAGGAGTTGGTGGATCTACCTAAAGGAAAAGATCTTGTTTGATGTAGGTAGGTATTCATGGTTAAATACTAGCAAGATGGGATATTAGAAAGGTATAAGGCAAGGTCAATAGCTCAGGGATATACAAAAACATATGAGATTGACTATCTTGAAACTTTTTCACTTGTTGCTAGAATAAATAGGTTGGAATTTTATTGCCTCTAGCAACTAACTATGGATGAAGTTTGGAGCAATGGGATGTCGCAAAATGCCTTTCTGCATGGCAATTGTGAGGAAGATATTTACATTGAGGTCGCACCTGGGTATAAAGCCATGGAGGGAAAGGTGTGTAAACTAAGGAAGACACTCAATGGATTGAAACAGTCTCCTAGATTGGTACATTTACTACTCTATTGAAGATCATTGGGTACAAGCAAAGCCAAGGTGACATACTATTTATTAAGCATTCAACTTTAGATGGAGTTACCACACTAATTGTCTATGCAGATGATATAGTTGTAATAGGAAATGATCAGGCAAGAATGAAAGCCTTTTAAAAATATTTGATAATAGAAGTTGAAATTAAGGAGTTACACAGATTGAAATATTTCTTAGGCTTTGAAATGACTCATTCCCATCATGATATTATATCGTCCAACAAAAGTATGTGTTGGTAAATTAGGATGCAAACCAGTAGAGACACATGTTGAACAAAATTACAAACTTGGTGAATCAATGGAAGATCTAGATATGTGGATAGACAATTTTATCAAAGATTGGTCGGGAAATTGATCTGCATGTCTCACTAGGTCCGACATTACCTGGGTTGGAGTTATAAGTTAGTTCATGCATAATCCAAAGGAGACTTATCTCATAGTTGTTTATTGCATTCCTTATTAGTTGAAAGGAAGTTCTAGAAAAGGAATTCTATTTACAATGGGGAATGAGGTAATCTAAAAGTCAACATAGATGTTGACTATGTAGATTTTATAGACGATAGAAGATGCACTTGTAGACATTGCACTTCTCTTGGAGGAAATTTAGTCACTTGGAGGAGTAAGAAGCAAAATGTTGTGGCAAGATCAAGTGTTGAGGCAGAGTTTAGAGCCATGACCTTAGGGATTTATGAAATACTATGGTTAAAGATAATTTTAGAAGACCTAAAGATTGATTGGAAGAAGCCTATGAGAATATATTGTGATAACAAGTCATCCAGTGCAACATGATTAAACTAAGCTTGTTAAAGTAGACAAACACTTCGTAAAGGGAGATTGGATAATGGGACAATATCTACACCATTTGAAATCAACTTGCAAATGTGTTCATAAAAGGGCTAATTGGTAGTACTACAATTTAGTCTATTTGTTGGCGAGTTGGGAATGGATGACATCCACTCATCAACTTGAGGAGAAGTGTCAAAATCCCTTGAATTATTGCATTTAAAGTTTTCTTGTATAATTTTAATTATGTAATTAGGAGATTTAATTACTTTCCTTAAGCAGTGGGATAATTAGAAGGATTAATAGGTTGACAATATATTTTATATTAATTGTACATGATCATTGATCTTGAATTGTAGGATAGATTATATTCATCATAAATTAGGATTTTCAGTTATTAAGTATTTGTATTCTATTTAAGAGCAATTGCTCCTTTATGAATAATATCGTAAATTTTTTTATGATAATGTATTGATGTCTGTTGGAGATCCCACAATGACTTAAGGCAAGGTCAAGTTATAGTACTGAACACAAATCGTACCTTACAAGTGAGATTGAGTCAGGCTTAAACCTCTTCCTAATATGGTATTAGAGTCTATCATAGTGAAATTTATTAAGTCTATCGTGCCACCTGCTATCAAGTTACCCACAAATATCTTACATGGACTGAGATAAGGACAAAGCGCATTGCTAGTCTTTTACAATGCCTTCCAACTCTAACATTGGTGCGGGAAGATCTTTCTCTAGAGTTTGTTTCTGCTTTGCTTCCATCTCTTAGATTTACTACTGTTTTGGCTGTTGATCGTTTTTTGATGGGCGTCCATCGCTAGTGTCTGCCTTCCCAGTACACACTGCCTACCCTCCATCCTGAATCTGATGGCAAGTTCATTCCTTTGGCTAAATGGTCCTATAATACCTTCGTACTCTATTCATACTTTGCTCCAACCATGCCTTTCAAAGGCACAAACGGCTATGAAACGTTTACTAACAGAAAATGTTGTGACGGGAGTTACAATTTCAGTGATTGTGTTTAATGTTAAACTATGAACCTACTGCCAACCCTCTCAGTCACAGGTTCCCATGATAAGCTTTCCAAGCTTTTTGGTCCTTGTTCAATGGCGTGGATCTTGCGCGCCATAAGACACCACCTTGGAAATTTGGGATGATATTTGTTCTGCCCATCACCTTGAGGACAAGGTGCTTCCACTGTGTAGGAATTGTTAGCAGTGCTTATCTCACAAATATGCATATTATTGCTAGATTCCATTTTCTGTTTCAAAATCAGTGTAACTTCTTAAGATGCCGGATGTTTGATGGAGCTCCAAAGTGCATTAGCCATTTGTGGTGCCCCAACAGTTTAAAAACACTTTCATGCAAAATATTCTGATCATGCATTAGACTAGAATTCTAATCATTTCAGTGATAAAAGAAAAAGAGCTATTTTAAGTGATTGTTTATGTTCTTTGGCAGGTCAAAAACATATCAATGGAGATACTTGATTTTTATGAAAGCCATAGAATGTTCACTGAGGAAAGAATCAATGCTGCTCTCCAGAAGTTGACCTTGAGACCCTAAAAGCTTTACTTGAGGTGATGAGTCAATGCTGAATATGTGGAATGAAATTATACTGTCTGGTCTTGAATGATTTTGACATGTTTTGCGGTAGAACGCTTTCAAAATGTATCCAATAGTAAGGGCACATAATATGGGGTTAATTCAAAGGGAGTGATGTAAAGGCAATATTTCTTGGTTCAGAGAATCTTTAGTTTTATCTATTTACTGCGTCATAACTTGATTGCACTAAACAACCTATAATTTTATTTTATTTTGCATATATAATATTTTGTTCCATTAAATAGGAATACTTTAATTTTATGCTCTGTTTTGATTGTGCTTCTTGTATTTTTGTTTCGAACCATGGTGTTAGTTTTTTTTGGGTTTAGTGTAACGGTGACTACACACATGATAAAAAAAGAAGTTAAATTATTTTTTTGTCATTCTATTTGTTAGGTTAGGTAGTGTCAATTTGGTTTTCAATTTTTTTTTGGTCTTAGTTTGATCCTTATTATTTTAAAAATAATTTAATTTAGTTCTTATTGTTTGTTTTATTTTTATAAATGGAACATTTTTTGATTTCGAAATTTGAATATTATAGTCATAACTCGAAGTGCTCTTTGGTGTATTTCTAAAAAGAATCCTTTTTCTTTGTTTAAAAGTATTTTTACAAATATTGAATAAAAATGTCAATGTTAGTAAGAATATTATTATAAGATTTATACAAAAAGTAAATTGAGTCTCAATTTAAGAAAGGACAAAATTGTTTCATTTTTACAAAAATTAGACTAATTTGAAACTAAAAACAAATATAAAAACCAAATTGAATCATTTTGACACATGACACAACTGTGAAATGACATGTGTAAAAAATAAACAAAAACTCAAAAAAAGTTAAATAAAAATTAAAAAAAATCACAACTTGACATGTGAGGTTGACTTTAACTCCGTTTGGTCAAAATTGATAACATAGACCAAATTGAATCATTTAAAAAAAAGGACCAGATTGAGATAAATAAATATTGAAGGACCAATTTGACATTATTTGACAAATATAAGGACCAAAAGATCAATTTAACCTAAAAAAATGTAAACTAAATTGCGTCACATCCATTAGAAATGTTACTATATATGAATTGAAAAAATATAATATATTTAGAAGACTAGGGATGACAATGAGTTTGATTTGGATAATTTACTCATTTTTATTTGATATTCTTATTTGATATCGGTTTAAAAAAATATTTGTAAGTTTTTTAAAACGGTCGATACATGTAGATATTTAAAAAAAATATTTTATAAATTTTAAAATAGAATTGAAATAAAATTACAAAAATATAAATTAAATACCAATTAGATTTTAGTTTTAAATAAATTTAATTTAATAAAATATGTATTAAATTTTAATTTTAATTAGTTTAAATATAATAATATAGATCAATTTTAATTTATAATTTTTTGTTGGTAACGGATATTTGTTGGAACAAATAATATGATATTTATATCTGATTTGTTTATAAACGGATATTAAAAAATAATTGAGTTTTCTAAAATTAAGGATACATGTAGATATTTTAAAAATATATTTTATAAACTTTAAAATAAAATTACAAATATAAATTAAATTTTAATTTTATATAAATTTAATGTAATAAAAAATATATCAAAATTTAATAAAATATAGATTAAATTTTAATTTATAATTTTTTGTAAGTAACGATTATTCGTTTGTACGGATAATATGATATCTATATCTGACCCATTTATAAATGGGTATTAAAATATCCATAAATAATATCAACTATTCATCATGAATTTTATATACGAATACTTATAAGTGCGAATATTTTTGTCATCCCGAACAAAGACACGTATGAAATATCCACAAATAATATCAACTATCCATAATGAATTTTATATACGAATCTTATAAGTGCGAATATTTTTGTCATCCCGAACAAAGACGCGTATGAAAGTGAAATTGTATGACAATTAAAAAAGAAATATATTTATAAATTTTATAATAAAGTAATATATTTGAAAGAAATAAATATAGAATAATATCTATTTAATTTTCCACACCAATTATTCAATACATTTCCATTTAGTAGATCATGAATTTTCTTTACTGTCTCTTACTAGTTTAGAAGTTAACTATATTTATAATAGATATTTTAAAATTCTTCTACTTGAGGGTCAAAGTATTTTTCTTAGTTATATTTACCTAGTGTCACCTTTATCATTTATTTTCCTTTCATGAAAAAAAGTGTATTTTTTCTATTCTCAAAATTCTTTTTTATACATTTTGTAAGCCCAACTAATTCATTTTCTTATGAAGTTGATTCCTTAAAATTGTGAGAAAGAAATAAAACATTGAACCAATTCAAAATAAATGGTTTGAAGTTTATTTTTTCTTTAAACTTGGTTGGAACTTATGGTGAAGAAGATTTAAGATTAAATGATGCAAAATAAATTAATTTAAGATTTAAACCTATATTACAATCCCATACCTTTCGTTTTGCATTTCATAAATATTAACTTTTCTACTTTCTTTTTAAATTGTACAAAACTCACTAGTTCAAATTCCACTTTTTAATTTGCTTATAGGCTTCGATTATAGTGGAATCGAAGTCTATAAGGAGGTGGTGACATTTTTGCAATTTTCTCTAACATTTTTGTCTCGGGTCACTTAAAAATCGAAGCAGTAAGTAATTTTAGGCCTTGGTTATAAATGAATCGAAGCCTATTAGGCAGCCCAATAACAAAAAATTTCAAAAATATCACTAGCATTAGATGCTTTGGGATGACATGGACGACACTCATTCATGTCAGTTGTAACATCCCTAAGGAATATTACTTAAAAATAAATAATAAAAGAAAGAAATTATATCAAAAGTCGTCTCAATAATAATCCCAACACGGGAAAATTTAAATTTATTAAAACACGCGCCATAACTCATAACTGAAACAATAAAGTGTTACAAGTTCTCAAAATTCGTGTTCATCAATAAAAGCATAATGAAATACAAGTGAGAAAAACCCTAACTCTAATCCCAAAGCTAGCCCTCACTCCGTCGCCTGTACATCCTCAGCACCACCTGTATCAACATTTGCTCCCGTGTAACGAATCACACGATCATCGCCATACACAAACAGAAAGGGTGAGCTGAGAAAAATAAAATAACAGATATATAATACACAAGATATATCATACACCCGTCTTATTCATTCTACATAGTTCTTGGCCAAGACCTTAACCCCAAGACTTTTCAGCCTTCAAATCACATAAGTAGTTAGCCTTGGACTCGGGAATATGATGCTCACACGAACCTGTCCGCTCATGGACCTGCCTCTACGAACCTCCCCGCTCGTAGTCCTGCTCTACGAACCTGCCCGCCCATAGTCCAACACATGTGATCCACTAGCCCTGTACCTCCCCGCACGTGGCATCTCTCAACCGTGAGCACGGAACATATGAACCTACCTCGCTCGTATCCTCACGTGAGAGTATCTGGATATGAACCTCCCCGCTCATATCATCACATGTTAACCACCATCCATGAACCTACCCGCTCATGGCACAACATCTCCCGACCCAAGTGTAGTGTCAGTGCTCAAACAACACTCAAAGCAAACAAAGGACAACAACATTTCCACCTGGCACGACCCACATGCCACCAGGCAAAATTGCCCCAGACCGCTTGGCGGTATCCACTCACCGCCGGGCGCCAACGTTCTTTCAGAGCCACTGTTTTCTCTTCATCGCCTGGCGGAGCACACCGTGCCGCCAGGCGCCACTCAGTGCAGCGCTCTCTCTCGTTAAGCCTATCGCCTGGCGGGTTTCGTTAGCCCGCCAGACGCTATACCAGAACAGTACTTCACTGGTTTTAGCACCCCAACTAGTCTAATTTGTTGCATAACTCACTCACATGGACCAAGAGAGACTCCTCATTGTGGTTAGTCTACCCCAACCATATGTAATCAAGTATCTATCCATTACAATGATAAATCCATTTTATTCAACTCTTTCAAGTAACAAGAACAGTGTCATAACACAACAACTCCATACATCCCAGGTCATTAGCTAGTACTCCAATTCCTTACATCATACCCCCGATTCTACCATGTTGAACTAACCAATGCTTGCCTTCCATCCTAACACCCATGCTTAACCCCTCTTATTGAATTCTCGTATCCCTCACTTATCCTTAACTAGCATACCAAAAAGCAAGAGCTTATATTTGTTAACAAAATATGATTATCCTCTCCTACACCATTAGTTTATATCGAATCCTATATCCCCATCACTATTTTCATCTCTTATCGAACATCAACAATTACAATTTCACTCTCCCCTTCATCTCGCTATATATACATGTGTAATTCACTTCCTATCCTTCTCTCGCATTACCACAGTGCAACAGCCAGCCTGGGTTGCCACACAGCATCGCCTGGCGGCCAGCATGAAGCCGCCATGCGGCATATCAGACGCAGACTCCTTTACCCATTTTTCTGCACACTCCACGATCACAACTTTCTTCTCTTCTTCCCCGACAATCACCACATCATCATTTGCGACATTTTCATTACCCATCCCTATGAACGTTATATTTTTCGCACGCCATAATTCCAATTATTTCCTAATTAACCCAAACAACCCAAGGTTCACAATAACTCATTGGTTTCAGCCCAACCTTCCCATATATGAAATTGTAATATGATCCCCAACATCCCACAATCAATTCAAGACCATAAAACCATCGCACAATTATATAAAATCAATCAAAACTCAACAATTCATTACACCCACTTAAATCAGCAGTGAAACCACTAAACCGAACGCGAACAGTGTCGCATCGCTGGGCAGAAACTCATCGTTGCCAGGCAATTCAACCCAAAACAAGACCAGTTGCTCACCACTGATGAGCCGCTTGGCGGTAGGGATTAAATCGCCAGGCGGTTTTTGGGAAAAACCAGAAACCCAATGAAACAGTGCGGAAAATAAATGGCAATCATGCAGTTTCAATCAACCAAGATACAATACAATGTACATGCGTCTAAAACATAAAAAAAACTCCCCTTACCTCTGATCCTTGCTCCAATTTCGAATTGAATGTGACTCTAGTCGAAAATCACCCTTGTTCTTGGCTTACACTCCCACACTGATTTCCCGCTCCAATTCTCCTCTACAATTCATGCCAATATGCCCAAAATCTGTAATTCAGTACGCACCCCACTGCCTCAGGCCCTTAACCCCATGATTATCCATTCTCACTCCAATTTAGTCCACTCTTAATTTCCCCTTAACCCTTAAAACGAAAATTAAAATAAAAAGTTTGTTTTAATGCCTATTCAATACCCCTCCCAGTATATTTTCCAGCACTCACGGCTGCCTTCTTGGCTACTAGGTTTTCCAAACCTTTTCACCTTCATGCCAAAGGAAATTTGGCAAAAAGAAAACAAATTTTGTTCTCCACAAGGTTTGAACTCACACACATCCAATCACAAATCAAGTGCACAACCAATTCAACCAATTCACATTTGTGATAACTCCTAAAATTATAAGGTTATGCGACCACATCACTCTTTAAAATATACAACTTAAAAATTCATAATTAATTAACACACAATGGCACACATAGGACTCGAACCCAAGTCCTCACACACAATAAAGTACTCTCAACCACTTGAGCTAGTACTTTTCTAGCTCATAGCTATCTGCATTAAATACTTTAAACGCTCCTCTTACCCGCATTTATTAAATAATTATTTAATTAACTATTTAATTTTTCTCGGGTCTTACATTAGCTATATATTTGGGACGGTACAAGGAAGACACTAGTGGCTCATGGGAAAGTATTTGAGGTAGCCATAGTTCTTCATGGCATGGAGTTATTAGAGGATGAGGTTAAGGTCACGGTAGAGGAGGTTCTCGTGCCGTTTGCTTTAATTCCTATGTCAATAGATGAGGTATATACTATTGCACAAACATTCCAATGTTTCCTCGCCTGACCTAGAGTTTTGTTTGATTCTGACCCCCCAGTAAAGACACTCAAACCCACCATATAATAAACTTTTAAGTTTACATGTTTATAATATTCAACCTTAAATTATATTCCATTTTAACTTAAATTGCATCGATATAGGAAAATCCTCAACCAAAGACGATCCTCTTGGTGCATTACTCCAACTTACTGAAATCATAAATGATAAGCAAATGCAGGTTCCCTGGGATTCTAACATTTTTGGGAGAGACCTTGAGATCCCACTTTATGTGCGTTCCTAAGATGTCTTAGAGCTTGCACGAGGACAAGAGGAACTAAATATTACCATTATTTTGGTGTCACTGAAATTATGGGGTTGAATGATATATATGGGTTTGTAGACCCCCAACTCACTCATGAGGGCAACAAGTTTGATGACACCCAAGCATATGTGACCAAATGCTTTCAACGCGGAAAAGAAATTTATTTTTCCCCTTATACTACTGGGTAAGTCATTTTTGTTAACTTATGAATATAATCTGTCATTTTAATGCATAACAAGGAATTTATTTTCTTCTCAAGTGTCATTGGCAATTACTTGTGGTTTCCCTGGGGGAGAACCTTGCTGTGTGGTTTTGCTCTTTGCACTGCCCTCCCTCCAACCATCTTAGACAAGTGATAGATTAGTAAGAACCTTAGTGTCAATCTTATGAATATTCTTTGCTATATAAAAGTATCCTAACATATTCCTTTTATCATAGTTCAATTGTTGGACATAACATGTTGTTAGGAAGATCAATGGCTAAGACAAAATGTCTTGCATGATGTTCTCTCTAGGTTTGGTATTTTTATCCATATATTTATTATAATTGTTTGATTTGATTTTCTTCCTTAATTAATTGTAATGTTGTTGATATAATGTAGTGTAATAAAAAAACCGGCTCTTATGAGTGCGATTACTATATAATGCAATTGATGACAATCATTGTGCGTGCTCATATTACAACTGATTGGGAAACGATAATATATATTTGAATTAAAACAAATACTTTGCAATATTGTCTTTCTATAGACTAACTTAAGTTAATGTCTTATTTTGCAAACATTCAAGAGTACTGCACCAATTCCCACGAAATCCATAAATTTTGGTAGGATTGCATGTGCCAAATATATAATTCAAATGTACAATAGTATTGATTAAGATATGTGTTGTTAAATAAGACTTTCAGATGTATTTGAATTATGGATGCGTTTGAGATTCATAAGATGTATTCTCTATTTTCTGTTCTAGCTAGTTTTGCTGAAAATATGCAGGTTTTAAAATGAGGGAATACACAAAAACAGAAAACTTATTTTAAAAAAAACAACACATATGGCCTCAGTTCATACACCAACCGAAGCAAAAAGCCCTATATGGCCTCAGTTAAGGACTGACCTGATGCCAAAGAGTGATGTATATGGCTTCGATCATACTCTAACCGAAGCCAAAACTAACTCAAATTTTTAAAATTATATATTATTTTCTGGACTATGACTTTGGTTCTACACTGAATCGAGGTAGAAAGATGCAATCTATGGATTTAGTTCTATGAAGAACCGAGGCAGAAAGGGAGTTTTATTTCTTGGATGACATCCAAGGCCAAAAGTTGACCCTTTTTGGCCTCGACCTTAAATGTCTCGGTTCTGGAACTGGAGCAGAATAGCAAAAATTATCGCAGCCAAATATCTTTTGTGCATTGGTGACTCTTGCACAATCTAGAATAATAATCTAGAAGTTAATTTTTATTTTTAAACTATGTAATATTGTATTCCAAATTATAAAATTTAGAATTTTTTTATTTAGAATTTTTTTAAATAATACAATTCAAAATAAATTTTAATATTTTTAAATATCTTTGCTTATAAAACTTAAAATATATGTTTTTGCTTAAAAGCTCAGAATATATAATCTTAAATGTAACATTAACTTCCAAAATATCTAGTAGTATTTTCTTTATATAAAAATAAATTTTAAATTCTACAGTCCTCGAGCATTATTTTCGGTTGACATCTCCAATTATGCGGCCACATTATTTGAAGTAATCGGAAAATTTAACAGGTTTTAAGTCAATGAGTATAATTTATGCTTGTCGATGTTTCAATCAGTAACTAAGTGAAACCTTTTTATGTTAAAAATATAAGGTATAAACGTTATTAAATTTGATATGTTCTTATTTACCTTCAAATAAATTGATTGTTTTATCCTAATTAAAGAAAAGGTGTATTATTTTTTTTATAACGTATCAAACAACATTAAAAATTAAAAATTAAAGTCTTTATCCAAGTTTCGTATTGAATAAAGTTAAAAAAGTCAAATAATATATATATATATATATATAAATATTATTTCAATATTTTAATTCAAAGATGGTGTTAGTCATTTGTAGATATTTAAATATATCTCAATATTTAATTTAATGAAAAATAATTTTAATTACTTTATATATATATATATATATATATATATATATATATATATATATTAGTTTATAATTTCAGAATAATGTCTTACATCTACCCATTCATCATATTTGAGAATTTAGTAAGATTCTTTCTTGTCTTTGTAGTAGGAGGGTAAAGAAGTGAAAGCAAAAGAAAAGATAAAAGAAAAATAGAATAAAAAAAATGTTTGGACTAAAAATTAATATAAAAAATGAAAGGTTTACATATATGATAAAATAAAAAAATATTAAAGGTAAGATTTACAAAATATTTAAATTACCTTATCTTAGAACCCATATTTAATTAACTATTTTTCTTAAATAGTTATCGCTTACGAGTCAACTTAAAAAGTGAATATTTTTATGAATAAGATTCTCTTACAATATCTCTAGTAGGGGACTTTAAAAATATAAGTTGAGTTTTTTAAAATAAAAAGTATTATAAAAATTTGGGAACAACTTTTGCGACAATAGAAAAGAGAATCTTTGCAAGTAATATGCTTGACCAACAAGTTGTAAATGGTTTTTTAATCATGAAGGACGTGATTTGCATGGGGTCTGAGAACAACCGCACAGAATTGAAAATTTAAAAGTTGGTGGGTTTCCAATTTTTTTATTTTCAAATCACTACAATGAAATCATAAACTTTCGTTCGCTACATTTGGAAAGGGAGTGCAAATAAATTAAATTTACATTATACAAATTTTAAACATGGGATTTTAACAAACACGAAAATCATTAGTCTTTCTTAGGCCAAAATAGTAAATAAATATAAACAAATATAATGTTAGTGTAATAATTAAAAAAATATGAATATAATTTAGTGAAAAAGAAAAAGTACATGAAATTTTAAAGTGGTGCATCTTGTCTTGTGGTATCCAATCAGACATGTAGATCTGGTCTGTCCTCAATGATTGTAAATAAAAGTACATTTGGTTACCAGTCAACTACGCATGTTAGGTTCATAGATCTATCTTCTTTTCTTCTTTTTCTTGAGTGCATTTAAAATTTTTTCATTTAAGAAATCAAGAAATGTATTTTCACTTTAATAAAATATTTTTGAGATTTTTTATTTTTTTTATTTTATTATTTCTATTTCTAATTAAATATTAAATAAATAGTAAAAAAGTAAATAACAAAAAAATTAATATCATCTTAAAATTTTAAAATAAAAGTTAATTAATTATTAATAATGATAATAATAATTATTATCATTATATTAATAAATATACTAATAATATTAATAATTGTAATAATAATAATAATAATAATGATTTTGAGTTAATTAATAATTAATGACTTGAAGTCACACTTAACGTTATCAGGATAAAAAGGAAACTTTATATTAGGGATGACAAAGCAAGTCAGTCTAGCCCATTTTGACCCGTAAAGTACGGGTTAGGCTGGCCCGTCCTGTTTCAAAAATCGGTCTACTTTCTTGTCCCTTCCCGTCTCGCCGGTTGACATGCATTTATGATGAGTAAATAATTTTTTTATTTATTTTCTCATAATAATTTTATATTCATTTTCTATCAAAATAATTCTAATTAGTCTAACTAATCAAAGACAAGGAATAATAGCAACAAAGATTATAACTAAAGTACAACAACAACATGTCACCTTACAAGACAAGTACAATTTTCTTAACCTAAAATACATAAAAAGATATTTCATATTCGAGAACTAAAATCATTATCTTAAATATAATGATTATACATAATAATAATAAATAAAATAAAATAAAAGGAACTTATAAAAATAGCGTGATGAATGGTGTGAAGATTGATAAAGGAAAATATTTAATTTTGTAAATGGGCTAGCGAGCCAGCTCACCCTACCTCGCCTTTAGCTCGTGGGGGTTGGGGCCCTGTGCGGGCCAAATGGTTCAACATCTTAGCTCGTCCCGCATTTCTTTTGCGGGCCTACGGGCCACCCCTGCCTGTCCCGCCCCGAATTATCACCCGTGCTCCACACAAACGCTGGGTGCCACCTCTATAGCATTGGGTGCCATTACTATAGGGGTTGCTTGTACTAGACATCCCTTGATCCACGCCTAATGCCACAAAGTTAGAGAGCTCTAGGACCATTAGCACTAGGTGCCAGCTTGACAAAGACCAGTGTTGACATTGGAAGCCCAACAGTGAATGAACTGTGTTGGGCGGTTCCTTGACAAAGGCTCACCATCTTGAATTTGTGTGATCGCACCCAACCACGAAGTTGGTGGCCTCAGGTAGTGCGTTGCTGATGTGACATTTTTGACGTATTTCTTTTTTCTCGAAAAGAGAACTAATTTTGGAGGCTTGGAACAAAAAATGCACTATTTGGAGAGCTTGGAGAGCTGCTAGGTGTTGGCTTCTTTCTTTACCTTTCAGCAGGTTTATTGAGTTAGTTGTAGTGCCAAACAAGTGTTGTATCCACAAGGACTTTTGTAAAATTTCTTGTAACTTTATTCTATTATGACTTGCTATGAATTTGTTTTAAAATAGTTTGTTGGTGTTGTCGTCAGTGATTTAAACAAAGACAAGATTGAAAATAACCAATATATGAAGATTGTGTTTCACCTATCTTCTTCAATTGTAATATTAAATATTTAGTATCTATCAATGCAATTATCTAGTTCAGCTAATTCTAAATCAACCCCTTGAGTTTAGAACCTAAAGATCTCAATCATATCGTTGGTTCCTCAATCACTAATGAATGAATCCTTCCTTTAAGTGCATGACTTATAAATCAACTAAAGCATTTAAATCTATTCGTAACATTCAAATACATTAGATGACTTGGTTAGACCTTATATTCAAGATTAGTTTTCCAACTCAATCTAAATCAATTATGTAAGATAAGTGATCAGTTCATCAAAACATTAAAGTGTAAACTAAATCATTAATTCATGAATAACAATAATGATATATATATATATATATATATATATATACACACACACACACACACACACACACAAAATAATAGCAGTATAGAGAATTATAATAAATTACATCCAACCTCAATAAAAGAGAGTTTAACTATTCATGTTGATGATTCTTGTTACAAGCATATGGGGTTGTTGTCCCTCTCCCATAACTCTCTGAAATGTTACAATGAATACAGAGAGAAAGCCTAAAAAAGGTCTAAAAAGAAGAACTCCCTAAAATAGAGTAGACTCTATTTTTATAGAAAACAAGATTGATTCTCAACTCTAGTCTTTAGTGCTCAGCAACAGAGGTTTCTCCATGTGTAGGGTTTTCTTGTGACTCAAGCTTTTGCTTTGGTGTTCATGCCTCAAGGATTCTTTCCTTGGATGGTTTCCTCTATGCTCAAATCTTACTCATGATGCTCAAGCTCTCCATTTTTGCACAATTTAGGTTTCCTTCCCCAAAAGGTTTCCTTCATGGCTTAACGCCTTGCTTTGTTGCTCTACTTTGGTTCTCAACACTCAACATCACTCTTGGAGCTCAACTGCACAACTTTTCCAGTATTGCAAAAGGTGATGCATTTTTATAAAAAAACATATTAAATTCATGCTTAACCAATTCTCCATACCACATTCTGCATTTCTAATCTAAGAGGGTTTAATTAACTCAATAATATACCAAATGCTTTCAATTGAAGTGCAAAAAGCATGTATCAAATCAAGTATATTGGACAATTATCACTGGGGCTTATGGGAACAATTCTTCATCCTTCTTGTAACCATTGGACTTTCATTATCTTGTACTCATCTGATATTGGGCTTATGGGAACAATTCTTCATCCTTCTTGTAACCATTGGACTTTCATTATCTTGTACTCATCTGATATAAACACACACATACACACACACACACACACACAAAATGTTAGTATTCCTATTTCTTTGATTAATGCTTATTGTGGTTTGATCGAAAACTTGATATTTGATTCATTAGATTTGGAAAATATCTTTGGTAATCAAGAGCTGAAAAAAATGCCTAATGAACCTTGTATCTAGAAATGAAGTTCGATTAATTAGTTGTCTTAAACCCTAGTTTTAAAAGTAGGTTTCTTTGTGAAGTGTTTAAGGAGTTTGCTATTAATAAGGAAACCTAGACTCATTCTACTGAGGGATTTGGGTTTGAGTAAACTTGTGGATTGATTTTGACATTAAAATGGAGACAAGTTGAGTGATTAAGCGCACGAGAGTGAGGTCGGTGAAATCTAACTCCAATAATAACATTTCATCTTAATTCTAATGTTTTCCATCTTTTAAGCGTTGATATGCTCCAGAATTGTTTTTATTTATTTATGCATAGTTTAACTTCTTGAACATAACATAAATTATGGACACATTATTTAGCCAAAAGTAGTTATTAGTTGTATAGTTGGCTAGTATATCACAAGTCCTTTGGGAAAATGATACTTGAACTTATTGATTACTACTTGTAGGACTTGGTACACTTACCAAGGAGTCAACAAGTTTTTGATATTGTTGTTAGGGATCGGACTCAGGTCATCTGCATGACAGGTGGAAATATAGTTCTATCAAAGCCAATCTTTTGAGATCTCCACAACAAACAAATATATTTTTTAAATCTTTTTATTTGATATATTTTCCCAAATTATCTTTTATCATAAATATTTATGAATTATCAAAGCCCTTTTTCTAGAAAAAAAGATAGAGAAAACTGCAAGGTCCAATTTTTGTTGCCCGTTCCCTCTTCTTGGCGTAGCCAAACTTCTTCACTTTTTCAAGCATTTCTTACATTCTTCATGCAATGCTTGGCTTGGATTTTTTGTGATTTTGATAGTTTCTATTCTTGAATTTATCTTTAAGGTATCATGAAGCTTTAATCAATTTATTTCCACACCTCCATGACCTCAACTTAGCTGCAGTTGTACTAACACACCTCAAAATATCCAAAAAACATTTATGCAACTAAAAAACTATTTATAACATGTTTTTGTATCTCATGCTCAATAAACTCAATTATAAGAAATCCTAATTAAATCAATGTTTTTAGAACAAAATTCAATAAACAATCCAGAATTAAACATTAAATGAGGGCATAAATATGAACTCATCACAAGGTCAAGGATCAAAAGCTTGGAACACAAATATCTTAGAAGCTCATGGTGCTCTATGAAGCTTAGAACTCAAAGGAAATGAAGATTGTGGGTTGGTGCACACTTGAAGAATAATTTGGCACTTAAAAAAGTGTTTATAATTTTTCTTTACTTTGGTAAGCTTGATGAATGACTTGGTTTGCTTGGTGAGGGTTTTGTTTCTAGGTTGTGTCACTGGACGAGCACTCTCGCTCATTGGGCGAGTGTTCTTGTCTGCAAACTATGTTTCCGAGTTATTTTTATGGCCCAATGTCTTTGGACTTTACTTTTGGTTTCTAGGGTTGCTTAAACACTTGTGGTCTATATATAATTGCACTAAAAACATATTTAAACACTTTTGGTAGTCTTTATATGAATTTTGAATTCATCGAAGAGAGGATTATCTTGGTTCTTGTTTTAGAGCACCAATTCTTATCAAAGATTGAAATCTTTGTGGTAAATATTCATTGACTCATCAATCTACTAGATAAATATTGTCTCTCCCTTAAGACCAAATTTATTATTTATATAAATGTTACATTAATATTTGTTATTAAAAATGATTTACAAAACTTATTACTGATATTTATATTAAAATTTAGTGGTAAAAGTCATGAATAACAAAACATGGGTTAACAATTAAAAAAGTGTAATATGTTAATTTTCAATAAAAAATATGAGTATAATATTTTCAATAATACTCATATTTTTTTTATTAAAAATGACGTTATAAAATATTACAATTTTTTAATTGTTAACCCATGTTTTGTTATTCATGACTTTTATCAATAAATTTTAGGAAAATGATATTATGATTATCATTTTTTGACTTTCATCCTTTACTCCATAATGTAGGCTAGTATGAACAATTGATTAATATACCACTATCTTTTCTTTTGAAAGAATCAATGACCCACACTAAGCCACGTCAGGGATAAAGGATGAGAGTAAAAAAATATGAGTCATAGTATCATTTTTCTAAATTTTAATATAAATATCAATACTTAATCTCTGTAAGTTATTTTTTAATAACAAATACCAATATAACATTTATATAAATAGTAAATTTTGTTTTAAGAGAGAGACAATATTTCTATATTTTGAAAAAAAAAGAATTGAGACTAAATTGAATCAAAATGGCATATGTGGTGACTGAATTGAAACAGATAAACATATATGGAGACTAAATTGAAATCAAGACAATGACACTTGATAATGACATTGACATGTGGTATTACCTTGTCACGTGATAGTGCCACGTGTCACACCAGGAACCTGACACATGAAAAAAAAAAGTAAAAAATTTTTAATTTTTTTTTTAAAAATTGAAAAAAATGAAAAAAAAGTCAGAGATTGACACGTGACATGCCATTAATGGCGTTAATATATTTTTTTGTTCTGAAAGAGAGCTAATTCATGCACTTCTTCAAAAGTTGAGATACAATTGACACATTTTTATTTTTAAAAACGGATACCAACTAACACATTCAAATAAAAATGAGTACTATTTAACTAATTAAGCAAGAAATACAAACTTTTTAAAGTGAAAAATAGATTTGAAATTACTTTAAATTACACCCAAAAGTAAAAACATGAAACCAAAATCTTATTCAAAGGTTAATGTAGTTTGTGCTTAACACTCGTATTCAAATACCACCATTTAATGGCAGAAAAATCATTCATGGATAGTAAAAAGGTAAATTAATACTTATTATACACGCTCAGAGAGAATACAAAAAATAAGTATATAAATTATATGATGTGATGAGAAGAAAAAGATAACAAAAAAATGAAATATATAATTGATATAAATAAAATAAAAATATGTAAGTATAAAAGTGTAAATAAAATTATTGCTCTAAATGGAATTCCATATCTTATCTCATTATTTACTCTAGACAAACTAAGGTGGCAATAGATTCACTAAAATTCTTGCTTTCCTTTGTGTCCCTACCAAGACACTTTTTGATTTATAGCAACCAACCATCCCCCATTCACTACCAAACTTACCAACCCCCATACCATTTTGCATTCTTTTTATATCGGCCTCTCTTTTATTTTTCTTATTTTCTTCATTACCCACTTCTCTTATTTCTTGCTTGGTTATTATTGTTCCCTCTGTGTATGCCTTCTTCTGACACCGATCTCTACCTCTGCCACCCTTTTGCATGTGCTTCTTCATCCCGCATTCAGATTTGTGATTTAAACGATTGTTGTGTATTTATTCTGATCTAGCTTCTCCTTCTGCACGACCCCTCGTTTGTTTCGGGGTGTTTGTCACCCTGCCGAACGTATTCTTGAAACTTGTCAAGTGGGTTGGTGAAGATTCAGATTTGTTGTTAAAAAGTTGGGAACTTTTTGTGGCATCATTTGGGGTTTGGGATTTGAGATTTCGGGTTCCCTTTTTTGTTTGTTTTATTTTTGTTGTGTTTCAATGGGGTGTTTGGATGATGGGCGTTTCGCTGTTGAGATTGAAAATGGAGTGAGCAATGGTTGTGGTAAAGTGGGGTTTGGGAATGATGGTGGTGCCATTGAGGAGGCTGTGAAGGTTTTGTTGGAGGGTCTAGGGGAAGATGTAAACAGGGAAGGACTTAGAAAGACACCACTTCGTGTTGCCAAGGCCCTTAGTGAAGGAACCAGAGGTGAGTGACTTGCTTTGCCATTCAATTTTCTTTGATGCAAAAAAAGGTGTTTCTATTTTCTTCGTTAGCTTTGTTTTCTACACAATATGTACTTTGGTATTTGAATGGTAGAGAGTGCTAAAGTTTTTTCACCTTTGCAGTGTTTTGTGAATGATTGGACCTAATAACAAAATATGGATGGATGGATCTAAATCATTCATTTTAGTGTTTGTTTGAGTTATGTTTGTAAAAAGTACCCTCTATTTTCTTCCATTTTAAACTGAGTTTTAAGGCAAGCTGAGACAAAGCTCAGTTTAGAGTCGTAAAAGCTGAAAACCTAGTAACAGGCTTTTTTAGTCTGTCTTTTTGAATTGAGTTGGGGCTTCCCAACTAAAAGCCAAACATAACTGATGAATGGAGAATTACTTGTGACTGTCGTTTTGCTTGGAAAAAGGTTATGTAAAAGTTGATTACAGTTGGAGATATTCGTTTCTTTTATTGTTTGATGACTACCACATTTAGTGTTTCTTAACTTTTTGGAAAAAAGTTTCCTAGTTCTTTTTGCAAAACTTACTCCAAATTGTCTATTGTATTAATCATATTGTTACAAAAATTATCCTTATGCAGAGACTTATTATTTTATTTGATGGAAAAAGATTAAGAGAACACCATCGCAATAGTTTAAGCCTATTTCTGAAAACCGATACTAATTCAACCGACTAAATCAATGTATTTTCTCAGCCTTGTCAAGTAATTAAAAGGATTTTATATACATGACAAAATGTAGTATTTGTCACTTATCGAAAGGCTTTCTGTATTCTGAGTTACTTTTTACAGTGTACTATCTGTTCTTTCCTTGTAAGTTGGACTGCCCTGCTGATGAAAGGGATGGACATAGGTAGTTAGTATTTAGTATTAATTTCTTGTGTAGTATTTTTGCCTGTTAATCCGAACAAACATCACCAACTCTTAGACAGCCAATAATACTGGGTTGGTTTACAACTTGTTCCTCAAAAGCCATATTTTTTAAATGCTTCCTTACTGTCTACTATAATGAACTTGTTCGATCACCTGGACCTTTACTCAGTTACATACTGTGGAGAAAGATACTGATTACTTTTGGTTATTGCCTCTTTTCTTTAAACATTTCCAGCATAACACATGGTTAGGTTTTTGGAGAGGGACACTGAATAGTTTACTGAAAAATGTTGATATTTTGTTGTTCAGCCTCTCTTCACTGCAGCAGAGTTCTTTGTCAAGTTTTTGAATTACCTTAATTCATTTTTTTTTCTTTGTTAATTTCATTTCAGCAATTCAGCTGCACTGCATACCCTTATTTTGTTGATTTGCTTCTCTGAATTCCATGACCTTGCTTTTGTCTACATTATCATGCATAAATATTATTGTTTCCAGGCTTAAAAATAGATGCTTTTAGTCACTCTTCTTTTTCACAAGGTAGAATTACCAAAGAGATAATAATTTATGTCATTCATGAATCATGATATGCGGCAACTGCTGGTCAAAGCATGTTTTCCGTGGAAACTAGTCATTTGTCTTTCTGTTTTATACGACTGATAAGTGGTCATAAAGGTGTCTTCCATCCTATGGATGCAGTTGCAAAGTGCATTTTCTTCAATCCCATGACATTGCATATGCAGTTGGGTAGGTATGCAATGCATGCACGTCTATGGGAGAGATGGAAGGTTTTGGCATCCTGTTTCAATTTTTTTCTGCATCACATAATCACCCAAGATAAGATTTTATTCCAGAATGAAGTTCTGTGACCTTAACACACTTTCTTAACATGTTAAGTAAATTTCTTACTCCATTATTAGTTCATTACTTCACATGCTTTGCCTTTTTCCATAATTTCCAACATGAATATTTCCCTTTAGTGTTGGATTAAGATACAAATTAACATATTTCTTGAATAATAAATTATCACCAATACTAAGGAGATCTCTTTTCTTCCAGGTTACAGGCAAAAGGTGAAGGACATTGTTCAAGGTGCTTTATTCCCTGAAGCTGGTCTAGATAATAGAGTTGGTCATGCAGGTGGAGCAGGTGGACTTGTGATTGTTAGAGATCTTGACTTGTTTTCTTATTGTGAGTCTTGCTTGCTTCCATTCCAGGTCAAGTGTCATGTGGGTTATGTCCCCTCTGGTGAAAGAGTTGTTGGTTTGAGCAAGCTCTCTCGTGTTGCTGATGTATTTGCAAAACGGCTTCAAGAGCCTCAACGTCTGGCAGATGAGATGTGTTCTGCTTTGCATCAGGGAATAAAGCCAGCAGGTGTCGCTATCGTGCTTCAGTGTACACACATACACTTTCCAGACATAGAATCAGTCTTTCTGGACTCAAACCACGAAGGATGGGTTAAGATACTTGTCTCCTCAGGTTCTGGGGATTTTGAGAACAAAAGTGCAGATGTATGGAACGATTTCTTTAGTCTTCTTAAGTTTAGAGGCATCAATATGGATAAAATTCAGTTCAGAGGATCATCTGACCCATGCTGGTGTCCTTCTCAGTCTTCTCTCTCAGCCAAAGTTTCCTCCAAAATTGGACCAGTCAATCCTACAATGATCTCTGCAGTAGCTTCGATCATTGAATCTTTGGGAGAAGATCCTTTGAGGAACGAGCTAATAGGGACCCCAAGTAGATTTGTGAAATGGTTGATGAACTTTCAAAACAGTAAGTTTGATGTGAAGTTGAATGGTTTTCTTCGTGGTGGGATAGATGCTTTGAATGTAAATGAGGAGATTAACTTAAACAAGAAAATAACCTCTGAGCTGAACATACCCTTTTGGTCACAATGTGAGCATCATTTACTTCCATTCCATGGTGTTGTTCACATAGGATACCTCATGTCTGACGGATTCAATCCTCTTGGAAAATCACTTCTACAATCAATAGTGCATTTTTATGGTTTCAAGCTCCAAGTTCAGGAAAGGCTTACCAGGCAGATAGCTGAAACCATTTCCCCACTGTTAGGTGGAGATGTGATAGTAGTTGTAGAGGCAAGTCACACATGTATGATCTCTCGAGGAATTGAAAAGTTTGGAAGTAGTACAGCTACAATCGCTGTGTTAGGACGTTTTTCAACTGACCCTTCTGCTAGAGCTTCATTCTTGCAGAGTATTCCAAGTCCTACATCAACTGGGGAGCAATGACTCTTGTTTGAGCTCACTTGAAATAATTTAGCACTTTAGTTCGGATCATTCTTTGCACTTTGAAATTTTACTGTCAGCAGTTAAGCAGCCCCAACATGGTTTGAAATTTGAAGTTTTTGTGTCAGTGACACAGATTTACGTTCTGGCTTGAGTCTTTTACATTATAGTCATATCCCCACAAGAAAAAAAAGAGGGGATTCGTCCAGATTTACATACTGGCACACAGTTCCTAGAATGTTAGTGATGTTAGTGTACCTGGAAATTACTGATTTTAAAGTCAGTACTTATAAATTCTTGATACTTTGTGTGGATGTTCACTAAGAGCATGGTTTAAACTGGATGTTATTCAAATGCTTTGGTGCTTTTTTTGTAGTGTTAGAATAGAGATCTATCGCTTCCATGATACCAATAACAAAAGGTAAGTATCGCAGTAATAACCTGAATTGAAGATAGTGTTTTGTGAAGTATAACCAACAAAAGGGAGTGTTATGTGGATCATTTCATATCATTAGAAATATTAAATCTTAAACAATTATTTATACGTTTACCTATATTGAGAATGAGTATACATGATTCATTTAAACCAAAATAGTATGCAAAATAAAACAGCAACACTCAATTTTTTTTTAATTAGGATTAAATATGTTTTTAATTACTTAACTTTAAAGTGAAAATACGAATCTGTCTCTCTTTAAAATTTTGATTCAATTTAATCTCCAACTGTAAATTTGTATGTGTGGATTTAGTCTTTTTAACAAATTTTTGTTAAGTTTATCTAATGTCTCAAATGGATTTTATGATAATATTTAAGTTGTTTATGCTTTTTGACATATTTTTGTATTAACCTTAATTAAGAAAAAACACGTTTGAAACGTTAAATAAATTTAACAAAATTTAACTAAAATTAAATTTACGTATGTTCAAAGTTGAGACACTAAATTGAGTCAAAATTTTGAAGAAGATTAATTTTAATTTTCATTAAAACAATTGAAAGACTAAAAGTATATTTAATTAATTAAACTGTACAAATTAGTTTCAATTTTTTTTAATGTTTACTACAGTAGTCCTCATAAGAAGAATACACGGTGTGTCATCTTTCAAACCGTTAAAGCAGAAATTAATAATTAATGTAATCTATAAGGATACTATTAACGATTTATTTTTGAATTGTATTTTATATTTTTTTATATGTATAACCACCACCATCCATATAAGACACAAATTATAATATTTTCTAAATAATTATGGGAGATCGATATAATTTATAAAAGATGTCAGTATACACAATATTGTTAAAATACTTAAAAAGTTTTCCGTAGGTAAAAGAATAATATCCATTGAAATTAAAAACAAAACAAAACACGAGACTATGCAATTTCTTTAATAAAATACTATCAAAATCACCAAAAGATTTAAGGATGTTGATTATGCAAATGATGTTCATTAGTTAAATAAACTATGGAGAATCATATGTTTACATTATAGCTACTTGTCATTTTAGCCTTGAATAAAATGGTTTCAATACCATGTAATATGACCTCATTTAACAATAAAACCATAATAAATTAGGACATTTGTATTCTCACCTATTACAACAAATACAACAAGTTCATCTAAATATTAATCTTCACTTCTAAGTCTCCTACTTCTGGAAGTTTTATTTATATATTATATTCAAAATTTAAATAATAATAAGAAATATTCTAAACAATTCATAATTTTATATTTTCTAATTTGTATTTAATTATTGAATATAACAATAGTAAAAAAAAAACTTTTATTTATTAATGGTCACTTTCATAATTTTGACACAAGGATTGCGGTACATTAGCATTTATTTTCTCCCTTTTGTTCTGGTTTTGGGGGGGGTTTTATCCTCTGAGGCTATGACTGATTTCTTAATGATAGAAATCAAAATTAAAGAATTATGCTTTTCAAAATCATTTTCAGGGATTTTCTTCCTATTATAACTATCGCCATGTCCATTTGAGAGCGGATCTAGTTGCTCCTCAATTTCAATATCTTCATCATGAATCCTTCTAACATAACCTCTTGATTTTATGAGTGTTTCTTCTTCTTTTTCTAGTTTCTTCTTATCAGTTGTTGTGCGCTTCAGAGCCTCCAGTATCGCCTTGTCCATCTCCATTTTAGAATTCTATTCTCCAACGATTTCATAGCATCACTCAAAGAGGATAAAACAAGTAAAACATCACATCTTAACACATCTTAAACGAGAGAAGACCTCAAATTTTTTTACCACTAATATATTTTTATTAAATTAATTATAATATTATATTTAAGAAAAAAAATGTTTCAATATTTTTTAGTACTAATATATTTCTATTAAATTAATTATAAAATTATGTTTAAGAAAAAAATACATCAAAAAAATATTTTATTATTAATATAATTTTATTAAATTAATTATAAGTTTATGTGTGAGAATAAAATTTAATTAAATTATTATTAATGTTTGTTGATTTTTAATGGTATTAAAATTGATAATTAATGAACTAAAACATATTTTTAGTAAATTAAAATTTTGTTTACGAAAAAAAAGAATGATTAGTTATTTTTATTTTTTTATAATTAATTTGATTCTATTTTCTTCTTTTACATCTGAGTTATTTTTTTAGGGGTTTGACATTCTTTGAACATCATGTTGTCCGTGTGTACCACCAATCTTTTCATCCTCATTTCTGATTGGTTTTCCTATTTGTGTTGTTTTTATTTTGTTTGTTGGATTGTATTAGAATTAGAAATGTGTTTCTTTTGCATAGTTTTGTTTTTCTGTACTTTTGGATTTATGGGTTTCGAGAGCTTTTTTTGCATATATTTTGACAAAGAACTGAAAATTTTCTGCAAAACTATTAATTAGATTAAGATTTAGTCTTTTTTCTTTTTAGTGGACAATAGATTAATTGGAGTATAATTCAAAGTTGAATTTTCTATAGAAAGATAATTCAAGTTTAAGAAAGAAAAAGGACTTACCATCGAGTTAAGAAGAACAATATTCTTTTTAATTATTTTTATTAATGATTAATTTTAAAATAAACTATGTAAGGTTTGTGAAAAAAATGGAGACTTGAGAATAATTCAGAAATGAGTTTTCTGTAGAAAGATAATTCAACTTTAGGAAAAAAATACTTACTATCGAGTTGAGTAGAACAATAAGTTTTTTAAGTATTTTATTAATGATTAATCTTAAAATAAATTCTGTAGTTTTGTGAAAAAAATAGAAACTTGAGAAGGAGGAAGAGACTTGAAACTTTAAGACACTATAAGTCAACTATCAACTTCACTCCTGACACCTAGACCGTTCTGAGGAAGAGACTTGAGACTTTTGTAAGTTTGTTTTACGTCTTCCAAATTCTTGAGTTGCCTCTGGCTATCGACATTAGACCATGAATTACGATGGTGGTTGCTTCTTCGGCGTGGTAGTGGACTGTGATGCAGCGTTCTATTGGAGAAAATGAGAAAAACATATTCATGACAAGTTGTTATTTGACAAAGAGATGTGATGTGAGTGTTCAAATATGGTTTTTACCTACGAAAAAAAAATCAAATTCATATAATTAGTACGGTAAAGAGGAATAAAAAAAGTAAGTTTCTCCAACATAGGAGTTAATGGATGGATAATGACTTTAAATTTGACAATAATTAAATATAATTTTATGGTTACTTATAGTGTTTAAATATCAATTGTCACTAATGTAAATAATGTTTAAATTTAGTCAGAGTTGAAATTAGTTTGAAACTGTAATATAGTGTTTGAGTTGAGAAAAAAAAAGGGTTATATACATTACAACTTTATCTTAGGATTCAATTTCCTAACACACCAATTTTTCGCTTTCCTAAAATATACATAAATTCTATACACATCTAAAACATAATTATCCATACATTCCTCACTAAACCGTGTTTTAGCACGCAAAATAATAATATGATAACGACACCAATTCCAAAAGTCAAACTATTAATTTATAAGTTCATTACACTTGATGCATGCAAATGATTACTTTAAAATAAGTATTTATGATGTGATACAATTAGAATTTTAATTTTTTTTAAATAAAATGATAATAGTAGCAACTAAAGCTAAAGACCCAACATAAAACAATGAATTATAAATCAATCAAATATGCATAAAACAATGATCTCCTTTGGTTTTCTATCTTGATGGGGATAAGGAGAAAGGAACAGGAAAAGTACGTTATGACTCTGTGTGCTCTCAGAAGGGGACCACGACCATTTATAAACTGAATTACTTAAGTTTTAGTATTTCTAATTTGACCCCTCATCAAATTAGAAATTACTAAGTGCTCTCTACACAATATTTATTTTCATGACATATGCCTTTAGCCAAATCTTTAATTTAGTCATATCACTTTATTATTTGGCTGTATAAATAATGACCCTAACACATTTAATTATGTATCATATATATGCATGACCCAAAATTATTAACAATCTCCCACTGATCACAAATATATATGTCCTTACAACCTTATAAATGTGTTAGACTTTATGAGCTCAAAATTGCCATAATATTACTTGAGCATACTCTAAAAGTCCCGTCCATTGATTATATCAGTATGTAGAACCAAACCAGTTTTTCATTGCATCAATCGCAACTAAAACCAACAATGATCACTAATCCTGACATAACCAAATGACATGGATTCATCATGAAATGTGTAGCATGAAAAATTATGTGAAGGTGATCTGTATATACACATCTATTTTCAACTGGTCCAAACTTTAACTTAATGAGATCAATATAAAAATTTAATGTACAAAGTGTAAAATTAAAACCACATATATAAATAACCAAATATGTCTGAAAGTTTAATGTATGCATACAAGAAATTAAACATAGAACATAAAACATATAAAAATAACTATCTCCCACTAAACCTCAGATTCCTCAAACTGTAAAACACCCATGTGAGCAACATGCTCATGAAAGACCTTGGGTGGAAGTCCTTTAGTTAGAGGATCTGCAATCATGGAGTTTGTCCCTAAATGTTCTATGGAAATCTGTCCACTCTGTACTCTTTCTTTAACAACTAGGAACTTAATGTCGATGTGCTTCGACTTAGTCGAGCTCCTATTGTTGTTGGAATACAATACAGCTGATTTATTGTCACAATATAACTTAAGTGGTCTTTCAATGCTTTCCACAATTTTCAGCCCTGTGACAAAATTTCTCAGCCATATCCCGTGATTAGATGCCTCATAGCATGCTACAAATTCTGCTGCCATGGTGGATGAAGCTGTAAGGGTTTGCTTGACACTGCACCAAGAAATCGCACCACCTGCCAACATAAATATGTAACCTGAAGTAGATTTTAAGCTATCTTGACATCCTGTAAAATCTGAGTCAGAAAACCCAGTGATCTCCAACTGGTCTGACCTCCTGTATGTGAGCATATAACCTCTTGTTCTTTTTAAATATCTCATGACCCTCTTTGTTGCTTTCCAATGGTCCATTCCTATGTATGCTATGTCTGGACGCGTACATACTTGGGCATACATCAAACTCCCCACAGCTGACGCATAAGGAATCTTCTACATTTCCTCAATTTCCAAATTTCCCTTTGGGCACTGATTGAGACTGAACTTGTCTCCCTTAGCAACTGGAGTATCCCCAGATTTACATTCATGCATGCTAAACCTCTTAAGAACTTTATCGATATAGCTCCTTTGTGATAATCCTGAGATCGATCTCGGTGTATCTGAATTCCTAATACAAAGGAGGCGTCACCAAGATCTTTCATTTCAAAATTCTTTGACAAAAATTTCTTAGTTTCGTGCAATATGCCTATATCATTAGTGGCAAGTAGAATGTCATCAACATACAAGATTAGGAAAATAAACTTGCTCCCCTTAAACTTGTGATACACACAATCATCAACAAGATTCATCTCGAAGCCAAATGAGAGAATTACTTGATGAAATTTATGGTACCATTGACGGGATGCTTGTTTTAGTCCATAAATGGATTTAGTCAACTTGCAAACCATATTCTTTAGGTCTCCCGACACAAAATTTTCTGGTTGCATCATATAGATCGTCTCGTCAAGTCACCATTGAGAAATGCCGTTTTGACATCCATTTGATGAAGCTCCAAATCATAATGTGCAACAAGAGTCATAATTGTCCTAAAAGAGTCTTTTGATGAAACTGAAGAAAAAGTCTCTTTAAAGTCAATCCCTTCTTTTTGAGTAAATCTCTTAGCTACAAGACGAGTCTTATACCTCTCCACATTACCGTTAGAATCTCGTTTGGTCTTAAATAACCATTTACAACCAATGGGTTTCACACCTTCTGGTAATGGGACAAGTTCCCAAACCTTATTGTCTTGCATGGATTTATACTCTTCCCTCATTGCTTCACACATTCTGGTAATGGGACAAGTTCCCAAACCTTATTGTCTTGCATGGATTTATACTCTTCCCTCATTGCTTCAATCCATTTTTCTGAATTAGGATCCTGTATGGCTTGATGGACGGTGATTGGGTCATCTTCCATCACACCATTGTTAGGATCTTCATTTTCTTGGAGAAATACAACATAATCATCTGAAATGGCACTTCTCCTTTCTCTCATGGATCTCCGCAACAGTGCTAGCTCATGAAGCATAGGTTGTTGAGGATCTTGAGTTTGTTCTTCACGAACAACCAAATCATCTTGAGTATGGGGTTCATCAGCAATGTTTTGTGGAGGTTTCGAACTTACTTCATCAAAAGTAATTGTTTGAATCGGTTCTGGAATTATTACCGGTTCTTCCTCCAAAACAAATTTCCTAATCTGATTCTTCCCCCCAAACTCAATATCCTCAAAGAATGTAGCAGTCCCTATCTCAAAAATTGTCTTTAATATGAGATCATAAAATTTAGGTATAAATACGATTTGGTAACCCAACTTTTTCGGAAAGTTCAATTGGTACCCGAACTTTAGGAATGTCCAATTTGGTACCCAAACTTTTTAAACGGGTTTATTTTGGTACCTTCCGTTAAACACTACATAACACCGTTTGGCTTCTGTTGAGGTGACACTGTGCAGGGCATACGTGGCAGAAACAATGGTTAGGCACGTGGTTTTGGTGGTAAAAATTCGAATTAAATAATTTGTGAAGTAAAAAATTTTAGAAAACCATTGTTGTTGATTTAGGGCAAAATTAGGGATGTGAAATCGAAAAATTTGCAGAATGGAAAAGTAGGGCAGAAGCAAAATTTGGGAATTAGGGTTCGATGGTTGATTTGTGTTCGATGATCGGAGAAGAAAGACGGAGATTTCCTTCCGTTCGTTGGAGAGGGCGAAGCTGGGAAGAAGAAACTTCAGCAGTGGAAGACGGAGCTTTGGCAGTGGAAGAAGAATCATTGGTTGTGAATGTGAGTTTTCTTTCCTGCTTTTTAAATTTGAGTTGATGAATGTGTGCTGATTTTTTTTTTATTTTCTACAGCCACCACTATTACAGGATAAGCTTTGATTTCGCATCAACCATGAATTGTGAGAGCAAGAGGAAGATGATTGAGCCCTTGACATTTTTTCAATATCTAGAAAAATCAGAATAAGAGAAAACCACTTATTAGGGCACTCTTCACAAAATAGGGCACTTAAAGTTTACAATAAAGGGGTATTACAACTCATTTGATATGAACCATTGTTTCTGCTACGTATTCCCAGCACACTGCCACCTCAACAAAAGCCAAACGACGTTATGTAGTATTTAACGGAAGGTACCAAAATAAACCCGTTTAAAAAGTTTGGGTACCAAATTGAACATTCCTAAAATTCGGGTACCAAATTGAACTTTTCGAAAAAGTTGGGGTACCAAAACTGTATTTATACCTTTTTTTTATGAATACAGAAGAAATTATGTCCTATATGTTGTTTCATTACTTTCTTATGCGTGATAGGATTATCATAAAGTTTTCTTTTAATATTAAGTCCCTTAATTTCTTACTAGATTTTGATATAAAAATTTAAACTAAAATAAAGTATATAAATAAAGAATAAAAGAATAGATTCAATTCTTAACAATGATAAAAAGGAAGATATAGTGGAGATGAAAATAAAATAGATTCTAATTTTTAAATATTTTGAATTCTTCACCTATTTTGAAGGATGATACTACAAATCCAATTGTTGAATTAGATAGATCGTTCATTTGTCAAGGTTCGAATAATATAAGTGCAGATGAGGAGTTTCATATTATCTCTCTGAAAGATATCTAAATTTTGACTATATTATTTTGACCCCTCCAAAATTTATGTTCAAGATTCGTTACTGATATTAATCTTCAAGTGATTCTAAAGTAAAATATAATTCATGTTATCTGACCGTTAAAGAATATTGCTAAACATCAATTATGATTAATAAATTAACGAGTTAATTTATTTTTGATTTAGTAATGAACTTACGAGGTTATACACTAGTATTTATGTAACGTCCCATTTAATCAATAAAGATAATTAAAGGAAGCGTCACACAAAGATAACATATAAACGCAGTCCTGGATTACAATCCCAACTCCGTACAGTAACCAAGGCACACCATGATGCTCAAACGAACCAGATACAACTATTCAACAGTAAACAAATTGGGAAATTAAAGAACAGCCAATACATGGGCCGTGGCCCTAAAAGAAAGCCTAGAGTGCACCAATCCAGTCCAGATGGCTAAGCAGCGGAGTCACCATTTCCCTGTTGACCGCGAACACCTCTCGCATTTGCTCACATCAATAAATTGATGATCATCGCAAAGGGAGAAGAACCACATACAAGACAATCAAATAAGCAAACAAGGCAAGCTAGAGTAAAACAGTTCATCAAATAGTAGCATGCCATCACACAATCCAAGCATTTTATATATCATCTAAACATGTTCTGACTTCTCAAACAATACACTAGACTCTGACTCGACTCATCCAGATATATATAGTCTGGTCAGATTCAGCGAATGCTTGCACTTGCGGTGGATACCTCTGCTCACCCCCGAGCTGCTCACCCCCGAGCTAAGTGTTACAAGTGTTACAATGAATCAATTCCCTCACACACAAGGTTAGCCCTTAATGAGTTTCAGGCCTCCTGCTACTCTCACCACAAGAGTCAGTCTGCTCTAAGTGAGACTAACTGACTCCTTAGAGTGTCAGGATGCAACCTTACCTTGAATCCTTACCAGACCATATAGATGGGGCACCACCATGGACACCCACTAACAGGAGTCGTGGAATTACGTCCCGACCACTGAAGCACGACCCTAAAATCTCACCTAGAGATTCCAAGGGATTACACACTGACCACAGACCAAACATCAACCAACAACAAGAGAAACTCTTATCATGCTTATAATATCATAACAACCTCTGAAACAAATTCTCATTCGTACCACATGTTGAATCCATACCACTAGTCATTCCCAAATCCATGAGTATAGGGCCTCATCTCATACCAATACCATGCCTCTTTAATTTCTGACCCACTCATTAGTTTCACATGCCAAGATCCCTCAATCACCTCTATCCAATTTATAACCACAGATCATACCATGCATTTCATTTCACAGGCCTCATGCATCATACAGAATAGCTCATAAATCAAACCATCCAATTACTAATTGAAGAAAACACACAACCTGCAGCGGATCTCGCTCAAGGCAAGAGCCCTCGCTCAGGCGAGAGGGGTGCTCTCGCTTAGGCGAGATTACGACCAGTGCTGGGAGGTTCTTGCAGGCTTGCTTAGGCAAGCCCTGCCTCGCCTGAGCGAGACAACCTCTCGCCCAACAGTGAGGTCCCTCGCTTGGGCTAAACCACAACAGCATCCTAAAGCTTTCACTCCTCCTCGCTTAGGCGAGTGGCTCTCGCTTGAGCGAGACAGTGCCTCGCTCAAAACCAGAGCTCTCCTCCTGAGCGAGAGTTCGCAAAACCCCTAGTTTGCTTCTGCAAGTCTCGCCTGGGCGAGTTAGTCTCGCTTGGGTGAGAGTAACAGATCTCGCCACTGTTTCTCCTGCAACAGTCACATGTTCGCACCCAAATAATAGTACAAGGCAGTTCACAAATTCATCACAATCATATAGATCATACAACACCCAACAAACTCTAAATCAGCCAAAAATCATTCAAGACCCAAAACCCTAACTTCCCCGTACCTGGAAAAAGGTTTAGCAAGGACCCTGATGACACGACCACGAGCACAACAACTCTAGGGATGAACTACAGGGTTGAAATAAAGGTGGAACAGAACCAGTAGATGGGGTTAACATAGGATCCTAACTAGGAATACGAAAGGTGATTAAAAGGGGGCCAACATGAACTAGAAAGGGATACTTACGTGGAGCAAAAAGTCCTCTTAGCTCAACGTAATAGCGGAAACAAACCCTAGCAGAGAGGTTGACGGCTGTAGTTCAAGGTTCTCTGAAATGAGTGGAAAGTGTGAGTTAGGACAGACTAGGAGTGATTTTTATCCTTTGGGCCAGCCTTTAGGCCCAACAGTGATAAGGCAACCCTTAAAATATTAGGATTGAGCCTTACAATTTAAATTTTCGTTGATGAGAATATTATTGATTACATTAAAAACTTTAATATTCTTGATATATCTTTAAGTAAAATATTATAGATTTTTGTTGAAATATAACGACAAACATGACGTGGGAATGTGTTCCCATGAGATAGGAAAATAAAAACATATAAAATAAAATCAAATACCCAACCTGGGATATATGAGAGTGCACTAGAAAAAGAAAGCATTGTTTTAAAAATCTCTCCTAAAAGTCTTCTTTAACTAGGTTATAGAGTAGTGACAACTAGGGTTTCACGGATAAGTGTTGGAACAACAAGATCAATAAATTCATTATTTCGTCGATGTTATAAATGTGATTTATTATAACCTTCACAAAGATAAAATTTATGATAAAAATAAGGAAAGAAATAATGAAAAGGGATAAATTATGGAAGATTGAAAATATAAATTTGTAAAGGAATACTCCACACATTACTCTAATTCTCAAAATATTTTCCCATTTAAAACCAGAATCAATAAATTCTAGGTTGAGTTTCATCGAGGAAGCTATGTTAAGATCAACCAAAGATTTAAGACCTAATCCACCATTTGTAGAAGACAAACAAATATTTCCAAGAAATCATAACCAATTTATGTTATTAGGTTACTGAAATGAATATTTTTATAGAAAATTCCACGCTTTTGACCAATTCTTTGGACCATAAATAAACTCAGAAACTATGTAAAAACATATTACTAATAAAAGAAGAAACGAATGGGATACTTCCGATGCATGATAACAATGAACCTTTCCAAGCATGAACTTTGGCCTTGCATATGTGCTCTCTCAAGTTTACCAGTAAAAATAAGAGCACTCAGATAATTAAATGGTAATCAACATTTAACAAAACAGAGTATCAACCACAACGATTGCCTCCAACCAATCTCATCCACACTATTTTTTTTTATATACCATCATTACTAACAAGGAACTAAAAGATTTGTTCAGAATTTAGAGGGATGAAAATAATACCTAAAATTTTAGGACATATTTAATGTATTAAAAACTTTACATGGACAAAAGACACACTTAATCTTTATAATAACAAGATCATGTTGAATTGAAAAATCACTACCTTCAATTTTGAAATGTGTTTTTATGCTAATATTTAAGATTTTGTTGTGTGCTATACATGTGTCAAAATACATATTATTTAACAAACAAGCTTTCCATAGTTCACAACGTTGGATGAACTAATTACTATTAGATTAAAAGATATAACTAATATTAATAGCATAACTTTTTCTATTAAAAGTATAACAACCAAATCAATCTTTTCCTCAATTGTCGAACTAAAAATTTTAACTAATGACCTTGAATTTGATACCAAATTTTAGGTCCCAACAATACACACTTCTATTTTCATTTTATCACCTTATGTGTTTTAACCCAAAAGTGATATGAAAACTCCTTCCGTTGTGAGATTGAAGTCTACACTACACATAAATGTTAAATACAAATTATTCTCTCAATAATTTGTTTTGTGCCTTCTCTGCCTTTAGCTGTTTTTTCTTTTTAGCATCATGAATAAAATTGAAGACCAAAATGTCTCACGAAAATAAACCTAAATAGAACAAGATGCTCTAGAAGATCAAATCGAACAATGACAGTTGCATTTCAGTAATTCCTAAAAGCATTTTAAAGTTTAAAAGAGTGGAATATTTTAATTTGACAAAGACAATGATTAAAATAAGCTATGGATGCAAGTTGGAATGTGGTGGTGGTCCCACCTAAGAAAGATGTTGGTCAAAATTACAAGCAGAAAAACAAGAGCCAAATTTGAATTTGTTTAACAATCGTGCAACTTCAAGTAAAGTAGTGTTGTGTTGACTGGAATGATCCAAAGCTACAACACCAGAGATCTTTTAAGCTTGTTTTTATGCTAATTTTTATGAATTTGTTACTTCTGCATGCAGCAGATGTTTAGGCATTCGTTCCTTAAATTATGATTATCAAGTTGCAAATAGTTTTTTGCATGTCAGTTTGTGTCTGAATAGATTCAAATGCACATCATTCAATAAACAAGCTTTCAAAAGTTCAAAAATATACGTGCATATGTTTTTATTCTAACAACTTATATATTTTATCAACATGATAAAAAAGGATTATGTTGCACATTTTACTTGCATTCACGGTTACATTCTTTATAATGGCAATAAAGTGAAACTAAGTCTCCAAGGAAGTCCTTCAATACCTAACAATTAAAACCCATTCACTATTAAATTGGCTTCAACCTAGTATATAGTATTTTATTCATTTGTAGTATCTTTCACCAATAACGATCACAAGATGCAAGTGAAAAATAAGTCCTTATCTATTTTCTAACTTCAAACATAATGATGCTGCAACATGAATTACACTTCAGAAGCTATTTCCTTATGCTACAATTTATTAACAGTGGACAATATGGTTGGTCAGAAGGTGTCTCACCCACCAAATTATCAAAAAGCATGAATTAGACGCTATGGAATAATTATAGAAAAAATCACATCACAGTTCATATATATATTATACATACATACATATATTTTAAATTCATTACCTACCCATTCACTAGTTATCACTGATAAATGCAAAACATGCTTGTCAACATTGAAATACTGCTGAAGTTAATACATCATTCTACAGCTGCAAAGAAAATCTGGAAAAAGTAACCATCGTATTTAAATCAATGGTCACAAAACTCAGAATTATCTAAAACTGACTGAGCTATCAATATTTTATGTTATTCAAGTCATTCAACCAGAGCAAGATTGACTCACATGCCCAAATCATGCAGTATGAGTTAAGAGCATGGCAGAGAATGAGGTGTTCTCAATCAGCTGCCAAAGGCTTTACCTTCTCACTCAGAAACTGCAATCTTCAACCCTGCAGCAGACAAAAGGGAGAAAAAGAAGATAAATAACATATTCATTTTGTTATAAGAAACTATTTTAACTATGGGGTCATGGGCCAGCATTGTATGTGGTTTTTTAGTACATACCTTGCAACCTTATTTGGTGGCCAACTATTAGAAAACAATCAATGATGAGTACAATAAGAACTATTGTTACTTATTTGCAGATAATCAAACAAGTTTCACCTGATTGTTTTTGGCACTTTACTGTTCACTCATCGGCCATACGGCTTATTTAATGTTAAAGGTTTAAAATTATAATAACAAGAGCACACATGTTTTTACAAGAAACGCAGTTCCTTCAATGACAATGAATCATATTCATTCAATCACACGCAATGGGGGCGTTTTTTGACTGCACATATCGTATGTGACCCGTATGCAGTGATTCAAATCAGAGAACACAAACATATTAGAAAAGAAAAAAGAAAAAAAAAAAAAAAAAAAAACAAAAAAAATAAAAAAAAAAAAAAAAAAAAAAAAAAAACAAAAACGGCTGGATAACCAGATAAGATATCTAAAGTATTCCCTACCTCAGAGTAGGATCCAGATGGAACATCATGTGCCTGTTGCACTTTCTCAAACACCTAAGAAAAGTCATAAGAACACCCGAATAGTTATTTGAAGAATTTTGACTTTGTTTAGGAGGGGTGGAGGGGGCAGAACAGGGAAAGGGCATGAGTTGCAAAGGGGAAGGAAGTTAACATGATCACAAAACCTATCAACATTAAAATACAATTATTATCATTACATTCTCCTTTGCTATTTCATCATACGTAAATAAAAGCAACAGTCTAACCAAGTTTGGTAATACAACACGATGTTGCCAATCTCTCACGGTTGTGTGTTTGGGGTAAACATTTGCTGTTACAAAATACAAGGTTATCTCTCGAACTTGACCATCATAATCATCAGCTGTATGCCACTGGTCAATTTGCAAATAACATAGTTGTTGGAAAACTGCCTTAATTGCAGTCACCCCTAATCTGTCTAGTTGTGACCTCTTTGAGGGCTGCCTTAATTGCAGTCTTATGGGTAGTGGCTTAATTCTGCATTGATTAGAGATATAACTTATATAGAGCTTAAAAAGCCTGGAGAATCATCACTTTATAAGTTTGTTTTATGAAATTGAATTAAAGCCTAATGCCAAATTCAAAAATGATACAGACTCTATCCTAAATTTATTGAGTCAATTACATTGTCACACTCCAGACAAAAGCCTAGGCATAAGGGGAGGATGTGGAAATCCCCCTTAATTTCAGTCAACCCTATCCACAAGTGTTTTGCAAAGGCTACCTATGAAGGGACTGACTAGAAAAATGTAGAGCCAAAATGACGTGAGCTTTAGAGGGTTTGGATCTTACATTGATTAGAGATATGACCAGTGTAGACTTATAAGTCTTTGGCCACTCCTTTAAAGGATATCTTTTCACAAGAATGACAATAGTATTGAAGAAAACTTACCACAAAATTAGCGTCCTTTCTTGCTGAATTATTCTTGCCAGTAAAATTTGAACCAATGAACAAGTTAGAAAACATCTCAGCTACCCCAGGAATAACTTCCTGTAAAAGGATCACTAATAATTAAACGGATAGTTAAACTAGAAAACAGTAAAAAAGAAAAAAAAGGAAAAAACGATGCATACATTCCTTGGATAATAGGTTGAAGTTTTCCGGTTTTTGGCATGCTTACCTCAGGAGCCTTATCCAGCATCTTACTTCCTCTGACAGAACTGCTATATGCACACAGCTCTGGCACTGCATTTTCCTACATGATGATTGATGAGAAAAACTAAAACGATTCAAATTCTTCTCAATTTATCCAGAAATGTCATCTCAAAAAATTAGAAAGGAAAGAAAAAGAATCAGATTAAAAGCGTGATCTTGAATGATATTATTTGCTGGAAGTAATTATGTAAATTAGGATGACTGTTACAGGTTGTATTTGTACGTTATGATTCACGATAAACAAAGCCGTTGCTGTGTACATTAGGAACAAGCAATTCATCTAATGTCTCATGTTCTCTCTCAGTACATATCAGTTTCAGAACATGTTACAAAAATACATAATTGCATAAAGATATATTTCTGGCTCCCCAAATGTGATAGGTGAGCACTACAGAGGGCAAAATATAGAATATAACAGTTGATGGGAAAAAAAGGCAACAGTATAGATTGTCAGAAAATATGTATAAACTATCAAGTTGTTAAAATCTATCATTAAAACTAGCTACTACAATACTCAGAATCTCAATACTCTTTCAACCTTCTAAAGGTACCCACAACTTTAGTGGAGTCGAATTCCTCCATTTGCATAAAAAACATGCAAAATCTCTACAGTTGATATTGCAATACAGATAATGGAAACCAAATTGATTAAGCAGCTGTTTTAACCTTCTCAACTTCCAAGATTTCATTAAAGTTCTTTTCTGCACGCTGTAGATCTTTTAGCACACGATTCCTGTTACCAAATGATGCAAACATATATGTGGCAGGTGAAACATTCTGACAAAGACCATCATCATCTGTGGTAATGTAGTGCTTATTTTTATTCTCTGCAAAAAGTATTTCCAACCTTCAGAACAACATTAAGTTCAGTATCTCTAATATATTTTGATAAAAGACCCGGCAATACAGTATGATGCCAGTGTTTATGAAAACATGAAAGCCAGTAAAAAATTAAAGAAAACATTCGTGCTGCAAATGTCACTGATACGTATAGAAACAAGTAGTCCACACACAGAGGGGAAGCAAGTTGATGCTATCCCTTAAATTGTATCATAAAAAGTGTAATTAAAATTTCCTCCGAGAAAATAAATAAGAACATGTTTCAACTAATTACTAACCATCATCACGACTTTTTAAAGGAGGGACACCACGTCCACCAGCTCCCTGGCGAAGGACAATTGTTATCGCAGGATTGATCAGTGCATGTTGACTCGTTTGAATCTTAAGAAAAAGGAAAATAGTTGCAGCACATGTAAATTTGATAGACTGAAATATTTAGGGGAGAGGGGAAGAAAAAGCACTAGAGATTGTACCTTGTCTATATCTTCAAATGGAATAACCACCTGCCAAATACCCCAAGAAATTATACAATAAGTAATAAAAAAGAAGATACTACAACGCAAACAGTTTTTCAATGTTCATAAGTAAGAAATGGCTTTTCTTCTTCTTTCTAAATTCATATAAATTAACAGTTTCAGTAAATGAAGATCCAGGCAAAACTAAATCCTAAAATTGCTTTTGAAAAACCGAAACCTATGATGAAACCTAATTACTCCAACTCCGAATTTTTATCAATATATCTCAAAATTAAAACAGCTGATAACAGTGATAGATCAACAACCTCGTACATGAAACAATGCAAGCTATACACTTTGGTTGTGTAAAAGCTGGGTTAGAAAAGAAAGAAAAGTAAAGAATGGAGAAGAAAATGGGAATTTGGTTGTGTAGAGATGTGATGAAATTTGGGTGGGACTACACTGAAAATTTTCCCAGTGCATTTGATCAGAAATGCGAGGAATGATGAGCTGGTAATTCAAATCAATTATTAGCAAGATGCCCTTTTGAGAGAAAATTGATTTTATTCTACCCTCTGCATCTATGATTAGCCTCCCACTGTCTAGCAAGATCGATTAGATTATACACTCGTGCCCCATTACCAATCGCAATCGATTATGGTGTTTTAAATTGACCAAAAAGTATACGAAAAATTCAAAAACAACGCAGACATAAATGCATTAAAAATTATTATAGGTCCTTTTTATTCTTTTCTTTTAAACCAAATACACGAACCTTTATAATTTCCATTCATTTTTGGGTCTGTGTACTCTATTTCACTTCAACTAAACAATTTCCTTTTACCAATTTTTCACACATTTCTCTTTTACTCTCTCTAATCCTTTCTTCGCAACCAACAAAGGCAGTGTTCACTACACAACCTTGACAAAACAGAAGCATAGTCTTACCTTCATTTCCTTAAATACAGTGGAATGGAAACAAATGTGCCTTGCTGAGATATACATATGACCTTGGTATAAGAATAACGTCTCTAGTGCACAGGTATGTGTATGATCAACAACCTGAAAAATATGCTTCACTTGTCAGATCTGCAAACAAAATCATACAAAAGGACAGTGTCCAGGAATCTTTTTTATTTTTTGCATATCTGAACAGAAGAAAAACCGCCACATTGGTAATCGCCAACAAGAAACAAACAAGTTAAGTTTTTGTCAGTAACCTCGTTTGGATGAAGACCAAAAATAGTTTGGAGAGGCCCAGGCTTTTGATGGACAACAGGGACCCCATGTGTTTCCAGGGGTGGCATCCTTCTTTGAGAGTTGCCTCCTCCATAACCATTTATCCTATCACTCAAGTCAACTAATAACTTTAAGAAATAGACCAATATATGATGATCATAACACCACCCAAAAGTATCTAGGACCAACATAATACATATCTTTTAAAACAAACATAAAGCCAAAAGCCTCACCTCGAAGCATTTCCAGAAGCTTGTGTTTTTATTCCAAAAGTAACCTGACATTCAGTTATATATTAACGATAGTACTTTGCTGACATAAAAAACTGTTAAAACTAAAAGACAATAACAATGGTACTACCTGCCCTGATGGTCTTCCCAAAGTATGCCACGATGGACGAGTTGAACCTTCACTTTCAACTGGAACAGTCACTGAACCAAGAGGGACACTTGTTGTAGAGATTTCCCAATCATAAATTGCTACCTTGATCTGCTATGCAGCGGGGAAAGAAGTCAGTTTGACGAAAATCTTGATAGCAGATTTAATAGGTCAATTGAGAAGCTTTTACTTACATAAGGAATGAAAATAAACTGATACTCCTTCGTAAATATCAATCGAAGAATACTAAGCATGTTCTTTGAAATAAGTTAAGTTATAGAAAAATAAATCTGGGTGCTTAACGGTTTGAATAACTTAAGCATCAGTATCATCACTCTGCTAATATAAGAACTGAACCTAACATTGGAATAATTACTCGATATAAGAAAACATAGATGATAATAAGCTACCTGGACGGGAAGTTGATGAACACAAAAATTGAAATCCTCCCCCCACAAAGGATTTCTTGAACCACGGATTATGGAGCTGTGGCAGCACACCAGAATATCAACTTATGAGAGCCCTATGAACAATGTTGAGCAAAAAGTCCTTTGTCTAAGTAGATATAAGCTAAGTATGGAAAACGGATATTTTGAGTGGGCCGCGCCTCTAACAGAGAGAGACAGCACATTCTGTTTTGTCATTTCTGACAGTACAAAATCTTTGCAGTGTCATTCACTTGTACAACAAATATATGGGTGCTTTTCAGTTATTCCAAAGCTTCACAAAATATTATTCCTTCAAAAAGATAATCCTAAACTTGCAAATGTAAAGTACAAATAAGACTAGCAACTAACTAAATTTAATTGCCAAAAAAACGTAAGAAAACTAAATGCTGATTGCAGTAAAGAACTTTAAACCTTAAAGACAATGGCACAAACAAATAGAAAACATAGTTAAAACCAAAAATGAAAATTGGAAAGTGTCTTTGCCTATAGAAGTTTGTTAAAGAAAAGCCTAATACAGAGGTATTTCTGGTAATAACTCAGTACATCTTTGGATCGGTGTTGAATCAAGTCAAAACGTGGATTCATGATTCGCATCCAAGTTAAAGCTACTTTGATCAGGTTCCATTTTCCATGGATCCGAGGTTCCAAAAGCTCAAACCAAATACGTACCCAAAATAAAGATTGAAATATATGACACCAGCCGGAAAGAATCCCCTTCCCCATAAAAGAAAAATCTTGAAAGTATAAAAGAATATGCATTTGTTTTCTAAACCACGCCCCAAGACACTAGCAAATTTATGCTCTGGCTCCACCATTTCTTGGAGAGAGAAATTCAAATGAAGAAAAGGTGAAACTAGACGAACAAACCTGAATCTGTTTTCATTGCCGCACGTGATGACAGCATAAGGATTTGGATTGCCTATTAATTTTGTACCAACAAGATCCTTAGCAGCGAATAGTTCTACCTTGAAAGGGAATTTTAAAACCAATGCAACCTCAGTTACCGTCAATAGCATACAGTATATTCTCTCACACACACACACGAGAAAATCTTCACATGAAAAAATTATTAGGTAGTCTCAGGATTACACAGTATCCATGGTTCCAATTCTTCTGTGTAGTTTTATTCAAAAATTCAATTCAGCTGATTGAAACTATGATAATCCGCGATTATCTAATAATTTTTCCAAACGAAAGGAGGTATAATAGACTAAACGTTGCTAGAAAAAACAATACCATTATCTGGTATTCCGAACTAATCTTTGAACCCCCTTTATGCTGTCCCATCAACAAAGATACGCAGAACTGCATGTGAAAACGTTAAAAATTACTCCAAGAAGCAATTAACGTGAAATTTTCGATACACTAAGTTATAAACCCAAAGAGTATTTTGGTTCTTCACAAACGAACAAATTAACACACCATCCATATCAATCGAAAAGAATGTGTTTGGAAAGACACAAAAAGCTATAACCTTGACTTGTTAAAACAACGTTTGGAAATGGAAAAACACATTGGAGATGAAAGGAAACACGGCAATAGATACATCAAAATCATGTTAGGTAATTGAAACTCTTTGAAAGTGGTGAGCTAATACATCATGCAGATTCAGTTTTCAATTCAAGCAAGCAATAAAAAAAGCTAAAGGGAAAAAGATACAGAATGAATATCCGAATAGATGCAGAATTTGCCTTGTGAGAAAAAGCGAAAAGGAAAAAGGAAAAGTGCTTTGAGAATGAAGAAGAGCAGAGAGGCAGAAAGAAGAAGATTCTGAATCTTCCTTCTACTGTTGACTCTGTTGCATGGTTAGTTGGTGACCCCAACATCACGTTATCATCATAATACGCTCCACGTGTCACTTCCCAAAGGAAAACCTTGTCTTTCTAGGATTCAACTATGAAACATTTACTATACAGTTATTATATTATCATAAAATACTAATTTATATGGTGGTAGAGTATAAATATAAAAACAAAAATTGGTATCAAGAAATCACCACTCTTCTCTTTATTCTCATTTTGCAATTATTTTACTTTTTCTTCCGAGTACATCCTTAATTATGTATTATAAGTCAGTAAATATATGTAATTAATGTGAAAAAAAGTGTTATGTAGAAAACAACACAATGGTTTTCATATATTTAAAATATTAATTTAATTCCATAATTTAAGTATGAAGTCAAAACTTCAAAACATTGACGAGGAGAGAAAGAGTGTTTATAACGTGTAAACAAGAGCTAAGTATGCATTTAGTTGGGTTCTAGAAACAATGAAAATAATACAAAAGGAAAGTCAAAACATTGATAATATAATAAGTAATGGTGGGGCACAGTGAACTGAAATCGAAATAGAAAAGAGGAATTGTTTTTTCATGAATGAATGTGATCCATTTCTTAACCCAAATTCTTTATGCATAAAGTTGAAGTTTTTATTTTTCATTTAAGAGGTTAAATTAAGTTACAAAACAAAAGTGTCTTTAGTTATTTGTTCTTTACGTCCATTTTGGCTGTATCTTTAGTTTATAGTAAAAATAGAAAAGCTAGTTACGCAATGTCTTTTTAGAAAGTAACATAAGAAACTTAAGCTTCAGATTCGACTTTTACCGTTGTTTTAAGAGAAGCAGTGTTGCTTTTAAAGCGAATCAATCAAAAGATGCCAAATTCTTCATCTACCGCTATAATTTCATATCAGGCACCTCCATGAATTTAAAAATTTCAAATTTAACTTTTAGTTTTGGACTTTCAATTTTAATTTTGGATGGTGTAATGTAGAATATTTCAAATTATATAATTTAAAATGTTAAACATCATAATCTTCAAATTAATAATATAAAATTTATATTCCAGAACCTATCATCTAAAATACAAAATACAATATACAAATTTTATATTCTGTATAACATATATCAGAATACCAATTTTGTAATTTAAATCAAAAAATCCAAAATACAAATTTTATATTTCATAATATAAAATTTGTATTCTAAATTCAAATTTGTGTGCTTTATATGTTGTTAATGTATGAGTAAAGTACTTAATTGCATATATATATATATCGAGAAGTTTTACCATTAGAAGACCAATTTTTGTTTTTAATTCCTTTACTGTACCCGAATGGACGCTTAACAAGCCGAATTTGCTCCTCCTTGTTTCTCTACATGGATATGGATTTCCTTGCCAGAATTTGACTCGAATGGCTGTGTGTAAGAAACAACATACCTTTAAATTATTAATAATATATGTAAGCCATTATAGTTCATATGTACTTGTAGCAAGAGTACAATACTACACTTTCGAAGACGCAGACGAATGAGATACTGTATTTTGCTTGTTTGTTTTACGTGACACTAGAGAGTTTTAATGAAGAATTGTGAATGATATGCAAGTGTCAACACAAGTCAAGCAATCTACATCACTGAAGCCATGTATACGAGTGTCCCTATTGAATTGAACACCTTTGCTTGGAGAACCCTTCAAGTATCTTAAGACTTTCCTTGCATCACCTAAATTAACTTTGTTGGACGAGCCATAAATTGATTGAGTTGTTGGATTACAAAATCAATGTCAGGACAAGTTCTGGAGAGGTAAATTAGACGATGAAAAAAATGTCTATAGGATAAAGGATCACCAAGAAGATCACTAGAATCATCTTGATGTAACTACAATAAATTGTCCATCATAAGTGTTTAATAATGCTCGTAGTCCAACATTCCATAATCAACTAGCAACTCAAAATAATATTTAAGTTGTGATACTGTTAGTCGATGCAAAACCAATACGGCAAGTGCGCCACTCGCAACATAACAAGTAATAAATATTTTATCGTCTCTCTCAAAGGACTTGTGCAACACATGACAAATCTCGCAATCACAACTCAATTAAATAACAAGGATCACGAAAACCATAATAGAAACTCTTTTTGTATTTTTATCAAAATGGTTGGTATGCAACAAGAATTTAACATAGTGTATTTACAATTTGTCGAGACTAGACTTTATCCACTTCATTCTTATGTATCATCAATCATCTTAATTCCATATTCATGTTAAAATCAATTCACAAATATATTCAAATCTTATCCCTAATGACTTTGAGCATATGATAACTCATCAAATTTCAATCCCTTGAATTCTCAACAAATGAACTCATGCATTAATTTAAGATTAGTAATGAACCAAGTGTTATTCCTAGATACAAGCATCCATTAGCTATATAATTTCAAGTTAAGATTCTAAATATATTTTCCAACACCTCAAGAATCACAAATCAAGCATTAAGCAAGGAAATTAAATACTAACTTCATTGGAAAAACATATATATATATATATATATATATATGTATGTATGTATGTATTAACAACACAATTTTACACAAGAATTCAATGTTTCACATCTAATCTCAACAAATAGAAATTGCTCTCCATGGTGGAGAACCTAGGATTTTACAAAATTGAAGAATAAAGAAGAAATTGGAACCATAAAGTAGAAGCAATCCTTCTCCCAAGGTTTTTGACAATTGCTTCATGATCCAATTGTGCCTCTCATTGGCATCTTTGTCTCCAACTTTGTAGTCCATCATCCTCTCTAACCCAAAAAAGGTAAAACCTCCATGGATGAAGAAGGAGACCCAAGAAGGAGAAGGAAGAGTTTTCCAACACCCCTAGCAACCTCCAAGAGCCTCTTCCAAGTACCCAAGGTGTTTCTATTCGTGAGGATAAAACTCTTGTAGAAACATGATTAAATAATCAATTTCGCATATTGGGGTTGATATTCTCGCCCAACGACTTCATTCTCGTCCAACGAGTCCTAAAATTGATGCTTTTTAACTTGTAACTTGCTGGGCGAGTCATATTTTCGCCTAGCGACTCAAATAATGCAGTTTTGTGCTATCATTTTCGTCCCGCAGCCACAAGCTCGCCCAACGAGTCAACCTGGCGCCCAATGATGGTTTTTTTTTGCCTTCTGAGGGTGGTCCAAGGCAATATATACCTATAGGTGAGTCATTTCTCCATTTTTGCAGTGCTAGGCACGATTCCGGTGCCCCCCAACATGGGTATTTGTTTAAAAGTCAATCTTTCTTGTCTAATCATGCTTCCTTAAGTTCTAGCTTATTTTCCTCCACCATAATTGCTTCCTATTGACTTATTTCACACACTCATAATAGAGATTAGAATTAAAAAAAACATAAAATAACTAAAATACAAAACAATACAAGAACAATACAAGCTTGAGGATTAAACAAGTTAAAAACTATGGAGAAGTTGATTTTATTCATGAAACTTAACACCAATAAAAGGTAGAAAAACAATGTTATCAGATACTTATATGTCATCAATAGAGTGATTTATTTTGAGTCCATAAAGTATTTCAGCACCAGAGTTCTCAATTAAGACAATGTCATCCACATACATTAACGAAGTTGTAAATTCATCTCCATTATGTTTGATGAATAAAATATGATATGCATGCACACTAACATAACAAATGTCTTTAACATCTATTATTTTGGACTTTTTACATCAGTTTTATGTTTGTGTATGCAGGGCACTTAAATTTATGTCAGACACTTAACACTTAATATATATTTTTTTTGTTTTTTTAAAAAAAGTAATAATCGAAGCAATCATCATGAAACACATATGACAATCCCACAATGGCGATCTATGGAGATATATAGCATATCCCATTAAGATATACAACTCATACCTTGATGGTGCACTTGACGCACAAAGTCACCCCCACGAAACACTCATAACCATCTCGAAAAACCCATTAGCAATAAAGGAGACATTATTGAGTTTTCCAAAAACAAGCACACTTTGAATATGAACAAAATAAAAATTTAGAAAACTAACTTCGATACATAAATGCAATTGGACAAAATCGCTTCCCACAAGAAACCACCCACAAAAGATAAATAAATGAGTTATTTTGTTCACCAACAAAGTCTCTACCACACTCATGGTCGCTACCAGAGAAGAGAGAAGTTCCAAACATAGGTTTTGAGAGAAGAAAAAGTGAGGAAGAAAGGTTGTACGCAATATTTTAAAAACTCATTTACGTTAGACACCTTATTGTCAAACGTAAAACGACCCATTTATGTCGAACTTTATAATCCCCAGCGTAAATTTACGCTGGACCTTATATGACCTAACATAAATGAGACTTTTTATGTCGGGCCATTTGATGTAAAAATGTTGATCTTATTTACAAAAATGTCACCACGCTTCTTTAATGTCTAGTTCTTTATAGTGAGACATAAATCATGTAACCTAAAAGACTCATTTTCCACTAGTGGTGATTGCTTTGAACTAGATAAAATAAGTAGATCATAAAGCTTTTCATAACATTTACGTCTAGCTTGTTTGGGGTTGTATAGAGATTTTTTGAGTTTGCAACTCTAAGGAGTGTCATGGCCTCGCAATCCTTGAGGAATAGTCATATAAATCTATTCAAACAAGTCACCATGGAGGAAAGCATTACTCATGTTGTAAGATCCGCATAATTTAATTAATTAAATAATTAATTAATTAATAAATGCGGGTAGGTGGTGTAATTATGACAATAATTTTTGATGGTATGATGTGGAAAGTACTAACTCAAGTGGTTGAGAGTACTTTGATTGTGTGAGAGGACTTGGGTTTGAGTCCTATGTATGCAATTTGTGTGTTATTTAATTATTATTGTTTTAATAATACATTGGAGCATGTTTGTATGACATAATACTTGAATTGTGTGAGTTAGCATGAAACATGAATTTGCTTGGTGGTTTCGCTTTGATTTGGCATTGGTAAGGTCATAGGTTCGAACCTTGGTGAACTCAAATTTGCTTTCTTTTTGCTAAAAAGTAGTATGGCCTGAATATGAAAGGGTATAGACAACCCTTGGGGCTGGAAAAATAACTAAATGATGGGCCTTGAATAGCAATTAAAATACCATTAAGGCTATTTTCGTTTTTGCACTTAACACCACTATTAAGGCACCTATAAAAGGTCAGAATTTTGTGAAAAGAGGGTTTCTGCAATTCTGGTTTTGTATCTTTTGGGTGGGGAGCGAATTGGAGAGGATTGAGAGATTTCCTAGGGCAAATTGTGGAAGCACTAAGGGATTTTCGTGTTGGGCAAGAAGAAAAGCTGTAACCTTATACTTTTGCAAGGGGAAATTCCAGGTTAGGGGAGCTGGACCGAATTTTTGTAATTGTTGTTTTATATGCATGATTTGATGTGTGTTTGCCATGAGTAATTCATGCTAATGTATGGTCTGAATTTGGGGTTGGGTGTTTTGATATTGATGATCGAAATTTTATCAAATTGCATGACTAAGAGGGGTTTTTGCACCATACATGCTACTTTTGGTTCAAACGTAGATTTTGAGAACTACTTGAGGTCTAAATTGGTGTTCACATGTTGGTGTACTGCGTTCAATTGTTTGGCATGGATTAGAGTATGGTTTGGACCTTGTTGCAGTGGTTGCCTGCGTAACTTTGTGTAGAACTCTACAATTCATGCTCAGGCGAGATTAACAGAGAAGTGGGACTGATACTGCTCGTTCATCCCGCTCGGGCAGAGAGTGACAGTTTTGGACGACTAGCAGTCTCGCTTAGGCGAACGTCCCTCGCCCAAGCGAGAACTCGAAAGTTTGGGTGCTTGTTTGCATGTTCCGCTCAGGCGCGAAACCTTAGTTTATTTGGGCGAATGCTTGTCTCGCTCGGGCGAGAATTCCTTGCCTAAGCGAGAAATCGAGGTTTGATTGGTGGTTTGTGTAACTCGCCGCCTAGGCGAGGTAAGTAGTTCTGGGCGAGTGAGGGTCTTGCCCAAGCGAGAAGGAGCTCGCTTAGGCGAGACTTTGTAGGTTGCAAAGGTTCTGGAGGCTCGCCCAAGCTAGTGGGTCTAGCTTAAGCGAGATAGGCTGGACTGGTTGAACAAAGGCTTTTAGCCTAAGTGAGCGAGGGTGTTGTTGTGCGTTCAAGGCATGTATTATGGCTGTATTAAACGGATGAGATGGAAATTGTCAGGCGTGGTCTATAAGGCTTCTAAGATATCTCAATGGTGGGCTTGCTATTGTTCCTTGGGTTGTGGCCTGGAACGTATCCTTGGGTTGTGGCCCGGGATGGGGGTTAAGCACGTGGCATTCTATGGGTTGTGGCCCGGAATGACTTCCCTTGAGTTGTGGCTCGGGATAGCGGATGAACACGAGGAACCTTTGAGTTGTGGCTCGGGTTGGTGAGTGTTGTCGGTGTGAGTGTGCTGGTTGTGGCCAGTACGGATGGGTCCAGATGGATTGCCCTCCTCAGTGATTCACTAACGAGTTTGGTAGTCATGGGACGTTACGGACTATGTTCGTATTTGGGAACTCCACCTAGCGTTACGGTGTGTGATCCGTAGCATAGTCCCCGCACGTGTTCTATCGGTTGTGGCCGATAGGTGTGGCAGCAAGACGCCTTGAGATACTTAATAGAAGATGTAGAACACTGCTAGCATGGTTGTGGCCATGTGGAAGAGTTGGAACAAGTCTCCTTGATGTACATTGATATACATGGTTGTGGCCATATGGAAGGAAGGTAACGAGTCTTCCGCGAGGTGCATCGATATGCATGGTTGTGGCCATGTGATAGAAAGGGGAAAGTTCTTTGGGAAATGAAATGATATCATATATGGTTGTGGCCATACGGGATAAGAGAAGAGTTTGTGTTATTGGTGTATTTATTTGTTTATACATTTATATGTGTGTTTGGTGTACTTTTATGTTTTATCTTTTAGCTTACCCTATCTGTTTGTGTTTGGCGATGATCGTTACGCGGTACACGTGAGCAGATGATGTTGCAGGTGGAGCTGGTGAGGCTTAGTCCCTGAATGGGGGAAAAGCCTGGGAGTTTTATATTATTCGACTTTGAAATATTTTGTAAACTCTAATGAGAGGCTTTTTAATTATTTATAGTTTTTATGGTTTATGAACTTTGGTTATATTTAGAATTAATAAAAAGATTTAATTTCCCGTGTTTTTAGGAAATGATGTAATATTAAATGCAGTGCAATTAATTTTTTTTCTTTATTTTATTAATATTCGTAATATCCTAACGGGGTGTTACACATGTTGAGTTGTTGAAGTTTCCATTTATTTCCAAGAGTAAGAGTGAGGATGACACAAATAGTTGCCCTTTTTAACACGAGAGAGAATGTTTTAAAGATATCAATTCTTTCCACTTGAACAAACCCTCTACAACCAATCACGCTTTGTATCGTTCCACGCTTCCATCCGATTTTCTCTTAATTTTGTAGATCTATTTGCATCCTATGGATTTGACACCAACTAGGGTATCAACAATTTAGCAGGTGTTGTTAAGTTTTAAAGCCTTAATTTCATCTTTCATAACTTCAAACCAAAAGGAATCAAAACCACTTCATGATAACTTCAAGGTTCAACCTCAGAGGATAGATTCGTTATATAATGATGCTCAGACTCATAGATGTTAGAATAAGATAGAACAAATTGGAGAGGATGCAAACATTTATTTAGATGATGATTGATTTGGCTTCATCTCGACACTACAGATATGGTCTACAAGGTGAACATTGGGTTTGGTAGGTCGAGAATAATGTCTTAGGACAAAGATAATAGTGAGGCTATGGTGCAAATGAGTGTCAAGGGTGGAAATGAGAATCAAGTATCGTAGATTGATGAGAACTTGATTGTGGAGATATTGAGGGAATTTGTGATTGCAACTAAAGTGAAAAAGATGGTAAATGTCGATTTGGAAATGGGATAAAATTGGGTTGTTGGATGTTGTAAGTAGGAGTTAAATCCGGAATGGAAATTTGTATTAGGCTTTCCTCATGAAGGTTTTGGGCATTAATTGGCATAAGTAGAAGATCATGTTGGGCCTTCAAGGTAACCCAATTATTTTGAACAAAATGAATATTGATTCATAAAATGCGACACTTCTTGAGAAAAAAATTCTTTTGATTAGAAATTTAAAGTGACGTACCATTTTGTTCTAATTTGGAATCTAAGAAAAATACCTTCTCTAGATCTTGGGTCAAATTTTTTATGAGGTCCATTGGTTGAAGAATAACATGAAGACCCAAATACTTTAAGCATTGGAATATCTAGTTTATGATTATACAAAAGCTCATAAGGTATTTGTTTATTTGTGACTAGAGAAGGTATTCTGATAATAAGGAAAAGTGAATGTTTCATGGAATAGGACCGCAAATATTTAGGTAATTGAGATTGAAACACACGAGCACGTGAAACGTTAATAATGTGTTGAGATTATCTTTCCACACACCCATTTTGTTGAGGGGTAGTGTGATGAATGATACCCTTTATGATAAATAAATCTTTAAGAAAAAACTTGGGTCCATTATCTAAACAAATACACTTTATTTTGGAATCAAATTGATATTATATTAGAGAAATAAAATTTCATACATGCTTTTTAACTTCAAGTTTTTACTTTAGTAATACAACCAAAGTATATGTGCTAAAATCCTCGACAATGATCAAAAATATTTTTCCTTGTGAATGGAAACTTCGAACAAAGGACCTTAAATGTCCATATGGACTAAATAAAAAATCTTTAAGCTTTTACTAGTACTAAGATTGTAATAGTTTTCTTTGTTATCAAAATGAAAAATGTCATAATTCTTATTAAATTGACTTGGAATAAAAGGAAATTGTTCACATACCATATTTAAATAGTTTCTGAAAGGTGTCCTAATCTTAAATGACAAAGTTTAGAAGAGAAGATGGTGTGAATAATGTTGTTGTTAATGATATTTTGTTTGGTTGAGGGACCTTGGTTTCTTTTTTGATATATAGATGGTGAAGACCTTGCTCTAGATTATCCAAACCATCTACAACGAATGGTTGTCTTGTACAGTGCAAAAGAAATCACCAAAGATAAGAGTAAATTTATAAGTCTTAACCAACCTAGACATAGACAAGATATGGAATGAAATTCGGGAATAAAGAGGACATCGTGAAAAATGAAGTTTGAAGAAAAATAATTGTTTCAGAAATATAAGCAATGGCAATAGATTTATTTGGCAAATTAATTTGAATAATATTTATTTTAGAATAGCTTGAAAAAAACCCTTTAAAGAGGATGCATTGAGATTTCTAGCTCCTGAATCTATGATCCACGACACACTATGTTTACAAGTTGTGGAAGAAGTATTGTGTGTGAATTGTGTTTCACAAAATAAAGCATATAACATTAGAGTCATAACCATTTATTTGATTAAAACAAACATGAGTGAGATTGACACTTTTGGCTTGAACAAGGTTGTTCCTCGTAGCATCAGAAGGAGAGTTGGGCCATTGAATCAAGGCCATTAGATATTAGTATTGGGTTTGGGTCAAAGTAATAAGGCTTGAAGAAGCAGTTGGTTCATCATTGGGTCGATTGGAGCAATGTTGTTGGTAGAAGAATAAGAGTGACAGTTGTTGAACCATACGCGGCCAGGGTAGCGAGGGTGACTTGGTCGATAGTCATGTTTCCCCCACCAAATATCAATGATGTATCTGGTCTAGTGGCAATAAGCGCTTTTGTTGTTGGGCGACAAACCAAAGACATCGTGACCTTCACCAAAGGTGTTGGAAGCGTTGACAAAGCTATTGGGTTTAGTAGAGAAAGTAGGAATGACACTAAGGTGATGTTTTTGTTGAACCACTGTAGAAAGAAAATCGATCGACTCTTGAAAGTGAATCCATAAGCAAGATTTTGGAATGCACAACAGAAATATGTCCATTTAATCTCTTCAAGAATCTAATGACAAAATTATGTCGATGGTATTTCTTAGCCTCACAAGAATAGGTAACAAAAGGACAACAATTATCTAGTTTCTTTCAAGGAATACGACATTTTGGGCAATAAAGGGGAAAAAACAAATTCAAAAACTAGGATATGATGAGAGTGTTCGATCTCTCCCATGTAGAGTAAAGAGGTTCTTTGACTAAAGGGACCATGATTGTGCCAAGAATGTATGTCATTTTGTTTTAGGAGATGAAGCCCATATGGAAAGCACGAGACCAAGACTAATAATTGGTTCCATCAAGAACAGGAGTAATAGACACAGAGGAAAGCACATCACTATTATGGATGAAATAAGGACTTGATGGGTTGAGCATTGGGTCATTGGAACTAGAAACAAAAGGACTGTGTTTCTTTGGACTGGAGGGCGGTGTTGAAGACATGGGAGGTGTTGACCTATAATTACACTATAATTGTAAATATTAAAATGTCCTAATAGGCCCAATAAATTAAGGATTAGAGTATGAGATCCATATGATATATTAACTACTCGAAATAAGGGAATGATAATATTTATGAGATATATGATATTATATGATATATGATAAAAGTTAAATCTATTGATAATATTTATTCGTTAATATACAATAGATATCTCTAGGCCTTAAAATGTTATAAATATGTCATCATAGGAAGTACAATCCATCTCATAATTGTTTTTACACATAAATACTCACTAAAGTACTTTTTTACTGGTTTGAGTATTGGAGAGTTCTTGCAGGTAAACTTCTCCCTCGTGATGATTTGGAGTTTGATCACACGTCAATAACATGGGTCAACTACCTCAAAGACTATTTGGTCACACTTGATAAAAACAATCATAAAATAGACAAGAAATAAGATATTCTAGACACCGAGGTAATGATTTGAGAATGATTTTATGGATTGATTTCAAATAAAAATTCATTGTTATATACACGTTTTGCCTAACAAATTACAACTCATATTGTCGTGGAATGTACTCGATATCATAATAGAAAATGTTTACATAAATAGATATTTACAAGAATTAGAATGGGTTGAGAACTGGGTTATACAGGTTTGGGCCATTGTTCTAATATAAGGCATGAGTAAAGTCAATCCAAGACTGAAATGGAGTAGATCTATTGCTCATTTTTGGAAACCAGGGGACTACCCCTTTATCCATGTGAATTGTTGCAATCATACGACGTTGAGCATCCAGAGTATTATGATAATGGACAAAATGCTTTGCCTGGAAGATCCATGGAGAACTTTACATTCGTCGAAGTGAGAAAAATCGACTTTTACATTTCGCATCTGAAAGGATGGATGAGATGACATACCCCCACCCGAGTTAGTTACCTTGCATTTCGATACAAATTCACTCCATTACCACTGCTCTGCTTCAGCAAGGTATCAACCGCAATTTCCAAAGTCTCGTAACGGGACAGAGAACCAGTAATTATCGAAATTTTCTCTGTTTATCCACCAACACCGTTTGTTGAAAGCAATGAATATTCAAACATAATGAAACAGAATTTACAAAGAAAGGCAATACAGAGAATGTCAGAGCCCCAAAGAAAGAAAAGGACATTACACTTTTCATTCCCCACTTCACTCTCTCATGCTAATGCTACATATGCTCACTTTCGGACCACACAAAATCAACCTACTTGGAATTGCTCCCCACAATTTCCCTCTGTCCACGTCTCTGCAGTTATAGATTCGCCTTTCACCGTTCTTTCTAAATGAAGTGGTGTTGCTTTTAAACAAAATCAATCAACATCCTCCTCATGAGGGAAACTCCAACTAATAACATCCAGGGTTGCACTTTATAATAATAAAATAAAACCTAATAAGCCCCAAGGTATACCCTTCAGTGCCCTATCTATATTAAATTTGCTTCTATCTAGTTTAGTGTTAATCAGTTGAAGAATCTTTCATTTGGTAACAAGCAAAAGAATAATTCCTCATTTACGTTATTACCTCTATTATATAATGCCCCAACATGAATTACACTAATTTCCCAATCCACATGCAAACGCTACAAATAACAAACCACAATTAGTTCAAAAGTGTACACCTATTTCCCAAAAAACATGAATTAGAGGCTCACTAAAACAATTGAGTAAAGTTACATGACAGTTCATACATATACTTTTTTAAAAATGAATTACATTATCTATTCACGCATTATAACAGAAACGTGTTTGTCTTGTCCCAGAGAAATGATAGAAGACTGCAGTTGATATTTCATTTTTACAGCTGCCACAAAATCTCCAAAAAGGATATCGTCGTACTGAAATCACTTGTCACAAAATCCAGAATTATCTTAACTGGCCAACTAATGAAAATTTTTATGTTATTCAGGTCACTTGTAAACAGGGTAGTTCTCAAAGGCACTGTATATACTCCCCACTTTTTTTTTTTTTTTCTGTAAATGGGAATAACTCTAGGACATGCCAAACAATTGATTAAAGATTCTCAATTAGAAGCCAGACGCTTCACCTTCTCTCGCAGGAACTGCAGTATATGCTCACGCTTCCAATTATCAATCCTGTAACAGACAAAAATAAAAGACAATAAAAAACAAGCTAAACCTCATTCTCATTTAAATGACAAAAGAAAAGGATTATTTCTACTCCTAGAGAATATAATTTTCAACATCGCTTCTTTGTAACGAGAATCCGGCTACGTAATAGCTTTTGAATCACATTCAAGAAAGATTTCAAATTCATTGTGGTTATTCTTGGTTATGGCTGCAGTTTTATTGGAATCCACATAGCCATCAACAAAAATAAATTATTCCTTTTGGTAGACAAGTCACATAGTAATTACTAGATTCTTTCATATAAATGGAGAAATCAATCCCTTACAACTATGATACACGCATCTCCACAAGCTTAGTGCTATTCATCAAGTGCATAATGACTATTGTCTAACGTAAACCCAGAAAACCTTGTAAGAAAATGTTGCAAATGAAATGACTATTTATAGTCAACTTAAATTTAAACATTCGTAAAAATTCTACAATGTGAATCAAAATTATGTCTTTTCGTGTTTCTGATAGAAATATGCTGTTAGTTGGATTCTTTATAGTAAATACTATTGCCAGAGGTATTGGAGGTTCAAAGAAACATTATAGAGAAAACCATTAAAGAATAATTTAGAAATCAATGGTTTTTTCATAAATAAGATTCACAATGCAACATTATGACATTGTTTGGTCTATGCAGCTGACTTGATAGAGGGAAAGAACTTGGTTGCTGTATTATCCTTTGAATAACAACCACTAAGCATCTTTTAAACAAATCAACATTGTAATCAAGGCCCTACTATAAATTAGAAAATAAAACCAATGATAAACTCTGATAACAAGAAGCTAGCAAGGTACTAATATGCAGATAATAAATGAAATCTCACCTGATTGTTTCCTTTTGTTGACCCTCTTCATCCAACATAATCAGCTTTGGTGGAGAGTTAAAAACGTATTGAACTTTTACTGATGGAAATTTATCTTTTTCCTCTTCAATAAAGCCAACAACTTCAGGGTAGAAAACAAGTTTTCTCATGCAGACCTCCAGCAAAGCTCCAGAGTACGTAATCTAAAAGTTTAAACAATTAATGACAATATCTACCTTTCACCTTTTTGTTGTGTGTTGGGGAAGGGGAAAATTGTGGGAATGTTGAAATCACAAAATAATTGGAGCTACTGCAAAGTCAAGCTCATGAAGCATCATGGTTTTTATTTTTGCAAATATAAAACCCCATATAATGCCACTTTATTCTCACGTTTGTTACATGTTTTCTAGATGTTGTGAAGGAAATGACAAACGCAACGTTCAGATGTTTTCACTATTCTGACCATTTTGTAATCATCAGTAAAACTTATCAATTACAAATGAAAACATAAAATAAATCAAACACCAGGCAAGGGCATGTCTGTTTGAAAAAAAATTATTTCTTGTTTTTATTTCCCCTCATTAATAATCATAAAAAAGTTTCACTATTATGTCTTTGTTTCTTATGTTCAAACAATCGGTTAAAAATCATTTTGCTATATTCAGTACTTCCCATAAAAACATTTAGAGAAGAAAATAAAGTGAGTAAAAGGTGACTTCATTGTAAAGCAAAAATAAGAATGAAAACAGAAAACATTTTTATTCACACCATACAGGTCCTTAATCTTTCCATTTTCTCTTAACCTCAACAGACACAAATTTCTTTAGAAGATCGATTTAGTAATGAGAAGCTGCATATTTGTATCATTTGCAACCAGGTTATATTAGGTCTAAAAATCCATTTCAATCACAAGAAAAACTGGTAAATTATTGCCGAGATACAAAGCAAGCGATCACGTAGCCCAACCAAAACGAATCATACCTTGGTAGTGGCATCATCGGAGTCTTCCGTGCAACACTTGAGACAATCCGATACCAACTCTGCAAGCGAATTATAAGCTTAGAACAATTCTTGTGCTAACTCTGACAGAACCCTAGCTAACCTACTGCAACTCTAATCGCGCCTCACCGAGCAACATAATAACAGTGAAATTGGAATATATAAAACAAAGAAAAATTGAATTTGAACAATAAGTGATTGATTGAGAGAGAGAGAGATCGGAAATGTATTGACCTTCGTCTTTGACGTACTGGGAGAGAGTGTTACAGTCAGAGCACAAGGCGAGTCCAGTGAAACCAAGATTCTCGCATTCTCTCGAACTGAGTTGTTCCGATGACGCACGTAAACTCAATGCCGACACCACCACAATGAGGGCAACGCCATAGCCACCCATCAAACCCTTCGTCATCTCTTCCAATCGAACCGGAGACAGCGAAGGAGGTGAAAAGGCTTGGTTCTCTTACTTCAATCCTTCTATCTTTTTTAGGGCCATTGCTTCCTGCACCCCATGTTTTCTTCTTGCACCCTTCATATTTTTTAAATACAAATTATACCTTCACTGAAATTAATAAAAATGCAATGTTTGTTGGATTGTTTTGGTTTGTTGGGAAGGTTGAGGTGTGTGTCTCGGTGGAGGTCGGTAGTGCTTGGTGGTGGTCAGTACCTATTGGTCGTGGTTGATAGTTGGCTTAGGTCCTATTGGTCGTGGTTATAATTGGCTTAGGTGTAGGGATGGCAAATAAACTCGTCCTCGTGGGTATTGTCCGAACCCGTTCCCGTTTTGACGGGAAATCCCTGCATTGACCGGGTATGGATATGGATATGGGAAATCCCCGATTTTTTCAATTGGGTATGGAGATGGAGATGGGGATGAATATATCTCCGTCATATTTCCATCCTCGTTTAAATTATTAAAATATTCACAATTAATTAAGTAACCATATATATTCTTTTTATTTTTTATTTCTTCTAAATATTTGGTTTGTCATGAAACTCATTCGCATCTCTAATATATTTTTTATCTTATCATAATTTTTATGTAATTATGTTAAAATGATGTATGTCAATTAAAAAAATTATGTCTAACATTTGAATATTTCTATTATTTTTTAATATTTTTATTTATTGTATATTAATACTCTTAATTTAAGTGTTTAATAGCATAAACATTTCATTTACTTGGTAATATAAAAAAAATCTTTACTTATTATTATTAATTTTTATTTCATTTCAAGAACTCTTTTATTTCGCTAAAACA
>Ga0209589_1000207_pt1 | contig 69473 bp, 42 predicted proteins | sample CowpeawhiteBW_FD_187525 | JGI IMG/M metagenome (GOLD analysis project Ga0209589, IMG submission 187525) | Root nodule microbial communities of legume samples collected from California USA - Cow pea white BW (SPAdes) (version 2) | ecosystem: Host-associated > Plants > Roots > Nodule | place: USA... | reverse complement strand
GGTAAAGACGGGCGCAGCCAAATCAACCATTTCCTATCAAGACTGGGAGAACGGCGATTTGACAATCGACCAAGAGACAACTATCCTACCCCTCCAATCCTACAGAAGGTCATATATGAACCTCTGGAGATATTTTGATTTAGTTGAAAAATAGCAGCTCTGGATATTATTTAATTTATAGTAATTATTCTTCACAATACTATTTTTCATCGTGTTCCATGGTGAACCCAAAGGTTACAAGAGTACTTCCCATGGAAGAATTTAATTGTCGTGTTTAGCCTCTTTTCTTACAGTGTTTGTTTTTTCTTTGCTGTTTTATAATACTGAAGAATATTCGTCACTTTAAGAATTCATTGGAGTTACTTAGTTGTGCTTTGGACAAAACTTTCAGAAATTGTGTTGATTTTTAACTTCCTATAAGTTAAAAAAAAATGTTTTTATCTGTTTGAAATCCCATGTTGTCTAATCGTAAGGTAAAATAATATCCTATCGAGGAAAAGAAGAGAAAAAATCATATATAAAAAGATCATAAATTTCATTTTATAAGTTAATTATGTGAGATTGAAATTCTTAAAATTTATTTATGTGATATACAATCTTAACGATATTTTTTTTTTTGAATTAATCATTCCATAATTGATCTTTAATCTCACACTCGATTCATATCTTACATCTTGAGTTAAAAATTTATTTTACTCACAAATAAGTATCTACAATACCCTCCCTTTATTATATTGTTAAATTGAGTTAATCTTATAATTTAAAAGTTGACTCAAATAAAAAAAAAATTCATATGTATGTATGTATGTAATGTAACAGCATACCGTGTGAATCATGGAACAAGTCATCTCGTACATCCAATGAAAAAGTGGAATGACGTGAAACAACATTGCGTACTTTCAACGTGGCTGACTTTTTTCAGTTTTTCAGTTAAATTAATTTCACTCGTTTTCACTTTGATGAAGGTAGGTTTTACTTTTCCTGTCAATTTCTTAAATTAATTAGTAATAAGTAAACAAATTTTAAAGCTTTAATAGCACATTTCAAATGAAAATTATTAGTGTTGTTAATATATAAACAGGTTATGATCATGGTTTGATTCACTAATATACAGAAAGTTTGCGAGTTTTATTCGTCCTCTGAAAATGCGTCTTGCTGAATTAGGGATGATGTGAAGATTTTGTCTTTTTTGTTGGTGTGTTTTGTAATAGTAAATTTTCAAGAGACGTCATAAATATTTTACGTGGGGGGTTAGATTAAATCTACTCAGAGGTTTAGTCGTTTGTATCAGTGTCTGTTCATTGACTATTCAAGGCTTTTTGCTTCATTGTAAACCAGGGAAGGTTCTATTTTTCATTTCCTTGCCCACTAAGAGAGAGAGAGAGAGAGAGAGAGAGATGGCATTTGGGTTCATGGAGGTGGAGCTGGTGAAAGCAAAGGGTCTTCATGATACTGATGTCTTTGGTAAATTGAATCTTTAGCTCAGATTCCTTTCTTTTCTCATATTCTTTTTCAATTTATACATCATGCCCTTTTTATTAGATTTCAACTTTTTCTTATTCTAAAATTGGGATTTTTCTAAGCATTCATTCATCTATATTCAATTCCTTGTTCAGCTTCTAATCTGAGTATCTGACATCTCGATTCCTTGAGTCCAGTATAATTTAGATGAATTCAAGGCACTTCCATGATGATTTTCTTCTTCATTAGTTGTTCTTCCCTAAAAACGAAGTAAAAATGAAATGCTCAATTGCATGCGAAGTCTTAAGACCTTTCTATTATCAGATTCTGACAAGGTGCTGTGTTCTTTTTGTTAATCTGTTTTCTTTGTTGATAGCTCGTATGGATCCTTATGTCCTGTTACAATACAAAGGTCAAGAGCGCAAGAGCCGTGTAATTCATGGTTAGTTAAATGCTTCTTTTCCTAGAAATTTGTATAGCATTAACTATCAAGTCTAGAAATGCTTAGGATTTCACGATTTTTGTGTGGTTATAGCTTGGCATGGAGGGATAGGTAAAACTTTTTATCACCAATCACCATGATTGCCTTCTGCTGTAACTGTAATATAGAGGAGAGGACAACTGAATGATATTTCAGATTTGAAATTCCATTGATAGATATGGTTTCTTTGAACTATGTATTTTGAAATTGTTCAATCATTTCATTCTTCTGCTGAGATTACAATATAAATCAAGAATTTCGTAATGCTAAATCTAGCAGACATATAGTTCATCTGATAGTGGTATGCTTTTTCTGATGCAATATGTGGTTTCTTCCTTTCCTTCTTTTATGAAGGACTTGTAATTAGATGCGTATAGCTCAAGAATCTCAAGCTAAAAGGGCACCACTGGAGGGAATAAGAATTAAGAACTGTCAAATAAGGAGTTTTATCCCTTCATTTCTCTTCCCTCCCTTCCCTATGTGTGTATTTCACCATGACCATAGTTAAATGAAGCTCCACAACTGTTTTTAGTGTTGTTGTCCAATTAAAATGGAAGTTTCACTTCAATAATCTATGTTCACATCTGTAATCGAAGCCTTGATTATTATGTGGATTTCTGGTGTGAGCCTCTAATTCTAATTGGAGATTAACACTAAAAGCAATTACAAAACTGTATCTAGCTTTTGTCCTTTCACTATTTCCTTTATTGAAGTAGATGGGTAAGCAAAAGAAAAATAAGTGTGCTTTCTTCCCTTTTTCAACTGCCTAAAATTGATAGTGTTTCTTACTAGGCTTAAAGTAACATAGATGCTGATAAAAGCTGAGTTGAATTTTCAGTTTTTTAGCATTAATAAGGCATTTGATTAGATGATTCTTTTATTGATGCAGAGGGAGGCAGAAATCCTGTATGGAATGAGAAATTTGTATTCAGAGTAGAATATCCCGGATCAGGTGACCAATACAAGCTCAACCTTGTAATCATGGACAAGGATGTATTTTCTGCAGATGACTTTGTTGGCCAGGCTGCGTAAGACTTTACTAGCTTCTTAAATATAGTGAATTTTTCATGATGAGTTGCTCTTTTTGACTAAATGAAAATGTTCTACCTCTGACTCAAAATTCTAAAATTGCATGTAGTTTAAAGTTTTTTCACACATCAATAATGACAATAAATATGTCAACAATTTCTCCAAATTCATTCTCTCAAGAAATACATAACTTTAATCGTCTGGAAATACAGACATTTAGGAAATTCCATTTGCATTCTTTTAATAAGTTAAAGTTCCAATCATCTTGATATGAAGGAATTACTGTGTTAGTTTCTGAATTCTCATGTTAACTTTTTGTTAAGGATGCAAATAAGCTTTTTGATTCCTCTATATCCAACGAAGAAGGGTTGCAGAAAATTCAATAAGGAGAAGGACACCCTTAAACCAGGATCATGAGAAAAAGATGATAAAGCATTTTACTTGTATTTCTTGTTCATAATAGAGGGTCAATTTTCTGTATCCAGAGTTCATGTAAAGGATTTATTGGCAGAAGGAACAGAGAAGGGATCGGCTGTGCTTCGTCCTCACAAGTATAGTGTGGTTCGTGCTGACCAATCTTATTGTGGTGAAATTGAAGTTGGTATAACTTTCACCTTAAAGGTAATATTTTAGTTTGAGAGTGCTCATATTTCTTGTTATGCAAACAACAGCAAAGAATCTAAGCTTGAGTTCATATGAAAAAAACATGCTAGTTATTTGCTCTGCACAATGAAAAATTTGAAATGAAGTTTGTCAACATGTAGTATATTATATATGATGTTAGGACTTTAGGAGTTTCTTTAATGTTGTTGTTTGAATTCACAGGAACAAGAATATGCTGATGATGATGAAGATGTTGGAGGATGGAAGCAAAGTTTCTTTTGATTCAGTGTGCTTCAGATTTGGATTTTGGAACGTAACATAACATGATTACATGGAATATGCATAGAATTTGAAATCCCTTCTAGTGTCTGTATGAGATGTTACGAAAACAGTTGGCATTAAGATAGTTATTAATGAGTTTAACCGTAAAATTTGTATTTATCATACACTGAGTGAAGTACATAAGAACTGCATGGAACTTTGGTCTCTGATTAAAACTCTGGAATATCTTTTTGCCACAAGAAATGCTCCTTTGAGTTTTCTATATTCATTGGCCATGCTAAGAAGTTTTATAATACTAATGAAAAGGAAGAATATTTTTGTATTTCTTAAAATAACATTGTTTCATATCTGGTTTAGTGAGACTCACATTTATGTGTTTTCTTTTCTCTTCTTCAACACTCATTGCTTTTCCTTTCTACAAATAAACGATGAAACTTTTAAAGGACGACCTCGAATTTTATTGTGATTACAACCAACACAATTTGGCCATTTATGTCAAAATATGTTAGACTACATATGGTCTTCATATGCAGTTGTTTGAATTTGATTTCTATTGGATTCTTTCAAAATAAATGTGTGATAGACCTTTTTCTATTAAAAGTGCCATAAATAATAAATTTAAACCTTACATTTTTAATAATGTATAAAATATGTGTTACATTATAAATATCTGATTTTATGGGCTATATGTAATATAATATTATTTTTTAAAAGTAGTTTGGCTTAATTTAATTAAATGAAATTTAGAATAATTTATGGAATAGTCAGGTTCAAAATAGTTAAATAAATCTAAATTAAGAACTTTGTTCAAAAGGAGTATGATACAGTACTTCAATTTAACTCCAACAAATTTAAATAGTTTAATATTAGTTCATTTTTATTTTCCACACACTTATATGTGTGTGTGACATTCAGCAGATGATATTAAGTTATGATCATCTAATACATGTTAGATATATCTTTAGTATACTTATCTAATATTTTTTTATATATAATATTTTAATTTAAAATTCAATTATTTAACTTTAAAATCTTAGTATTCCTAAAAATGTGTTTACAAAAGTATGTAGGCCACAACTATCATATATGTTGGTATTGTAATGAATTAAAGACACAAACCAACCAATCAAACCTAAAAATCTTCACACACATATAAGCTAAGGCAACACAAAAAGCCCAACAACCATTGCAATCATCACAAAAACACATTTTCAACAAGTTTTTTCAAGAACTCAAATGACATATCAAACAGACAAATATAAAAAGGATATATCACAATCTTTTTTAGAACTTTCATATTAAAATTTCACACTAGACTTAAACAATTTCCAAGTATTTTAATTACAAGAATCCAATACAATTTAAAAACCACAGTACGTAATGTTGTAAAAAAATCATAGTATTATTATTCTTATAATAACAACTAGCCACGAGTAATAGCAACAATATAATATAATATAATAGAAACCTTAAAAGAGTTTATATGAGAATTTATATATTCAACCCTCAAATAGCTGTCATAATCTTAAATTAGTTTGTTAAAGAGAGAGTAAAATTAAAATTCTTTTTATCATTGCGTTAAGCTACATTAAGATCAATTGATCTAGGTTTAATATTGTTTTGAAATGATTCAATATTTTTAACAAAACTAATATACTAAAACATTTTATTAGGTTTATTAGGTTAGAAAGTGGATAAGCTTGGTTATGACTTTAACATCACTATAATATCATTATGTTAGAAAATGGACTTTAAGCTTAATTCAATCTTACAAAATCGATTTGTAATAAGGTGAAATTTATACTTCACTTATATATTATAAAATTATCTTATTTCTAGTCGATGGGTCTCCAACATTTTCAAATTACTATTTAAATTCATTTTTTGATTTTATAACCTTATATATGACGTTATATTTTTTTTTATAAAAGTATATTTAAAATATATATTTTAATGAATGAAAATTGCAATGCATTACAAAGTTATAATATTAATTCACTTTATACTATATAACAACATTCTAGAAAAAAAAATCAACTAGTATGAAGGAAAATCCTAGTAGCTTGATGTATTCCAAAATAGACCAGCAGACATTTTCATAGTGACTGGTTGAACTGGTCAACAAATCTTATATGACAAAGACAAACTCAGAGAACATAATGACACCATTCATTAGCTTTGTCATCATTCAAGTTCAAACCGATTCTACCCTAAGAAAAGGACTTGTCTTCAAAACGAGTTTGCTACAGCAACTCAAGGGAAATGGACGTTTAACATGAATTATCATCAATACTAGATAATATGACATTTTTAACTCTTAATAAAAACATTTTTAAGATTAACATATATGACATTTTCTAATTCACCTTTTTCTAAAATTATAAGTTTTTAATTTTAATTACTAATGTGAGTTATTTAAAGAAGGAAGCACATGGCAGCGCTTCTAGACCCTCCTCCACCCAATAAAAAGTAGCAGCCATGATGAGTATAACTCAGTAAAAGTCTTACCGAGTCATTTGGTTATGTATACTTTTCATAGAAAATAATACTTAGTTGTCCTTTTCAACAATTTACTACGGCCAAATGACATTAAATTATTTGCGTAGGTTTTTGGAAATTGGAAGACCAAGTTTGAGGTGCATGCGCGTACGGTCTTATCCTATTCAAACTTTTGATTTTTTGTGCAATCCAAAGTCTTGGTCATTTAAACGCATAGTCACACTTAGAACCCTATATAAGCAAACACAAGGCTACCATTTTTTCCAACTTCAACACTCATAAACCTAAACCAGATTAAGCACGTTTATTGTAAGAATTTGGTGAATCAGAATCTTCATTCTTCAGGAACACAGACATGGCAATCGGTTTCATGGAGGTGCAACTTGTGAAAGCAAAAGGCTTACGTGACACTGATATCTTTGGTATATATCAGTTTTCTAAAGAGTTTTATAAATAATGTTTCCTTAGAATAAAGCTGAATCAAACATGGTATCAATATGGTTGTTTATTGTTTTATTTTGCTGATATATAGGTAAAATGGATCCTTATGTTCTCATACAATACAAAGGCCAAGAGAAAAGGAGCAGAGTCGCTCATGGTGAGTTCATGTCCTACATATTCAAGTCCTTCTTTCTTTTCCTTCAATTTACAATAAACTTGGCTAGTTATAGATGAATCTAGGGATACTTTAACAATGTGCATGCAAAAGAAATCGTATTTAAATATAACTCAACTAAGATTTGTATCCATTTATACTGTAAACGTGAATCTCCAACCATGAAAAAATGATTATTGCTTAAACTTCGTTTTCATTTGGACCCTTCAAACCCAACTTTGATGCAGATTAATGAAAATCATGTATATCTTTAATTTATGGTTTTGAAGTTTTTGTTGAACGTAGTGTTATGGTGTTTTTGTGCAGGGCAGGGAAAGAATCCAGTATGGAATGAACAGTTTATGTTCAAAGTAGAGTATCCTGGATCGAAAGATCAACACAAGATCATCTTCAAAATTATGGACAAAGATTTATTTAAAGACGACTTTGTTGGAGAAGCCATGTAAGGCTTCAATGGCTCCATTTAACTAAAACTAACTTTTTGTCGAACTTGTGTAGATGATTTAAAAGAGTTAATTTGTTGTTTTGTATATGTAGAATCCATGTGGGGGATTTATTGGCCCAAGGAGTAGAAAATGGAGGAGCTAAGTTACAAACTCTAAAGTATAGAGTGGTTCGAGCAAACAAGTCTTATTGTGGAGAAATTGATGTCGGTGTTACTTTTACTCCAAAGGTATTCTTCACAAATTGCATGATCTACTTATTTATAAATTATGATCCATCCACCCAATGATTATGTTTGGTAATTGCATATTGATTTTGTTCTTGATTTGATTGTAGGTGAAAGACAAATTTGTTGAAGAACAGATAGGAGGATGGAAAGAAAGTGGCAACTATTTAGCATGAAATAATTCCTAATTTTGATTTTTAGTTAAATAGGTCTTAATTTTCGTTAATTTTATTCAATTGAATTTTTTTTTAATACCGTCATGAACAACACATGTCACTATGTGATTTTTTTTTAATTTTTTTAATTTTTTTAATTCTTTTTAAATGTCCACGTGTCAATCCAACAATGTGTCACGTGTTAAAGTCAATGTTTAAATCCAATCTGGTCCCTATATTTGTTATTTTTGTTCAATTTAGTTTCACTTATTTGTTCATTGTGTCCCATTTAGATCGAGATTTTATTTGACTTATTTTTATTTTCTAGCCAGACACCTTGAGCAAAATCTAAGGGTTGTTTTTGTTACTTGTAACCAAATTTGTGATATATAAGAGGTACATCCATCGGATGAAAAAAAATTGATTAGTAAATTTTAAAAAATTGTACGAAAAGTTATACGCAGCTCCCCAGTTATTTGTTCTTTGTACCCCACTTATTTGCCTATCTTGTTTGATGTATTTTTTTTTTCAAGTCAGTCACCTAGTACAAACATTAAGGGTTGATTATTGTAACTTATAATCAAATTCGTGATACATAAGAAGTAGATCGCATTAGACGAAAAAAAAAAAGATTGATTAGTTTATTTTAAAAAATTATACAAAAAGTAACAAGCAACTCTCCACATATTTGTTCAATGTGCTCCACTTAGATTGAGATCTTATTTAACTCATTTTTTTTCAAGCCAGCCACCTTGTGCAAAAAATAAGGGTTGTTTTTGTTACTTGTAACCAAATTTGTGATACACAAGAGGTACATCCATTGGATGACAAAAAAAATTGATCAGTAAATTTTAAAAAATTGTATGAAAAGTAATACGCAGCTCCCCACTTATTTGTTCTTTGTACCCCACTTATTTGCTCATCTTGCTTGACGTATTTTTTTTTCAAGCCTAGTACAAACATTAAGGGTTGATTCTTGTAACTTATAATCAAATTCGTGGTACATAAGAAGTATATCGCATTAGACGAAAACAAAAAAAGATTGATTAGTTTATTTTAAAAAATTGTACAAAAAGTAACAAGCAACTCCCCACATATTTGTTCAATGTGCTCCACTTAGATTGAGATCTTATTTAACTCATTTTTTTTTTCAAGCCAGCCACCTTGTGCAAAAAATAAAGGTTGTTTTTGTTATTTGTAACCAAATTTGTGATACACAAGAGATACATTGTTGGATGACAAAAAAAATTGATCAGTAAATTTTAAAAAATTGTACGAAAAGTAATACGCAGCTCCCCACTTATTTGTTCTTTGTACCCCACTTATTTGCCTATCTTTTTTTACGTATTTTTTTTTTCAAACCAGTCACCTAGTACAAGCATTAAGGGTTGATTAGATTGATTAGTTTATTTTAAAAAATTGTACAAAAAGTAACAAGCAACTCCTCACATATTTGTTCATTGTGCCCCACTTCGATTGAGATCTTATTTGACTCATTATTTTTTTCAAGTCAGCCACCTTGTGCAAAAAATAAGGGTTATTTTTGTGACTTGTAAGCAAATTCGTGGTTAATAAGAAGTACTTGCATTGGATGACAATAAAATATTGATAAACAAATTTTAAAAAATGGTACGAAAAGTAATACACAACTCCCCATTTATTTGTTCTTTGTGCCCCACTTATTTGCCTATATGATTTGGCATATTTTTTTTTCAAGCCAGTCACCTAATGCAAGCAATCAGGGCTGATTTTGTAACTTATTAGACGGAAAAAAAAGATTGATTAGTTTATTTTAAAAAATTGTACAAAAAGTAACCAGCAACAACTCCCTACGTATTTGTTCATTGTGCCCTACTTATATTGAGATCTTATTTGACTTATTTTTATTTTCTAGCCAGCCACCTTGAGCAAAAAATAACTGTTGTTTTTGTTACTTGTAACCAAATTTGTGATACATAAGAGGTACCTCCATTAGATGACGAATAAAGATTGATCAGTAAATTTTAAAACATTGTACGAAAAGTAATACACAAGTCTACTTATTTGTTCTTTCTGCTCTACTTATTTGCCTATCTTGTTTGACCTATTTTTTTCTTCAAGCTAGTCACCTCGTGCAAGCATTAAGGGTTGATTTTTGTAACTTATAATCAAATTCGCAGTACATAAGAAGTACAACCCTTTGGATGATAAAAAAAGATTAATTAGTAAATTTGAAAAAATTGTACGAAAAGTAACAAGCAACCCCACATATTTGTTTATTGTGTCCCACTTAGATTAAGATATTATTTGACTCATTTTTTTTTCAAGCCAGCCACCAGTGCAAAAAATAAGAGTTGTTTTTGTGACTTGGAAGCAAATTCGTGGTTAATAAGAAGTACATCCATTGGATGACAATAAAAGATTGATCCATAAATTTTAAAAAATTATACAAAAAGTAATACACAACTCCCCATTTATTTGTTCTTTGTGTCCCACTTAATTGCCTACATGGTTTGGCCTATATTTTTCTTCAAGCCAGCCACCTAATACAAGCAATAAAGGTTGATTTTTGTAAGTTATAATCAAATTTGTGGTGCATAAGAAGTACATCGCATTAGACGAAAAAAAAGATTGATTAGTTTACTTTAAAAAATTGTATAAAAAGTAACAACCAACTCCCCACATATTTTTTCATTGTGCACAACTTAGTTTGATATCTTATTCGACTTATTTTTATTTTCTAGCCAGCCACCTTGTGCAAAAAATAAGGGTTATTTTTATTACTTTTAAGCAAATTCGTGATACATAAAAAGTACATCCATTGGATGACAAAATAAGATTAATTAGCAAATTTTAAAAAGTTGTACGAAAAATAATACAGCAGCTCCCCACTTATTTGTTCTTTGTGTCCTACTTATTTGTCTATCTGGTTTGACCTGTTTTTTTCTTCAAGCCAGCCACCTAGTGCAAGCATTAAGGATTAATTTTTGTAACTTATAATAAAATTTGTGGTACATAAGAAGTACATCCCAATAGACGAAAAAAAAAGATTGATTAGTAAATTTTCAAAAATTGTACGAAAACTAATACACAGCTCCTCACTTCTTTGTTTATTGTGCCCATCTTATTTACTTATCTGTGTTAGCCTATTTTTTTTCTTTTTTTTCAAGTCATTCGTTCCATGCAAGCAAATAAGGTTGTTTTTTTGTGACTTGTATGCAAATTCGTGGTACATAAGAAGTACATCACCTTGGATAACAAACAAAAGATTAATTAATATAGTTAAAAAAATTGTATAAAAAGTAATATGCAGTTTCCACTTAGATTGAGATCTTATTTGATTTTTTTTTTCAAGTTAATCACCTAGTACAAGTAATAAGGGTCGATTTGTTTTACTTATTATCAAATTTCATTATACATAAAAAGTACATCCGATTAGATGAAAAAAAAATTATATGTAAATTTTTAAAAATTGTACAAAAATAACACGCACATAAAATGATTATTTAGTTTTGGTCTCTAAGTTAAGGAGTTTAAAAGAAAAATCATCCCAATTAACATTTGTGTGACTGCCCCTGACATTTGAGAGTAACTGAAACGCATTAGAAGACCAATGTGAGGTATCTTAGTCAAGTCCACTATTTTCTAAAACCTATTTGTCCTGAAACCTACTTGCTACACACGTTTCTGTGACCAACAAGAAACTTCCATAAAATAAAACAAAGCAAAGACCAACTCTAAATTTTTAGACTTTAATGCCAAGTGACATTAATTATTTCTTCATACTTTGATTTTAATTTTTTTTGTGAATTTTCGTACTTAGATTTTGTGCAATGCCAACTTGCCAAGTCTTGCTCTAATAGCTGCTCATGCAGCCACCCTACATAGAAAACCACAAGGTCACCAATCTTGCCAAGTATTCATGTTATTTTTCTTTGAGAGATCCTTTGTGAAAAGACGTCTTTGAATTTTTATTGTCTCCTCTAAATTATAAATTATATAATGGACTAATAATAAAGAAATAACTTTTTTCTTTTTTTAAGTCTGAAAATCTAAAATAAATTAGTAACTCACATGATCAATTATGTATTATTTCATTGTTTAATTCTTTTAGCATGTACAAGGAAAATAAATGTATTAAAATGTTACTAACAAATTAGTTTGTATTACTGTCATTGTTGTCTCATATCATAATTCTCAATTCATTTGAAACAATCACTAGGCATCATTACTTCTACAATCTAGTTAACAAAATAAGATTTCTTAAAATAATTACCATGCATGAAGCTTTTTTTAAAAAAAAACAATTTATTTGGATCTAAAAGAATTAAAGCAAAGGACTTGAACATGTGACACCCGTAACATTCATTGAGAAGTGGAATTCACTAAAAGAACTTGTACATTAAATTGACCTACTTAAAATTTAAACTGGGAATATTTCCAAATTAAACTCAGCACTTTAGAGTATATAAGTTGAATATTAAATCATTGTAGAATGTGATTAAGAGTTTTAGAAACCTACATTTCACTATTTAAGCTCAATCCAATGTTATGTGTTTTGAAGACAATTCAACCAAACTGAGTCAGAATGGACATTGTAAATTTGACCGTTGAATAATAAATCCGACGAGGACCCATTTTCTTCTACGCAAGAAAATACGTAGCAGCCTTTCCTCTCTCCTAAAAAATTACCACGATTCATAATTTATTGATTTTATTCATGATTTTTTTTATAGCAAAATTAACTACTTGGTTTGAGTGGGATATTTGTTAATAAAACGTAGAAGACAATTTGATAAAGTAATGTACATTATCAATTCATTTACAAGATTTTGTTAATAACATTGCAAAGACTAATATACAGCTAATATTTGATATCATTTCTAGAACACAACCATGTCCTCCCAGTATTTAGATAAAACCATTAAGAAAATAAGTTTCTTTACAAAATCAAATACATATTTAATCTTAATATTTTTATGATGATTAATAAAAAAACAATTGTTTGTTGAAGTCACAACTTCTCCCATCTCATTCCAACTTTGCTATTAAACTAACATTTTAACTACTCTGTATTATCTTAAAGTTGTTTTAACATTTTGATATACATAACTATCACACCCAAAACACAATAATAAGAAGAAGGTTTGGTTTTGTGTTTGAAATATTGATTGAATTTTAGTATTGTCTATTAGTTCTGTCTTTAAAAATATAAAGATTTCATATTTAAAAATATATTACAATTTTTTTAATATATCAAAATTGATGTATTTTAAATGCATATAAGAAGAGTAATTTAAAAAATTCAATATAAAATATGGATTCCAGAAAGAAAGAAACTAATTTAATAGGTTATATACATCATGTTAAGCAAAAGAAAGAAACTAATTGAATAGGATTGCGAAAATTGTTAATTAATTTTTTTTTAAAAATGTTAATTAAGATTACAAAGACTAAGAACTAGTAATATTAGTATTACCAACAAAATTAATATGGAAAACATAACCATATCTAAAAATATAAAGAACAAAATCACATTTTGTTAAATATCATAAGATCAAATCATGTAAGGAAAAACTAATATGGTGAAAACCTAATATCATAAGACTGATAAATTAATTTTTTGAGGTCTAGTAGGAAGATATTATAAATTATAAATAAATATGACATGATTTTAGTTCACATAAGAAATTGACATATTTTAATCTAAAATTTCAAGGTTATGGATTTTTTTTCTTGTACGATACTTAATTTCGTCACTTCTATGTAACATAATACTTAGACTCACATCTCAATTATTCTCGATATAGACTAAGCATAGTTTTCATTGAAAAGTAGCACATAGTTGCCACTTAATTATGTACTAGTGCTAATTTAACAATTATTTGTGTTGGGTTTTAGACATGGGAAGACCAAGTTTGAGGTACCGCGTTGTCTTATTCATACGTTGATTTTGTAGGATGTCTAAGTCTTGGTCCTATGAAATGCAGATGCTAAGGACCCAATATAAACATCAACACAAGCTCACTACTTCTTCAACCTTAGCCCTCATCATAAGCCTAAAACAGATACTTCTCAAGCACGTTGCAAAAGTTTGCCGAATTAGAATCAGAATCTTCAGAGACTCAGATAACATGGCAATTGGTTTCATGGAGGTGCATCTTGTGAAAGCAAAGGGCCTGCATAACTCTGATATCATAGGTATCTAACAACTCACTTTGCCTTACATTATATTTGTTGTTAAAAATAACCTTTGTTGTAAAACTCTTTTTCTTTTCTTTAAAACTCAAATGAATGGATAAAAACTTTGTATTACATGTTTAAATCAGTAGCTTATGAAAGAGTTTACTCACTTACCTGTGTTGATAGGTGAAATGGACCCTTATGTTCTGATACAATACAAAGACCAAGAACAAAGGAGTAGTGTCGCCATTGGTATGTTCTGGTGTAACCAAGTCAATGTTTGAATCTCCCTTAGGACAATTCACTTTTTTTTTTCTTAACCTTTTTGGTTGAACACACTCTTCAATGGTGTGTTGTGCAGGCCAGGGCATAAATCCGGTATGGAATGAGAAATTCATGTTCAAAGTAGAATACCCTTTATCAAATCATCAACACAAGATCATCTTCAAAATTATGGACCAAGACTTATATACAGATGACTTTGTTGGAGAATCCATGTAAGACTTCATAATAATTCATTAGTGTTGTTCTTCTGAGCCTCACTTTTAAGACAAATTTGTTTTTTTATATGTAGAATCCATGTAGGAGATTTATTGGACCAAGGAGTGGAGAATGGAGAAGCTAAACTACAAACTCTCAAATATAGAGTGGTTCGTGCAAACAAGTCTTACTGTGGTGAAATTGATGTTGGTGTTACTTTCACCCTACAGGTAATTTTCACATTTTTGTCAAATGTAAATATGTGTTACCATTACCAATGTAACTTTTTGGATTAAAAGTGTTTACTTTTATTAAATAATCTTATATTACCCATCAAAACTTATGTTCCTAATTAGTTGGTTTTGATCTTTGTTGAAATTGATGCAGGTGGAAGACGATTATGCAGAACGTAATCACTATCTACCACAGATTAGCAAGGATGTAGGATTTAAAAAAACTAAGTAGATTTACATCAGAATAGTTTTGGATTTGGATTAGTTGTAGTTGTATACTGTGTAATAGATTCAACCATTTATTTTCAATGGTACATTATATTTCATTTCTTTTGATTCTTTTTAACAAGATACATTTTATTTCCTTTTTTTAATTCTTTTTAGCAAGATACATTTAATAAATTGTTGTTGTATCAAATCAGTTTGTACTATTCCTTTAATTTATGTTAATTAAATGGTTTTCATTATTCCAGAGTCAGTTTAAAATTGATATAAGTTATTTAAACTTTAGAATCGTTTATATTAACAAGTAGCCGTCTTAGCTCAGTGGTAGAGCGCGTGGCTTTTAACCACGTGGTCGTGGGTTCGATCCCCACAGACGGCGTTTCATAAATTTTTATATAGCTTTTCTATAAAACAAATTTGTAGTTGTTTCGTTTATGTGTTTCACGGTACAACCACTTCATTCATGGACTTCACGTCACCGCCACCACCATATTCACACCTTTTCAGTAATGAAAATTCCAGTTCCAGCATTTTCATGAGATGATCATGCATTTCTCAAACCCAAGACACATTCTCCACCGTCCCAATCCACCGCACATTCTCATTATAAATTTACCACTTCCACTTTTGATGTTTGTTTTCCACTCTTTTAATTTAAGGGTCTTCATCGTATCATATTCAACCCCCTCTAATTTTGTAGCTAACTATATACTCTTTAATGTCACCCACTAACAACCAGTTTCTGTATTAATATACCTCACTACCTTTGCTCCCCTTTATATATGAACTTCTTCACTGCCACCAACTTCCCCACACCAAAAATCTATACTTTTTTACCTAAATGTCAAAGGGCTCTTTCGGATTCACATAAAGCTATGAAATTTGAAGACTATCTCATGGAGAAAAGCCAAGAGCCTCACAATAGACAAAGCCTTGAGAAAGAGGTGAGTGAGAGTATACATAGCTCAGGATATGTTTGAATAATGTTTTCTGAGTATGATTTCCTTTATTTCCTATGTTTTCGCAGGTTGTTCAATTGCAAGCACAGTTGAAGTGTGAAGAGGCACTCAATAGGATCCTACGTTGTGCTCTTCATGGACCTGTTTTTTCTCTTCCACTCATTCCCCCATTGTTTCCACCTCAGGTATAGTAAAAACAAACACATAACATATATAGACAAATAGCATCAGGTAAATTTTTATTGTTCCTTTTTTCATACATGGTATATCACATTGGACTGTTTTTGCTTAGTGATTGCAGATTCGGGAGCTTCTTCAAGAATTGGCAAAGGTTGAGGAAGAGATCATCATGCTAGAAAGTAAAGTTCAGGAACTGAAACTTAGATTGTTCCTGGAGAGGTACCAGAACATGGATTTGGAAATACAGCATAGGAGACAACAACAGCCTAAACTATATAAACAGTTCCGAGGATCTTCAAGACATGGTTCAATGATTACCGAGCAGAGGTCAAGTTCTCTCGATTATGAAGTGATAAGTAAAGAAAGAAAGATAAGCAACAGAAGAGCCTCTCTAGGTTCTGCATTGGATTTCCACAGCTTATTTTCCACACCAAGAAGGTCAACAGGTAAACATATAGCACAATAGAAGAGCCTCTCTAAGATGCTTTCATGAGTGATTATAAAAATGCACTTCGATTCCTATTTTCAAACATCCTTAATCTTGTCAGAATTTGTTGATTTCATGTTTTGTGATTTTTCTGTGGACAGAATATGAAGTGCCAAGAAGGAGTAGTGGTAAGATAGCTAGAGAATACCCTATCCATATAGAAGATGCCATTGAAAAACCAAATGAAATGTCAGAGGAACTGCTCAAGTGTCTGATAGGCATTTTTCTGGAATTGAACAAAGCATCATTGGACAGAGAAGAATCAGAAACTGTCCCTAGACTCACTCTTCCATGCATGAAGTCCACTGGCTTGATAGCAAAGACCTCATCAAACAGCAAGGCACCTTCAAATAGCAATGTCTCATGTCTTGATCCTTATGGCATATCATCAGATTTGGATTGCACAGCAAGAGATGTAGGACCTTACAAAGACTTCATTCAGATCACAAGGAGCTCATTGGACATAGACCGTTTTTCACAATGCCTACCAGCATTCAGGAAATTGAGGTTGATTTTGAAGTGTTTAAACATTGTCCACATATGTTGTAATGTTACACTACCTTCTATTTCCATTTCTTCTTTTCATCTGTGTCCTCTTTTGTAGGGTGTTGATGCATAAGCTATGTGATGTGGATTTAAGTTTCTTGACCTATAAGCAGAAGTTGGCCTTCTGGATCAACATCTACAATGCCTGCATAATGAATGTACTGTAAGGCATTTCATTTCAAGCCTTCATTAACATCATCTTATCAAACATCTCTGCGTGGTAAATCTCAGGAACCTTTGTGTTTTGGTCTAATTACAGGCATTTCTAGATCATGGCCTCCCTTCTACTCAGGAGAAACTGTTGTCTCTAATGAATAAGGTATATATGTTAATGTCGGTGAAAAGTCTAGAGTAACTAACAACTGAACTATGTTTTTATTTTCCGAGTTATGAAGCATGAACATATATTTTCTCTTAGCGACTGTTGTAATTTAACTGCACAGCAACATGTTGACACAGGCTGCAATGAATGTTGGCGGGATTGTACTGAACGCTCTTGCTATCGAACACTTCATTCTTCGGCACCCAAGTGAATCAAAACATGTATGATATATACTTTTGTTATGCAACAATAACTTCTCAAGTGTCTGCACTAGCCTTCTTTTTACTTTATTTTCTTTTCTAAGGCATTAAGCTACTTGTCCTAACCTTTATTATTACTTTCTGAAACTAACGTAAGATCCAATGAATTTAGATTCTATTAAAATACCAATTGGTAAAGATTCAGACAACATAAAACTTTCAAATGATAAGTTTTGAGCTGTAAGGGAACCATGCTACTATGCAAATGTAATGTCTGTGTTTCCCTCTCTCCATGTGGAAACCGATTATTCCAAATGGAACAACGTACTTTAGAGAATAAAAAAAGTAATCTCAGTTTCCAAACATTGATATTTCGAGTACTCATAAGATGAACCTTGGATTTTTTTTTTTCATCGATGACTAAGATTACTTATTTTATTCCTACTCCTCTTAGATGGGTCAAAATTGTTGCATGTGACGTGTATTGATGTTCTTTAACACCCAACTAACTATATAGTTCACAAAAGGGTGCTGTGGACGAAAAGGAAGTGCTATTACGACATGCTTATGGTCTGGGATATCCAGAACCCAATGTCACCTTTGCTCTTTGTCGAGGAACCTGGTCCTCACCAGCAGTAAGTGTATTTAACAACCTTTGATGAAGCACATTGACAAAGATTTTTGTTTGATAAACATATGTTACATATATGCGGTGTTTGTTGCAGTTAAGGGTGTACACTTCAGACGAAGTTGTGAACCAATTGGGAAGGGCTAAAGTGGAATACTTGGAAGCTTCGGTGGGTATCACAAACAAGAGAAAGATAGTTGTGCCTAAGCTTTTGGAGTGGCATATGCATGATTTTGCAGATGAAATGGAGTCACTGTTAGAATGGATTTATAGCCAATTGCCACGCTCAGGTTCATTGAAGAGGGCCACCATGGAGAGCCTCATACGAGAAACAAAATATCCTATGTCTAAGATGGTGGAAGTTCAGCCATATGAGTCTGAATTCCGCTACCTCCTTCCTATATAAATAAGAAAGTAAAATGCCACACTTTTACTTTTTGTTTTCTGAAAATTTTTCAGTTAGTAGTGAAATCTTTATATGTTTGATTATATAGTTGTATTTATGTTCCGTTAATTAGCTTAAATTTATGAGCATTGCTACAAAGTGTGAACGTTTTGACATGAATTTGAACGAATTGAAAAGTTAAGGAGAAGAGAGATCATAAAGGAGGGCAAGGGATGCACAGAAAGAATTTCATGGTTTTGACTGTATTTGATAAGTAATATAAATTGAGAGGCATTGTAGTAGAAAAGACTTATTTTCCTGAAGAAGTGAGAGGGGTTTAATTCTGTAATCCAACACAGATTACTGTGACTATTTTTGGGTAATTTTTTTTTAAGTTTTGTCATTGCTGTATGGAAGATTGCTTTGATAGTTAGTAAGTAATAATGTATTTTGATAAACATATGTTACATACTCTTTTGATTTTACCAAAATCTTATTCTGTTATACAAATTGATGAGAAAAAATTAGATTTGCTCTTTGTTCTCTGCTGTTTAGGAAAGAGGAGGTTTCTTTTGTTTTTGTGTTTGTTTTCTTGGTTAAAAGCATAAAAAGGTGATTTTTTTAAGTTCTAACTTACTACTGAGCATAATTAGGTATGTCTGAAATATGAGACAACAAACAAAGTCGTCTTAGCTCAGAGGTAGAGCATGTGGCTTTTAACCACGTGGTCGTAGGTTCGATCCCCACAGACGACAAATATCTGATTTTTTCATTCCAATAATCAGCACGCATATTTTTTTACAGCAGCTATATATATGTATATATATATAGTAATATATATATACTAAAAAGTTTGTCTATTGAGAGAGAGAGAGCTTAAGTACCTTTTATAGTTAATGCTTATTAAATAGAGGTATAATTATTTTTTATTTACTATAAAATTATAAATTAATTAAATACAATGTAGAAAGTTTTTTTTTTTAAGTTACATAAAGATACAAATTATTTTGGATAAAAAAGTTATTTGACATCAACAAGTGAAATTTTACAGTTTAGAAGAATATATTTTTAATTTCTTTTTTGTGAAATGCAGCCTAGATGACTAAAGTTATGTGAGACTATTATAAGCTTCCGAAAGAAGGGAAAAAGGAAGTTCGTTTAAAGTTGAGCTTTGTCTGCCAAATAATAAGTATCACAGGTTTTACAGGTTCCACTTCGGGACGATTTCCCTGTACTAAACTTTACTACTGCTTTGTTTGGATTGAAGACAAATTAATAATTTCCCCTAATTATTTGTTTTATTATAAAAATATATTAATGCTATTAAAAGATTAATCAATTAGGGTAAATATCTATATTATATTTTCGACATGATTGACATATCATCAACATAAATAATTATGTATCTACTTACCATGCAAATTCACCCATAAAAGAAAATCTATGAATGAAGTTGAAAATTTGATTTTTCGTCCTTGTTAATGAATGGGTGACGATATTTGGATAAAAAAAAATACTCACTCAACAACTCAAATCAATAATATTTTAATATATTCGTTTTGTATTTTCAATTCTAATTTTAATATATATTTTCAATTCAAAGTATTATTTTCATTTAAAATTTTGCAAAATAGGATACATAGGCTCGACACACAATTAGTTGTACAAAAATAATAGATCTTTATTACAATCAGAAATCAGAAAAATCCACATGGTAATTTAATATTGCGTGTCAGTTAAGTTCCTTTCCACAAAGAAAAAGAAACAACAAAAATTTAGAACAAACGTATTATTGGATAAATTTATTGAGTTAATTCATTCAATAATAGGATGGATAGAAGAAAGAGTAGCAACACATGCTGATATGAATTTGCTGATAAAAAAACATACTATAAGAATTAGAAGTATAAAGTCAACGGAAATTAGAAATCAAACATTAAAGAGAATACAATAATTTTAATCCCTACCCTACCCGTTTTTTTTCTTCTTTCCCAACAATATATAAAAAGGAAAAATCTGAATTCCAATGCCGCGCCAGAAGTCATGAAAAAATATTCAAAACAATTACTTGGACAGCATGAAAGTTTTTCAAATGTACCTACTTACCCACAAACCATTGAGTAGATTTCTATCCGATATCAAATCTTATAAGTGGGTAACAGAAGGCTCAACTAAGAAATTGACAACCCTATTTAAGAAATTTAACCCAAATACGGTCTCTTCACAGTTAACTTTTATAGAAACAATTAATGGGTCGCAGCATTTACCTTCAACAGTAACTGTGATTAAGCATGGCATTGAATTGCTCAAGATCTCACAGCTGAAACGCAAACACAAACCAGATGCATCATCAAGGTTGGTACCGACCGGCATATCCACAGATACAAGGGAAAGGTTTGCATTGCTTAGCATCTTCAGTGCCAACGTTTCACAGATCACAAGGAATTTGTCCTCGGTCAAAGAGTTGCTTCCCTTGTTCAGCTCGAGAATGTGATCAGTAAAAGTGCAACTGTATGCAAATTATGCAAGAAAGTCAACTTTAGAATGACGACGAGGAAACAACAAAGGAAAATGTCTTGTCCCAAGAATGAAACAGGAAAAATATTTGGGAGCAAATGTCTGAAGGCGCAGGGAACATAAAAGCTCATAAGTAACAGATAAATATAAGTGATGATTAATGCACAAAATAGATTCAGTTTCTTGCGTCATTTAAATTACCAAGGCAAGCCCATCTCTACATAGTTTCTATTCAAATCAAGACGCAGCATTACTTTATCTAACAAGAGTTGACTGCACCAGATATTTAATATTCTGAAGCTAGCAAACATTTGCAAAGATCATTTTGTTCGACAATTGCAGATGCTAACGTCATTTAAAAAAAATAGTTAAAAACTAGTTGGGCAAAATGCTGAGATAGGCTATCTGTATAGGCCCATATAGGTAAAAGTAGTAGGGTTTATGTGCTTTGTTGAATTCCATAATAATTACGAAATTGTGACATTGTTTTCACTTTGTTTCTTGCTTTCAAATATTTGTACAAAGAAACAAGACATCTTTGTATCGTAAAAATTGATGAAAACAGAAAACATGTTCAGTAACCAAACAGGCGTCTAATTATTCTAGATTCTAACAGTAAAAATCAACATGCGGGATATACTGATTTAATCATTTTTTGACATATAAATATTCAGAAAAAAAAACCACATTCTAGAGATGCTTTCCAAGAAGGCCCCCTAAAGTATACAGAAATAAAACAAAGAGCTTGAATAAGTAATATCCATACGTTTCAAAATTTAAGCCTCCTTTATGTTTGACATGCTGGAAAAGTCAAATAAGTAAATAAATGGTCAAAAGACCAAAATAATTTAAATTTAAGTTCACTCAATTCCCCCCTCTTATTATAAAGCTTCCATTTTTTAGAGTTCAAATTTTCAGTTTTCTCCCTCACTCTCAACTTGCATATTATCATAAGAAATTTGACCGATACCTAACCCTCTATTACAGTATTTAAGTTTTCAACATAATTAGTACAATCCAAAGGGCTATCGTTTTCGTTTAAGATAATATGATGAAGTATAATTTTTCCTACAAACTACAAGGCACATGAACAGATGTATCCAACAAACAACAAATGACAGCCATACCTCCTCACGTATTCAAACATCCCAGGAAGATGAGATTCCTTATCTCTGAAATCTTCAATACTGATGGGAAGTGGTTTTACAAAGTATCCTATGTCAGGCTTTAACTTGACAGGGAATTTCTTGTCGTTGCAAAATAAAGCCAGTTTTAGAGGCAAAAGGTGATGATGGAAACGCACTAGCAGCATCCGGTTTGCTGTCTGACCAGGATCCAGAGAAGGGATCTCCTCCATGGAAACTAGTGCAGGTTTATCTACATGAAATTTCAAGGTACTGCAACAGAGACATAAAAGTAGTCTAAGCACTTCTAAGCTAGCATGTAAAGACTTCACATGGGTAAATTAGCCTGTTCATATATCAAAGTTTACACAATCTACAGGCAATCTAAATTCAAATTTTCACTCTGAAGTGATAGGTACTGATTTATGAAAACCAGTTAAAAAAACAGAAAAACATACACGTTCTTAGAACACCTCAAAGAGAAGACAACCACCATAAAATATCAGAAAAGATTAAAACTTACTTTTCAGTTGGTGATGATATTTGATCAGTGGAATCAGAGCTTTTGCTATAATCTTCGTCTATCAAGACTATATCAAGCATGGGCTCCAAAGAACAATTTTCAAATAATAATTCCAAACATACAAGGTGAGATGATATGGTAGAAGTATCGGATGAAAATGAATAATTCACTTTTAACCCATTTCCATTTGCAGGGTCTAAGAGAGTGTGGCATTTGGGTTTAACTCGGCTTCCAATATTTCCAATGGTTATTCGTGCTGAAGATCTACGAACTTGGGTTTGTTCTGTCTCACTTCCTTTAGATGACCTGGTTGGTTCATCTAACCAAGACTCAAGAGACTTAGTTGACATCAAATCCTGAAAACCTTCTGTGCCAGAGGTAGCCCCACCATTCTGATTTTCGTGGACGTTGCCTGTGTCTGAAATCTGGATCAATGGATCAACGTTATCTTCAGCTTCATTGCCAGAAACAGATTCATCACTGCCACTAATGTCGCCTGAAGCAGTAATAGACTGTTCAGAACTATAATCTGAAGCACTTTCCTCATCCAAAGGCCCAGATGTGCCAGTATCCTCCTCATCTGAATCACTCTTAGCAGCTCCATCATACTGATCAAGATCAGTGTATGGCAGGCTACAAGGTTTTGGGAGAGGCTCATATCCTGGAGCTGCATGGAATACCAACTGTGAAAGTGACCCAGGGAGATAAAATCGGTAATCAATGGGTTCAGATGGAACTCTCACGGCTTTTGTCTCTCCGAATATGCATTCTGCAAGTATATAGGACTGTTTAGTTTTTTCTGATTCACTATTTGCTTCTTCCCCATGCTGACACTCCAAATTACTAGAGAGAATTTTCTTTAAGTAACGTGCACGATCACGAATATCATAATTAAGGTCACACTCCGCTAGTTCAATTACATAAGTCCAAATTTTTCTCACAGTCAAAATATCTTCCCCCTTTATGCACAGTAAGACCTGTCACCAAAAGACATTTAAATCATAAACTTGTCACTTTCAATGGAACTTTTTCTCACCTTAAAAAAAAGCAAGATCCTGAGTTCTAAATTTGTCGTTATATGGTCCTATAAAATTTAGCATTTCTTTCCTCTGCATTATTATCAGTCTTTAAAAGGTTGTCATTATTAAAAAGAAGCAATTAGGTTTATCATCTTCCGTAAGTAGGTCTTAGGGGCCTTTGTCAAGGACAAGTTTGCTACGCTCTATATATGATAGGTAACAAGAAGGATTTTCCACATTCATAACTGTGACTAGATCCTACGCTATGGCCCATCACGTTTGTCCAATTAACAAATCAATCAACTGATTAGCAATTTTAAAAAAATCAGTCTGTTTCATGCAATAGTATAAAGATAAGTTGATGATATACCTTTGCAGTTGTATTAAGAATCTGAAGCTTAGCTTCTAATGCTTCTGAAGTAAAACATTGGGCAAGATACTTAAGTACTGTACTCAACATCTTGGGAACTACCTCACCCAAAGAGCAGTACTTCCCCAACATCCAAATAATTATTGCACGGGCAGCAGGAACCTTGATTTTATCCAAGCTACGGACTAACTGAATTATAACCTTTTAAAATGCAAAAGTAGAGGGTTCAGAATGAATGAACAAGCGATGTACCAAAAGATTGCAAGTGCTAATCACTCAATTAAAATCCCACTCACAAGGCAATCCATATTGTATCTAGAAGCAAGTTTTAACTCTAAAATAATAAAAAAAGGAATAACAGTGCTGTGGGAGATGATTTTGTACAAAACAATACCTTCTCATAACTGGATGGTTCTAATTTTATAATTGATTTGATGGATGTAATTGCCTGAATTAGCACACCCTCTTCTCCATCCAAGGATCTAATTTCACCACAAAAAAATTCTGCAAATATGGATATTAAACCAGAAACATTATATATTTCAATAGTAAATAAACTAAACAACCATATCGCACACCTTGTCTAACCAGAGTCAACAATCCTTCCAAGCATAAAGCTGCAATGCTAGGAAGTCGCTGAGCACACAGACCAATGGTAGCAACCGTGTCAGCAGCAAATCTCCTATCCGGATCTCTGATATAATCCTAGCAACACACTAAGAAGAGTGTCACCAAACAGCATGATTTAAATATCATAGGGAAGAGTTAAAGGAAAAAAACCATAAAACATAATGAACCCAGTGAGCAGGTGATGTTGATGTCTGCCTAACTTATTTTGGCAAAAAATACATATCAATGTAAAATACCTGAAACTCTCTATAAATGAACGAAATGGATGTATCCGTAGCAATAGAAGAAAGTATATCCAGTTTCAGTGCCTTTATCTGATAGGAATCTGAAGAGCATATGAAAAAATCTTGATAATGTGGAGCAAAGAGAAATGGCATAGCTTTAGCAAACACTTGGATATTGCACAATACCTACAGAAGTCAAAGAACAGACAATAATTAATGCTGAAGTTAATTATAAAAGAAATTGAGAAATAATGTTTTCTTTCCTTATCCAATTATGGGTTCTGTGTACCCCATATATCCCCTAATAATCATTTCATATAAAAATAAATAAAATTTTAATTATTTAACAAAGAGATACTTTCCAGCATTTTAAATTGGCAATAGTACGTTAATGGTAAAAGCAACCAAGTTATCACCCAAGAACAATCAAACACCATTACCTCTCAAGGATCTGCGTAAAAACCAAAAACCTTGAAAATTCTAACACCCTGAAGCTACAAAGCTATCTGTCATTACATTATGTAAAGAAATCACTAATAGTGTGTTTGAATTCCAGTTACGAAAAGTAAGTTTCTTTCAATGAAATGAAAAATCTGGTTGAACGGAAAAGCATCTTGAAGTTGCTTTGAAATTAACCAACGTTTTGGACCAAATGAAACATAAAAAAAAAATGTCAAACGTTTGGCATCACTTTCAAAGCAGAACGAATAGGGGTTTGGGCTCCCAAACGGGAAAACAAACACACCCTGATTCCGTCTGTACTTTGAAAATTTAAATGAACGAATCATCAATCAAACATTACATCCATTCTAGAAACCGAGAACTCTTATTTAGATGTCTGAAAATATTTGTCCATTAATAATGCATATCTTGACAACTGTCACCACTCACCACAACTGAAAATTTCCTTGAGTAAAACTGAAATCAACAATTCCTAAAACATGACAACAATGCCATCCATGTATATAATAATAATTAGATCAAGCGTTTAAAGGAAAGGGCATTAACATGGTCTGCTAAAATGTAAGGTTCTAGGGCTCATGAAAAGTTCCAACTTCATACCCACACCATCTATGTAGATATTTGGGTGTCACCCAAGCTAGAAGACACTGGGCAGATCATCAAAGTAGAGGAGTGACTCCTGGAGGTATCATGAAACCATCAAAATGCAATAAACCAAGAATAACACTATGTTAAGAAGTGAACTTTAAGCCTAATTCAACTTTACAAAACTGTCTTGTAAGGTGAAGTTTGCACCCACTTATATGCTATGAAATTATCTTATCTCTAGTCGATGTAGAATCTCTAACACACTAAAAAAAGATAATTACTAACTACCATAGGATGCTTAAGGTATATCCCAGACCGTACACAAACTGTATTCATTCAACTAGCATTTGGTGCATGGAAATAAAAACAATTATCATTTAAAAATTTATGCTCATCATAATTGCAAATCTAGACAGATATACTAAAAAACCTATGACTTGAAAAAGATTAAACTGTATGAGAGAAATTTATTGAATTTATTCAATGCAATAGAACATAAGCCTTCATATATAAAGAATTCTAACCCTAGAGTAATGATTACAAAGAGACCTCTAGAATCTTCCCACAACAGACTTGTCATTATTAGAATATCCTATTATAGCTTATCAAAATATTTTATCCTGAATCAGCACTCGCCTTCAAGCTGGTGAATGGATATCTATCATTCCCAACTTGCATGTGAGATCATGAAATCATTTAGTGGGAAGACCTCTTGCAAACAAATCTGCTCACTAAAGCCCAAATAGGTCATAAGAAGTGGTGGTAAGGACACTATCTAGTTTTTTTGTAATATAAAGTGTCGGTTTATCTCTATGTGCTTGATCCTATCACGTTGAACTCAATTGTGAACAATGCTAATAGCTAAGAGAAAGGAAATAGACTCAAAAGGATTAAGATCATCTAGTAGAAGTCAAAAGGGTAATAGATTAATAAGATAGATGGCAGTGAGGATAGTTTCTCTCCCATAAGATTTAAGGACGTACATTTGAAAATGAAGTCTCTGTGTCACTTCAAATATTTTTCCTTTCAACAATGTCATTTTGTTGTTGTGTACCAACACATAAATTCATGAACAGTATCATTTTCCAAAAGGAATTTAGACACACCATGATTTACAATCATTAGTAAATGTTACAAACTATTTAGCACCAGATAAACTAGAGTTTGATTCAAGTCCCAATATATCAAATGAACCAAATAAAAACGATGAACACTTTTTTTATTACTAAGAAGATAGGTGGCAGAATGGTGCTTTACAAATTGACATACATCACATTTGAATGACAATAGATTTTTTTTTTTTAAAATAAAGAACGGTATACATGGACTTTATAGCATAAAAAGATGAATGCCCTAAACAATGGTGGAGAAGCTAAATTTGGGAGGACTTAGACATAAAGCAAGACTAGAGACAAGAGACAAGAGGTAGTCGTTTGTGTACTAATACTATCCAAAGTTCCCAAGTCTTCAAGGCAATACAACCCATCCTACTACTTGCCCGCTCTAATGATCTTCCCAATGGAAAAAATCCTAAAAAACATAATGTGCAAAAAAGGTTATAGAAAAGTTTAGGTAATGAGTAAGCTTTTGAAAAAAAATAAGATTATTAGAAATTTTTGAAACATGAAGGACATTTTTAAGGCCGAGGGATTGCAGGAGAGAAATATTACTATGTCCAGTTATTTAAATACAGATCCCATTGGAAACAGTAATGTGGTTTCCAAGAAGAGAAACATATGATGTTAAAATAGGTGAATAAAGGATCATATGGTTTATCAGACCAAAGTTTATAACCCAATAATCCTTATGTAAAGTTTTAGAAACATTAAAAGAGTAATTAGAGTCCTTACCAATCATGCTTATAGAGCAAGTTCTAGAACATGGCTTACTATTAAAATCCACGAGAGATTTAGACATTCAATTTCAACACATAATGTAGGCATTTCTTCTTGAATCGAACTGAATGAAGGGGTCTTATCAGAACTTGAAGTTGCCTAATAAAACTTCCTTGAGGGCTAACCTTTTAATTATGCAGAAGAATGAAAACTTTATCCTTTCCACGTAACTTAAAGCAAGTCTTCTTGGTGTTGCCAAATTTCTTAAAATGAGAGCACCAACTATATTTCGTGCCTTCTGAGTTGAGTTTCATGTTCCCAAGGTTTTACAGCCTTTCCAAAGGATGTCGTAACACCTTTAGTGGAGTGCTCATTCATCATGACCATTCAACAAGTCTCATCACACCAGACAATGTATAAAACTATGCAATAGATAATTCTTCTCTAATGGTGGTTATCACATCACTTCAATGGCCCTACATCCAAAATTGTCTATCCTTTCTGAAACTAATTTAAAAGATAGCATACAGATAGACAGGTTTTTTCTCCTTTCAGAGGCTAATAAGATTAATATGCTTCTCAATAAACTCATTTAAAAGTTTCATGAGCCACAAGGCTGATCAGGAACAAAATATAATCAAGGGGGGAGTAGAAACATCATCTAGTAAAAAATCAATAAGAGAAGTAATAATGTAATAAGGAGCAAAGAATAAAACACAACCTATAATCAAATAGTAGACATTTACACAAGGTCCTCAAAAGAAGAATTCATGTATAATTTATAAAATTATATCTAATAACAAACAAATGAAAGTAACTTAGTATGTAGAACTGAAGCAAGACAAGACAAATAAACTAACAAACAATTCAAAGGAATGTTGCATACCACATATCTTGAGGCAGATGATGATCGCAGCACAAACAAGAGTGGTTTAACAATTCTTTTGATGTCCTCCTTAGAAGCCATTATCCAGTGCACACTAGCAGCTGCAAGAACAACTGCGCTGTTATTACTCCATAGCAATGGTGATGTACATTGCAGCAGGATCTTCACAACATTAGTAGTGCAAGATGTATATTGCGATGCATCTAATTTAGGAGCAACAGTATTTGTAGAACTTGAGCGTGATAAGTACTCGTCTGGCCCTTCAATGTAACATTGGAAGATCATTTTTGCTAATTCAGATACAGTCTTATTAATGGCATAACTCGAGTCTTCTTTTGAAGTAATATAGGATTCATCTTCCTCTAAATTGCCAACATCTTCATCTAAATTGCCAACATCTTCATCAGACAAAGAAAACATGACAGATTCTTTGACAAGCCCATGCTTTGCTATCACATAGCGCAGAAGGATCCCAATTAGAATTATTTGACCCCACTCTTCCACATCAGGAAGAATCTCACACAATCGTTTGTAATTTCTTCCGATCAACGAAAAATTGTTAGGACAAACAGAAGTAAATGCAGATGCAGCAGCTCCAACAACTCCCGGGGAATGGTCGTTTAAAAGTAGTCCAACAATCTGCAGCATAAGAAGAATTGTAATTTATGTACTGTAAGGCTTTCCACCAAAGCATTGATCAAATCAATTATCTGGCACAAACCCATCTTTTAATAATGTTTATTTCAAAAGTATGTAGCCCAAGGAAATTGTTAGCATTGGACCAAAAGAGCCTTAGAGACGCTTGCTGGAGCAATAGATTATAATTCAAAATCAGAGAAATTGGATGGAAAATTAATGAAACATGGTTTGAAGCTATTTACAAATGAGGATCCCTGGCAGGGTGGACGACACAATATCTCATAGAGAAGGACAAAAGGAGATGTGTGGCATCTCTCAACCTTATTGGCAAAATCACCATTTAGTTGACCATGAAGTAAGGAAAGATCCAGCCTTGAGAAAAAATTTTAACAACCTTGAGAAGGACCCTAATTCACATTGATGACCATATTCCAATGATTCAATGAACTGGGGAAGTTGTACTACAAGGGAAACTGATGTTGTCAGCCTCTTCTTGGATTCCCAAAATATTGGTTGAATTCACACCACTCCCATGGGATAACATGAAGGGCTTTAAAAAGGACCTACAAAAGGTAGGGAATGAAGGAGATGATCACAAATTATGTAGTGGTGCCACACTTGTCAGCACAATGATTATCAAGTGTTATCACCTGCAACCGTGTTGCAATTGAATTACATTCCCCATGCTGTTTGCAAAGAAGTTAGTTCTAACTTTATTGTGAAGCAATCAAGGTTCGAAGGGATATGACGCTATATTGGTGGTAACTAATAGGCTTAGTGAGTATGATCATTTTATTGCATCAAAAGACCCCTACTCAGCAAGAACAGTGGCAGAGATTTTTCTCGAGAGGTGTAGGTTAAATGAAATTCTAATGATTATTTTTAGTGATGACCAAGACCCTACATTCACAAACCCTGGCAGCAGGTATTTTAATTGCAGGGATTCAGGGAACCATTTTAATAATGAGTGCAGTACACTGTATATCACCTGAAGTCCAATGAACAAACAGAAGTATTAAATCAGAAATTGGAAACACATTTGCTCTGTTTTACTTCAGCACAGTCAAAATTTTGGATTGCCTCCCTTGGTTAGTTAAGAGTATTTGTATAATACTTAATTATTTGGTATCACAGGGCAGCAGGATGTACTCCATTAACGGTGGTTTAAGGCAGAACTCCATCTTCCTTGCCTAAATTCATACCAGGGGAAGTCTTGGGAAAGGTGGTCGCAAAAACTTAAACATCTTTTGGCAAGGGAACAATGTCATATGAAACACTATGCAGACCAGCTAACATTCAGGAAGGTGATTGGGTATTATTCAAAAATTAGACCATAGAGTACAGGGCCAAGTTTATGGAAGAGTAATTCCTCATCTCAACCTTGAGGATAAGGTTGATCTTCCAGGCGGAGAAAATGTTAGCGAGGAATCAGTCATGCGGGATAACCCTTGAGTTGAAGGTTTATACAAGAAAGAAGAGGTGGGATAACCCCTGAGTTGAAGGTTTATACAAGAAGAGGTGACCGAAAGAAGCTCCATTGATTAATAGTTAATATAGCTGTGGGTAATTAGGAAGATCAGTAGAGTTCACTATGTTATACTTGACAGCGGCAAGGAAATAAACTATAGGATATAACTACGGATTAGGGAACACAAAGATAGTGTATGAGTTGAGTTGAAGGTTTATACAAGAAAGAAGAGGTGACCAAAAGTAGCCCCATTGATTAACAGTCAATATAGTTGTGGGTGTTCCAGGAAAACTATTATTTGAGTAATTAGGAAGATCAGTAGAATTCACTACATTGTACTTGATAGCGGCAAAGGAAATAAACTATAGGATATAACTACGGATAAGGGAACACAAAGATAGTGTACGAGGGAACTTGAAACAAAAGCATTGGAATGTAATAAGGGAGATATCTTTTGAAATGTCACCTTGACTTTGTCATTTGAATCAATAACAGTTATCCTTGATTTGTTTCTAATGTTCATCTGGTTGTTGTTACTTATTTTATTAGGTTTACAACATAAACCCTTATGCAAACATCACATTACTCACTCCAGCATTATTATGTCATCTAGATCAGTTGAATTTATATCTCAATAAATAACACAGCATTAACAGACCTCTTCAATTGCAGAAGAATGTTCCTCCATCCGCAAATCATGAAGTTTGGGAAGAGCATTGGCAGCACACTTTCTAACATAAACAGAAGGATCTCTCGCGCATTTCTGCACAGCAACAAGAACAAGTGGTGCAATTACATGAAGGCGAATTCCAGCCATGGCCCGAAGTGCCCAAGCCCTCACCAATGGATTTGTGTCCACAAGGTCCTTCTGAAAGTAATTAATCGACAACAACGCCTCATTCGGACGCCTGAATGGAAGAAACAAAATATTATGCAAACAACATCTCTCATAATTGACAAAATTTAAGACCGCACATGCCACAATTAAACAACAATGTAAATTAACTTCCAAACCAAAGGCATAATTCAAGCACATTCAAATATTACAATTTCGTAAACAAAAATACATCTAATCAACAAGCCATGCTTATTTTTTCAAGTCGCTCTACACAGATCAAAAGTGTTATAAACTTAATCCAGACACTTACTTTTCAGCATAGTGCAGGAGGTACAAGTATACCAGCTTCTTCACTTCCAAGGACTGAGATGCAACATTTTTAACAACCTGTATTCATAATTGAATCAAGCCGTGAACATAAATCAGTTCCAATTTGAATTCTAAATCATGTAAACGAAATAAAAAAAAAAAAAAAAAAAAAAAAAAAAGATAGAACAGACTTTATCGGAACATCTATCTAAATGCAAAATCCTTTTCAGAGGGGAAGGTGAAACGAACTGAAATCCACGTTATATCAGGAAGACGCCGATGGTTGAGGAAGCGTACAGTACCTGAGGGAAGAAGTTAGAGACGTCGAAGCCCTGAGCGATGAGAGCGAGCAAACGCTTGAGAGCTTCGCACTTCTCGGAATCGAACTTGCTGTCGAGGAGAGGGCCGATACTGACGTCCTCGGGATCGTCGTATAGGTGAGCGTCGGTGCCGATCCGGAACACCGCCGTTGATGCCTTGCTCAGAGATTCCGCCGTCGCTCCAAATTGCGGAAACATCATTTCTCTCTTTTTTTTTTATTTTGATTTTTCTTAATCTCTGAATGGATTGAAAAGTTGTTTCTGATCTGTGACTCTGCACTTCCACAAGTGCCAGCAGGAAGCTCCAGGGTGGGGAGAGAGTTCACTGATGACAGTTTGGATGATCCAAAAGCAAACTTAAGGTATTGAATGAGGTAGTTCTCCAGTGAAATTTTCCTTACAGATTATTTACCTTTCTTTAAGTTTTTCTCAGGAAGAAAAAAACACCTGTGATGATTTTTTTTAATTATTAATAATTAAAAACATCATTTTTTAAAAATTTTATTGAGAAAAAAAAAGTCACTGTTAAATCAAAATTATATTATTTTTATAAATATGAGTTGATGGGTTGATATATGAAAGAAAAAAAAATCAGCTTAAAAGAAAATTTTTGAAAGAAAATTACAAATTTTTAAATCATATAAAAAAATCATGCTTACTATTGAAAAGTCTAGTGTTACAACAAAGGAATAGAATATGATAATGTTTTTGTGTTTGAAAGTGTAAATATTATTTTGAAAACATTAAGATAGTAATTTAAACATGTATATTTTCAAGCATAAAAAAAAAAACTACTAAAAAATACTACAAAATTTTAATTTTTAACAGCGATTATAAATATTTCTGAAACGGTTATTATTTTTATTTTCGTCAGTTATTCCATCCATAGAATTTAACCTCATCTAATAACGTCAATATGATATATCCGTCAGAATATTACTTTAAGTTCCATAATCACTATTGTCTAAAAAACAAACTAAATAACTTATCCTAATACTTCTCTACAACTCAGAGTGTTTTATATAGAACAAAGATCTATTTTTCTTATTCATTAAAATCAAACTTTAAATTTTATTTTAAAATAATAAGGTAGCAGTGAACATTCATTAAAAGTCACTGATAATTACATCAAGATTTCCTAAAGATCTTCTTATATTACACTAACTAATCAATTTTTCTTCCTTTTCCAATTACAATTTGGTTTTCTAATTACAAGTTGGAAGTTACTTAATTATATCACATAAGATCAAGATTTTATCTTTGGTCTTCTTCCATCTTAAAAGTTTCATCTTTTATGTTCGTCAGATCTAAGGGTTTAATCATGAACAAAAGGGTAAAAACTATTAAATTGAAATACGATAAGGGTAGAGGAAATTTTGGATGGAGCGATGAAATAGATGTAAAGGTACATTGTTGTAGTTAAAACCTTCAACTTTAAGTATCTCATCTTGAAATATGTTTGCAAAATTAAACTCCAATGTGCTCTTACACAAATAAATTTTATTTTTCCTCTTTTTCTAATTATAGAGTTATTTCAAATTACTTAATTGTATCATCAATATAAGTTTTAGATTTAGTCCTTAATTATTATGTTGTCAACACAAAGACATGAACATGATAAAGCAACATTAAGTCTTTTCCATTTAAATGTAAGTTTTTTTTTTAATTTTCACAATAAATATATTTGTTAGAAGTTCTTTGAAACTATATACATAGACAATTATGTTATGCCTGTGCATGTTGGTAGTTTAGAATTGGTAAAGTATTTAAAATAATTAATACTCAATTATTTTAATATTAAATTGTTGAAGTATAAATAGAAATTTTATAAATAATTTTATTAGTTATAAACACCTCATTAGTTATAAATACATTTTCTTTAGAACTTTCTCCCTTCTCGTTAGACTTTTCACTTTTGTATTCGTTTGTTTGAAGATCAGAGACTGTTGGATGATAATATCTGAGGCGAGCTCTCTAATTTTGTCCGATCAATTTCTCAAATTAAATAAAATGATTTTCTACCATTTTCTAGTTTTGATTTTTGTGCATGTGAGAATTTTTAGCCGCATGTGTCATCTAAGCTTCCTCTGTATTTCTCTACTGATCAGTGGTTTTGATGATGTTTCTTAATCATATTTATATTGTTCCTGAGTTGAATCTGAACTATGTAGCTTTGAAGGAAGTCTTGTCCCGATACTCTTTTGAGTTGTCTCACGGAAAGGAAAGTTAATTTCATTATTTTTAACTTATAAACATATTAGCGTTATAGATTATATGATTGTACTGTGATTGGTTGTTGTATCTGAGAAGTAGGATGACTTGATATGTGAAAGTTATGAAATCTAAGTGTTTAAATTATGTTTGTATAAAATGTTGATGTTTATATAGAAATTACTCGTTGGGCTTGGCGAACTCTAAGTCAGGGACTCAATGACTTGAGATTTGTTGGACGAATTACTGAAGGATATTTTTCTTTGAAGGTCCTAGTTCTACACTTGTTGTGTGAGCAATTTGTCATTGGTTGAAAGGTACTTTTTGCTCAACAAGAAGACATGCTTGTTAAGCGAGTGGATCAAAACCTGGGAGAAATGTTGGCTGATCTACTTTAATAAGTTAGTAGCTTTTATGAACGATTGATTAAGATTTGATTGATGAATCATAATTTGTTGATATTAATCCAGGGATAATTAGTAGGAGATTGTTTAGTGTAAATATTAATGTAGGGGTCCACTTGGAAGTTATCCGTAGACTCGTTCTAATAATGATTCAAATTCGAGAAATGAAATATCTGGTAAGAAGAACAAGAGGTCCTAACCTAGGGTTTTACCTTGATTAAAAGTGTTAATGTAATGTACACAACTTACCACGGTCTGATATCTTAGTTTTCGGATAACAATAATATGATATTTATATATTAGAGTTTTATAATTTAATTTTATCAATTATGAAATATTTTGTTTGATAATTTATACAAATGAGATGGTACACATGTTTTCTTTGTAGAACCTCCCATTATCTATAATTATGATTATATACAGAGGATATTTTATTCAGTAATCGTTGTTTGGTGTACACATTTTTTTTAATGTTTTTTAATATAAAAAACAGTAGGAATTTATTTTGTAACTGCTGTTTTTGTATACACATTCTTTTACCATTTTATCCTTATAAGCATAATTAACTTTATTAGTTAATATAATAAAAAAAATCATAATATTATAAAAACTTACCCACATAATTTTTTATAACAATTTATGAAACTGCTAAAATACATGGAACATTTGTGATTCTGCAATTAATCATTAATGTTTATTTATTTGTTTATATAGTTCATTTACACATATAATATAATATAAAATGTAATATATAGTGATCATTTCCATGTTCCATCTCACCGAGTTCCCAGTAACTCTTTGCAGGACAACTGAGGTTTTCTGTCTAGGACTTCAACGGCAATGACAGTTGTTCATAGCACGCCCTACACACCTCCCAGCGCAAAACCCTAGTTTGTGATTATCACATTTTTTTCTCCCTCCCTCCAATATCATCACTTTTCCTCTTCAATTTTGCGCTTGTTGATCTTTATTGTGTCAATTTGGTGAATGTGAAGAAGAACAACAACAATAACGGTCTTCTCTGAGCTTCTATTAGTTTATCTTGTATCCGGCAATAGGTATCTATTCAAATCCTGTTTTTTTTTTTTTTTTTCATTTAGAATTAGAACTGATCGCATGCGGTTGAAACCTTTCCTTTTTACTTTTATCTTCTTTTGTACTGCATGTTGTCTACGGGGAAGTTCATATCTGTGCAGTAAGTTTTTATTTTTATGGTTGATTGCTTTCTTTTATGTTGTTTCCTTTAAAAAATACATTTTTAATAATTTTTAATAAATGTCAAAGTTTGTCGTGACTCTAGTTTTGTTTCGTGAACATTTCTCTGTTATTTATCTGCTATCTGACTTGTGGAATGTCCCTTGGATAACACTTTAGATTCTGAACAATGAGACATAGTTTCTTGTTGTTTAGGCCATGAGACCACTTTAAATGATTACAAACTTCTCATTAGTTATAAAAAAATTTGAAAAGTAAAAGAAAAGAAAAGATTTCCTTCTGCTTTCATGCTTGATGGTTGGTAAATTTATAATATGTATGCAGACTGTTAGAATATTTATGTTATTATGTTTGTCTTTGTCTCATTTTGAAGAACTTTGAAGCTGCTTAACTCTGACTTAGGTTCTTAGATGCATTATACTTTTACAAAAACTTTTAGTTCTTGTATTTTCAGTTAAACATGCTTATATCCCTATATTTTCTTATTGTTAAATTTGATCATCAAACTTTGTGAACACATGAGTTTAGTCCTTCCTTATCATTGTTGTGAACACTGAGGATCAGATTTATCAATATGAAAGTATGAATAATTTGAACATGTTTTTCTGAAACTGCAATAACTAAAAGCGACATGAATGTATGTTTTTCCCTTTTGTAAATAATTTGATTCCATAATCAAAGACAAAATATGATTTAAGTAATAACGTACTTGCTTCACATGTTTTAAACTACAGCCCTTGTTGTGGTTTTATCATGTCCCTCGATATTGCAGAAAAATACAGACACATGCAGTCAATATGGTCATAATTGAGATCTTATCATGGTGTGGTTGCAACCACCCCAAAACCTTGACAATGCAGTCAAAATTGCAATAGTCAACAGTTTTAAAAACTTTGGTTGCTAGTTCAATATGATATCTAATGGAGAAATCTGTAAAACAACAAAACAACTGGTAGCATTAACAGTCTAACCATAATTTTAATTTTTCAGCTGACATAGTATTAAGCCTTGGTGAAACCATAATGGTTCAATGCTCTAACAAAGATATTGACACAAGTACATCTCGACTAAGTTGGTGGTACGTAGATATATCTTATCAAGAACTCAAGAAGGGAACTTACAAAGTGAAAAATTCAGATGAAACTTTCATTTGTCCATACTGTCCTGAGAGGAAACAGGATTATAAGTACAGGGAACTCCTTAATCATGCTTCTGGGGTTGGTCGGAGTAGTTCAGAAAAGAGAACAGCAAAAGAGAAGGCTAATCATCTGGCTTTAGTGAAATATTTGGAAAAAGATCTTGCTTATGTGGATGGCACATCAAAACCTGCAGATAAAGGTTTCCCGTTAATGAAGTTACTGAACAAAATTTCAGTTTTAAATATTTTCCTTATTACCTAAGCCGAATCTTGCCAATTTACAATAATATTCAATGGCATAATGAAGATATTTAATAAAATAACATGACAACAGTCAGTACTAACATTAAATTTTTAACTTTCAGGTGTCAAATTATTCAACCCAGGAGAAACAGTAATGTCTCAGTTCTCTAGCAAGGATACTGATACATCTCAAATAAGTTGGTGGTATGTAGATACATCTTACGAAGAACTCAAGAAGGGAAGTTACAATGTAAAAACCTCAGATGTGACTTTCATCTGTCCATACTGTCCTAGGAGAAAACAGGATTATTTGTACAGGGAACTCCTAGAACATGCATATATGGTGGGTCGTAGTAGTTCTGAAAAGAAAAGTGCAAGAGAGAGAGCCAATCATCTTGCGTTAGTAAAATATTTGGAAAATGATCTTATTATTGTGGATGGCCTTTCAGAACCTGTTGATAAAGGTGAGTCTCCAGTTAATGGAAATGACTTAGTCTAGAACGAAATTTCAGTTCTATACTTTCTCTATTCCAAGTTACTGAATATACGGAAATGTGCCAATTCACAAGTAGTTAATGGAATAATAAAGATATTTGTAAAGCAACATGACAGTAGCCAGTACTATCACTGTTTCTTTTGTTTCTCAGGTACCAAATTAAGCTCAGGACAACCTGAAATAGCTCAATGCTCTAACAAGGAGACTGGTACGAGTGCATCTCCGCCAATAAACTGGTGGTATGTAGATAAGTTTTACAAAGAACTCAAAAAGGGAAATCATATTGTGCAATCCTCAGATGAGACTTTTTCTTGTCCATACTGCCCTAAAAAGAAAAAACAGGATTATGTGTACAGGGAACTTTTTGACCATGCTTCTGGGGTGGGTCAGAGTACTTCACAAAAGAGAAATTTCAGAGAGAAGGCTACTCATCTGGCCTTGATGAAATATTTGAAAAATGATCTCATGCACTTGAGTGATTCATCAAAATCTGTAAATGAAGGTAATCACCCAGTTACTAGAGTGGATCAGAGTAGTTCACAAGAAAGAAGAGTCAAAGAAGATGTTACTCATATGACTTTAGCAAAAGACTTGAAAAAGGATGTCATGAATGTGAGAGGTTCATCATCAAAACCTGTAAATGAAGGTGATCCCCCTGTTGTTAATGAAGAGATCGTATGGAGATTCTGTTCAATTTTTTCTAGTTATTGATTAATTCAATTCACTATGGTGTATAATGGAAGTAGCATGCAAAGTGACAATTTTGATCAAAATTAAAAATCAGTGTAGTAACTCGTGGCAGCCAGTGCTAATACTGTTTTTTATTTTTCAGGAACCATAATAATAAGCCCAGGAAAAACTGCAATTGGTTGCTGCTCTGACAAAGATAGCAATATGAGTTCATCTCAGATTGGGCGGTATGTAGATAAATTTTATGAAGAACTCAAAATGGGAAGACACTGTGTGAAAACCTCGGATGAGACTTTCACATGCCCATACTGCCCTAATAAAAAGATAAACCGGGATTATGTGTACAGGGAAATCCTGGAACATGCTTCTGGGGTGGGTCAGAGTAGATCACAAAAAAGAAGTTTCATTGAAAGGGCCAATCATCTGGCTTTAGAAAAATATTTGAAAAAGGATGTTATGAATGTGGGTGCTTCATTTCCATCAAAACCTATGGATCAAGGTGATCCCCTGTTAATGAAATAATTGTAACAATATTTATGTTTCTTCTCTGTTACTGATTATGCCCATATCAGCAAATTCACAATACTTGAACTAATCTACAAAGCAACATGACATGTTTGTTAGTTACGCTACTTTTTGTCTTTCAGGCACAATAACAGCAACCCCAGGAGAAACTGTGACGGGTCACTACTCTCATAAAGATAATAATATAAGGGCAACTCAAATAAGTGGGTGGTATGTGCATAAATCCTACGAAGCACTCAAAAAGGGAAGTCATATTGTGAAAACCTCTGAAATGACTTTCTCATGTCCATACTGCCCTAATAAAAAGAGAAAGCGGGATTATGTGTTCAGGGAAATCCTTGAACATGCTTCTGGGGTGGGTCAGAGTATCTCACAAAAGAGAAGTGCCACTGAAAAGGCTAATCATTTGGCTTTAATGAAATATTTGGAAATGGATCTTATGAATGTGGATGGTACACCAAAAACTGCAGATAAAGGCAATATCCTTTTTGAGGAGCAGTTTGTGTGGCCATGGACTGGGATATTGGTTAATATTCCTACTGGACAGACAGAAGATGGACGTTGTGTTGGGGAAACTGGTTCCAAGCTGAGGGACGAACACAGAATCAGGGGATTTAATCCTTGTAGAGTCCGGACTCTTTCGGATATCCGGGGTCACTCTGGAACTGCAGTTATGGAATTTAATAAAGATTGGACTGGCTTAGCTAATGCTTTGGCATTTGAAAGAGCATATGAATTAGATCATCACGGGAAAAAGGACTGGCTTGCTAATACTGAGCAAAAGTCTGGTATTTATGCATGGATTGCTCGAGCTGATGACTACAAGACGAATAATATCATTGGGGAACAATTGCAGAAGATGGGGGATATCCAAACAATATCTGAACTCATGAAAGAAGAAGCTCGTATACATGACAAACTTGTTTCCTGCTTGAACAATACTCTTCAGGTCAAGAAGAAGCGGTTAATGGAGATGGAAGTAAAATACAATGAGACTTCACGTCGCATGGAAATTGTAATGGGGGAAATAGATAAGCTCACTCAAGACCACAATCAAGGTATATATTGCTGTTGAATCTATGTTGCTTTATTTCTCTAGTTTGGACCATGACTCGTTTGATGTTGTTGTCGTTGTTAGTATTTTTGGTTTCCAATTTATTTTTAAGTCACATGGGTCCAATTCTACAATGAAATTGTTTACATTGGCATAATTTCCTGTGTGTTAGATTATATATCACTGGATTGAGTCTGATTTTAACAATTTTTATTGGTAGAATCAAAGTCCAGACATTGCAAACTTCTGGTTGCATCACCATCGTGGTTGTTACACTGTAGAATTTATCTCTGTAATAGTAATGGTTTCCAAATGTCCTGCTGGATCTTCTACAATACACTTCTGACTTTTCATTGTTTGTAAAGGATGCTGAACTATTTTAATGACATTTTATTATTATACCATGATTGATTGTATTCAGAGATGAAGAAAATACAATCAAGTGCAACTCAGCACTTCCAGAATATTTTTAATGGTCATGAAAGGCTTAAGTTGCAACTGGAATCTCAGAAAAGAGAGCTTGAGTTGCGGAGAATTGAACTGGAAAAACGTGAAGCACATAATGAAAGTGAAAGCAAGAAGTTGGAAGAAGAGATTATGGAGGTTTAGTGTTATTATTATTGCTATTGTTGCATCTCTTCTATCATGCTGTGCTTGAGATTCCTGTGAAATAGAAATTGAAGGAAAAAATCATTGTTTAAGGATACTTAATTAAGATGATCAATATTTATTTGTTTTAGTGATTTTAATGGAAGAGTTGGCAAACAAAATTAATAACTTTTCCATTTTTACTTATCAAGTTTAATGATCACCTAATGATTGGAATATGTTTCCAGCTGACTTGTGTGAGAACTAGGCCCAAGGATATTAGGAATGTAATCTAATTGGTTATTAGTAGTATGCAATTGAAAGCTACACATTTTCTTCTATGAAAACTCTTTTTGTTTCTTTTTTCAGTCAAAAATGGACTACATGAGATTGTTTCTGTTAATGAATATTTTAAATTTTTTTAATGTAATGTATTCTAAAATGGATGTCAATAATAATGATAATAATATGAACTCCATTTAGTTTTTATATGCTAAGGAGTTTATGTGATGAAATTTAGGGAAAGCAGGGTTAAAATAAAAGCTACCCGTTTAGAGTTTTATGTCAAAGAATGTCATTGGGATTTTTTTTTTTCCTTCTATTTTTGACATTATTTTGTCCCTCACGGTAAGAACATTGCTATGGAACCTATAAACAAAAAGTGTGGCATTATGTTTTATTTGTATTTTTTAAATCCTTTAATAATGACGATGTGGTTAAGAATTTGTTAGAATGTTATGTATAACAATGCTGATGTCTATTGTCTTTTTAGAATGCATTGAAAAATAGCTCTTTGGAAATGGCTGTTCTGGAGCAACAGAAAGCTGGTGAAAATATTTGGAAACTGGCTGCAGATCAAAAGGTTTGTGTATCCTATTTTGTGCTTTTCTAATGACTGAGTGTCATTGTCCCCATCAGAATAGCTGGTTGTTAATGTTACCTGACAATATATTTATCCAGCGGCAAAAAGAACATCTTCGTCATAAAATCATCAGGCTTGAAAAACAACTGGAAGTGAAACAAAAACTAGAATTGGAGATTCAACAACTGAAAGGAAAATTAAATGTCATGCAATACATTGAGGAAGATGAAGACTCAGAAGTTCTGAATAAGGTGGATGCCTTACACAAGCATTTAAGAGAGAAGGAACAGTCACTACGAGACCTAGATGCCCTGAACCAGACACTAATTATTAAAGAGCGTCAGAGCAATGATGAGCTACAAGAAGCTCGAAAAGAATTGATTAATGTAAGTGTTTTTTAAAGTCTTCTATTCCCTTAGTTTTTTAAAGTGTTTGTTTTTTAATGTAAGTGGAACATCAATGACATTGGAATTTTGGAATTCCAACTTACTGGGTTCAGAGTCTGTAGTACAAAAACCACTTTCATCTCCACCACCACCCAAGCCTCCAGACCTGAATTTGCTGGCAGTAGCCAGTGGGTTTCCTTCCTATGATAAGACAGTATCACAATGCTATCAGGAAGGGTAGATAACCCTATTTGTGAAAAATAGTTGGAAAGTGAATCTTTAAATTGAAAAAAGATATATGAGAACTTAAAAGAGGAAAAAGTGATGTGTTTGTATAAATTTAAACCCTACCCTACCTGCTCATATTCCTTAAATTTCAAATATACATGTGTATATCTTAATTATTTTAAATGCTATAGAAAAAAATTATAATGATAGCACATTAACTGATAGTTCAGAAGTACTACAAACTAAAACAGTATATCAACTGTGTATACGTCTCCTCTTGCATACCATGTTTGATGTAGTAGCATACCTTGAATCACCTACACTACCATATTGAAGTGTATTGCAAACCAGTTAACAATGTTTAAACTATGACGGTGTTGGGGGTTTCAGTACTCATTTGGTACTTGTGTTTTGAATTTTTCCAACTTTTTCCAAACTTTCTTGAAATGTTATATGTTGCAGGGCATTAAAGAGATATCTTGCCGTGCTGGTGTTGGTGTGAAGAGAATGGGGGAGCTTGATATTAGACCATTCCTTGAAGCTATGAAGAAAAAATACAACGATGAGGATGCAGAAGAAAGAGCTTCAGAACTGTGTTCCTTGTGGGACGAGTATATAAAGGACCCAGGGTGGCATCCATTTAAAATTACCATAATTGAAGGAAAAGATCAGGTGTGCCTTGCTTAAGCTTATAGATATCACTATTTAGTCTTCATCAAATCTGGCGTTTTCTGTAGTAAGCACCTTGAAGTCTTCTTAGTTAGAAAGAATGGATATTTAGAAGCTTAGTCCATGTACCTTTGATGCCTAAATACTTCGATTTTACTTGCACTCCTCATAGATGAACTTTTCATGGTGACAAAATTAGAAGAAAAATAATGCTGGATGACATTGCTATATGAACTATTCTGATTAGTATGTAGATTGTATAATGATGTCAGATGATTAATGTTAGAACTAACATGGTGCCTATATTTAGGAATGTCAATTATGATTTTTTTCTAACTCGTCTGGTTTCACGATTTTTTTCATGGCAGGAAATCATAGACAATGAAGATGAAAAGTTGAAAGCACTGAAAAATGAGTTCGGTGAAGGAGTCTACAAAGCAGTGGTGACAGCTTTGACAGAGATCAATACATATAACCCAAGTGGGAGGTATACAACCTCTGAATTATGGAATTACGAAGAGGGAAAGAGAGCTACCTTGCAAGATGGAGTAAAATTATTATTGATGCAATATAAACTATCTAAACAGAAAAGAGGGACGGTGTAAAGGCTGGTATTTATGTATGTATGTAATTATAAAATAATGCAACTATAATTTTCAATTTTCTTTTGATCTACAAATTAAGAAAGAAAATTTTCTTACTGATGCAATCTGGTGCTGACAAATAAGTTAAGACTACCTGCAGACTGCATCTTCTCTTAGAATATTGTTAGATAATTTACAGTGTTCGGAAAATTTGATTTTCAACGTAACCATGGAATATAATGCTGAATAGTTGAATTGGTCACAGGAATATAAGCGTGTTCCTTTACATTACAACATTATATATTAATTTATAGTGTTCAGAAAATAGTTTTAGACTATACATTGTGTTATGCATATTGTTGGTTAGGCAGACATGTTCGGCCATAAGATGCCACTTAAAAAAGAAAAATGAATTACCAACCCTCTTATTCTAAGTTGAATTATGAGTTTGTTCTAATTATCAATTGATAAATTACTTCACTTGTTGAATTATGTATTTACTTAAAGGAAGCAAGTACATGCCTCCTATAGAGAGAAACCCAATGAAGAAAATGGCAATTAGTGAATCACTGCAACAAAAACGTCCATTCTTTATGTCTCTGTTGCTTGACCAAACAATTGGAACGTGGAACTGCAATTTGAAAAATCTTACTCATGACATTGGACGTGTAACAAGTTTCTTAAAAGCCCAACTCTACACTATTGCAACAATCTGTAAAGTCCACTATTTATTGGTAAAACAGAGAACAAAATTCCATTCAATAAAGAAAACATATTTTAACATACCGCAGAACAAATTAGTTTTTTAATCCATGCTACCTTTTTATTTTGGCATCGAAGAAGTTAAGAGAAACAACACGGAAGGTATAGAATCTACTTTGCTAACAGTTTACGAAGAGACAAATACGGTGAATTAGCACCCATTTCCACAATTTTCTTGTACTCCTTTTGCTTTTCGGCGCAGCTAAGCGTGCTCATCAGCTTTAGAACATCTCATGCATGCATCAAACACAAACACACTTGTCAAGTTTCAATAACTAACTCATCACTTCACCGCATCACAGTTGGAAATTTAAGAGCTTAAAAAAGTGAACAAGATTATAAAGATAAACACACTTGATCTTTTCATTAATATATATAAATATGTCTAAGAAATATAGCTGCGGGCTCATACACTTGAAGCCACTTCAGCACCTTACAAGTTTCACATGATGTTCCCCTCCTCCATTTTTTCAAATCCTATAACACTTCAAACTCGTATACCAAGACAACCCCACTTTCACAAGACAAAGAAAGAAAGAAAAAAAAGTCAAAAAGTTCACTGATCACTACCACCACTTACTTTACTTCCCTCCATTTTTTTCACCCTATATCCACATCCCAAGGCAAATTCAAAACTACATAGAGGTAAAGCTTTTTTCTTTTTTTAATAAGAGAAAAACCCAGAAAACACGATCAGACCCTGAAATTTTTGCCAGTGAAAGTTTGGCCAAATTGCCAATTGGCGGGTACAATGTTCCAGGAGGTGGAGGTGCGCCGGTCACTGGCTGTGACCCTGAACGAGAGTGACTGACCAACCAGAACAGCGTTTGATTGCCAATTCTGACCCCAGTTACGGCTCATACTCATCCACCCAGTCTTAGACCCTTTCACGCTCGTCCTCACCACATCCCCTGCACCCGCCACGTTGGTGATCAAAACCAGGTTGAAGTAACGGAAGCCGTTGATCGTGAACCGCATCCCTCCCTGCTTTCTACAAGGCACCCTGCACATTCACGCACCCAATCACAATCGTCAGTGGCATCATTCGTAATAAAACGCATCCACCAGGGCAGACAAATACAACTACATAGTTACAATCAAACTATCTTATTTTTGGTTGGTTTCGAGAATCGTGCAGTTACGCGGCAAAAGTGCACGTTTGTCAAAATCCTGAACCGGTTTCAGATAACCGGTTCAAGTTTTCTCCAGACAGGGACCCACCAAATAACAATCAACGCTTCTGATCAGTTTTCACTTTTACGAATTACGAATCACGAATCACCAATAGTCTACTGTCTAGTCCCCGCCATAGTGTAAGAATATCAGTACACTCTGTCGGTTTAAACGACGTCGCATTTCTGATTATGCGCTTTGCACCCTCAGAAGGCCAAAAGCCAAACATGCGCGTTCAGTCTATTTTTCTTATTCGCAATTTATTATAAAATAATAAAACATCAAAATATCCCTTTCTTTAGTATAAATTATTAATTTTTCGCTTACAGTGTCTATTCAACTGTCCGAAGAGAAAAACTACACCTTTACCAAATGCGGGAAAAATTCCGTCATATACTTTATTTTAAACTCGTGTTTTGAATTACAAATTTAATTGAAATACAACAAACACTATAACTGAAATTTAAAAAAGGGAAAGTAAAAACAGTAAGAGAGTAGGTTAATAGTAATTAACAGAAAACATATTTAAAAATAAAAGTATGAAAAAATGTGTTATTAATATATAAAAAAAAATGTAACGAAAAGGTAAAAGCGAAAATGGGTGAAGGTAACGTTACCTGCGGTAAGAGACAGGGACGATGCCGGCGCGGTACTCTGCGATTTTGAGGAACATGGGCATGGCGAGGTCGAAGTGTGGTCTGGGAGGGTTGCACCATCCTCCATTGTCGCTGGGGAGAGCGTAGTTCGGAGGGCAGAAGTTCGTGGCCGTCACCAAGATCGAGGGGCTGCCAGCGTGGCACCAACTCGGGTCGTTCGCGCACTTTATCTCGAAGCACGCGCCGCAGCTCAGCCCGCTGTTGAACAGCGCCGTGCTCAGCGCAGCCGTGTTCACACCGTAGCCCTGGCTGTACAGGTTCCCGTACCCGCACGCGCCGCCCATTGTGCCCGACGCGTCGCTCCCCCCGTAAAACGTGGCGTGCGCGGTCTCCCACGCGCCGCCGCCGTACACGCCCGGGATTCGGGCCTCGGCGGAAGTTAGAAGAACAGTTGTGAGGGAAACAATGGCAATGATTCTTTTGAGCGTAGCCATTGCGAGTGGGAACACTGAGCAGGGTTTAGTTAGGAGTTATGAGAAGAGGAACGGTTTCAGAAAGAAACTAACTCTGTTTTGTGTTTGAGTTCTGTGGAGGGAAGATAGAAAGGTTCGTGGGTATTTATGGAGGGAGTGTGAAGAAAACTGGGCCCCACTGCGATCTCTTTTGGACCGTTGATTTTCACCTTCGGTCACTGTTGCTTATTTTGTTTTCTTCTTTCCTTTTGTCGATTAAAGTGGTACGTAGGTAGATCCGATAAGTAAGAAAAGAAAAAAAAAATAAAAATAAGGAACAATAAGGTAAAACAATAAATGTTTTTTTTTTTTTACTTTTACTTTTTACCATTTATCTATCTGATTAACCAAATAAAACCTGAATGAGAAAAGTGAGTGGGTTACTATGGTGGTGATGAGTGTAGGGGACAAAAGAAGTTAGGGACCTTAGGACCTGAAAATTGATATGAAATCACCTTGCTTCATTTGCAAGTTGTGCCATAAAACCAAACCATTGAAACCATTTTTTCTATTTTGGAATTTGAGGTTGTTCTTTATGTTACTAACTTCTTACTATGTTTGTGTTCAATGTTTCAACTGGAGTCAAAAAGTCACCAGGATCCAATAGTGAAAGAGTTCACACTATGAATATAGTTGTACGGATGTGATTTGTTTTCCATATCAATATATAGTGGTCAGGGATAACACACTCTTTCATTAGTAATCCACAATTCTTTTCTTCCAAACATTATATTCATACGCATCAAAACTAGGGTATATACATATATTTAGTGTTGATAATGACAATGACATTTAACATACCATATGATTATAATTAATCATTCTCTATGACTTCGTTTTTTTTATCTCCTTGAATTACAACCTTTCAGAATTAAAAAACATAAAAAAAATTATTATGAGCGAGTGATAAAGGATATTTCTTTCACTATATATTAGAGTGGTGTTTAAGGAATATCCCAATCAAGTTTAAGCTCATGCGATGATAACAATAATAATAATAAAGTTGCTTCTGCATCGGTGCTTGTGATGGTAACAAAATCATATTAGTAGTAAAAATTTGAAGTGAACATAAAAACAATGAGAAACCCAAGTCAGAGTGAAGTCACCTTTCACGGCTACTGAAACATAATGGAAAAAAAAAATGCATTCGTTTTCATTGATTTTTCAATATTTTGAGGTGCAGAGTCAGAAACGCTGTAGCGAAAACAGCAAAAGTCGGAGAAGCTGATAAAGTAAAACCTAATTTCGTATTTTATAAAAAAGAAAGCAGTTGAAATTATGAATCTAAGAAAAAGTAAGTACTTATTTAACAAATAAAATTTTGCTAATCAGTATATTATAGAGTTGCTAAATTTGTTAGTCTTCTTATTCACATGGCATTCCATGTCAGGTTTGTCGAGTTCACACATTAAAGTAGTAACTAACTCGTACAATTTTCCAATTTGACTTTCAAATCTCATTCATATTAATCTCTTTGTAACAACACACTTATTTAAGCTTTTTTTTTTTTTTGTGAGAAATGCTAATCGTTTATAAGTTGATGGAAAATTGTTATATACTATTATACTTTTTGGAATCGGATGAGATATTATTACATGCTTTGGTTTCGAAAATCTTTTTTAAACAAAACATTGAATTTGTAGATTTTTTCCTTCGTTTTAAAAATTAACGTAAACATATTTTAAAATTAATTAAAACAATTTCAAATTACATTTTATTAATAAAACATGAAGTATGACTGCTATTTTAATTGTAATAATATATATATATATATATATATATATATATATATATATTTGTGTGTGTGTGTGTGTCTATTTTAAAATTACAAAGCATATGAATGTCATTTTAAAAAAAACGTAGAGAAGTGAGTAGTTAAACAATTCAATATTTGTTTATAAAAAAAATATCCTTTGTATTTTAAAATTTTTAATTTTAATTTTCTTAATATTTAGTTAAATTTAGCCCTATTGATATTTTGAAATTAGATAAGGTAGACGAATGACATTAAGAGATGTGAATGTATATTTTAAGATTATATAACAACAGAAAAAAAATAATACAAATTCTTTATTATAATTATATTTCTTGAAATCAATATTATTTTTAGAATAGAAATAAATAAATTATAAAAAAATCTAAACGACTTTTTATTAAATCCAAACATTTTTCATAGACATTTGTCACGTCCAATTGAGGACCAAATTATTATAAAAATATGGGTTTAATTTATCGATTTTTTAGTGAAAAGAAAAATGTTATCTAAACAGGTAATAGCTTGAACTATATTTTTCATACTATGACATTGGAAAAGAAATTTTCATGTCAATGTTATAATTGGAGAATTTTAAGCAGGTTACTCATTTTAAGAAAAAAAATTAAAATGATTTTGTAATAATATGTGGTTTTTCATAGGAAATTTAAAAAATTTATTAAGAGTAATTTAATGGTTTAAAATTAAATAATTTTAAGTTTCATTTAAAACATTTGAAAAAATTTATACTCTTTATCTCTCAAAGTTGTACTTTTTATTTTCATATACTCAATTTTAATCGCAACATCATTAGTTCATACAAGGCTAGGGTTTCATATGTCTTTAACAAAAATAAATATAAAAGTAAAGCATTATTAATTAAGATTATACAATACATATAACATATTTCTACTCATGCAAATGCAAAGATCCTTATATTGAAAAAAAAAAAAAATCAGAAACGGCAGCGTAGTATGATACATGAAATTATACGATGCATTGTGTTTTTACTTAAGATGGTAATCAATATTTATTTGCAACTAATCAAAACACATAAAGGTAAGCTCAAATTAACCAGTGTTTGTAAATATATTTTTGAGTAAATTTGATTTTTTTAAAATTATTGTTTATAATTTGAAGTAATAAATTGTGTATAATATTTTTTATATTTAATAGGAATTGAAATAGCTCATTAAAAAAATGATTATTTTGAAATAATAATAAATTTGTTATATATAATACTTTCTGATCACATTAAAAAATAAAATACTTTTATAGTGTCATACTTTATTTATCAATAACGTATCTCGTTCTACCTCTCTTATAATACGAAAGTTATATGATTTAGCTTAATTTATCTTTAATAATTTTCTAGAAATAGACAAATATAAACACACTTAACCCATTTCGTTTTTATATTTTAAAAATAGTAGTTTTCAGAAACTCTATCTACTTTTATCTAGTATTTTTATTTAATTTATCTTTTATAGCCTTTTCCGTTCTCTCTCTCTCTTTTCTTCAAATTATCAGGAATATGAGAAAATTTTATCAATTCTTGAAATTGCATTATACACTTTGTATAATTTTTAGTAGAAATCAAATTAATTTTCAATTTAGCGGTTCCTTTCTAACTTTTAAGTAACTTTGTTCCTAAGAAATGAGGGAAAATAATTTATATAAATGTTTTAATGCAAAATAAGAGAAGAAATATTGAATCCCTGTCTTAGAAAAATTGCAAATATTTTTGAAACACCATAGTAAAATGCATGTTCTTAGATTGAGTTAAATACTATCATGAAAACATTTTGTTAAAAATACTTAAATAGGGAATTTTGAAGCAAGTTTTTTATTTCATAATTGTAATTTTTGTTTTTTTATTGTTTTTTTTTCTTTTTTTGAAAAGTGAAACAGAAGAAGAATCTTGAAAGTTTAGAAATTGGTAAGGTGTGCGAAGAAGGAACAAGGAAGAAGATGCAAAACGGGTGGAAGAAAATGAACGAATATAGATTAAGTATGTGGGTCCCACAGCTGCGATCCAAGCGTCCACCGCATTCAACGCTCCACGTATTACGCCGTGCATTTGACCGTACATCTGGGGACGGCGTTGAGTCTTCCCACATTCTAACGACTAATAATGTCACACCCACGTACTTACGAACGGAACGGAGAACTCGCCGTTCTTTATAAAAACATAATTCAATTACCAAAAAGTAACCAAAGTTTAGACTTTTTAGTTTAGATCTTACTTAATAATTTAGTATAATAGTACTTTTATCATTTCTAAGTCCATTGGGTAAAATATTTACATTTGTAGTTGTATTTTTATACACATTTTTTATGATTTTCTTTTTAATATTGCAGTGAAATATTTTTTCATTGTAATAATTAAATTTTTATTTTCTTTTATATTCTGATTAAAAAACATAACGAAATTGATGAGTCTTGTGAGTGGTTGTTTTGAGAGTTTGAGGGCGTGACTTGGTTAAATTATTGGATGGTATTATCTACCAAATCAACGAGATCTGCCACGTAGTGTGCATAATTAAACCTTATGGTTCAACAACTACGTAGCTGCACGCACCATTACTCAATCAATGCCTATGAAAAACGTTATCCAATGCTATCAGTATTTGACTTCGACATAACATCTCATATTCTTCCAAATCATGTTAATTGGTTCCTTTGTTTCATGGCACAAGTGAAATGCCTTGTGCTACCGTTTTTCCTACTACTACCTACCAAAGTAACAACAACACATCTTAGTCACATTCGTTTTCTTCTCAGGCAGGGATGCTACCATTGTGCACCTGTGAAACTCTTTATTATTCCACCTAATATTATTAAAGTTCTTTCATACTCCAACATTGTTTCCAATCATAACTCATGCACCACCAAAACCACAATCAGTAGTAACAAACAACAATTGCAACATATTCTAATCATAAAGGACAACCTCTGTTACAAGACTGGTCTCAATTTTAATGTAGAATGACAAATACATGTTTTGAAAAACATCATAATGCATTTTATCTTTCCTTTAGTGAAAAGTCTCAATCATATGATGGTAGGTAATTCGGTTGGCACTGACAATTAATCAATGATTATGAGTCTCGATTCAAGAGAGAGACCAGATCAGTTTCTTGAAATTTAGATATTGCCAATTGCATAAATTTTTCTGAATTTCTTGGGGTTTTAATTGATTGCATATAACTTGTTGACACTGTGCAATGTGCTAGGTAACAAAGCAATGGATTGAAGTTTGGTTTCTAAGTCACCGAGCAATATTTTATGGGCACGAGCAAATAAGTTTACTTCGATCTCATCCAACTAAGTCAATTATTAGTGACATATTTGCTTCCAACTCCTGATAATTAGTTATGATTATAACATGTGGTGAAATGTGCAGTCTCTGCTGTTAAATCAATACACTAATACCACTTGTGTTTATGGTCATAAAGAATAATTAAAAATCTTTTGTGGAAAGAATTGTTGTGGTAAACTCTTTGAAATAATAACAGAAACAGTACGCTCGAGGTAGATTTGAGCATGAACAATTTGTTGAAAACAAGGGTGTTGTGTAGGATGGGCTAAGAAGTGTTATTTACAAGGTGCAAAATGGTTCATATCCGACCAATAAACTGGGAGAACAATGAAAAAAGTGCTGTATATAAATTATTTGATAATTAAGCAATGGTATTGCTTAATAAAACACATGTACTAAGATACCAGATTTTAATTAATAATTTTGGGTTCAAAATAATATCGGACGATTCGGTGTTCCTTAAAAGAAAAGGGGGATTTTGGTCTTTTTTATATGAATCCAATCAAAACATGTTACATATATAATAATTTTAAATAATGCGAGATTGCTTTAGTTTACCATCGAAGTGCCTTTAGACATAAGAAGATGAAGAAAAAGGGTCACTTCCGTCCATTTTATTCGTTCGAATGTGCTTCATAAAAAATGAGTCGGATTAGGTTAAAATGTCAAACAAAAATAGGTAAATAATGGTAATCATTTCGTACTAGCCTGTCACTTTTGTTTTTTAAGTTTGATTTCAAATTTTTTAAACTTTTTTTATTTTTTAAATTTGTTTATATATACATATAAATTAATATTAGATAAATTAAAATAATTATTACATTTTACTTGTTGTTTTACTCTATTATAACTAGTTAAAATTTAATTTGTAAGTGTTAACAATTTAAATTACAATATTATTACATATTTACACTTTTTAAAAAATATAATATAAAAAAAATTATTTTTTGAATTATTTTTTATTTTAATTTTTAATTTATAAAAAAAGGGTAAACAGGTCAGGACGTGCTGACCTATATTTTGGCCTGTCAAATTAATGGTTTGGACGGATTGAATCAGAATGGACTGATAGATTGAAATCTTCAACCTGACCTGTCCTTTTTAACACGGGTTGACCTGTCAGGTCCAACTTGTTTTGCCACCCCTAACAGGTGTCACCACCCACTACCTTCACATATGTTGAATCATCAAAAGCTCCTCTTGCCACCACTAACATGTCCTCTAATAACCCAACTGAACACCCCAATGATCCCACTCCCTTCCAACAAACTCTTTGAGGGATTTAACAGGTCCAAAATAAGTTGAAACCATTCACAAGGCTCATGCTGTAGGAGACAGTTTTCGTTTCCATGGTGGGCCTCTACTTGTGCCAAGGAGGAGAGAGTAGCACCATCATTACCGTTACATCGGAGATGATTATCACTATCATAGTTGGCCCAAGAGAAGACAGTGTCAAAGTACGTGCAATGCACATATTCGACCTACGTCGAGGACAAGAATGGAGAGGTGGGTGAGGGTGTAAGGGTGAAGCTGTCGTGGGTGAGGATTAGGTGGTCGACTTTAAGTTGAATGAGAGGCCATATGGTGTTATTATAGTTATTTAGATATGGTTTGCCTCTCAACTAAAATATAGTGTTACATAATTTGAAATTATTACATTTCACATATTTTCATTAAACCCACAAGAAAGGACATCAAAACCTTTTTTTTAAAAGGAGCACAAAAGCAATGGCCAATAATATACTCAAATTAAACTTAATTCTAATGTAAATATCATCCATTTTTTACCAATTCCAACGTAGTGTGGATGAGTTTTTTTTATTATAAGACCTTTATTATATTGCATGTGAACAGATAGTATAAAACAACTACATCTTCCTTAATCACCACATGTACCATTTCATATCCAAATTATAAGAGAAACCTTATAATATGGTTAGTTTCTCACCTATATATAATAATAATTGATTAAATGACAAATATTTAACAAGAAATTATACCTTTTGTTTATTTTAAATATCTCTGGTATACTTCAACTTAGGCTAAAAAAATCTATAAACACAAAGTAATTTTATAAGGAGTACTAATTCAATTCTCACACCCACTCTTCCAGACTTGAGTATCATATAATCTTCTGCATATGATTCTCTTACTCTTTTATTTTCACCAACAATTTATTGTCAACCCTTATAGGTGGAAAACAACTTTTAGATTCACTCTCTTCGTATTAGGAGATTTACGCTGTCTTATGGTAAAAACAACCAACAACATCAACCCCGACTCTACTATAAAAAAAAAATTAAAATAATATATTTGACAGACAAAATCGGGTAGTATACACATTGTACTTGCATAACACATACACCTTTTGAAATCTTGGTACGTAATGAAATGGATAATTGGAGAAACAATCTTACTGTTCCAGAGGTGTGTAATGATTCCACTATAAGCATTTAGTATTACATCATTAATCTACAAAGGTATCATTGTAAAAAACAAGATCATGGCCACAGTGGAGAGACACTTGCTGAGGTGAAAATAAAGTAAGCAACTAATTAACATCCTATGACGACAAAAGCAACAATTAGGACTAAAAAAAATGAGTGACTACTACCCTAATACACTTAGAAAATAAAATAAAAAAATGTCATGACACTACTATTTAGCATGATTTAATGCATCCCATTCGTTGATATGCATGGTGTAATTGAAAACGTGCCCAATCTTTGTGGGACAATGGTGGACCATTAGGCCCATTTAGAATGGCATGTCTGTTCTTTAAGTGAAATCCGTTGCTAAAAATCAGCAGGCTCTATTGAGCTTTACGCAATCCCCATAAAAAAAAAAAAAAAAAAAACCCTAGTTTCCCCTATAAGCAAGCAAGTAACTTGGAATCATATCTTCAACTTTTGTACTTGTTGTTCTCTCCCATGCATTCCACTACCACACCACAACCACTAACTTTTTCTTTCTTTGTGCTCTTTTTCAACTTAACCTTCCTTTTAATCATTCATGGGTCCCAACCTAGCTTGATCAAGACAAACTACCTGATTAACTACCCAGTATACATAATGGCCCAAACATTTTTCACAAAATCAACTACCAATTTTCCTTTTCTTGTTTAACATTTTTATGGACCTTTAGAAATTGGGCCCATGAGATCTTTATTTGATTTGGAGTTGGTGTTCCAGAACATAAAACCTCACATGCTTAATCTCTATTTGTAGTTTTTTACATAAAAAATATTACTTTGTTATAATTTTGTATTTTGTTCTCCTCATTTATACTCAGAAGTATAATTATATACGAACCATTGGAAAAAAAAAATCAAATGCCTATTATGTGGTTAATTATAACATTTCATATTTCTCCTCTGCTATCATCCAAACAAAAATGGAGGTTAATGATAATATTTCATAACAAGTTATAAAAATAAAAACCTCTCCTTCTAAAACTATCCTTTAGAAACTTTGAAAACATGATAAAGTAATATAACAATTTTTTTTTTTATGTCATCTTCCTTCCACAGCCATGTATCTTCTCCTTGGTCAGATCCATAAATAATCGATTCAACATAATAGAGGCAAAGGATATTTCCGAAACAAACGATTTCCTTCTCCACCCCCAATTCCCATATCCAAGAATATCAATTTCAAATAACCTACAAACCATTTTGGTAATTGGTAAGTCATCAGTCTATTTGTTTATCCAAAATCTAATTCTACTTTTCATTCCAACTTTCCACTCGACATTATTACCATACCAATTATTTTGATCACATCATAACATTAGTATCAAAAATAATTTGCGTTTATTTTGGTTATATTTGGGGACATATGTCATTATGAAAAATTTAAATCACTTGTGTATTTTCCTCTTCTTATAATAATAATAAATAAAAAACCAACATAAGGACTTCTTACTAAAAAAGGTATCTTTCTAATTGTAAAATTTCTATTAGGAGTTAGATGTAGGGCTTTTTACTCTTAATACAAAGTTTTCTAAAAAGTGAATTTTAAATTTAATTTAATTTTATAAAATTTATTCGTAAAATGAAATTTGTATTTATTAATTTATTATAAGTTTGTTTTATTTGTCGTCAATGTGAAATTTTTAAAATAAATTTTTTATGTTAAAACATATACATTTAAACAGTAAAATGTGAAACTAAAAATTAATGAGTAATCTAATAGGTGACATAATAAATCCAACAAATAATAAATATAACTATCATAATGAATAGTCTCATAACTGATGATACAAACAAATATAAAAATCATACTAGGATAAACTTTAAATGATTCTAATATTATTTTAAAAAGTGAATATTAAGTCTAATTCAATTTTATAAAATTAATTTATAAGGTGAGTTTGCACTCACTTTTATATATTTATATATATATATATATATATATATATATATATATATATATATATATATATATATATATATATATATATTATAAATTCGTCGTTTAATGTACTCACTCATACCAAAACATATATATCTAAAACATGAAACTAAACATGAGTGAGTGATTCGATAGGGAAAACAAATAACAAAATGTCCGTAAGATAGACTTCATATGACTCTAATATCATCTTAAGAAAAAATAAAATTTAAGTTTAACTAAATTGTACGATATCGATGTGTATATATTTATATTTATAAATTAGTTATTAAAATTGACTAGATAATGTGAATTAAAGTTATGTTTTAAAGAGTTAATTGAATAATTTAGAAGCATTGGGGAGATGGGTGTGGGTGGAACTGCAGATTTTTTCTACAAGGAGGCTCAACGGCTAGGCTACGTGGCTCGCTCCGCCTTCAAGCTTCTTCAGATTCAAAAGCAACACAACATAATCAACCGTGGCGCCACCGTTCTCGACCTCGGTTGCGCCCCCGGAGGATGGCTCCAGGTGGCTTGTCAGAGCTTGGGTCCCTTCCACGGCGGTGGCTCCGTCCTCGGCGTCGACACCAAAAAAGTCAAGGTTCCCCCTCTTCACTGCGATTCTAGGGTTCAGACCATCTCTGCTGACGTCACCACCCTCTCTCACCACCGTCTCAAGGCACTTTCTCCCAAGGAAAAAGGGTTTTCGGTGATACTCTCTGATATGTGTCCCTTAGTCTCCGGAATCACTACCAAAGACGCGGCCTTGTCGTTTGAGCTTGGGATGCGTGCCTTGGATTTGGCTCTCGGCAACAAAATTCACCTGGAGCCAGTTGACGATGACCCTTCTTGTTCAGATGACGGTAAAGGAGTGTTGAAGGTTGGTGGGCACCTTGTTATCAAGCTTCTCGAGAGTGAAGATGCCAAAGGTGCTTCCTTGCTTTCTTCTCTGAATAGTGTAATTCATTTGTGCCCAAAATACAATTTGGTGTGTTCAGTTTAAAAAGTTTGACATTTCAGTTTAATCCCTTAAAGTTTAATTGATAGACTGTCTGTATTATTTTATCACACTAATTTCTTCAACTTATTTGTATCAAAAAGTGAGAAAGATGAATTTGGTTTATTCGAAAGTGAAACTTAAAATGTAGATAAGGTCATGAAACTCTGTTGTAGTGTTCAATTCGATTGCTTTGATTGTATTTCTTATGTGTTGTTGATTTCTTTGAATGCTTATTTTCTGCAGAAATTAACCAGCTTTCTAAACCGTTCTTTAAGAAGACATCATGGCTGAGACCAAAAGCTACAAGGCCTTCGTCAAGAGAGATTTATTTGATATGTCAGTGTTTAAAGCCAGATGCTAAGATATAGATTAGATGCTGAGATATAGATTGAATTAGGTTAGATGCTAAGATATGTCAAGAGAGTTTTGCTTCCATTTGATGATGACAACTAGTGTGTTTTTGAAATCATTATTTTCTGGCCAGCTTTTGATGCTCATTATTAGTCTCTGAATAATGATTCCTAATATGTAAGGAGGGTGGTGAGAGGTTATGATGAATTTGTGATTGGAATGTTCTCGTATGTTACTTCAATTCAATCGGGGAATCAGTGTTGTGCTTGAATGCCCTTAGTTACTACCACCACGATAACATGAACGAGATGATTGTAACAAATGAAACTTCATTTTTAGTCACTGGTCTCAAGAGATGATCACTCATTTTTGTAAGACACAATACTTCAACTGCAAGGCATCCATATTATCCCTCCCACGCGTGCTAAACAGATTTTCAAGTCTAGTTCATCATTGTAATTTGTACCAGATGTCATTTGTATACTAGGATTTTTTTCTTCAAAAGGAATCTGGCTTTGTTAAACTGTAATGAACCCGACTTAGCTGCTACAATCTTATAAATAAACCTTGGAAAGCTGTGTTCTTCAACAAATGTAAACGATGCACCACTCAACAGAACATCAATAGGCCTGGACTAGTTAAGGATCCGTAGAAAGAAACCAAATAATATTTTACGGATACTATAATAAAGAACTATATAATATATATACTGCTTATTGAGGTTTAATTCTAATTGCGTATGAAAAATGCTTTTTTAAAAGAAATAGTACTTAATTTAATGAACTTTCAATCTTTAAATGAATCAATCTCCAACTGCCATTAGGAAAATATCATTGGTTCAAAATATAAAAAAAAAATGCGTATTTATAAAATAATTGAGATGGCCACTTCTGCAACTTCCATCGGTGGTTGTGAAAAAAAAGTACTAATTATCTCCAGAAGTTGAGTATTTCATTGAACATCAAAAAGTTAAGTCGATCTGTCTTCTTCAATATTAACATTTTTTGTGCCAAACAGAAGTATATTAGCTATTGCTATGTAACACCATGCTTTTGTTGATGTTCTGATTCAAAAACAAAGCAAGACAAGTTATACAACATGAGAATACTTTCTAAACAATGGTCGGAAATTGTCGACAATGTACAGTACTATACTGTGGCCAATTACAATGTATACCGCAGTTGATACCTGCGAAGCCAATCTTCACCCTTTTCATAATAATCCTGTCTACTGAAAGTTTGCATATGGAACTGTGAGTCTGAGGCGAAGGTAGCAGCCCCACGCCATGCATCCATGACTGGATCCAATGCTCTCACTATTTTTATAGGTGCGCCACATGGTCTAATCATCCGAATTCCAGCTTCCAGACGTTCAACTATACCAGGGAAAAGAGAACTTCCACCAGTAACAAGTATGGAACTAGTCAGTCTCTGTTCCAAGGTTTCATCCATGTATGGTAACCTCCTTAATGAGACTCCAGCCATCTCGTCTAATCCTACCTGATCAACCCCAATCCAGTTTGGATTAAACAGTATTTCAGGACATCTGAATCTTTCCACCCCAAGAACAATCTGAAAATCTTCTTTGGTCAGAGGACGAACACGTGGCACCTCAGCAGGTTGATTGGTACCAGCTTCTAACTTGGGTATAAATGTTGGATCCAGGTCCTATCACATTAACAGTGTATAAGCTTTTGTGAGTTGTAAATCAATACTCATGTAAACAAGTGAACTTGTACAATCATAAACTAATTTTATGGGATTTTATCCTGCAAGACGATCTAACCTGTAGCCTAGAAGAGATGCGGGCCAGCTCTGTTTCATCTTCATCAGGTTCTTCATCATCATCGTTACCATAATCTTTGCTCATCAATTTGTAAAGCTGCCAATCTTCATCTCTAGCACCAAATGTATCTTCACCCTTACCACGGTCAAAAGCTGCAGTTGTCAGGAGACGCATTCTTTCTCTCTGAGCAGCATTCAGTCTTTCACCACGGCCAATACCACCGGACACATTATTTCCGTTTGAATGGCCTCCGTTTGTCTTAAGTCGTTTTTGTTGGTCAACTCTTTCTGAAAGGTCTTTGTATCTAGCATGCAGTTGCTCCAAATAAAGGTCCGGGTTCTCTCTACATTAAGCAGACAAAAAAAGTTTATAATAATCATTTAAAAGCCTAGTCAAGATTGCAATCATGCTATGGACAAAAGTTGTATCCTGGGCTTAAGTAAATGCGGATAGTAAACTCTCCACTTAGCTCTCCTGTTATTCCCGTCCTTCAAAATCCGTATCAGATTCAAGATAGTGGGCCTAAACTTAGATTGAATACTCGTTCTTTTCTATCACTTGTTTTCTCCCATTTTACTTAGTTAGATATGAGGGGAAAATCTGACATAATCAAGCCACAAACAGAGTATACTTTGAAACTTCATAAAGAAACTAAAGCATCAAACATACAGGCGTTTCTCCTCCTCTAGCTGTTGTTTTCTCTCTCGTTCCAATTCCTCTTCATAGCGCTTCTGTTTTAATCGCTGCCTCCCGTCAGCCATAGATTTGAGTGACAACTGTTTCTTCTTTTCATTGAGCTGTTAAATATCAAAAATAGAAAATGCAATTAATATTGAAAAATATAATCATATTAAGATTGTAAGAAAATGTAGCTCGGAAAAAATATGAGTACACTTATCACGTGTTTGGGAAACCTTATTTCCCTAGATTAAAAAAAATCTGAATAAAACAACAAAAGAAAAAAAAATGCTTCTTTCTCTAAAATAAGCAGAAGGTGAGAATACACTATTCAGCTTATTGATAATGTAAGAGATCAGCTGTCTAACGCAAAAACAGACCTGTTCTTCAGTCAACATGTCATCAGGAATGTTTATAAGAGAATACTTCTCGCTAGTGGCAAGATCGTCCTTTTCAGTTTCAGCTTGCTCATTCTTTGGTTCGCCTTTTGCTTTCCGTAATGATTGCATAACTTTATTACGTGCAGACTCTATCTCCTGCCTATTGACATAGCCAGTTTCTGACAGGAATGATAGAACATCACTCTCATCCACTTGTTCAAGCTGATGCAAAAGAAACTCTAAACCATGCAATTCATTTTCCAGTTCATTAATTTTAGAAGATCTCTTGGCCTCAGCCATTTCTCGAAGCCTTTGACCTTGTTTCTCTTTAATTGCTGCCTTTCTTGCGATTTCTTCCTCAGAAGGAGGCTCATCAGTGGGGGGTGGAACCCAAGGGAGTTGCCAATATCTGTTTTTTGCTTCAGCTTGCTCAGGTTCTTTCTATTATTAGATCATTCAAGGAGTTTTAGAAGCAATAAAGGAACTTAGTCGAAAAGGAAAAAAAAAATCCATACTATACCTGAAACAACCTAGCTTCCGAGGCATAATCTGATGCAATGTAACAATGTTCCATCTTCAGGTCTTCAACCTTTTCCCATGTAAATCTAGTCCTGCATTGATCATTCGATAGATTCTAAAACATTCCCCAAATTTAACATTCATTTAGTTAGTAACAGAACCCGAATGATTTGATACGCACAAATGATATGGATATTTAAGTGAAAGGAGTTGCTTCAAATGATTAGTCACATGGAATCCACCAACATTAGTACGACAGCATCCTTCATACACAGGCTCCCCGTCTACAAACTGAAATATGCAAACAATATCAACAATAGGCACAATCTTTCATCACATGCCCAGTGGATTTCTTATTTATCAAGATATTTGAAAGAAATAAAATTTGAGAATTTATTTTTATGCTATTTATAAATTTTCATATTTTTTTCTTCTCCCTACAAGGGCATATTGATGAGTGCACTAATAAGGAAGAAGAAAAGGAACGAGAAAGTTCTAAAAGAATTACACAAAGCATGACCAAGAACCTTTGTTCTCAAAGAAATATGTCTTTATTCATGAACTCCAAAGGCGTAGGACCTGTTGTTTTACTTTGATTGTAATTGTATGTAGGATTTTTAATTGTGTTGTAAGTTGAATATATAGATATTTTGTTGGACCTTAATGGACCAATATCAATTGAAGGCTCAATCCAAGGACACATCTCAATTCAACGCAAGGAAAACATGCTAAAGAAACTCCTGGAACTCTAGGTTTGGGAGTGCGCCACAAAGGAGCATAGCATGGAAAGCATGCTCCAAGGCGTGAAGATAAGTGTGCCAAGGAGAGCACGGAAAGCGCCAAGGAGAGCACGGAAAGCACCAAGTCAAGGAGGATCTAGAACCTATCCAAACACATAACACAAGCAAGGAAAACATGATCCAAGATGTGAAGCTAAGTGCACCAGTTAAGAGAATATTCTAGGACTTTTAGGCATCAAGGTAGCACATGAGAAGAGAAGGAATATTCTAGATCTTGTAAAGGCAAGTACCATGCCTATCCAAGGCAGCGGTGTGTCATTGATTACAACTTAGAATGAATTGAAATTTCTTTTAGAAATTGAGACTTGTGAGTCTTCTTGAGGGTCTGTGCTCTGCCTTCTGAAGTCCTATCTTTAGTTTCTAGGAATTAAAGTGGTGATTCACTTCACTTATCATCAATCTACTCAAGTGGCAGGATTCTTCACTTAACTTATCTTGAGTCTACTAAAATGGCACGATTCTTCATCCCTTCCCCATTCCATCTCTGATTTTCTTTTACTTCTAAAATGCCTTTCATTTGTTGTGTTCTTTGAATCTAAGAGTCAAGCTTGAATGAAAATGGTTTCATACCCATTCTTGAACTATGTTCATGAACACCAAGCAAAGAGGAGATTCATAATATTCCATGGTGATGTCCTTACAATGATTTGATTCCTTTGATTCATAACTATATTACTTTGGATTTGATTGATTACAAGGGAAGTGCCTCTTAATGGGAGATCCCTCTTCCATTCCCATATTCGAGGTTCCATCCCATATCCTCTATAAAACAGATTTTCAACTGCTGCACTCTCTATTACAAGGATAAATTTACAATTATTTTAATTTATCTACTTCAAAACTTAAAAAAGACCGTAAGATGAACTTCCGTTTTTGGTGCATATCAATAATTGTTAATATTACCAAGCTACCCTGAAAAGTAATTATACAGATTATTAACACTACTATGGCAGACAAAATTCTAGGAAGTTAGCTACTGTAGCAAAAAAGAGCAAATGAGATATATTAAATAAAAAATGTGGCATGCAACTGTTACTTAATAATATATGTGACACAAAATAAAAGAATTGTCTTCACATTATATCAGCCTCTAGACAAAAGACAATCTGAAGAGTAACTGCAAGTAGATTTATAAAACTGACTACTATAATTACAAAGTTGGTGATAGTATACAATGAGACCCTATTTACAAATTTAACCATGTTCAGGTGGATGACATTACAATATTCTGCAACAGAAATGACAAACTCATTTCATTGACATATAAGACCTTTTAATTCAATAATATAAAAACAATACCGGAATCACATGGGTTGTGTTGAATCCAGGACACAAAGCAAGACCGTCTTTAGCACAAACTCCTTGTTGTTGATTGTATTTGTAGCTGAATGCCACATCATTACCAAAAGCTGCCAGAACACAGAAACCCAACTAACTTTCGGAAGCAAACTACACGTACAGCATCTAGCAAAAAATCCAGACATGCCTCCCAGGAAAAACCAGTAACAATCATGTGATAAAAACAGGGTACTTAAGAATTTTGTATTCAAATCAGTTTTCTACTGAAAACCGCTAGTTAAATATAAAGTTTTCTTTTCTGCATGTTGCTAAGTATCAGTACCAATTGATGGAACTCCGTAAGTCTCAAAAAGAAGTTCTGCCATTTTACTACGAGATTGAACTGGGTTGCATACACACTCGGTGATCAGGACAGGATGATCAATCTGCTCCAGAGATAGACATTAAATTAGAAAGAGTAAGTTAAATTAACCAAGTGCAGGTAAAAGAAGAACGTATATTTATTAAACCAAAGAGCCACTATGTACCAACTCAAGGACATTATATCCAGTAACTAGCACACTGGATTTAGTAGTATCAACAACACTAAATACACCAAGGAAGAAAAGACAATAAACTAACAGCTTGAAGGAAGATAAAAAAAAAAATTAAACACTAGTTCACCTATTTCCATACCTCAGTAGTTGCACCCATCCGGTCAAATCCAAAATCAAGAATCTGAGTGAAAAAAAATGTCAGTATGCTATCCTCAACAGGTTCTTCTAAATTAATGAAGCGCACAAGTTAAACATGAGACAAGAGGAAATTTACGTATTCCATCGTTTCAAACTGGTACACAACATTATTGTCAAATGCAGAACGTGGTCCAGAGCGAGTGCAGTCGAAGTATTTCAGCAAAGCAGGATCATGGTCACCCACAATGGTGACAGTCTCACCTGTGTGAAAGAACAAGTATTCACCACACCACATAATTGTAGGCAAGCAAAAAGAACCAATGTTGGCACAGAAGTTGTTAGATATAATATAGATGATAATGCAGAAACAAAAATACATATGGGACCTAATTTCCTTTTTCAAACAAACAATGAACAACACAAAAGCAACAATTTACATAAATAAATATTAAAGCCAAACGTTAGTCCAATGCCCTACGCTATGAAGCTCGGACACGCACCATAACGTATCTAACACATATCGGACACCGATACTCATTCCACACGCTATGTCCAATTTGAAAGACATATTTTTGTCTTTGACATGATTTTGATTTTGACATGGCTCTAACATAGTGTTAATAACAAAAACTCTAATCATTTTCTAAAAACCTCTGTAAACTTATTACATAAGTTACTATTATGACGATTAAAACAAGGAACAAATCTTATACATTCTATTCTTTTCACTTTTTGATTATTAGATAAATAGTTTAGATTATTTTTTATTAGTTGACAATGGCTTAGTGAACAGTTTCATGTCCCATATTGTCCGATATTTTGTCAATTTATTTGTATCTCCATGTATCCGGGCATTGTATTGAAAGCAAAATTAATCTAGGAAAACCTTAATATCAAAATTAATTATAAGCCGCTAAATAAAAAGTTATTTTTAGAAACTACAGGTATCCTCCACGAAAAACAGCTATGTTTGAACCAGCTAAAACCGCTCAAAGGCGAAATCTGCCGCTGAGCATTTAAAGCAATAACTCATATCTTATGCAACAACGAAAAAGGGTGATAAAGTAGTACCGGTTACTTTATGGCGTGGCCTTTGCACAATGTTGCGAAAAATAACACGAGGTTCGGACTCTCCAGCCCAACTGAAAATTCACGAAAACAAAAACGAGTCTTAACTAGTTAGATGAATTCGATTGGAAAATTAAACCAAAGAAACAGAGAAAGTTAGGGTTATAATACCCTATGCGGAAATAGGAGGCGCCATTGTCTATGACAATAGGAGTGTTGGAATCGAAGACGTTGAAATCGGTTTGACGCTGAATGCTGGAAATAAAAGGCATGGTGCACTCGTTTCTTCAGCTGGATTTCGGCTCTTGTGTGTGCGCCGCCACTAGTGAAGAGTACCGAACCGGTTTGGTTCGATGGACGGAGAAGCGAATGGGCGTGGAGGAAGAACACCAGTGGATGAACACTATCACACCATTGTATTGCCCTGTTTTGCTTCAGCGTCTTCTCGCTTTCAACAGTTTTCTTCGGAGGTTAGAAAGGGGGAAAATTCAGGAAAACCCAAGGATATGAAAAAAACATATTTAAGTGTTCTCTTATGAAAAATTATATACTCCATCCATTTATAAGAATCAATTCAAAAATTATTTAATGAAAGTTATTAGTTCTCGGTACAGGCGTAATTACTCGAATCATACTTATTTTGGTTTGAAAATTTCAAAATAGTATTCACTTTGAATTTTGTCTCAATTTAGTACTTAATTTTGATTATTACCATGTGTCACAACCTTAACTACTTGTCACGTGTCAGCCTCTGGATTTTTAATTTTATTTTTAATTATTTTAATATTTATTTTAAATTTCAATTATTTTTAATTTTTAATTTCTTTTTTAATTCTTTTTTAATTTGTCACATGTCAAATTCTTGATGTGACACATGGCATTGTCAGTGACACGTGGTAAGGTATTTGCTAAGTGTCATTGTCTTTATTTTAACTTAGTCGTCATATATGTCTGTTTGTTTTAATTTAATACTCATATATGTTTATTTGTTTCAATTTAGTATCCAATTTATTTGTTTGAATTTTATTCAAATATTTTTTTTTAAATGGAGAAATATTGTATCTTTTTTAAGACAAAATTTATTATTTATATAAATGTTATATCGATATTTGTTACTAAAAATGAGTTATAAAATTAAGTATTGAAATTTATATTAGAGTTAATGGTAAAAGTCATGAATAACATATTTGTAAGTCATTTTTAATAACAAATATAAATATAACATTTATATAAATAATAAATTTGGTCTTAAGGAGACACATTATTTCTCTATTTTGTAAAAAAATATTCAGACAAAATTGAAACAAATAAATTGGGTACTAAATTGAAACCAATAAACATATATGAGTATTAAATTGAAACAAATGTGAGGGACTAAGTTGAAATGAAGACAATGACATTTGTCAGGTACCTTGTCACGTGGTGATACCTTGCCACGTGTTACATCAAGGATTTGACATGTGGCAAATTTTTTTTTTAAATTCAAAAAAAAATATAAAATTTAAAACAATTTAAAAAAATTTTAAAAAAAATCCAGAAATTGACACGTGACAAGGTAGTTAACGCTGTTTGTGACGACTTAACGGAGGGTACTACATTGATGCAATAATCAAAATTGGGTACTAAATTGAGACAAAGTTCAAAGTGGGTACCATTTTGAAATTTTCAAACAAAAATGGGTATAATCCGAGTAATCAAACATTTTATATAATAAATGTATGTATAAATAATTTCATGCCTATTAAAAGGACATTTATATAATTGTAATAAGAAATATAAAACAAAAAGCCATATGCAATGACAACAACTAAATTACAGATTTTTAAAAAAAAATGCATAATGTTATAAAATTGTAATCTAATATAACTAAAATTTTCAATACTTATAGAATCACCTATTATCATTAATAATTTTGAGTTGTAGCTAATGTTTAGATAATGATAATATATATACTAGTATTGAAATTAACATAATTTAACTTATATATAATATATATGCACTTTAGTTAACTCTACTATACTCTATCTTTTATCTAACATGCTTGTCAAATTTAAAATTTTTCTCTTACAAAAAGCAATTAAAAATAAGTTTAAGATGTGCTTAGTATCCGATGAATTAGATATTGAGATAAAGTTGTACTTACCTAATTTATTTAACATAAATAATTATTAATAATTCTAAATTAAAAAAGAATTTTAGAATAAATGTATATTTTCTACTATTAATGTATATTTTTATACAATTTTAATTTTTTTCTTTTTCAATGGTACTTTAAACTTACCTAGATACAATAAATATATGTTGTAATATATACTATATTCTAATGTATTTTAAAGTTATACTTTATAATTTTAATTAAATTGAAAATCTTGTGATGATGCATATGATTATCAAATTTTAACCAAATAAAAAGGTAAAAAATTATGCATCGGCATTATATTTGAACTGCAATGTATTTTTGGATGTACCATTTAAGTAGTATTAATCAAAAATTGCATGTCACAATAGTAATTCGTGTTAATAATTTATTATGAAAAGTACTAAAGTAAAAAGTTTTAAGTAAAAATATATTACTAATTAGTGTTGTAGCATTAGGCTTTTGCATTCTTTACCCCCACAACTTTTTCGTGGACTTCCAAAATTTCAAAATAACCATTTTTCTTTGTTTAAAAATGATTTTCGAATTACATGTTGTGCAACTTTTTTTATAATAAACTTTCCAAAATTTTAGGAATAAAATTTTCAGAACACATTAAATGTATTTCAAAACAAATTTTCTTAAATAGGGTTTTCAAAACAAATTTTTAAAATAAGATTTAGGAAACAGACTTTCCCAAATACATACCATATTTTTTGAAATAAGTTTTCCGAATTATTCCTATATGAAATGGTACTAAAAGAACTTTTCAAATCACATGAAATATATTCTAATTTTTTTTTCTGAAATAAATCCTCTCTGTATTTTTTCTTTCATTTTTTCTTCAGAGGCGATGAGACAGCAGCAGTTGTGAAAGGTACTTTGTCTTTTTCTCATTATTGTAAAAGTGCAGTTAGAAATTGTGAAAGTGCAGAAAGAAACAGCCCAACGTTATTAACAGATCCATTGTGGCCCACGTTACAGGCCTACAGAACATATGGCCCATTAAGGATGTCCATAAGGGGTTTTATCTGCACCTCCAATCACTTTTTTTTTTATCTCCAAATATTTTTTAAATTCTCACTTTGTCCTTCAATTAAAAGTAACTATTTTTTCTCCTTCTCACTGATTTATCCCAATTTTTTTTTCAACAGATGTCAACGTCTATTACCTTATTTATATATAAAAAGGATTTATATATATCGAATGTCGACACCCATAAAATAAAATTGAATATCAGATGTCGACATCCATAAATAAAAACAATTATAACATCAGATGTCGATATTTGTAACGGGTAAAAATTAAAAAAAAAAAATTAAAGTACTGGATATTGACATCTATAGCAAAATAAGGTATCAGATGTGACATTTGTTGAAAAAAACAAATTGTTTGTGGATCAATGAGATAGAAAAAGTAGTTACTTTTAATTGAAGAGCAAAATTGAAATTTTAAAATTTTTTGGGTTACAGGAGAAGTGGTTGGAAATGCAGGGAGAAACCCCTGTCCAAAAGTACTTCTCTAGCACGGCAAGTCTAAGCTACTTTCTAATTTTTAATAATAAAAAATTATTAATATTATTTTAATGTCTTCTAACCAACGGGACACTGGTTGAGAGTACTTAATACACATTAAATTTTATAAAAAATTATAATTAATTGTGATATTAAATTTCATAAAAGTTTATAGTTGTTGTAGTTTTGTTTTATTTAAAGGATAAAAATATCATAAGTGTTGTACTATTATGTTTGATATTTTATTTAATGTTGACAAATAAAGTTAAAAAATATTAAGTAATAAAATAAAATAACATTTTAATTTGCTAAAAATTAAAATATAATTAAACATAAAAAAATTAAATTAACATAAAAATCAATAACAAATAGCGTTAAATATAGGTTTACAACCAAAAGTTAAACATTAAAATTTCATTGTGTTTTCTTTCTCTGACTTGTGGATAACTTGTTGCAACATTTGTCTTAATTTAATACATTTTTTTATATTAAAAAATAGACAATATTTCAATATATGAAATTATTAATCATAAATACATAAAACTAGTAATGTATTAGAGATGTATTTTTATATATTTTTTAATTGAAATCTTAAAAATTTTAAAATATTAATTTTATATTATAGAGTTATTGTTCACAAATTTTAAAAGACATTTTTATCTTTGTAAAATTTATTATACACATTTATATTATTTTAATTAAAAATTAATTATTTTATTTTTAATATTAAAATATGAAATCAATACATATTAATTATTTTTTAATTGGAGTTATTAAATCATGAACATAATTAATATTATCATTATTTTAATATTAGTTATATTAGTTACTTTACCCAAATGAAAATAGTTAAAAGTAATAAATTGAAGGTTAAAATACTCATTTGGTTCAGGTTTTTGTTGAAAAATCTCAAATAGGTTTTAAGATTTTTTTTAGTCTCAATTAGGTCCATATTTTTGAAAATGTGTAACAATTAGGCCCATTCCGTTAGTATAGAGTTAACCGTGTTAAAGATGTGTCACGTGTCAGCTCCACATTTTTTTGAATTTTTTTGAATTTTAAAAATTTTTTTTTTTGAATTTTTTGATTTTTTTTTTGAAAATTATTCATG
>Ga0209589_1000206_pt1 | contig 69540 bp, 30 predicted proteins | sample CowpeawhiteBW_FD_187525 | JGI IMG/M metagenome (GOLD analysis project Ga0209589, IMG submission 187525) | Root nodule microbial communities of legume samples collected from California USA - Cow pea white BW (SPAdes) (version 2) | ecosystem: Host-associated > Plants > Roots > Nodule | place: USA... | reverse complement strand
ACACTATATAAGAATAAAGACCCATAACAACATTGCCTTAAGGTTTTGGTGTAAAAGTGGTGTCTAAGGTCTTATATGTGTAAGACTAATGTCATATAACCATATAGAACCACAATCTCTCAATGACTAATCATAACCATATATGAAAAAATATATAACCTATCAGTGGTATCAGAGCCGATGGTTCGGAGTGACTGACCGCATAACCATAACCAAAAAGGGGTCACCGAAGTGACTGACCGCATAATCATAACCAAAGGGGTCACTCATACACACCTGAAGGGAAATATACCATATGAAAAAAAGAAAAAAACAAAGGGACTCACCCTTGAGGGGAGATGTTGGGAATAGTCCAAGTGTGAGTCAAAGTTTCACATTGGATAGAAAAGACAAAGTTAAACACTATATAAGAATAAAGACCCATAACAACATTGCCTTAAGGTTTTGGTGTAAAAGTGGTGTCTAAGGTCTTATATGTGTAAGACTAATGTCATATAACCATATAGAACCACAATCTCTCAATGACTAATCATAACCATATATGAAAAAATATATAACCTATCACTTGTGCAGATGAAGATATTTAAATTTTGATTATTTGTTCTCTTATTAAGATTTTGATATCGTAATGTATAAATGTTGAGTTTTGTTATGAATTGATTGATATTTAAATATTTGTAAAAGTGGTTTATTTGAGTTTGAACTTGGATTTGTCTGTAATCTTTAAAAATATTGAAAATATATGTGCGATTTATGAATTCAATAAAAGTGCATGCTACACTTTTGAGTAAGGATTGGGTTGAGCTGGCTCATCAAATCAAAACGAGTCAATAATGATAATCCGTCCCTTACAAGACAGGCTAACAAGTCGGATCAGACATTATTTTTTAATTAATTTGTTTTCAAAATTTTAAATGTTTTTTATTTTAAAAATTTGTTTATATATACATATAAATGAATATTAAAAGCATATTCAGTCATATAAAATATCTTCTAAACTTTTATTTGATTAGATAAAGTTTTTAATTGGATAAATTCAAATAATTATTACATTTACATGTTAAATTAGTCTATTAAAATTAATAATTGGAACTTAATTTGCGAGTACTAATGATATAAATTACAATACTATTATATATTTACACTTTTAAAAATCTAATATAAAAAAGGTAATATTTTTAATTAATTTTTTATGTTTAATTAAGAAAAATATGTAAACATATCAGAATGAATCACAACAGATTGACAGGTTGAAATCATTAACTGGCCCATTTCTTTTAACAAGTATTGATGGACTGACTCGTCGAGTCCAACTCGTTTTGTCATCCATAATTTTTGAGTTATATAAAAAAAATTGAAGAATGATATATTAGTTTTGGATAAATATTTGAAAATAAATTGACCGTACTACTTAATTTTTTTGTATTTTTGTTTAAACGAGAGGTTGGTTTTCGTCGAAGAAAAAATATAACATAGAATAGCAAATATTATTGATTCCATTCCACTTTAAATGAAAATAGAGTCCAAATTTGTCTCCTTTGGTCATATTTTCTCTCAAATGAACGGTCTTTTTACATTAATATTTTTCTTATGATGGTCCTACTGTTAATAGTGTTTAAGTTAGTAGTAAGTATAAAAGAAATGAATTAGAAGATATTAAAGGTAATAAACTTACTTAATACATGGTTTTTCTTCTAACATCCTGTAATCGAGCATAATGAAGCTAATTGATGATATATACGACTTTTTATTTTATTTTTTCAAAATCACTTCAACCTGGGTTTATGTAAGAAATTTTTTTGTTAGATACCGTACGCATATATATAGTATATGAACGTTTGAGGCCAATTTCTATTTCTTTTTTTTTTTCAAATAATAATATTTTAATTATTAAATTTTGACAATAAATATATACTAAGTATTTTATTATATATTTAATATTTACCCAACTTTTCCTCGGCCGCCGTAGGTAACGGAATTATTATTTTTGTGGTGCATTTGGATAAAAAGACACAGAAACATATTAGAAAACATAGATAAGAGCCTTTTTCTATTTTATTTCATTTGATAAAAAGAAAATAAAACAGATAAATCTTTGAATTTTTTATTTATTTATTTATTTAAAATTTGACTGCAAGCAACAAAAAGTAATAATTAAAGTTCAAAGCAGTGGCTAGAGTAGAGGAGTTGAATGCCCTGTACATTTTAAAAACACTACACGATTTGAATTATTTCAAAGGACAATATGATGGCAAAATTTGAAAAAGTTTAGAATCAGGTTGGGCGAGGATGGGCCAGCCCAACTAAGGGTGGGCACATATTACGGGACACTTTTTTTACATTTCTTTTCCTATTTGTATTTTTATAAAAATTTTAAAAAAATAAATATATTTTTCATTTTTAAACTATTTATTAAAATTGTATGTTGTGTTTCAAAATATATATTAATTTTGTCCCTATATCAATAAGAAACAATAGTTAATGGTGTTATAACTTATCTTTCGTGCGACTCTTTCTTCGCATTGTAACTCTTTCAAGTGGTGATGATTTTCGTTCATCTCACTCACCTTCGTGTAAATTTTTTGGCCGCTTTAATTGTTAACTTTTCTCCTTGTGTTTATCTCCACCAGTTTAACTAAAACGGCACCGTTAGCTACAAAATGCCAAAAAAGTAATATGAAGGTGCCACGAATGCTTCAATGTTTCCACGTCTCCTCAGAATCTTACACGTGTAAGTCCCACAGAAGTACCCTTTTGGAGAAACACCTTCACCTCCATTGAAACACACTATTTGAAGCAATCTTGTACCTTTGCTCCTACCCTGGACATCATCTTCATTTCATCACAATCTTCCTCATCATGTCTGCAGAAGCAAAACAAGAAGAAAAACCTTTGACCACCCCCTCTTACTCCTCAGGTATATTTATCATACGTTTCATAATTTTTACATTAAAGATCGATCCTTTACACTCGATTTTGTGCTTTAATTTTGTGGTGTAGATGTTGACAATGGTGTAGTGAAGGATGTAGTTCTGTGGAGAAGAAAGAAACTCAATGCAATCGTTATTGTAGTGGCAACAGCAGCATGGGTGTTGATGGAAGTATTTGAATTCAACTTCCTCACTGTCATCTCATGGGTAGCCATACTCGTTGTTGCTTCAACATTCCTCTATGCCAATATGCTTAGACTTTTGGGAAAGTGAGAACCCTTCTCTTGCTTTTTTTTTTTCTGATACAAGTTTTTGTCTTCTGGCATTCTTCTTCATTACTTATGCATAGCAACTAGATTATTTTGATGGGGGTGCAAAATCACTGCAACATCACTGCACAATCATCAACTAAATTGTTAACAATACCTTGAATATATACCTGTACCTAGTATATGTAATAGTTGTTCCTGTGAAATTTAGGGAACGACCGAACTTGTTGAGGTTGGAGTTGAGTGAAGAAACAAGTAGAAGAATAGCGAACGAAGTTCGAGCATGGTTTGAAAAAACAATAAGGTGGTTGGTCCTTGTGGGTGTAAGGAAAAAGTGGCAAGTATTTGTGGGGGTTGTGGCTGGATTGTGGTCACTGTCTTATATAGGAAGATGCATGGATCTGCTTACAGTAGTTTATATTGGTACGTGGTAAAGTTGTTTTGCATTGTTTTTTTCACAGTCGAGCTTTTTTTTTTTTTAATTTTGATTTGTGTGCAGGTGTATTGGTGGGAATGGCGATTCCATTAACTTATGTGAAGAACGAGGAGAAGATCAAGAGATTTGGGGAGTGGTTAAGGGAGAAATACAAGAGATGTTGTGAGATTATTGATGAGAAGACTATTCAGAAGATTAAAAGCAGAATACCCAAGGAGAAGAAGACAGAGTAATAGCTTTCTGTAGTTGGTAAATTGGTACATAAATAATGTGCACGGTTATGCTGTATTCATGAATGAATATAAAATGATAATGGTTGTTTCTGTTGAACTTTGGTGGTAATGTTATGGATCGTCCAGTTATTGCGATTTAGGGTTCATTTTATAGCCATTTAAAATTAATCTTATACTTATTATGTAGAAATGGTAACAACCGTGGATCCGTGGCGCAATGGTAGCGCGTCTGACTCCAGATCAGAAGGTTGCGTGTTCGATTCACGTCGGGTTCAATTCCAATTTTTTCTTATTTTTAAAATTCAATTATCTGTAATAAAAGATGGATCAAAATATCATTGAAGCACCAAGCATATGAATGATTAGGTTTAATGGTTTTAAACTGCTTCAGTTGTAAATAAAAGTATTTCGTTTTAGTAATTCATTGTTGACAGTAGATTCCATTTTGGAGAAAGAACTTTTAATTTACATTAGCTTTGTTCATTTTGACAACATTGAAAAATGGCTAAATTTATGTTAGGATTGTTCACCGGAACACAGAACAAAATATAATGTGATAAAGGAATGCGTCAAACAAATTCAGTTATTATGGTTCAGTTATTTAAAGTATAGTTAACAGTTATGTAAAGTATGAGGCGAGAGTCTCAACACTGTCTTATTTTTTAACTGGAAAAAGGTGCATTTAGTTACTTCACTTGGATTTCAAGTAAGATTTTATTTATTTATCAGTTTCATTGATACCAGTGATTGAAATTAATTTTAATTATTCCTAAACTTAAAGAAATTAGTGTATTGAAAAAGCAAATTAGTTATTAAATCTCTAATTATTTTTACACACACTCTTTTTATATCTACCGAGTTTTTTAGTGAACAACATAAGCGGTTATTTATTTATGTGAAGTTCCATGTTTATAGTTTATTCCTTAACGTGTGAGTTATTCGAATACGAAAGCTCTTTCCTTTCCTGTAAATTGCTCGGCAAAGACCGCGAAGCTCAGCTAAAGTGTACATATACACCACAGCAACCACCCATCATCTTTAACAAAAATTCGTTTTTGGTGATCGATATCACCTTCTTTACACTTCATTAAAACTTGGTTTGTTTTCCGAAACACCTCGTTATCGTTCTTGTTTTCATCCCACGTAACCACAGTGGCATCTGTTGGTGTTTGACTTCGAATTCAGGGAGAAAGTTTGGATTTTTGTCATCTGGGTGTTGTTAGTTATGGCAGATCTGTTCGAGGGAGGTGCTGTGGGAGCACTGATGGGAGAGGTGTTGAAAGGGGCTATTTCAACCATAAAAAAGGGTCTAGCCTTCGAACCCACCCTCGAGAGCAACATAGAAACCTTAAACTCTTTGGCTCCTCTGGTGGAGGAGATAAAGAAGTACAACATGTTGTTGGATCGGCCCAGAGAGGAGATAGAGCGGTTGGAGAGTCACATGCGAGCTGGTGAAGAGCTTGTTCGGAAGTGTTCGAAATTGGGCCGGTGGAGAATGTGGTCGTTCCCTTATTACCAGAGCAAGCTTCAGAGCAAGGACGGGGCTCTCCAGAAGCACTTATCGGTGAACGTGTCGGTGCAGAACAGGAGGGACTTGATGGAGGTGGTGGACGGCATGAGGAAGGTTTTGGAGATTCTGCTAAATGGGGAATTCGGGCGTTATTCTGGGTACCAGTTGATGGGTCTGTGTGGGGCTCCTCAAGAACCCGCGTGCATGGGAATGGAGGTGCCTTTAAGCAAGCTGAGGATTGAGTTGCTCAAGGATTCTGTGTCTGTTCTTGTCTTGACTGGTTTGGGAGGGTCAGGGAAAAGCACACTGGCTAAGAAGATATGTTGGGACCCTCAAGTCATAGGTAACTAACTCTCTTCCCTCTCTTCTTCTCGTGCTCCATCATAGGATTGTGTTTGAGTTGCTAGAAAAAGATATTGAAAGAAGACTAATAGAACATTACCTTCAATATAAGCTTTCAAATTGTGGTTGTGGTTACGTTTCCTTGCAATTTTCGATGTTGTGAGAAATTGCAGGTGATGCGTATGATATATTAATGGTCTAGATTATTTATTGTGAAATCACTAGCTCGTATATGCATGACATGCATTTGGAATAGTATCTCAGATGATTTAGAAAGCTTTTTTGTTTTGACCAGGCAAGTTCGGGAAAAACATCTTCTTTGTCACTGTATCAAAAACTCCCAACTTGAAGACCATTGTAGAGACACTGTTTGAACACTGTGGTTGTCGGGTGCCGAAGTTTCAAACCGATGAAGATGTAGTAAATCGACTGGAAGTTCTGCTGAGGGTTCTTGGGAAACATCCAATATTGTTGGTCTTGGATGATGTTTGGCCTGGCTCAGAAGACCTTGTTGAAAAGTTTAAAATTAAGATACCTGATTACAAGATTTTGGTTACTTCAAGGGTTTCATTTCCACGATTTGGCACCTCGTACCAGTTGGATAAACTTGATCATGTCCATGCAGAATCCCTTTTCCGTCACATTGCCCTGAAAGACAAAAGCTCATACATACCTGAAAAAAATCTTGTCGACGAGGTGGTGCTTCTATTTTTCCAAAATCACTCACACTACTCATAATTACTGTGATTCATGTGCAACAATTTATGCAACATCATTGCTTGTGTCTATCTCTCTATAGAATCATGACATATAATAGATAATCTATATGAGAGAGATGAACACAAAAAATGTTTGTATGAATTGCCGCACATGTACCTTTCTCAATTAGAAATTGTGTGGCTTCTTTTTACAAGAGCCAGTCCGTAATATTCAGTGCATTAATTATGTTTACTCTGAAGTAGGTTGTATTAGCCAACATATAGAAGAAGATAATTATCAATGACAAGCATAATTTTGAAAATAAAAAAAAAGTAGATTTATTTTTTCATTGACTGTTTTAGGATATGAATGAACAACCTAGTTACCTAGCCTTTCAATTTATTTACTGATTTTACTATGTTGCCCTGAAACGCAGATAGTGAAAGGTTGCAAGGGTTCACCATTGGCACTTAAGGTGATTGCTGGATCGCTCTGTAACCAGCCTTTTGAGGTGTGGCAAAATATGAAGGAGCGTTTACAAAGGGAATCCATTCTGGAGTCTGATACTGATTTGCTTTTTCGTCTTCAACAAAGTTTAGATATATTGGAGACTAAGTTCTCCATCAATGAAAAGGAGTGTTTCATGGATCTGGGGCTATTTCCTGAAGATCAAAGAATCCCTGTAGCTGCTCTCATTGATATGTGGGCAGAACTGTATAACCTTAATGAAGATGGTAGCAATGCAATGTCCATTATCCATGATTTAATCACCAGGAATTTGATTAATGTTATAGTTACAAGGTACATGGCATCTCCACCCTTCTCCTTGTTGGTCGTCTAATGCTTAATTATAGGACCTCAAAACATCTTATAATGAGGATTATATGAATCAATCAAGCTAATAATGTAGGTTTCACTAGTGGACGAATAGATACGATTGTCATCACAATCACATAAGAATAACAGATATATAAGTTGAAAATGTTATAATTTCAGCATACTTGATACTCTTAGTACATGCATAAGATGTTTGGAGATTAATCTATCTCTTGAAGTTAAAGAAGATGGAAAGCATGTATATATAGTAACTTCTTTTATTATACTTATGAAGCAGAGAAATAAAATTGTTAATCTTGTTGGGTTTTTTGTTCTTCCCTTGTGCAGGAAAGTTGCAAAGGATACAGACATGTACTACAATAACCATTTTGTTTTGGTGCATGATCTACTTAGAGAGCTAGCTATACATCTAAGCAAAGAGAAAACATTTGAACAGAGAGAAAGAGTGATGATTGAATTAAATGGAGATAATCGTCCTGAATGGTGGGTGAGACTGAATCCGCTAGGAATCATTGGCCGTTCGTTCTCATACATCCTGGGAATGTTGTATACACAGAAACAACCAAAGGTTGCTGCTCGCATATTGTCTATTTCAACTGGTATGTTTCTCTCTGTCCAAACTATAGCGAATGCACATACATAAATGATAAATGCTACATGCCACTCGAAGTTTCATAATAATTGATTATCTTGACTTGAGAAAGAACTGAAGTTCATTAGACCATAGTTAAATTGCATCATTAAAGTTAGCAAAGTAGTAACTGAAAGAAGTACTCTTGTGCTGTGTCATACTCAATCTTCCGCTGTTAATGTCAAACATGGTGCTTTTGCAGATGAAACGTTTACTTCGGATTGGTGTGACATGCAACCTGACGAAGCCGAGGTTCTGGTTTTAAATCTTCTCTCTAGCCAGTACTCATTGCCAGAGTTCACAGAGAAGATGCATAAACTGAAAGTTCTGATTGTCACAAATTATGGTTTCCATCGTTCTGAACTAAACATGTTTGAGCGACTTGGTTCTTTAACTAACTTGAAAAGAATCAGATTGGAAAAGGTTTCAATCCCTCCCCTGTGCATATTGAAGAATCTGCGAAAATTGTCCATTCATATGTGTAATACATGCCATGCTTTTGATACATATTCTATCTCAGATGCAATGCCAAATCTTGTGGAGATGAGCATTGATTATTGCAAAGATCTGGTTAAATTTCCTGATGGGCTGTGTAACATCACCCCATTGAAGAAGCTTAGTATCACTAACTGTCACAGCCTTTCTGCACTGCCACAAGATCTTGCAAAGCTGGAGAATTTGGAAGTTCTAAGGCTATGTTCCTGCTCTGATTTGGTAGGGATGCCAGATTCTGTTAAAGGGCTTGACAAACTTAGCTGTCTCGATATCTCAGACTGTTTAAATCTCACCAAATTACCAGATGACATTGGTGAGTTGAAGCTTGAGAAGCTCTACTTGAAGGGTTGCTCACAACTGAGAGAACTGCCACACTCGGTCGTTAAGTTTGAAAATTTAAAGCATAAAATACATGTGATCTGTGATGAAGAAATGGTGGCTTCTTTATGGGAAAATCTTACCATTCGCAATTTGAAGATAGAGATATCTACAGTGGAGGTTAACTTAAATTGGCTTCCTGGAGTTCATTCCTGAGACTTGTTTTCTGAAATTGATAGGCTAGAAATCATGTTTGAATTTGGAACCATGTCACTGCAGTGGAAAAGTAGGAGTTTGAGTTGATTGATTCTGTTAATATACCACATTAATGTTACTTGAAAGAATACCTCATGTAATTTAGCATGGACATTCACGAGACATGTTTTCTGAAATTCATAGAAATTTAAAACCATGTTACTGCAGTGAAAAAGGTAAGAGTTTGGGTTGGATGATTCTGTAAATATAGCACATAAATTTTGACTTGTAATAACACTTCATATGAAATATGGTCAAAGTAATAATGGTCGTTTATATTTTTGCGATTACTAGCACAATATATTCTTCTCATATATTTGGTAAAAACAAAAAGGAGGAGGTTCCACTGCGATGTGTTGTTCTATATTTAATTTTGGTATATTTGAGGAACTAAAGTCTTTATCTTAAACGTTCTGTCTAAGACACGATCGAACACTAAATACCAAGTATGTGAATACCTCTTTTACATTAAGTATGTAAATACTTGAAGTCTTCATTTTATGTATAAACAAAAATGACATGATTGCTTATAACATGTTACACCGGGTAAAAGATTGCTTAAATGGGGTTATCAAGGTTTCTTGTGTTGCCTCTGCGGGAATAATCGAGATCAATTGTTCTATTACAGCTTCGCTTCGTTAGTCCTTCAATTGCATAATATTGGTAGATTAATTGAATTTGCTATTGCCTTTGCAAGTGTTCGACTAAACACAAGTAAATCCTAGGGTATGCGTACATAGCATGCCTATGCAAACAAGAATCCTGACACCAATGTAGTAACTACATGATACAATAAAAAGGATGATGAATACATATGATACAAACCAAGTACTAGAAAAGAGGGAAGGAAGGTAATTATCATTTTTCAGCCACCAACCCGTCTAGAATGTAAGAAGCATACAACATATAAGTGAACATGATGGACTTCGTGTGTCATCAATCTACAGGAAATAAGGCCTACACGCATTTCTATTTCCCTGTTCCCCTGATGCCGAGAAGGCCATAAAGTTGAATATTGAGGTGCTGTTCTTTAATTACGCTCTCTAAAATGCAGACGATGATTAAATTATATGGCATACACTATCTCCCCACTGCTATCTACATGTTGCTCGAAGTCAGAGTCTGATTCGTCCGTGTCATCATCTATTATGTCATCAGTCAAAAACTGGTCTAAATAATAGGTCCCTGCGGCTGGTACGGTAGCTTCTGAAATTATCTGCATAATTGTATCAATGCTCTGCATAGGCTGATCTGACTCTACAAATTGCTTACCCATGATATTCTCATCCATCAAGTAAGGAGGGAGATTTTTCAGAAACCATTCATGTTTCAAAATTTCAGGAATAGTGATTCTCTGTAAAAATTATTGTACAAAGATATAAGGTTCAAATAAATCAATAAACAAACAAGAGTGGAAGTTAATCACTACCTTATACAATAAAGAGGTTTGATTTAAAATATGCAATCAGCAATTTTCCCTGCTGTATGATCAAAATTTCTTATTTTTATAGTATTGAACGTAGCAGTGCCTACAATCTTCTTATCAATGGCAGAAGTAGGAGACTTATTAGAAAATATAAATTACCTCTGCAGGGTCAAAAACAAATATCCTTGAGATGAGGTGGCCACATTCAGGAGATATTTGTATATCATCTGGAATGGAATACTGGACACCAAGAACCCTCTGCAAGGAACCAACCAAAAAAGGTTGTGCTCATGCAACCAGAGGCTTGTAAAGAAAACATGTAAATATCCTAAATATCTGATCAACCTGAATTGTCTTCCAGGAATCCCTTGGATCTGTAGGATCTTCAAAAGGATATGATCCCACTAGCATCACATATAAGGTTACTCCACATGACCATACATCCGCAATCTAATATTTAGGGCATGAGAATTTCAAAAAATCCATTAAAATACCTATATATACATATTAGTAAAATTAAAAATTGAAATGTTTGATCATAGTGAATTCCGATTTCATCACACGCTGAGACTCAAGATACATGCTTATCTGTAGGTGCTTAATTAGAAACACTGCACATTAAAAGTAAGACTATGCATACAACAACATAATCCAAGCCATTTCCCATTAGGTGAGGTTGGATACATGAATAAAAACACACCATAATTTTGCACTGTGAGTCATTATAGAAAAACTATTAACTTCTTCAGAATCAAAAGCAATCATGACTCCTAAAAATAGCTTTTGTGAAACGGTCAACAAAGAGGCTTCAAATCATATTATGTTCCTGAAGCTAAAAAATGGGAGAGAAATCACAATATCACCCAAAAATCCTAAACAGTGGTTTAGGGATAAAAATAGGTTTTTGAAGCCTATATCATAATGGTTTAAGGACAAAAAAATGCAAGAGGACTGACAATTATCTCCTGCTCTCTTATAACCAATAAAAGTAGAGATTTAAATAACTACTTTAAAGTTAAAAACTTCAATTTGTGCCAAGACATGAACAAAGCGTAGATGACAACCAGAAAAGAAGCAATATTTGTTTAGACACAAAAAGTTACCACTGAAGCTATATGACAGATATACTATTTAAAAAATTATTTAGCTCCTTATTTCTGGGTAAATCAATAAACCTCACTAGCCAACAAATTATTGCTATCAAATTATGAGAGAAATACAGAAAAAGAGCAAGACTGAAACTAAAAGTAGTTCTACCTTGCCATCATACTCTTTCTTCAGCAATACTTCTGGAGCAATATATGCTGGGGTTCCCACGGTTGAGTTAGGTTGTGAATGAAGCATTGAAGACTGCCAATAACAAAATGTATTAGACATGTATAAAATATAGCAATTTGTCGGAGCAGATTATTTAAAATAAAATAGAATACAATGGTGATCTAAACTTGACAAGTTACAAATTAGATAAAAAAAAAATTAATGTGTAGGTGTGCACATACAAGACAGAAAGAAATCCAATTGATAAACAAAAAGGATGACCTCGAAGTGTCATTGCATGCAAACGGAAGTTGAACGACAAATATTCGACAAGTTGAACGAATTGACAGGATTCTTCAGAAACTAGTAAGCCAATTTTATTAAGAACCAGAAATGGGGCCTATGATCTTTACAACCTGCACAGCATCAACTCCTAAGAAAATAAGAATTATTCTCCCTCTAAAACAAAACAAACATGCAAACTAACTTCCACCATTCCTCAATTTCCCCATGTTCACCCTACACCCCTAACCAAAATGATCACTCTTCAAATTTTCACCCTCACTAGTTTTCCTCTTATGAACATAAATTTCCAAAACCTGAGCCTTGTCATCACTTAACTTAGGATTGGCCAAATTATAAGGAATGGATCAAGCACGAACTTGTTAAGGAATTCAGATTATCAAAATTCACAATGAATAGTCATGCAGAAATTCCCCTTTCCAATAACAAAAGTTACTAAAAGAACCTTTTAGTATCTTAAGGAATTAGTTACTCAAGTAATAGAGTAGTCTATATCTGCAGAACAAAATAGCTTCATAAGAAAACTAAAGAACAAACTACTAGGGGAAGCAATTTGTGGATAGTGAAAGGTTCAATTAAATTTGTGACAAAAATCATTTTTAGGTAAATTTACTGAGCCAGAGGTTACATCCGAGTAAAATATATAAGCATGCAACTTACACCATGAAAAGCACATGACAAAGGCTTACCTTGGAATATCCAAAATCACATATCTTCAAATGGAGTGCTGGGCTTCCATCCAACAAAGTGTTTTCCAACTTCAAGTCCCGGTGACACACTTCCTTCATGAGGAGACACGTTATGATATATAAAACCAATACATCAGACATAAAGAGAGTTAACATAACACACTCTCTACTATTGGTTAACTAACGTACCCAATGTTAGAAGATTCCTCACCATGCAAGGTATGGAGGATAATTATATGCAGCCTTACCCTGGCGTGTGCAAAGAGGCTAATTCCATATTTGAACCCATGACCAATCAGTCACCAAGGCCCAACTGTTATTGCTCGCCAGGGCTCACCCTCTTCTCTTATTTGTTAAAATTTTTGAAAAATGCAGAATAATGGGAGGCATTCATTAAATATGTGAGAACCACAGATTTCTGTAATTTCAAGTAAATTTCAACCAATAGAAAAGAATGTGTTCAAAAGAGTGTGTGTCTTATATTTCTTCAGCAGACAATACTCAGAAGATTGATACATCGCCTATACTACATTCTATGTAGGTTAACTACAAATTATATCCATTAGTGAGGGAAAAAGAGATCGTTACCATTGCATGACAGTGGCTGACACCGGATATGAGTTGTTGAAAGAAGAAACGAGCCTGTGGATAACAATAGGGTAATAGTTACACAGGAAATAGATAGCTAGCACAACTTTGAGCGGACTGAAAATGTATAGCAAAAGTAAACACAATTCTTAAAGAACCTCATCCTCAGTAAAACGCCCTGCATTGCAGATTCGGGAAAATAATTCTCCTCCAGATGCAAATTCCATTACAATGGCAAGATGGGTAGGTGTTAAAATGACCTGAATAAAATTTTATTGAACATTTTCCATAAATATGACTATTCCTTCCTCTGACCATAAAAATATAGAAATGTAATTGTTATTCCAACCTCCTTAAACCCGATAATGTTAGGATGTCTTAGAGACCTGTGATTAATGATTTCTCTTTTAACATTTTGATCAATCTGCAACACAATAAATGATAGGAAAAATATCAGTCTAGTGCGTCGTCAACGTGTATCGGAACGAAACAGGCCAAAAGCATCTCACATTATCTTTGAATAAAAAGTGTGTAAGTTAGACCACCAAAAATAAATTCATTTTTCACTATTTCTTTTGTGAATGTGTAAGCCTAAAATTTAATTAAACCACGTGATCTGGACTCACCACCTGGATCAATCAAACGTTTGACTACACACCTCACGTATAAACCCTCCCTGGCACCGAAGAAGCCCACTTCACCATGTGCTGAAATTTATCATTTATCTAGAAAATGGGGTAATAAAGACAGAACTACAGACCACGTGATTGTATAAGCTTCAAGGCTAAATCATGAACCAACTATTCCTAAAGCTCAAACTATTAGGTGAAAGCAGATAAGTTCACACGTGAATGATTTTATATTTATATCTCATTCCGTAAACTCCACTATTGTCTAGTGCGCTATCAGAAAAACCAAAAACAAGTCAGACAAATCGTATGCACCAGATCCCCACTTATAACTTAAACTTTATGGCATCATTTCATCATCAAGGCAAAAAATCATCGATCAAGTCACCTTATTTCGTGCAGCGACCACTACACATCAATCAAACTTATCTGTCATCAATTAAGTCATTTTACTTCTGTCAAGAGATAATGACAAAAGCAAAAAGTTCTATTAAAAAGAAGCTAGGAAGACAAAATGAATTGTCACATTAATGATAATTGAATCACTGCTACTATAGTACAACCAATAAAAAAGTATCCGGTTTACTTGATTAGCATTTAAGTGGCTGAGCAATCCTAAACTTTCCATATTCAACTACCATGTTACCAAAATTAACTAAACAACTCGACAAAAATTAACGGCAGAAAAACAAAATAAAAGCTCAATTGAAAAATACGTCAGCATCAACATACAACCGACTCCTTCTTTAGAAAGATATGATGAGTTAACACAAACCTTTTCTCCGCGTTCTATATACTTGACGGCAACAAGCTCTTGCGTTTGCTTGTCCCTCATAAGTCTAGCAACGCCGAAATTCCCAGACCCAATATCGCGAACGAAATCGTAACGGTCGCTATCGTGCATGATCGGCATGTCCAATCCAATTCCGGTCGCCGGCCGATCCATCGGTTGAAAACAGACAGACGGATACGTCGTCGACAATGAGGGATACCCAGAAAGATTCTGCAAGCAGGCACTAACAGAGTGAGAAAGTGCAAGTGGGAAGGTGGGACAGTGACGACGACGTTTTGTGGATGCCGCACCTACGTAAGTTTCTCATTGCACACTCGTACGAAATAACAGTACACTATTTTAACAACTAAATTTCTTTCGATAATTTTTATGACATTTTTTAAGTTGTTTTAAAATATAAAAAATTAAAGTATTTATAAAATATTATCTCAAATTATTAAAAAATATTATTAAAATTTAGTTTTCAAAATATACTTTTTAATAAAATACGTCTGATTTTCTCCTTATATTTAAATTTTTTTTCTAAATTTTACTTTTCATTTTTTAATTATATATTTCAGAAGTGAAAAATAATTTTTAAATTGTGTTACATAGTATAGTGGACGACTGGTCGAGCTTCATACGTTGAGTCTCTCAATTCTCATTCTCACATCTATGAAACCATTTGGATTATTGTTATGATATTTAGAATACTTTTCAGGAATACGTGTTTTAAATTATAAGTAATGTTAATATATTTCTTAAAGATAAAATTATGATGAAGTTTCGAATTTTAAAATAAATAAATACATAAATACTTTGTATATATAGTGATTGTAGCTCAATCACTCAATAATAAATTACTAATACCTCGGTATACAAAAATTATCAAAAGTATTTTTAACGTAACTTTCATTATTAAATTTAACATATTTGTTTACCCGAACCCGATAATATGCTGCAACATGTTACTTATAATTTTACTTTAGTTTTTTAATTTAACGTTTTATGTCATTTTAATTTTAGGACTAATTTTTAATTAAGTTTGATCTTGCACATAAGTTAAAAATAATGATATAATCATTTTTTTATTTTATATTTTTTTAGTATTCTTTTATATGTTTTTATGTGGTTTTAGTTTCATTCATCTCTAATTAAGTTCATCATTTAAAACTTCACGCTTACCATCTCAAGATGTGTCGAGTTTTAGTTTTAAAGTTTAGTGTCAAATTTTAGATATTATTTTTACACTATTGTTGTTTTGATTCACCTAATTAAATGGATATGCGAAGATAACTGAAATAACGTTATTTATTTTGCTTAATAACATTAAAATTAAAAATCTAATAAAAGATCTTACATACCTAAAAAAACCCATATTCATTTCGAAAAAACTATTCGGTAACCTTGATTTCCTCCGATTCAACATGAGAAGTGAAAGGCTTAAAAGGATGGTAAAATTATTTGAGCTTCCTTTGTAACTTTTTTTTTTCTTTTTTTTTCCAAGTAAAGGTGTAACGTATACTTAAATAATTTTATTCAATCTTTCATTCTTTGTTTCGTTCGTCCGTTCAATCCTCTTGTTGTTCTCTAATGGTTCTCGTCGAGGATAGTTATATTTGTTAAAGGGTTTCGATGCTTAAGTCACCAATGATTCAATCCGTAGTAGAAAAATAATCAATACGAGGGGAAAAGTTTCAACAATACATTTTACTTTATTTATAGTTCTCTTTGTAGACCTTTGATTATGATTTATCTAATTTGGACCCAATTGTTTCTAAAACCTAATTACTAACATATTTACATAATTACGGAAGTACTTGTTTATTTATGTCACCGGACTTATCTATCACACGACTCTTGCCAAGGCGGTTGGCCAATTATTGACACGTATCTTTATAATCTCTAAAGTAACTGTCACATTGTAGTGAATATCGAGCATCGCACCTTTAACAACAGATCGATCAATCGATCGTTGACACATAAATCTTCATGATTTTCGTATTGATTGTCACGTCCAGGGCTACTCGATCATTACATCGAGAACAAAATATGTTCTACAAGCTCGTATGCCTAGGACGTTGGTCGTTCGAGTAGCTTCAAACAATCGTTGTGTTGGTTGATTGGTTACCCAATAAAGTAGTGGATAACTTTGGGTGTAGTGTTTTATAATTTCTACGATATTATACTACTCATAATTGTTCTAGAGCATTCAGCCTCGAGTGAGGTCTTTGGCTAACCGACCGGTTCAGTATCTTTGAATGGTCGACCCGTCCATACAATATAATTTTAATTAATTTAAATTTTAAAAATAAAGAATACAAAATAATTAAACATAATTTTAAACATATTAAAAAACATAAGATAATAACTTTAAACAAATTTCTTTTACTACCATACTTCACAGACTTCTTTCACATCCATGAATGATTACACAACTATCTTATCGTCTTTTATCTTGTACTTTTATTTTTCATTTTCTTATTGTCAAACCTTTTACTTCTATTATGTCACATTGTTCCTTTCCTTATATTACGAACATTATATTTTCTCTTTAACAATTTAAAGTTGTGCACCTTATAAAATGTATTGTTTCTTTAATATGGGTGACTTGGAGTTAACTAGTTTATTTTATAGGCTCAACCTAAATTTCATTTCATCATGTAAGAAAAGGTAATTTGAAATAAAATTTAATGGGTTAAATATATTTTTTACTTACTAAATTTTGCTCTAAAATTTAAATTTATTTTTGTCAAAATTTGAAACATTTTGATTTCATTTGATATCATTTATAACATTCTCACCCTAATTTCAATTTAAAAACACACTTGACATATAATTGAATTAAGATGACATATCATAAAAATTTAATATAATTAAATTAAGATGAATATATTTATTTATTTTTTAAATTTGAAGTACCATAATTTATCATCGACTTAAATCTTAGATAATAATAAATCTTAATTTCATATCAAAATTTAGGAACTAAAAATATATTTAAATAAAATTTAAATTTAAAATATACATGAATTAGGATGAAATTAGTTAAATTAATTTATATATGAATTTAGTTTTTTTATTAGATGAAAAAATAATTAATAATATTTTTATATTTGTTTCTTAAAGGTTAAATATATCGTCACTTAATTTTTATGTGGTGCTTGTAATAAATTTTAATTTAATAATTTAATAAATAATGAGGACAACGAGCACGTGTGACGCTGGCAAGTCTCAACTGCTTCCACCTTAATCCTTAACGAGTAACGAGAAATAGAGGATTTTTATATTTTATTTTCATTTTTATTTTTATTCTTTATTTATTTCTTATTTCCACTTGTGTCTCCGGGTGAGGTATTTCCTTTTTCTTTCTTTTATGCAGAGACTGAGTCTTAGGGTGAGTTACCCGCTGCAACCCAACTCGTGCATTCGAAGAAGGGTTGGTTTTGGTTTGGTAAACTTCCATCCATGGTCTCCGAATCCGAACTCATCGGCCGCCTCCGCGAGTTCCTCCGGAGTTCCGACCTCAACACCACCACCACCGCCACCGTCCGCCGCCAGTTGGAGGCTGATTTCGGTATCGATTTATCCCACCGCAAGGCATTCATTAGGGAGCAGGTCGACTTGTTCCTCCAGACCGAGCACAACCAACCGCAACAACAACCAGAACAAGACGACGACGTACCAAAAGATGAAGAAGAAGAAGATGCCCCTAATAATCCCGAGCAAAGTGAACCATCCGATTCCAAGGAAGAATCGGAAGAAGACGACGATGAAGAGGAACGAGATAAACCTAAGCATGCCAAAAATGCCAAGAAGAATAAAGGACGGTTAGTCTGTTTTTGCTTCCGATTAAAAATAAACATTGCGTGCGTTTTTCTTTCAATTCTTCATATTATCCGTGTGATGGTACATCGAATTTGATTGGGAGAGTAGATTCCCTGCCATTTGCAATCAATGGCGTCACTGCTGAATGTTAATTTTTTTGGGGTGTTTGCCCTCTTTTTTTTTTTTGGTGAAATTCGATTGTTTTGTGATGTCACATAGTCACAGGCACATGGCTTTCAGTTATTTTGAACAATTGGGGTCCACTCCCAGACTATGCTACGTTGCTCTCTGTAAAATTTGTGTGTTTTTCAAGTTAGTGACTAGGTTACTTGCCTTGCAGGTTTAAAATGAACAAAAAGTGTTCAGTTTTAGTTTTTTTATGCACTTATATGCATCTGATTCTTTGCTTTGCCTAGCAATTTAGTTTCCTTAAGCATGCTTTCCTGTGCGGTAATGCCAGTGACTGATGACTGATCAAGTTTTAACTATTTTTTGTCTCTCTGCATTTGTGAAGAGAAGTTTTCTGTCATCTGACTCGTTCTAGACAGTTGATTTAGCAACGAAAACTTGTGATTACATAATGCATGTTCCAGTCCCTCTTAATGTGTAATTAGTCACTTTTGTTTATCGTTACTATGGTTGGATCTTTGAAGTGAAATGCTGATACTTACAATTGAATGATTGCTGGCAGTATAATGGATCCAAAGGTGGCCTTAAAAGTTGTACAGTCTCCTAGTCAAATTCTTTCCGTTCCCTAATCAGTGAATTTAAAAAAAATCATAAAAACATTATTATTTTATATTACCACATTTCTTATCTCCCAATAATTTGGCCTTGTCTTTAGTCCAAAAGTAAAAAAATGTACACTTAAATTGCAGTTGTGTTTTTTGGAGTATTATCTTCAAGCAACGACTAATTTGTGTAGTACTGGAACCCCAACAACAAACTATTTCAAAAAAAAGTTTCATACAATTCTCCATAGCAAGTGTCAAGATTTTGATTGTAAGCATGATGCTACATTATACAAATACCGTCGGTATTGCTACATAAAATATGTAATACTACCTAGATGTAAATATTTTTGTGGGCAATGCCCTTAATTTAACAGCTTCTGTTTCATCTTTTGTTTCAGATCTAACAAGTTAGGTGATGAGGTAGCAAAGAAAAGAGGTGGTGGATTTTGCAAATTGTGTAGCCTGTCTCCACAACTTCAGGAATTCATGGGAGCTCCAGAAATGGCCAGGACTGAGGTATATATTCTTTCTTCTCAGTTTTTGGTGAAAAAATTGGTAGTTAAGATAGACTACTCCACTACTACCGATCAAGGTTATCTACAATTTCCTTAAAAGTGCGTTTATGATGTAATTCTGTTTCTGGCCTTATAGAGTCTATTTATAATGTTGCCCTTAGGTTGTTAAGCAAATATGGGCCTACATTAGGGAGAAAAATTTGCAAGACCCAAATAATAGACGGAATATAATTTGCGATGATCGAATGCGGGCCCTTTTTAATGTCAACTCCATCAACATGTTCCAAATGAATAAAGCGTTGTCGAAGCATATCTGGCCATTGGATTCTGATGATGGTATGCTCCTACAACCTTACCCTTTCTTAATATAATTATGTTATTTTCAATTAGGATGTTGAATGTTCTTTTAGATTGTTGTTTTTCATAGTATGTTTTAGACCAAACACTCAATCATCTTAGTTCCTCTTGTTCAAGCTTTCTTCTATAGGGTTTATTGTCAAATATTATACTCCAGACTCTTACTTCCTTGTTTCATTCATTCTGTCAATATTTTGTACATTACTAGAAAAGATCTTGTTTAAATTGCATCTCTTGATATAGTTGTCCAGGTGAAGTCCACGCCAAAGGAGAAGCAGAAGAAGCAAGAGAGAGATGATGGTATGAATAATGAACTCTTAATGTTCTGTATTATTTGTCTGTCCCATCACAGTCTCTTGGCATTTATAAACTATTTCCCCTGCATATTTTATCCCTGTTTACATGTTTTTATGTATATTTTCATTGTTCATAACATTCCTTTTTAATTTATTGAAAAAAAGAGAGAGAAATAATTTGTTAAATATCTATAGTAGAAATCATTTGGGCACACAATAACTGGATGAAGTGAATTTGTTTAGGGCAATTCACAGTATGTGGTAATAGTTTTTACTTACAGCATACTGCCTCTATGACCTACCTCTATGACAGATTCAGATGAGGAGCCAAAAAGAAAGGAAAAACGGCAGAAGGGAGCAGGGAAATCAGGTTTTCTTGCTCCTCTTCAGCTATCAGATGCCCTTGTAAACTTCCTTGGTACCGGAGAAAGTGAGTTATCAAGAACAGATGTTATAAAAAGAATGTGGGATTACATTAAAGGAAACAACCTTCAGGTTTGTCATTGTTCCAATTTGTCCTATGCCATATTTATGCATACACACACACATATATGCACGTATGCATACATTCATTCATATAAAGCCCTGATTTGTTTCCCTACATCAGTGATAATGGCTATGTGTATATAGCTCGAGAAATTGTATTCAATTCAAACTACTATACTTTTTGGTCAAATAAAAAAATATCTATCAGCTACTCCACAGCTCTTATTATAGCAATTTTAAATAGTGGACCTCAAGGAAGGCACTATTCAGATTATAACTGGTTTTTTTGTATGTAGTAATGTGACAAATCTTTCTGATGTATACAGTTCTGTTTGAAGTTAGCTTTAAACGCAGTCATAAAATATCCTAACTCCCCCACAAGCACATCCATTGGCTCTTTGACCATACCAACCTTTGACTTTACTGACAGATGCTTACGGTTCTCTTTCCATATCCGGTGACCACACCAACTTTTGAAGTTAGCTTCCAACCCCTCTTGACCGAGAAAATTGGTGCTATCTAACTTTATTACTACTCTGCTTGTGTAACTTCCTCATTATTATCCAATATATCCTTTTTCAGAGTATATTTTGTCTACCAGCTTAAAATACATTCCCATTGTATATGCTGAAAGTTGTAGGAACATAATTTGTTTGACGGGCTTGCTTGGATTGAAAATGGAACGGATGGAGGGGATGAAATTTAGTGGACTACAAATCAGCATAATGTTTAATGTTTTGTGAATCTTCACATGTTTCCTCTAAACTTACTTTTATCCTCGAATATGATGTGTCTCATTAGATTTTCAACCTTCCATAGACAGTCATTTATTATCATCTAATGTACGAACAGAAATTGTAAGAGGCTAAAAATTGAAATTAATGAAAACATTGTTCACGTTTTTTTAATTTTTGTGATTATTTTTCTTAATCATAAGTTGAGTTCATTTTTTTATATGAATTTATCCGTCATCAAACCTCCTTAAAGCTTACACTACTAATTGGTGAAAACTCGTTTTTACTGTGCACCCTTCATGCAAGAGCCCCATGGGTTTGAGCTTGAAGCAGAGTGACAATGCTGGCTACCTACCTTTAAGCTATGTGTCTGAACTTTATGTGTCTGTATTGTGTGTTGTTCACTTTTGCTGAACACCAGTTAAATTTCTGAATTCTGATTGTTTTGTCAAGGATCCTTCTAACAAGAGGCAAATAATATGTGACGAGAAGCTGAAAGAACTCTTTGATGTTGACTCCTTCAACGGCTTCACAGTTACAAAACTGCTGGCACCACATTTTATAAAGACACAGCAGTGAGTTGCTTGTACATTGTTACAGTCAAGCATGGGATGATTGGGGAATTTTGTTCATCATGTTAGTTTCTTAAGAAGGTTTCCTTTGTGTCCTGTTGGCATGCCAACAGAAGGGATAGAAATTTGTAAAATGACAGATTTTCAGTAATTTTTTCTCGAAGATTTTCATGTTGTGACCTTTTTGTTTTAAATTATCCTAGTTTTGCTACTTTGGCAGTTGAATTTTTTTGTATATTTGGTTCCTGAAGCTGCAGGGAGAATGTTGGCTTCGTATTCTACTTGACCATTTTGGCAAATATTACGAAACAATACTAATTTTATATGAAGATAGCAAAAGTAATTGCAATTCTATCGAGCTAAAATCTGGATTTTGGTTTTCTTTACTCAACCACTCAAATCCACAAGCTAGGGCAAGTTTAGTCCACTGAACTATGATTTTTAGTCCCCGTGTTTTTGTTTATGAATGACTAATGTTATGATTACTTTCGTAAAAGGAAAATTTTCCCAAAGAATAACCACTCATAGTCATAACAATTTATTTTTTTGTTTTTGTACTTTTGAAGAAAGTATAAATATGATTTATTTTTTGATGAACAAGAGTTCAATATGCATGTTTCAAATTAATATAAAATAAAATAGTGGTTTGTTTTTAAAATAAATTATAAACTATTTTATTTTTAAACGCTATGAAAGATATGTAAAATATTGTTTTCATAATCGTGGAGATTATATTCTAATTTATAGTAAAATTCTTATTACATATTTAATCATCATAAATTTTAGACTTAATTAAATTTTATGTTTATGATAAATTTGAATATTTTTAATTAGATTCTTATTACATCTTTTAGTTTGATTGAATTTTTAAACTTTTTGTGTCCTTGATGAAAATATCCTATTAAGATAAATTTAAGCATTTTTTATTGATTTTTATTTTTATTTTTAGTCTATTAAGTATTAAAGAAAAATAATTGAGTTTGGAATTTTATTTTATTTTTAACATGTTGATACGCTTGTTATTTTATTCGGTGGTCTTATTTATTTGTTTTCACATATTAAGAGATGTGAGATTAATATAGAATAATTTTATAGTTAATATAAAATAACATTACAGTTAATGCAAAATGATAAATATTTTTTATTGTTTTCGTTGAAAATATTTTTTTTTTATTAGTGATGGTAAAGAAAATAGTATTTTGGTTGATGACCATGATGTTGTAAAAACTATCGAAAAATATGCCTAATTCATATATTTTCAATTAGAACAATACAAATAATTTATTATTATACATTAACTATAAAAATAGTTTTATATTGATTAAAAAAAATACCACATTTGTTAATATATGAACATAGAGATAAGTAATAAATATACAAAAAATATAAGAAACATATTATTCAATTAAAAAAATTAAAGACTTAATCGAAAATTTTTAAATATCTAATACACTAAAAATTAAAAAAAATATATAAATACCTAAATTTGTAATAAGCTTTAAAATTAATTAAGTTTTTTTATCACCAAATTCTTTAGAATTTATTACTTGCTTTTGAAAAACTTTAGAAAGTAACTAATATGCTTTAAGAAATAAAAATAATCCAAGATTTAATTTTAAGCGAAGAGATAAATAAGACAGAAGATAAAAATGGACTTGGAATAAATTATAAAATATATTCAATATGTTAATTATTACATACAAGTACAAAAAAATGTAGGCCGTCTTAGCTCAGCTGGTAGAGCGCGTGGCTTTTAACCACGTGGTCGTGGGTTCGATTCCCACAGACGGCGAAAATGTTTTTTCTTAAATCTTATAACTTTTATTTAAATCTTATTATCTGAAATAATATTTATGCTGAGGAATTTTGTAAAACAAATGAATAATTGATTTTTATCTAAATTTTTTAGGTTATCTGTTTTATTTTTATAACAATATTTAATAATTAAAGTAATTTTAATATATATATATATATGGGTTTTTTTTAGTGAAATAATGATGCAGAAAAAAAAATCAAAAATTACAATAACTATAATTATGCAATAAATGTTTCTGCAGAGATTTAAGAGAAATGTAACAAAATGGCATAAAGAAAAAATAGCTTAACTTAATACATCCAAACTAAAAGCTTATTTTTGAATAAACATATATTCAATGTTGTTGGAGTTGTCTAACTTTAAATGATTTAAAATGGATTCAATTTTTTTTAAACTAAGTTTTTATTGTTTTTAAGATTTTCACTAATATTGCGTTTTTGGTTTCTTTTGATGGATGAACTTTTTATTTATGTCTTATATGTGATGAGTGATGAAAAAATTATTATTATATTTAAATTAATGATAATATATTTGTTTTTAACAACTTAACATTTCTCCTAGTTTTGGTTAATGTCACATTAACGTTTTGAAGATCACATAAACTATAGTAAGAGAAACCAAATTAATATTTCATTCAAAAAAAAAAATTAAAATTTTGAGAATGAATTTTTGATGATATATAATTTAAGATAGATATTTGTTAGAGTTATATTTATTTGATTGAGAGAATGAATGTAATATTAAATTAATACAAATTGATATATTTTAATGATATTAAGTTTATAAAAATAGAAGCATAATAGATTATATGTATAGGATTTTAGTAACTATTGAAATTGTGATTGAATCTATGATTAGAAATCCGGTTGATTGAATTTAGTAGTTATTTGTTTATGTAAATTAAGATTCTTGTTTATGAAGTGCAAAATAAAAAATTCCAGATAATTATATCAGCTTTCAATCATTGTGAGAATCAACTTTATAGGATTAATATAACTCTTAATATTGTATTTAGACTCTATAGAGGTTCTATGAGTGTAAAGAGTTGTAGATTGATTAAAAGTTAATAAATTGTGGTTTATATCTAATTTAAATATATAATTTAATACTATGAGATCTAGAATTTTATAAGACCTCTACAATGTCATAAATAAACGATCAATGTCTTAACATTTATATATATTTTTATTTAACTTTTGGTGACAAATCATTTGAAGCTATGAACATTATAAGGATGGTAATCTAAGTTTGTTATGATAAAATTAATGAGTATACTTATTGGTGAAAGGAAAATTTTAACTTAACTAGTAATTTAAATCAAATTGTAGATTAAAATATGAGTGTTGTAGAATTCGTTAATTGTGATGTGGTGGAAACTAAATAGGACAAATTATTAGAAATCTCACATCAACCAAAGATAAGGTCAATTTATAATATATATATATATATATATATATATATATATATATATATATATATATATATATATATATAAAAGTGACTTGAAATCTCACATTTCAATTCGGTTTGGTAGAATTAAGTTAGGTTTAAAGTCTACTTTTAGCATGATATTAGAGTCATGGGTTGAGTTTATCCTAAAGAGATTTGTATATGTCTCGGTATGAGGCAGGGTATTGGAGATCTTATATCAACTAGAGATAAAACGATTTCATAGTATATAAATGAGTGCAAACCTTATCTTACAATCCGATTTTGTGAGATTGAGTCAGGCTTAAAGTACATTAGCCTATTCTAGCAAAATTTTTTGTTTATTGGATCAATTGTTTCACCCGCTATTGAACCGCTATTAGACCACTAATTAATTTATAGTCTCACACACAAAATGTATATATCTCGACGTGAGAGAGGTTGTGTTAGAAGTTTCATATTAATTAGAAATAATGTCAATTCACAATATATAAGTGGATGTTCTTGTAAACTAATTTTGTAGGATTTGGTTAGATTTGAATTTGATTCTTAATGAAACAATTGCTTAAGAGGATATTATTGTAAGTTGCACAATTATCTTGTGATGTATAGGCTAAGTAGGTAAAGTTACAATCAAAAAATTAAATTATTATTGAGACAATTGTTAAAAGTATACTTTTAAATAGAAAAAATTATATCCTAGTTACCACCTATAAGTTTAGTCGTAATAGATAAGTGTTTGACCATCGATAAGATAAGATTTTTACATTAGATTTTATGGAATAGGTAGACTAAACTATTATGACTACATCAAATTACAATTTATAGACCAACACATGAGTTAGGTGTTAATCTTTAAGGATACTCGATATAAATATTCTAGAAGATGTATTAATTCTTTAGACATTTGCAAGATAAAAAAATTGAGAGTATTGCGTGCATCTTTTATGAAATGCAGTTTATAGGAGGACAAATTTCACGTTGAGTAAAAAAATTTAACACAAGTTTGAATTTGATTCTTTATTTAAAGAGAACAAACACATACCATTTTAAGTAACCACAAATTTGTGATGTGATTGAATTAAACATATAGTACAGTGTTTGATTATAAAAGGTAAACAACTTATTATTGCTCTAACTTTTAACTATCAAACTAAAATAAATATTTACAACTACCAAAAGAAAAAACACTAAAGATACTAGTATTATTGTATGACATAATAGTTTGAGTTATTTAGAAATAATTGTGGATGAGATGGTATGATGATGTATATCCATTGTCTGTCTTACATGAAATTTGATTTAGCATCATATCTATCCGGACAAAGAATCTGTCTTATCACCGTTCACCGATGCCAAGTATTAAAATTATGAAGATTTTATTTCCTAATAAGACAATTCTAAATATGAACACGCAAAAATTATAAGTAGAAGATAATAATATAATATAAATAGGAGAAAGTGAAGGCAGAAGCAATGGCTCTCCTTCATCGTCCCCTCTGTCATCTATGAATACGAATATGGTGAAATGAATATCAGAAGAAAAAGGAAAGCTGCCATTCTCTTCCTTCTGTTTTCTCCTTACACAACATCAACTCCATCATTCTCCTATCCTTATCTCTAACATTGGATAGCTTTTCACGATTTTAATTTTTACATTTTCAATTAAGGGTTTTGAATTAGTATTTAAAAGATAAATAAACATTACATTTCTTTTGTATGTTTAATATTATAGATATTTTAAATGATTTTCTTTTTCATTTTTGACTTTTTTTTTTTATCAAGTTTTCATATTGACACAAATAATAACGCATATATAATAATTGCGCGTTTGTTTTAGCTTAATTAGATTGAAGTTGAGTTTTGAATAGTATGTGTACCTCCCATGATAATTTTAATCAACACGGATAAGATTGTCTCCTATAAAATATAGAATATCAATTATTTATAAATACACATACACATCATATTTAGAATATTATAAATTGATTATGATTTATAATGTCGTGGATGATTGATCTCATAATTCCTATGAGAGATTTATGGTTTTCAATAACCATTATTATTTTTTAAAAGGAATTAATACCCACCGTTATAAGGTAATGTTTCTTCGGATTATTTTTAAACGTTAAATTTTAATTTGTCATTTCCAAAGTTTAAGATAGTATTGGTTTTTTTATCCTTTACCTAATTTTTAATTATTTTACAGAGTCATCATAAAGGTGGAAATTACAATAACTAGTATGTATTTATCTAAATTATTAAGGATAAAACATGAAACTTCATAACTATTTTATTAAAAACAATAGTACATTTCGTAATGTACGTGCAAAATCCTTAGATGATACTTCGATCACGTGGAGAATTGGCTACAAAAATTAATTTAGAGAAGTGTCAAGAAAACACTCTCTAACACACTCTTTTGAACACATTACTTCTTATTAATAGAAATTTATTAAAAATTACAAAAAATGTGTGAATCTCGCATTTTATTTAGTAAAGATCTTGTAATTTTCTGACTAATTTCTAAGAGATTGATAATACGAGCCGATCTAATATTTTTAGACTTGCTCCATTTACATTTTCAACGCGGATTGAGAAAACTGGTCCATCCCATGTAAGTTTGTGGGCCAGTTCATTTTTTTTAAGAATAAATTCTTATGATATAGTTTTCAATGTTCAACAAATTAGAAAATTTTAAAAAGTTTACAAAATACAAAATTAAGCAAGGACTTTAGAGATTTTGACGATAAATTGATAATTCAACATTTTCATCATATTCGTACTTTGACATACACGATGTATTCTTCAAGTTTTAGCACATTCAAAAATATATAATACTTGTATTTTTCACTCATATAAGGATTCAAAATGTAAATGCAGAAGTCCAAAAGAGATTTTACCAATATACACAAATATAAGTTTTTTTTTTTCCTTTGTTTTTTTATGTGGGTCAACTCTTTCGAATCGCAGACCAGTCTGCGCGGACGACAGGCTATGTGGACCAACGAACTTAATATACCGGTCCCTCCTGCACTTTTTTGGCAGACCAGCCCACAGTCCACCAAGTCAAACCTGCATTGTCCCCCTAGTCTTTAATAAAATATAGCTAATCATAAATGTGTTATAAATAATTTATTTTTAACACTCTTCAAGTTTTTATTAAAAATCATGTTATAGCCCCATTGAAAATAAAAACTAAACAATATATTAAAAATTTAATAAAACTTCTTATTTTAAATTTCTTAATGAATGTTAAATTTTCTTTAGAAAACACTAGAAACACACAGTCTCTTTAACACATTACTTTCCGGAAAATCAAGTATAAACAAAAATTAACTTGTTTTAAATATAATTTAATATCTGCTAGAATCTATACATTTTTTTTTTCATATATCCTTCCAACATCAATAACTTTTGGTTTGCTGAAAAAAAATCAATGTTTTTTTGGAATGCTATTGTTTTTCTTATTAGTTGAAATTGATTGTAAAAATAAAAAAAAAAAGTTAAATATGTCTTTGTTCTGCAAATTAAAATTATTTTCTTTTCATTTGGATTAATTTAATTTTTTAACTTCAGATATTTTGACCTAATTTAATTATCAACTTCATATACACGTGTGAATTTAATTATTTTAACAATAATTTATTAAGTTTATTTAACGTTTAATGATTTAATGTTTCAAACATATTCCTCACCTAATATTACAGTGGAAATGCGTCACACGTCACACGATGTAACTAATCTTAACAATGTTATCATGATACATATTGAAACATTAAATAAATTTAAAACTTAACAAGATTTGATTAAAAATCTAAACGCACAAATTTATAAAATTCAAAAATTAAATTATGTCAAAATTTAAAAAAGAAACTAATTTTAATTTTTACTAAAAATTAAAAGTCAACCAAATGTTTCTTTTAAAACAAAAATACAAAATCAACATAGATTCATTAAATGTATACTTAAAAGAGTGTTTTAAATACGCATATTCAATATTTGTCACTTCCAACACTTGCTAGGAAGTAGCACCCATAAAAACAATAACTTACTAAGTGAAAAAGAAAAAAAAAAAACACTAAAATGTCTTCCATGTTCTAAAGTTATTTTTCATGACTTCAGAGAAAAAGTGAGTTAATTTGAAGTTCAAGTTACCGATTTACACAGACACATTAATATTACTTGCTTCAAACAATATGCTATAAACAGACAAGTCTTTCATGGGAGATAATCTATTTGAGTTAAGAATATTATTCCATGGCAAAACATTACAGTAAAAAAAATAATAATAAAATTGGTGAGTTGTGCAGAGAGGCAGATCCTAGTAGGAATATTTTTTGAAGCAATATTTTGCATGTGAGGAATGATGAGATGCTTAGACGCTGAAACCACAGAATCGAAACTAGAAATGGAATCCCAAGTGTTGGCATCTGACGTTTGATTTGGTGGAGAAAAAATGAAATGGAAAAATGTAGAAGCCACGAATGAATGATAGTAGTGGACGAACAGAACCGCAGAAGAAGAATATCACCGTTCCGAAAAAAGTTATTCCCAGACACGTGTTGTGATCGCGTTGGAGGTGACAACCGTTTGCCAGATTCTCATTTGGAAGATACAGTAAGCACAACAAATGAAGGACCACTTTAGGTTTGGTTCGTTCATTATATCTCTCTCTATGGACAAAGAGACCCAACAAAGCAAATACCCCAATACCCCATCAATCATCATCTCGATAAACATCAAAATATGAAACGTTACAAGAATCTTGCACGTGACACACATATCATGCTGCTTTTTTCATTTTTTATTTTTTATTTTTTATTTTTGGAAATTATTATATTTGTAAAATTGTTTTTTAGGCTTTCGTGTCAATATAGAAATACTTGGTTTCTTATTTCTCCATCTAGTTTTAACTACTTTAAATGTTATTAGAAGGTAATTTATTCCTGTTTATGGTATACAAAACTTTGCACGGGTCCCACCGAATATTTCTAACAAATTTTAATTCAAACAACAAAATAAAGAGCGAGATTTTGGTCATGTAAGTCAACATCCACTCATTAAACATGTTATATCATACCATTAAAATATGCCAAAAAACATAAAGAATCGTATTTTATTTAAGGTCTAAAATCTAGGATAAAGAATGAAAAGGTGGGCTTCAACGGAACTAAGTGACTTTGGTTTAATTTAAACTTGGAGGTAACTAATCTAAAAAAAATGTTCCATATTAATCCATTAACTAATTAATAACGTTTACAATTAAGATTGATAATCATTATTCTAATATACATATACCTATAGTAAATAAATAGCTTTATTTTGAGATATTCTTACCGGTGTTTTATTATAATATAATAGTTATGTTAATAGATTTTGACAATTTCCATTAGGCGGAGCGATGAAATCAAAATAATTTTTACAAGGATTTCATATGTTAATGGAAAGGTATAAAAAAATAATGTTGAGTATTTACTAGGTCTTTTTCTTTTTCGTTAACAGTCTACATTTTAAGTTAATATTCCAATTTCAATTTGGTATAGTTAAAATGCTTTTATATATATATATATATATATATATATATATTGCAATGAGACGACGGTTTTGTTTAAATATTTTAGTGAGATTAAGACAAAAATATTAATAAATTACTGTTCACCGGTCATTTCTAAACTATATAAAACTTTTAGAGAGTTTAGAAGGTTGTAATAAAGTATTAAGTAAAATAAATATATTTAATATTTTAAAATAATTTTTTTATTACAAATAATAAAATTGATTATGTTAGATTAAAATTTATTTTAATGTTTGAAAGTTTTATTTTTCATTCAAAAGTCATGGATGGTAACAGTATGAACATGTCATATGCGTATAGTTTTTAAAATTATTTTTTAATAAATAATTATTGTAAAATCAGCTAATTATGATGTAGTAAGTTTTGTATTCAGGTTATTATAGTTAATCATCCATGAATGTTACTTCTACATTTATTATACTGAAAAGGGAAATTATATGGCTGAAGAAATTAACTTCGAACTACAATTCAAGCACACTTTTTAAAATCCACTTAAAAATACAATATATTGGTATAAAAAACATTAAGTTAAATATATTAAAAAATAAATATTTTTAATTCGTATAAAAGTATTGAGATTTGATTTGAATTATTTTAAAACTTGTTGTTTACTTTATCTAAAATAAAAAAAAAAACTTGTTATTTTTAATATTATATGACTATAATTAGTTATTAATTTTATCCTATCATTTAACAATTTCAGGTAATGACACCTTTGTCAAGCAATATTGTTTGGCAACCTAACATTTAATTTGAGAATTTTGAATATTCTTTAAAAGGATACATGTCATATGTTAAAATAGTTTTAATTACTTATATAATGTTCCATTTTTTTTATTGTATTTAAAAATTAATTTTATGTTTATTACAATTGAAATTTATAATCACTAATTTACTTCTTTCTTATAGAAAGAGAAAGCGACACTAACAAATGTGACTATTTTTTAAACGATAAGATAAGAAACACGGAGCCATTTTCAATTGTATTAATTACTAAATTTCTTTTCATGAATGAAGAAAAAAAATAATACAGTGATAAAATCCATTAAAAAAACAATTACTTTTTAGTATATATATATATATATACAAATTAATAATGAAGAATTATTAAAATTGAAGGTTAATACCAATGAAACCGTTGATCAGTTGAGGCAACATTATCTTATCTTATAGAATATGAAACGTGTGGTTACATTATACAAACACAAAAAAGAAAAGTATAATTATTGGTTTTATAATTTGTTAACATGAAAACAAGAACAACTGGTTGATTGAATGAAGTAAAAAAGGATTTTACATTTGACCAGCCACAAATTTCATTGTCCTCTCATATTTTTCGTGAGATAAATATAACCATCTCTGTAAATTTTTCTATTTTCCTAGACTGAAAAAAGTTATTGCATTACGGTTTTGAATATAAACAAAAAAAAAAACTTCAGTGATTGCTTTTGAAAATTAGTAAATTTTAATTAGTTGTATATTATTAATAAGATCATAAATGACTTTCGTTTAATTGACGCTGTACTATAATAATTTTCTTTTATTTTTTTAGACACGATGTTTTTAAGGGTGATATTAAAAAAAAAAAGTTAAATATGTTTTTGTGTAGTTTCATATTTTTTGTCTCTCAAATTTAAGTGAATTTTGAAATTAGTCATTCTTCAAAACTTTATACCAATTTAGTTATTTATCTTTAAAAATACGCGAATTTAGTATTTCTTACTAATTTTTGTCAAGTTTATTTAATATTTTAAACGTATTTTATGACAATATTTGAGTTAATATTAAAGCGAAAATATGTTAAATAATATAAATAATTCAAATACTATCATGAAATGCACTTGAAATGTCATATAAATTTAAAAAATTTTGGTTAAAGAACTAAATTAATATATTTTTAAAGATGAATAATTAAATTAATCAAAATTTTTGAAAAGTTTTAACTAATTCTAAATTTTACTTGAAAGACCAAAACATATTAAAAGAAAAAATTATAACTTATTGAAGTAAAAACAAATAATTGCATTTTGAATAAGGATAATCCCGTAGAATTTAGATAATTTGGTGATTAGTTTATGAATTTTACTAGTACAAAAGGAATTTGGATCTGGAACGCCATAGAAAATAGAAAATAATCGTCAAACATTAGGTGCGGTAAAAGTAGGAGTGGCGTTATCTAAAATGGACGAACGAAATAATTTAGAAAGAAAATAGAAAATATAATGACGGAAGCGGAAAGACCAGAATACCCCTACCACTTTTGATGAATGTTGCAGATATGTGTCAGGTCAACCATACCTGACTTTTCACACACACCATAACACAACTGTGGTAGCCATCCAAACAAAGAATCTTGGTAAAAAGCATGACACAATTTCACACTGCCAATTAATTAATGATTTTTTCACATTTTCGCCGCGTTAAGTACGGAATCCAAAGATTCCCACACACTATTTTATAAATTATCTTAAAAATCATATAAAATTATTTTTCATTGATAATATATAATATTTAAATTCCAAAGGAAATTTAATACAAGATTTTTTGTTTTTACACTTAAAATTCATGAATTCTAAAAGTTGTGATTTTTAAACTATTATTAGAATTTGTTTGATAGATCATGAATACTTTTTAAATATCTATCAACTTAATATTTTTGTCAGGAACTTGGATCATTGATTACATTAAATGATTTGATAAAACTGACACTATATTTTCACTACAGTTAAAGAATTAATTAAAGAATTTATATTATCACCTCCTTGTATATATATAGAAACAAATTTTGAGAAATACCACAGAGATAACATTCCTAAAAAAACACTTCTTAAAAATGTTATTAAAAACATGTATCAACACATAGAAAACAAGTACTTCCCCCCAAATTCTAATTTTCATAAATTAAAACTTGTCTTTATAGCAAAACATTGAATAGTATTAATTATTTTTGTATATAAATATTGTGTAAACTCTATACCATTTATATGTAGTTGCACAACAATAAAATTATGCTACCTGTATTTTATAATTATTATAATATAAGGTTTATTTTAACATTAATTAAGAAGAAAAAGAACAAACATGTAATTTTTTTTAATTGATTTTATTAAATAATTATATTTGTCAATAAGTACATTGTTATCTTTATTGAGATAAATGATTAACTTGATGACAAAGTAAAAAATAAAAAAAACTAATGTTCCTTTGAAAATTATAAACACAGTCAATTATTTTTTTTAAAGATTAAAACTTCATTCATTGCAGCAAAGGAGAATAAGTTAATAATTTATAAATGAGGGTTGAAAGAAAATGAATAAAAAAAAATTAATATTGGGAGGAGGAGTAAGTAAATGAAGCAGACACGGTGGAGTTACCGAGTGGGACAAAGACGCGACGACCCGAATGCGGGCACCGAATCTTTTTGTCCTGAATCTCAATTTCCCTTTCCTTACATATAAATGAATCTCTATCCTCTTCTTCTTTACATCTTCCTTCGTTATCACCTCAAATCAGGGTATGGTATGGTAGTTTGTGATTTGTGGGAGCATACTGCTCACAGAAAATCACCCAATCCCACTCAGCAACACCCCAGCGCTTTCATGGAGCTCAGCTTGGACTTGAGTTTGGGCTTTGTCCCCAAACCCATTTCCCTCTTCTTCGCCGATGTTTCTGGGAACAGAGACAAGACCGACAAAGTTGCCACGCTCGACGGCTTCGTGCAGAGGTTGGAGGACGAATTGAGGAAAGTTGAGGCCTTCAAACGCGAGCTTCCTCTCTGCATGCTCCTCCTAAACGATGGTGTGTGCTTGTACCTTTTATTGTTGTTATTGTTATCATGTCGTCGCTGTGCATTTCTTTCTTTTTTTTTGTTTCACCACGTTCTCTGGGCATGCAGCTATCGCCAGATTGAAAGAGGAAAAAGTAAAGTGTTCAGTATTGCAAGATCTGCCTACCAGTGAACAGTTTGTGCCACCGAAAACCACTTCTGGGGAAAGCGAAAATGAAAAATGTGAGAAGAAGAATTGGATGAGTTCAGCTCAGCTTTGGAGCACTCAGAAAATCAAATCGGTAATTCTAAGTTAATTTCAAATACTGAAATTTTCTCTGTTGTTAGATACGTAGAATTGAGGCTGGAAGTTTTTTTTTTTTTTTTTTTTTCAATGGCAGAGGAATGAAGAAGGTGATAGGTCTGTGCCAGAGAACCCAATTAATGCGAATTTGTGTGCCCCGAGGAAGGAGGGTTCACAAATTCCGAGTTTTAGTTTGATGGGTCACGCCTCTGAACTGAGTCATAGCAATTCCAAGAGTGTATGTGGAGATACCAGTTCTGGCTCTTCTTTGCTCCGTGTTGAGGTACAGAGCCAGCCCCAACCGCCGCAACACATGCAGCAGAATCCAAGGAAACAGAGGCGGTGCTGGTCACCGGAGCTGCACCGGCGTTTTGTGGATGCCCTTCAACAACTTGGTGGAGCACAAGGTAGGTCTAATTCATTCTTCATGTTATGAATCGGGTGGGAATGGTCCTTTCAAGGTTTTTAAAAAATTGTCTGATTTTGACTGCAATTTCAAGGCTTTTAGGGTGATTGAGATCACAATGTGACTACATCAGTTTGCTTGCAACTTTCAGCAATTTAAAATGTTAAAGAGAATTCCTTGCTTGACCCATCTCAAAATTGAAACTTAGGGTCTTATTCTGTGTGAGATTAATGCGTACCTAATTGGTTTATTTTGTTTTGCAGTGGCCACCCCTAAACAGATTAGAGAACTGATGCAGGTGGAGAGCCTGACAAATGATGAAGTGAAAAGCCATTTACAAGTGAGTGTTTCTTCATTTTCTTTTGGTATTTGATCATGATAATCCACCCATGATTAAACAATATGTATTCCCTTAGATGAATCGCAGTATGAGGAATTAATTAGTCTTTACCGTCTGCTCTAGATCCACATAAAGAGACAATCCATGATTGTTAACTATCACAGCTAGTTATTTTCTGCTTCTTGTCAAGAACTTATGTGGAACTATGGTTTATGCAGAAATACAGGCTTCATGTTAGGAGATTCCCAGTTTCATCAGTTGGGCAAGCTGATAATGGGTCATGGATGGGCCAAGATCAATGTGGGGATAAATCAAAGGGAAACTTGTCACAGTCTGGTTCTCCTCAAGGTCCTCTCACACCTCTCCTTCTAGGAGGAGGAGGTTCTGCTAAGGGTATCTCAAGCCCTGGACGGAACAGTGTGGATGCAGAAGATGAGCAATCAGATTGCAGGAATTGGAAAGGAGGACTCCACCAGCACCTTGAAGCTGATAACCACAGCCTCTAAAATTTTGCAGATAATGAGAATAAAATACACAGACGATGAAGACCTGAGTTTGACAACATAAGAATAATAGATCTAACACATAGAACAATAGGGATCAACTTTATCCTACCATTATTTTAAACTGTTTGGTAGAGAGCCGCTGAGGTTTTTGCAGATTTGTCAGGTTTCTTTTTCTTCTTTAAAACTCGGTATAGTTTGTATGGAGCTTTAATTTTACTGGGCAATTTTCATAGATCAATCCTCATTCATATTATGTGCTTTGTGGACTGGTTTTTTCATGTTAAGTTTTATGCAAATGGCAGAAAGGTTTATTTCAGGATATGTTGAACACGGGCACAAGATTATGTGCTTGCTTTTCGCATCATTAACAATAAAGTGTTAAACCAGTGTTGATCGCATGAGAATATTGATGGACACACTTGCCCGATCTTAAGTAGACGTGCTTTTCAGCATTTGGCTGGATCTTATTAAGGTTGACATAAAGTGTCAGGATTTTTCCAACACCGTATCAGTTGTCTATATTCAATGATAGCTTTTTCATACATCCAACTCAGTTAGTGGTATTCTTTCAGCCATCTTATTCTCGCTTAAAATTGTCCCTCACAAACGTGCGTACGTTAAATCTTCACCGTCAATTTCTATTTTCCTTTTGCTTGCTTTTTTCTTCGTATCGTACTATCGCGTATCAACAGATTTTCTTCAGATTGATAGGCTGAACAAGACTCTTTTTTGGGTAAGAATAGCTGCGGTTCTTCTTTCATCAGCATCTGTCCTCATATGTAGCTTTAAAAAATGATACTTCCATCATACCAGATTTGAGAACAATCTCTAATATGCATCATTGATCTGCTTTGTTTACTGAAGAAAAAAATTCCATCTGCTTCGTTGCAGAATCAACCAGAGCCTTTAATTTTCACTACACAGAATCTAACACAACAGAACACACCAAATGCCAAGAGAGGAGGGAATATATTATTTTCATAATACCTTCTGATAATGAAAAAGTATTTTACTACTCTTTAATTCAAAGTTTTAGTTATTAGTAAATGCGTACGTACTTAAATATATTTTTATTCCTTCAATTGAGGTAATGTTTTTTCCTGCAATTAAAGTTTTTTATTTTTTTGTCTTTATAAACTTTTGACAATTCGTTTTATAATCCCGGAGTTAGACAAGAAAACAAGAATAATCAGAGCTATTTATTAGTATGGAAAATTTATATATTTGTTTCTATTAATGACTTTGGTTTATTTATTTAAACCAGGAGAAACATATAAGAAAGGTTATGCAACATCCCATAATTATTTATATACTCAATTTATTTAAATGGATATCATAAAATATAAATACACATAAAAATTAAATATAAAATAAATAAATAAAAATAAAAAAAATTCCTCAAAGTTTTCAACTCTAAAATCGATGCAATAAATTTGCTACAATTTGTTTCTGATTAACAAAACCTCAAAGAACTGAAAAGGGATTAAAGTTTATGGTAAGAAATGGGAGGAAGAATGAGGAAAAAAGAGTAAAAGGAGATGTTGAAAATAATATTTTTGTGATCTTTGGAAAAAAGAGGGGGTGTTCTTCTTACCTTTAAAGGTTCCCTACATGTGATATTTCCACCCAACCCTAAAGTCCAAATAAAAAAGCATACCCCATACCTCTAAATAATTTCACACATTCAATTAATTTCATAAAAAACACCCAATCTTTACTGTTCAATGTTTTAGTGGAAGAGGGAATAAACATGGGGTGAATGAATGGAAAATAATTAATATTTTTTTTAATATATTTTAATAGTGCTTTAATTTATTATTTTAAAAATTACAAGGTTTAATCCATTTATGAAATTATTTTGTTTTTCATTCATATATATTTAGAATAACTGTCTACCCTTTCCTTTTTTGAACCAAAATATTTGATGGATAATGTTAAACATTTTCTTTTTGTCCATTTAAAATGATCTTTTGAACACCCTGGTGGATTTGGGTCTAATGCGTTTTGTTGCTGAACTGATTAGGTTGCGGGTCATAACCCAATCCATAAAATCACCCATTTAGGATATCCGACCCGAGTCGAAAAGGAAAACCAAATTCTTCCGCCGCCCGCGGAGGAGAGTAGCCATTTTCATTTTTCTGACACTTAATTAAAAACTGTAACCCAAACGCAAGAAATTAACCTTTGCCGCCAAAATCAATTGCTGAGCTTAACCCAAGGTACGTTTCTCACTTTGCTAAATTTTGTAATAAACTGCTTTTGAGTTTTTAGCTATTAACTAACGCGATTCTGTGAGTGGCAGTAAGCGAAAATGAAAGAAATCGTGACTGTCCAGGTTGGCGATTTCGCAAACTTCGTTGGTTCTCACTTCTGGAACTTTCAGGTTTTGATGCCTATTCGCTCTTTTTAAGAAATTTCAGAATATATTTACTTCTACACATTTTGCTTCGTTTATTGACTTTAATTTCTCTGCCGTGAGTGTAGAAAACATTGCACTCTCAGTCAATTAAAAATAAATTACCGAAAATAATATGGTTTGTAATGATTAGACGACAGTGTTAAAATTCTGTGTGCTATCGTTGCATGTATTGTTTAGTCGTGTTTATTTATTAATTTGCTAAACCTTCTCTCTTTGTTCTTACATTTTCTTTCGGGTTAAGTTGATAATCTATAACTGAAGTACTGTTGATTGAACATGTTCATTTCTAGTCATGCATGCAATTTTTCATTTGTGTTCAAATTGTTAGGATGAGTTGCTCGGGCTGGCTGGGGATCCCTCTGCTGATTCAGTGTTCAAGAATCAGGATCTTAACATGGACGTGCTTTATCGTACTGGTGAGACACAGCAGGTGCAATTTTCTGTTGTCGAAGTAGCATTTTCTAAAATAAATATCTAGTATGTGATTAGAACTGTATGTTGTAGAAGATAGAATGGGATGTTGTATTTGGAACTTTTGTCGATGTGCTGCTATCTAGCGCTTCCATTGCATGTGCCATTTCCATATTACATGTTGAACCGGTAAATTAAGTGTAGGTAAATTTGATTGGATTACTATTAACTGATATTCTTATATTCTAGTTGGCATAATTTTAGAAGTGAAAGTGGAAAATGGGGTAAGATGACCCAAATCTGTAGACTGGAAACATTAGATTTTTTTCTTACGTTGACATTATTTTCTATTGTATGTGCAGGGCATTCCTTCGTATACTCCTCGCTTGGTTTCAATAAACTTGAGAGGTATTAAATTTATAAGTATTAAATAGTTGAGGAAAATATCATTGTTGTTTCTTTTTGCCCTTTTTGTTAGGATCTGTTTGCTGACATCAATGTTTATTGAATTGATGTTGCTATATGACAGCGAAGAATCCAATCCATGGTTGGTCTTACATTAAACTGAATTCGGAGAAAAATACTGATTAAATAAGAAACTAGTATGTTGTAGGACCAATGTACTGGGTATAAACACGCTGTAACATGGTTAAAGTTTACAACTTGCTTTGTTTGTGAATCTGAGGAACAGCAAGAAAGACATAAAAAGGTTTGGGAGCATATTTTTAAAAGCTGAAAACAACTCATTCTCATTATATGAATAATAATTTACCGTACTTATGAAGTTATGAGTGCATGATTTTTAATATAGCTTGGGAAGTTATGAATAAAGAATATAAAATACCCTAGATATATATGTTGGAAGTAATAGTACATATTCAAGATTGTGGATTTCTTCGTTGAGGTCAATTCATTAATTCTCACATATTTAAACTTTTTAGGCCACATTCCAGCCTTTCCTTTCTTTCCTTAAAGAGCTGAGGAAAGCACCGTATCTTGCCTATGCGGTGTTTCCTTCTTTTACTTCATTTTTTATTTCAATATCCTTGCTACTTTTATTTATTGTGTGTTACCTTTGTCTTCTTTTAATCTCATGATGTTGGAATGTCTTAATGTAAACTTATTTTAGGCTAAGATTAATTGTATACTTTCTTGTCCGTTTAGTTTTCTCTTGGTTTAAGCACAATTTGTCCCCATCCCACTTGTTATCTATTCTTAGGATTTTTCATTATTTTCAGGATCCCTTGGATCTATGAATTCACATGGTACACTGTATACGGAAGTTGCTTCCACATCACGAGATGTTGTCACCTGGTGAGAGCTTTTAGTCTGTACTTTTATAATGATGCGTGAAGAAGGTTCTGCTGTGTGCGTCTTCTCTGTTACTAGCTTGTTTTAGTGAAATGCAGTGGATTCATTGCTTTTGTTTTGTAAATATTAGCAACTTGGAAATATCATGTAAGGTCAGTTTGGAATATCTTTTACATATGAAATACTTGAAAACTGTAAGGGAAAGGGCAGTTATTTTTTACCAAGAAACATACAAGAAAACACTGATTCAAAATTGAAAATTTCTTCATGAATAATCTGCTAACATTCTAATGTTCTATTTACATGTATTTTCTATTCTTGGTGTTAAGCGTAACTTTAAGCTTTCTAGGATTGAAATGAAAATTTCAAATTGTTTTGCATGCTACTTTTTATTGGACATGAAACTTTATGTTATATCTATCATTGTGGTTTAAATTTATATCCAAATGCACTGAATGCCCATACACCAATGTGCAGGACTGGTAGAGTTTCCACTCAAGCCTCTGAACCTTTAAAAAGAAATTTGTTCCTTCAAAGACTTTATGAAGAAGAGGAAAAGCCGAATATAAATGAGATACCTGGTTCAAATAATGATTCCCAGAATGAGTACGAGGATAAGGATGTAGTTGAGTGCCTTGAAAATGGTGTAAAGTTTTGGACAGACTACTCAAAAGTACATTATCACCCCCGGAGTCTTTATGAATTAGATGGAGTTTGGGCAAACATTGAGGAGTTTAACAATTATGGAATTGGAAGGGACTCCTTTACTTGGGCTGCCCAAGGGGAAGAAATCAGTGACAGGCTTCGCTTTTTTGTTGAAGAGTGTGACCATATACAGGTAACGACTTTTTCACTTTTCCAATCTTGTAGTTGGATTAGTGGGTTACTTCTGATGTATAACTTTAACCGTTGTTGTGAGATAATGAACGGAGACAATATCCAGTGCCAATGGATTTTCAATAAGTTTTCAATTTTTAGTCCGTTTGTATTCTCAAATTTCATTTTTCGTGTGGGCCTTTATATATGAGAAAGCATTGCATATGCCTTGAAATGAGTAGTTTAGTTCAGTAATATAAACTTTATACTAGAACTACAGAAATCTTGATTCTCTAAAATTCTTACTTAACATAATAGTTTTGCAATTAACAAAGCTACTTTTTGACTAGATATCGTGCCTTTTTCTTTTTCAACTTTATAAAATGGTAAGAGATTTTCGGATTGATTATATCTATAACTTCAAACATAAAGCCTTTGTCCATTAAGTTCTAGAAGAAAATTAATTTTTGTTTGGTGTGCCTCTTACAATCTTTAAATTTTGGCAATTTGGACAGGGATTTCAATTTATAGTTGATGACTCTGGAGGTTTCTCTGCTATCGCCGCTGAATTTTTAGAGAACATTGTAGACGAGTATACTAACATTCCTGTCTTACTGTATGCTGTCCAAGGTTCTGGTTCACACACAAATCTTCAGAGTAGGAAGCGTACAGTCTCAGAGGTTCTTCATGATTCTATATCATTTTCAAGATTGTCAACATACAGTAAACTTATTGTACCTGTTGGTCTGCCCTCCTTAAGTAAAAGTACGTCAAATAAAATTTATTATATTAGACAGCACAATAGTCAATAGCCTTCCTTTGATAATAGGCAGCAAGTATTGGTGTTTGACTTGCTAATACTTTACTAATTTGAACGGCTGGATATCATTGATGGCATGGAATTTTGTTGTAATATTGATAAAATGCTTCTTGGCATTGTTAAATGTATTTCTGGTTGCTGGCAGATGCACGAATTATAGATTCCAATTCTCTCATTCAGTTTTACCAAATCTTCTTTTGATGCCTTTGTATGTCCGATTTTTCTCCTATTTTCATAGGTAAAGCTTCAAGATTCCTCCACATTGAAGATGCAAAGCATTTCCACTCAAGTGCAATTTATGCGGCAGCATTACACTCCATTAGTCTACCTTTTCGAATGGTTCCAGTTGGGCCTACTGCAGATGCTTGTTCTATTTCTGGTGCTGTGGATATTCATGGAGTTGTACAAATGTTATCAGGACAAGGAAGGCAGAATATGGTGTCAGTTCTTGATGTTGCCATGCCTGCACCAGCCTTAACTGGTAAATGTGAATAATTTTTTGGGCTAATCTCCATATGAGATGTATTTGATTGGTCTTACTCTTGAAATTCAGGGGGGCAGAATGACCTGTCTCTGTTAGAGGTTTTACAGCCATTGACCCCACAAATAGCCGATGATGTTGAAGACATGCTGGCTATTGAACACATGACAGTCCATGGAGCTCTTGCATCAGGTATTGGCTACAGAGATTTATCCATTAATGTTTTCTTCATGTTTGTTCTACTTGTCTTGTCCCAGCAGTCCAAGTTGCTTGCTACCATGTGTAACTAGGAGGTCACAGGTTTGATTCTTTGAAGTTAACTTCTTGCAAATGCAAGATAAGCTGCATATGCTAGATTCATAACGGGTCTGATCTTTCCCTGGACCCTGCCATGAGTCTTCAAGCACCTGGTTGCCCTTTATGTTGCACCTGTCTTGGTCTTCCAATCTTAATCCCACAGTATTCTTCACTTCAATGTTTTGGCCCACAAGCCCTATCAAATAAGTATATTGTTTTAATTTAGTGCATATTTTCTAAATTTGAACTTTGCCGTTTTGTTTAAGCTTATCATGAAAACGAAAGATTTTAAGGTATCTATCTTTTATGGGCCAGTGAATCATTCGAGGCAGCAAAACATGTCTCTACCCAAATACACATACACACAACCACACAAATACATTTTTGAGGATATGTAAAAGAACTCAAACAGGGTCTACACACGCACGCACATACAAATATATTTTTTGGGGATGTGCAAATGAACAGAAATAGGGGTTTGAAATGAAGACAACTACCAGATTTCTATGATGAAAGTTTAATGATACCATTGATTATATCTACTAGTTCTGAATGAACTAGGTGATAAATTACCATATAGTTTTCTGCTGTAGCAAGCATAGCGTACCAAGTGATATTTGGTCCTCGGTTTGTGCTCTTTTATGAATCCACTATTCAATTTTTTATTATGGAACTTTGTAAAGTTAGATTGACACAGATTCATCATTATGCAATACTTCTGTTTAATTAGACAGATAAGCTCACTTTTTGTTGTAAATAAAGTATCTTAGTTAGGTACTCAACCGTAGGTAAGTTTGTTACTTTAGTTAAGTTATTGGATGAAATAATTTTAAAAAAATGCATGTTGCTTATCGACATGCTTTACCTTTAGCCTATTTTTCTATTCTGTTGCTTTGTTAAGTTCTCTCCTTTGCATGATTGTTTGTCTTAACCCTTCACTGTTTTGGTTCTATAGAAGGTCATCGCGCTTCAGTTACTGAGGTCAAGGATAAAGTTGATGGTGCTTTTAGATGTGCCAGTACAAGGCCAATGTTCTGCCATCTATCTGTTGCACTTTGTCCCTTGCCTATCCCCTTGCCTTTTCCATCAATATTTGGGAACAATGTAGGCAAGCAAGGTGAATTAATAGGTGGTCAAACTATTAATTCATCACCGAAAGGATCCCTTGAGGTACATTCCGTTCCCATGGCCGCCAGATTACGTTCCAGCAGTGTTGTATTACCACTCCTAGAGAATAAACTGCAAAATCTTCAGCGTTTTGGAATTCAACGAGGAGCAGCTGGGTCAGAGTTACTTAGAAGTTGGGGCTTTGGCATGGAAGAATTGGTGGAAATGGAAGAAATGTTGTCTAAAATGGCGGCGACATTACGTCCTCCTCAGTTGACTTCAGATTCAGATTAGAATATATAGGTTGTTCTTCACAAAAGAAGAATCGGGTAACATTTGTTAAGCTATTTGTTGATAGTAACAAATTTGCACTGTGATGTGTCTGACTTTTCATGCCTGCTTGCAGCTCTCACCACCCTTGTCTTCCCTTTTACCATAGAGTATTTAATGTTGTTTTTCTTGTCTTTAATTTGGCCTAAAAGAATGTGTTGCGGGGGAAATGGGCAAATTGTAGTAAAAATATACTTAATAGTGGAATGTTAGAGCATTAAGAAAGGGAAATGTTAGCATTTGACTGAGGTTTCTGGTAGAAAAAGTGGAATAGGCTTTCTGGAATGATTGAGACTCAAAAAAATGACAGCTGTGGGATTTGAACCCACGCCCTTTCGGACCAGAGCCTAAATCTGGCGCCTTAGACCACTCGGCCAAACTGTCTTTAGATGTTAATAATTGGTGTCTTTAGATGTTAATAATTGGGCTCACAAATTTACACAAATGAAAATAAATTAACTAATGCGTTGGCCTGGTATAATTAAGTCAGTAGGGAAAAGGTGTGTAAACAGTAATAGCCTAATATTTATTTTTAGCGAGGGTTGGGTTTTTATTCCTTTTAGGGGCTTTAATTTCACACGATTAATCTTTTGGCACTTTCCATTTCGAAATGCGTATAAAATTCTCCAAGAAATTAATAGGGGCAATGTGCTGGGAAAATCTTCTTTTTTTTTTTCCTTCATTTTTTCGAGGAGGGCAGCGGGGCGGAGACGGAACGATGAAGAAGGTTTGTGCTCCCTGAATAGTGTTTTTTTTTTTTTAAATATATATATTTATTATAATTTTCTTTTTCATATGATTAATGACTTCTTGAAGTATATAATTTATAGCTTTAGCATTTAATTTTTCTTACTGATTTTAAATATACTTAAATAAATATTGAATGTAATGATGAGATAGTTGTATTTTTTTTTTCTATTTACACTTTAATGGTTTTTTTCTTTTGAAAATTATTAGTTTAAAGATTAAATGAATAAACTGACTTTATTGACACTCTTTTTATATTGATTTAAAAAAAAGAAAAACTATTTATCAATTTACTACTAAAAAACAAACTTATAAACACTATACAAGAATTTGATATAATAAACTCAGTCATGTGAATAAATATTTTTCCATTCCTTTGCTTTATTTAGGTTAAGTCTTCCATAAATTTGGATATATTTAATTGAATTTCTATTAATTTTTCTTTATCTATTGAGTTGTTCATATTTTGAGTTTCTTTTATTTAATTTTTTTTAACTAGATGATATGACTATTTTCTTGTCCCGATATCTTGTTTACCTATTTATAAAAAATGTGAGATTTTGTAGTTATAAAAGATGATATTGTTGTTAATATAGAATCTTAGGTAATTTTTATCACTTTTATTCAAAATGTGTTGGATAGTAAAATTCTTTGCTTAAATTGTGGAAAGATACTTTATGTCAGTTAATAAAACTAGACTCTTTAGTTTAGAAAAGAGATAATTGATTTTTATCTTTCTCTTATTAGAGTGTCCAAACCAATGTTTGTTTGAATATCCAACTCTCATAGAACCAACATTCGTTCTTATCACTCTAAATTTTTACTATTGTTAATATATTAAGCTACAAACTTAATCTCTAACTTACTATTGCCAAAATAATTATTCTTTGCTTTGGCCATAAGAATTCTCAAAGAGATGTATCATTGTTTCAACAGTTGGATTTATGCTATTTTGTAAAATAAAAGATTCTTAAAAAGATTGAAAATAATAAAAAATAATATATTTAATTAAATTAGTAAACAATCATTAAAGTTTGTATATGATAAATAATTATTTTAATATAAGATGAATATGTTATAAATTTTTTATTTATCTTTTAGAATGTGGATTTAATGGTTTTGAATAAATTAATAAATACAACTATATATATATATAATTAGAAGATAATAATCTTAAGAAAAATAAAGAATGCAATTAAAAAGTACACCTGTTATTAAATAAGAAAGTCAAATTTGAAATATGAAAGTCAATTCAAATAGTATAATTATAATTTAGATGATAAAGTCAAAACAAATTAAGTTATCCTTCGATAATACTATTTTGGATTATATATGAAGTTTTTTATGGACTTATCACTCACGCGCTTCAACCAGATACCCTTTCATACCATTATTTATATATTTCACATTAGACTGAAATGAGAACCTATAATTAATTTCAATAAATTTCTACGTGATAGCTTATTTTATAATTTTAGAAGAAATAAGATAATGTATAATATAGAGATTGATTGAGATACATAGCAGAATGTGGGCTTTTCCATTCACATTCTATTCTATGTCATTATCTTTCGCTTTCGTAAAAATCCTAACTTTTTTTGAGACAGAAACATACAGGCTTTCAATTTCTATGCATTTGTTTGATACGAAGTTAAAACTACACTACCCTACTATATTTAAAATCTATCTTTAAAAGTACTATGTAAAGAAAAACGTAAATAATATTTTTTCACATTAATTAAAAAATAAAGAGAAATACACTCATATTACCTATAAAAAAATAATAACAATATTATAAAATACCATTATCCCCTTTTAAGATAAACTAAATATTACAGATAACATTTTAATTATTTATACTATTATATAAAAGTTATTCTCTCTCCTGGTGGTGTACATATTCTGTTTGCAAATTTTTTCTTTTAAGTAATTATCATTTTTTTTTATTTAACTATTTATTTTTAAATTTAACATTTTTTAAATTAAAATAATTTTTTATAATAAAGAATTATCTACAATATAAATAAAAAATTATAAAAATGATTTATATTTACTTTTATAATTATAATAAAAATAATAATTTTATTACTTTTTGTTATAAAAAGAAAGTGAAGAGATAGTTATATATATATATATATATATATATATATATATATATATATATATATATATATATATATATATAAAAGTTAACTTTCTAACCTTTCTTTTGAAACTCATGTCATCTTATCATTGTAACAAAAGTAGTGAAAAAGTAAGTTGTTTTTCTCTTTTGTTGGTCTTCCAAACTTATATTATTATATCTATATATGTAGTTAAATAATTTATAATATTATATATGTAAGAAGCTAAAAATTATGTTGGTGTCAGAGGAAGAGACCCCACGAAGCAGATGCATAAATGCTTTTCATATTTAACCTGGATATGTATAAACGTGTAAGTTGTTATAATATTGAGTACGTACTTGAGGTACACAATAAATAATTATATATATTATTTATTTTGTATCATGTGGGGCTAAACTTGTTAGATAGATGTTAGTGTTATGATGAAGAATTTGATCTTTTAACTTTTGAAAATCTAATTTATACCTTTGACTATAGAATAAGACAATAGAAGATATATGATAGATACATGAATGAGAAACCATAAGATTCTGCATAATTCTTTACTTTCTTTATCCATATATACATTATTCTCTATCCAATTTTGTGACATCAGAATTCCCCTACTGCCACAACCTTAGAACTTCAATTCCAAATATATTTTGACTTCAATAAAATTATGGTAGCTGGTGACAATTAAGACAAAACCATGTTTATGATGTTCACATTTTAATACAGTACATATGATTTGAGTTATAATATAACTTCTCTTAGGATGATAAATTGAAACAAGAAGATGATTACAGTATTATAACAGATTAGTGAAATAAAAATTCATTATTTTTGGTGACATATTGCATAAATCCCTGTTCCATGGACAATCATTTAGGAGTTAAAAAAAAGTTTTTTTTTTTAAAATATAATTTGTTAGTAACGTTAAGTTTAATTGTTATATTTTTTATATGTTTAATTCTTTATTCTTCTGACAATAATTAGTAAAACGGTATAGAGCAAAAAGATGTTGATGAATTTATAAAATGTCCTTTAAAATATTTTTGTTCCATCTAGAAATGTAAGAAAAAAAAATGGTGCATCGTGATCTAAAACATATAAAAAAATGTAATTAATTTAACCATGTTTACCAAAATTATCCATAAAATATAACTTTTATTCAATTCAAAACTTATTTTAAATAGCTCCTTTGATTTTCATAATATATCAACTGCATGAAAACTTAAAAAAGAGTATTCCTATTTGATTTTTTTTTAAATAAATGCTAGGAATGAGATAAATTAGGAGAGGAAATTCATATTTTAAATGCATTTCAAACCGTTAAATAAAATTAACTTATATTTTTCATTAGCGTCAATATTTCTTTCAAAACAATTTCAACTAGTTCTTCTTTTTTTTTCTCTCCATTTTTTTCACTAATTAATTTATGGTTTAATTAGTCGGACGGTACTCACTTTTGTTTAGATGTGTCAGTTTGGTACCCGCATTTGAAAATGTGTCAATTGAGTTCTAATTTTTTAAAAAGATGTCTCAATTAGGTCCTTTTCAGCAAAAAATTATTAACACCGTTAACGTATTGATTTTTAAAATGACTTACAAAATTAAGTATTGATATTTATATTAAAATTTAGTGATAAAAGTCATGAATAAGTTAACGGCTTCAGTAATTTTTATCTGAAAGGGATCTGATTAAGACATTTTTTCAAAAATTGAGACTAAATTGACACATTTTTAAAAATAGATACTAAAGTAACACATATGAACGAAAATAAGTATCATTCAACTAATTAAACCTTAATTTATCTTGTTATGAACTTTTCTATCTTGTGTCCCTTTCTTTTCCTCAGCTTAGAATCCATAGTAAAATTTTGATGTATAAAATAATATTAGTATTATATTTTATTGGCCCCAAGCACATGCAGCATTAAAGTCCATTAACGAAACCATGACTGATAACATATTCCAAAGCAGTATATTCAAAATAAATGGACTATTAATTGACTTCATGCAATCTTTGAGAAAAGAAAAAAAAAGTATAATCTTTGTGTGGTCAACTTTCCATGAAAAATTTGATTCTGCACTAATCACTCCGTTCAAATGTTGCGCCTTGAAGCTGTATTTGTTTGAAGAGTTTTATGAGCCATTTTTGACTTTGTGTATCTCGTGCACAATAAAAACAACGTTAATAAAAATAGTAAAAGGTTGTGAGAAAGAGAAACCGTAGAAGTATTGCAGCAAAAGATTGCTATGACGAAATGGGATTCCAATTGTGGATTTTACTTTGCAAAACGAAACACCAATCAAAATCCAGAACTAGTATGTGTTAGGGTTTTCTAAGAGATTTGTCAAAAATTTGGACAAAATAATTATTGCAGTGCATAGGTTTGAGTTTTAGACGAATAAAATTAAGAAATATTATCGAGATACATTCACATTATATAAAAATAAAAAATGAAAATTCATAGAAAAATATAATGGTCATTGAAAATCCCACATTGAATAAAGATAAGGCAATTTCATAATATATAAATGAGGTGCAAACCTCACCTTACAAGCCGGTTTTGTAAGGTTGAATTAGGCTTAAAACTCACTTCTAACTTGATATTAGTCTATCCTAACGAGATTTTGTGGACATTCTGTTCCATCCGCCATCATCGACTAGAGTCGAAATTTAATTCTAAAAATAATTCTTATGCATGCAAAATCTTCTACGGAACAAGTTAAGAAGTAAATGTTTTTTTTTCTTAATTAACAAATTCTATTAAACTCTAATGAATTTTCCATCCAAAATGGATTCTAAAGCAAGTGTTTTCATAACTACAAAGAAAATGCATAGGGTATTTTCTTACTCTATAGAATTTCTTTTTAATTCCACACTCCTGCGTTTGTTGTGTCTTTTTCACAGAATTCCACATAATTATTTTTATATGTGATCATGAGTGTGGAGATAAAATGGGAAAAATAAAAATGGAACAGAAGAAGATAAAAAAAAATCTATTATTTGTTATTAGTTTAAATTTTTGAAGTTGGGAGTGGAGGAAATGAGCTAGTTAATGCTTAGTCCTAAAAAAAAATTGTTCAATTTTAAGATGATTAAAGTTTTCTTAACGAATTTGACTTTAGTGACATTTATTTTTTTAACTCAATTTGACTTAAGTGACCTATTCAAAGCAGTTTCTTGCAAACATATACTTTAAATTTATATTTACTTAATAGATGTAGGCTAATAAATTTCAGCTTTAAATAAATTAACGCATAGATATCATAGGTTAAATTTTTCTTACAATACTATTATCGTATTATTCATACTTGAATAAATCAACAAATTAGGCTTAAAAGGTTTTAAAATGAATATTTACCTTTTCTTTATTCCTTCAATGTATTGATCTCAGATTTTAAGATATTATTTTGATGAAAATTTGTAATTACTCTTTGAGGTTTCAAGATTGAATTTGTCAAAATTTTTCATGTTTTTTTTTTTTTTTTTTTTTTTTGAATGTCGCTAGAAGTCCAATTATTTGTGCGATTAGGCACGCTTATTACTTACTTTGTGTGGATCATATAAAACTTCATAAGCCATGAGAAATAAGAGCCATTGTTTTCATTTCAGTATGTTTGATTAAATGACATTTAAAAATGAGTAATTTTTCTATAAAAAACGTGAATAATGATATCAATGACTTATTTATTTTAAAGTTATTTGATATACAAACTAGACTAGGTCAAAAAAAACCCTCCTCGGATTAAGGTGGTTGATTGGATGATATATGGAAGATTTCTCTTTCTGGTATCTAATTTTTTTTTTTAAATAAAATTTTTTCTTTCAATTTAATCATTTTTTTAATAAATTAGATTTTCTTTGATTTCATTATCCTTAATGTGGGATTTAGACTCATAATTGGATATCATTGATGGTTTTTTCATTAAAGAAAGATTGATTGAAGAGACAAAATCAATGAGATCTGAACTAGTCCACAAGACCTTCTACATTGGTACACTCCTAACCACAAGTACCATTTTTGTATTGTTGTTGATCTTAACATAACACACTTACTTAAACCCTTTTTACTTGTAAAAGCCTGTCACCAAGAGAAATGCTCGGGCTTTGATACCATTAAATTGTCTAACAAGGAAAGAATGTTGGAAAAATGTAACACTAATGAAACTTAAGCAAGTCACGTTAAGAATTGACATCACTTCTCATCCAAAATATTAAAGAAATGGGTTTATGGACATTTTCCTTTATGTGGTGTTCAACTTTCTCATTTCTATGTGATATGAGACTTAAATTCACATTTAAATTTTAAATATACGTTCGTAACAATCATTTTATCCTTTTAGATTTTAGATTTTGTTAGTTTTCTAGAATGATTTTCCTTTTTGTGGTATGAGTTTAGTTTGACCATTCTATAATTGTTTGTATTTTTTTTTCTTTTTTACTTATTTTATATATTTTTTTATGATGATAAATGATCATTGAAATTTTAGAATGTCAATCTAATTAAGAAATAAAAAATTTATAAAGATTTCTAACATAAATTATTAAAAAACATTATAATAATTATTTAGAAATTATGTTACAGAAAATCAATATAACATTGTAAAAAGGAATATACAATTTATACTAAATATGAAAAATGTAATCAAAATACGTTCCTTTAAAAAAATTCGATCTTGTATGCATTTCTAGCAGTATCATAAAAAATAATATCATGACTTACTTGCTAAATCATGAATAATTTTTTTTTTTATAAATACTCTCTCATTCACTTTTATACAACATAATTTTTTAACGAGGTTGAGTGATTGTTACGTGTAAATATTTAACTATATAAACCCACCACAATTGCATGTTTTGAATATAAAAAGTAATAAAAATATCAGAAGCTTCAGTTAAATTTATGGGATTTTAGTGCACAATTTGAACAATTGTATATAATTCTAAAATAAGATAAGTTGGATGAATTTAAAACTTAACAAGTAGAGCTTTTCTTATTTCCAAATCCAATAAGTTTCTATGATTAGGTCAATCTCATCAATTAAAATGCCCATACAAAATGCTAGGCTACTGTTAATTCTTAGACCTAAATGATCAACAATTTTTTAAGTATTGGCTTAGAATCAGAAAAAGTAGAAGTTAACCTTTAATTCTAGAAAACTGACACGCTATTACTTTCGAATATACCACTTAGAGTTAATAGAATAATTTTTGTTCTCAAGTTTTGATTCTGTGCTCAATTTCTGACAAGAAACAAAATGAAAAATGGGTAGGTAGATTTTAATAGTTATTTTCAAAAGATTGCGGATTAATTTCATTTAAGTAGAAAATAAAAAACTTCAAATGCAATATGGAACACACAGTAATGTAAAATGGGTAGATTATACTCAAAAGTATCTAATAGTTATTGTGTTCCAAATATTTCTTCCATACCTAAACTACAATAAATCTAACTGTGATAGAAATGATTTGACAAACACGATAGATGAGACTTTTAAAAAAAAAACATTCTGAATTCTGATTTACAATTTAGTTTTTGACAAAAAGAAAAGAAATGAAATATAGCTACTGCTTTAAATTTGTTTAAAAAAGGAAGAAAGAAGGAAAAACAACAGATCCTTAAGATCAGTGAAGATCTTACTTTCTAAAATTGTGTCTAGCTTGGTAGTCTCCTTTCAAAGCTAAGCAAACCGAAGCGGATTATGAATCTCGCATGTCTGCTTTGTATCTCTCTATCTCTCTTACTATCCATTTATATCCGGCAGGTAAGAACTGATGAAGAGGGAAAAAAAAAATCATTAATAGAAGTGTCTAGGAATTAATTGCAATTGATCATATTCTGTAAATTCTAAGCGATTATAATAGCAACTCAACTCAACACTATCTACGTGCATGTTTGCAAATCAATAATGCATGGTCATAAAGGTCTGAATTCTACTGTTATCTGCTTGAGAGCAATAATGGACAATACTCTTAATTTTTTTTTTCCAACAAGACATGAAACAACAAATTTCATGACAAATCAATATAGAACTGTTTCTCATTCTCATACTGTATTCAAGCTCTGGGCATATAAAAAGTAAGGATTCTAGTAAAAGCAGGCCAAACCTATTTCTCGGATGGGGATGTATCCTGTATTCTATATACCAATACGTTTTTCGGCTCACAGGTCAGTTTCCACAAATTTCCTTTAAGAATATTACTTTGTAATCTCTTTCGTTAGGTAAAAATCAGCAATCACAGTGAGGCTAATGCAATTATTCACACAAAAAATAGATAATCTGATTGCAAATGCCAAGGACTTGAATTGAGAGATTGTCAAATTCCTGTAACACCCCCGCAGATACCTCAAATTCAGAGCATATCGTAGGTTTTCTTGGAACATTTTAATAATGCAAATTTTCTTGAACAAAATGTTTTGACCTGACCACCAATAGAATGACAAGTTTAAGAAAATATTTATATTTTTTATTTACTTTTCATTAAAAATATTATCTTATTTTTTAAACTTTTTAGAAAAATGGGTTCATGTTCATTATTGTTATACAAATTTTAAAGATGAAATAAAAAATGATATTATTTTCCTTAATTTAAAAATAAAGTTTGACTTAAATAATTATTTCTTTCATTTTGCATCATTTTATTTTGAGCTCATGTCTCTTGTCATTTTGCATCAGATTTAACGTTTATCACTTTGCTTTTATTTTCTTTCAATCTGTCTGATCCTTCCCCTACTTATCTAGACTCAACAATTTGGCTACTGTTGGAAGTTCTGATAATTGATGAACCAGATCATACGTCTCTCACTTTGACAAGACCTTTCCCCTAACAGACCCTCTGCTTCCTACCACGAGGACTGATTAGCTTTCTCCTGCCACCAAACTAGATTGCCCTCGCAATGAAAAAGCTACCTAATAATTATAATCGCACACAAAGAAAAGCATAGAAATCATCATTCATACACGCATATCCTACGTGACCCGGGCTACATCAAGAACAAAAAAGGAAAACCCATAATGGATTATGGAAATGGAAGAAGAAAAATACCTAGGCTGAAAATTGTTGGAGGAAAAGCACGGAGGCTCGTAGCTGCAAAATTGGAAATCAACAGGATGGACCAAGACTCTTACAATCCTCGCTTTCAGACTGTGGCTGGTGAAAGGGGAGTTGGGACTGCTGGGTGTGTTGCGGCGATTGCTTCTGCTGTGGAGGGAGCAGAAGCTGAGCCTCGAAAGGAATGTTGTGAGGATGAGGCTCTCCCTGCTGTGGCTGCTGCATGTGATAAGCGTTATCGAAGGATCCCAAAGCCAACGAAGGAGACAACTGATCAGCGGAAGCAGCAGCTGGGGATATCTGGCTGAACCCACCAGCAGAAGAAGCCGAACCCACATCGAACCCACCACTGAACCGAAGGAACTCCTGCTGCTGTTGATGCTCGTAACTCCTGAACATCTCCTGCTGCTCCCTCGCCGCCACAGCCGCAGCCAACTGCTGGGCCTCCAAGATCTGATGCTGCTGCGGCGACTGGCCGTCGCGAATCATCAGCTGCCCGCCGTGACTGGCTGCCGTCACGCCCGCCATGTTGCCATACAGGGAACCGGAAAAAGGGTTGTTTGGGTGCTGCTGGAGAATGGGGGCTGGTAAGCCTTGAAAAGCTTGGGGACCGATGTATGTTGCGAGTTCCTTCTTTGCATTGTTGAGTTCCACCTGGATCTGTCTGAGCCTGTGTTGTAGGACGGAGATGAGGCCCACGCAGCCGTAGACGGGGTCCCTGAGACGCGCCTCGGCCTCGTAAGCGAGGGACTTTACGGCGTCGTCTCGCTGCGAGGCGCTGAGTTCATTGAGAAGCTTGGCCACGTTGCTGGCCCCGAAAACCTTGTGCACGTAAGCGAACCTCTGAGGGTTGTCCGGCGGAAAGTACGGTGCGAACACGCACTCCTGCGTGCACTTTCGCCTCAGAAACTTGCACGCCGCGCACGGCGAATTCGATGATGATGACATCTTTTCCGATCCCTCTCTCCTTTTCTTTCTCTCTCTCTTGTCCCTCACACACCAAGGCAACTTCTGCGGTTAATTAAATCGTCAAATCATATTATATTAAGATCAAATCCCTAATAAAATTAGAAGTAGTACTATGGTTTCTCTTTCTTCTTCGAATGGGCGATCTAATTAGTATCTAGCTTTCACAGCCTGCAGTACCTGATTTTTTATTTTCTACAAACAAACAACAAAGAGAGAGAGTCAAATGGAGATAATAATAATAACAATAATAATAATTAAACCTTGATAGCTGTAAATAAATAAATACAGGACATGGAAATTGAGGAATCATAGAGAAAAACAAAAACGGATTATTATTCAACGAAGCTTCATGTTCCGATTCGTGATCGCGGATTTATTAAAAGATTTCAAACGTGATATTAATAAACTAATCTAGGTCATTAAAAGCGTCTCCAAATCGTTCCCTTTTTTTTCCCTCACAAAAAATTAACCGACAAGAAAACGAGTCAATAAACGATTCAATCCGAAAAGGAGATAAAAAAAAATGGCAAGCCATAATGAATAACATTGTCCGAGGAAGAAGAAGGACGTCGAAAATCTCGAAATACGAAAAGAAAAACTTAAGTTGCACCGGTAGATCTGGATACAACGTTTTGTTTGCGTGGCGGCAAAGATTGGAGTTAAGAAAGAGAAACGGAAGGGGTGATGAGATCCATCAGTGACTGGTGATCAAGATTGGTGTGATTTTAAAAACACAACAACGCTCTACATATTTGAGAAGAGAGAGAGAACTTACTGTGACCTGTGAATAGATCGGCGCAACCGCAAGAAATAATCTCGCACGAGGGTGTGCTGTGTTGGTGAGGTTGAGAAGAAAGAGAGTGAGAGAGAAAAGCGAAGGAAATAGAAGAGATGGGAGCGATATATAGAGTCGAGAGTTTTTTTTTTTTTGTTTCTAGTTTCTTGAGCACTGCTGCCACAAGCGCATGAGCTTTCAAGACCAGCTACCCTTCCCTTCTTCATAAATCTATCTTAATAAATCCTATTTCGTCCCACCCTATATCATATATGTCTTCCACTATCATTGTTATTTACAGTCACTATCATTATTTTCTTAACTGCCTTCTCTTTTTTAGCAATATTTTTTTATTATTTATCATTTTTCTAAACTATTTTACACTTCCACATTTAATATCTTTTCTTTCCTTCGCTATATTTTGTCATCAAATTCTACATGATACATAGTTTTCATTCTTCTTTTTTCTACCACCAAATCATTTGTAACTTTTTTTGACGCCGATGGTATTTAAAACTTTCATATAGTTTTCATATTTACTTTACCTATACCTGTTTCAATCTTCAATTTGTGCGATGATTAATCGTCATGCATGTGTGTCATGAATCTTAAATGACAGTGGTGTATGTACTAGTATATGCATTAAATTTATAATTTCAAAAATTGGCAAACTCAATGCGTCTGAATTTTAAATAAATGATTTATGATTAAATTAATAGAGCTGTTATGTTACGGTGCATATTGTAGAACAGATTTCCCCCACTCCATCTCCGTCCGCGGTTTTTTCTACATTAGTTTAGTACGTGGAATTGACTAATTGATCGATACTGATTTATGGAACCTTCTTTTTCAAATACTAATTATAACATTGTTATAGTTTTAAAAGACTTAAACTGAACATGTGCATTTAAATAATAATAATAATAATAAAACAGAATTTTTATAATTAAACGAAGTTCCATTGAGTTTATAATTTTTGGCAAATAGGAAAGAATGATCAGTTAGTAAAAGGTAGAAAGTTGAATATAGTAATTAATTAAGTTTGAATGAATGATTATGGAAAGTGTAAAAAGGTGAAATATTGATTATAGTAAAAAAAAGAGATGAGGGTTTTTGCTGCGAAACGCAATGATGATTGTGCGGACTGCAGCACACGTCCGTGTACCGTGCGCGTCAACCCTATTGGTATTGTGACCGCTGCGTCCTGTTGTTGTTGTGCAGGGTTATTTCCGTAATGTGGTGGTTGGTTCCTTGAAAGGCAAAAGAAAAGAAATGGAAGCAGGCGTGCACGAGGTACGAGGGGGTTATGAGAGTGACCTGCTATTCCCGGTCAAAGTCCGTACCCGAAAAGAAGAGTGATGAGAGTGGGTCTTCTCTTCTCTTGCTCCCTTCCTTCTTCACTCTAGCTCCCTCCTTCCACTGACTACTGCGCACATGCTGCACAGTCGTTTTGATTGACCCCTTACCAGCTTTTGGTATTTTCACTCATTCATTCACTTTCCTGAAGTGACAAAACCTTAAGCTTCCTCCCCCGCAAATAACTGTTCTCTTCAACAACGCATTCCCCCTCACATCCCAACTCAGCCGTCACTGCTCCGCTTTTTCTTTTTCTTTTTTCTTCATTCTTCTTACTTCCATTTTATATTTCTCATTTTGCTTTTTTTATACGCTCTACGTATGTACACCGCCCAGTTCCAGTATAACTATTTCACATCCTATTACTTAGCTCTACGCCCATGTGCCCATGTGCCCCTGTGTCAATTCCAATCTTTTTTACCTTCACTTCCAATAACCCACACATACATACATACTCAATTTTACTCTTTTTATCTATAAATTTACCATTTTTTTTAAGATTTTAATATAAATTCACTCGCAATCACAATATATTCATATATTTATAGTATGCAACACTTAATTATAGAGACGACATGTGTATTTGAATGCAACTTGCAAAATTAAATTACAATTTTTATGTTTAGTACCTCCACTGGTTCAAACTATTCGCTGTTTAAGGTAACGTATATACATAACAAATATTACTTGCACAGACTTAAAGAAACTAACTACAATAAAAGATTCCTCTATACTTAAAATAATGAAATATATACCTCGTTAACTACCTAATAAATGAGAGAATAGTGGCTCAGAGTGAATCTAATTACTAAAATAGAAAAGGGATGTGTGAAAAATTCATAACTATTTTTACTGAAAGCTAAAATATGAATTACGTAAGTTTCCCAGTTCTATTTCTAAAACCGTAAACACTACAGAAAATGTGATGGAAGAGTATCTTTGAATCTTTTGAAGTTTTCTTAGAAAATTTATATAAAACTTTTAAGAACAAATTATTATATTTAGTTCAAGTAAACCCATCTACACTTGTAAAAGTATTAATTATTTTTGAGGAGTGGATTTTTGAAAGAAAATAGATTTTAATACATATGATATGATATGATTGCTAAGTTATCTTAACTTGGTGATAAAGGAGCTTTTATTTTCTCTTTAGGTTTCCGAGGCTTGAAGTTTCAATCTTGTGGTTATACGTCAGAACATGCGCGATCCCATATATTGGTGAGATCATTCCACGTGCAACTTGCTTTATAATACCCCTAATTACACCTACCATTGTTCTAATGTATAATTGCAAATTACTTAAACGTGTGTTTAGATCAACTTATTGCTAAATCCATATTGAAAAAATTTAATTAGTTTGTGTGTAAATTAAATTTAGAACGTCTTGTATGGTGTTTTTAAATTTTAGTTTATAATTTATTGGAATTATTTTCTTCAAACATACCTTTTAACGTTATATCAAAATTTATCGCATATATAATAATAGTAGCGTAATTTATGATTATGCATTGAAATTCACGCGTGTGAGAAAATGACATGGCCATCCACAAATTTTGAAAACAAATATGTATTAACTTTCTTTATCTTCCCTCGTAAATCGCAATTCATAACCCTTACTAATTGTGTGAATTGTGATTCACTCTTTTGTTTTTGCAATGCTTGTATCATAAGGTTTTCCATCTTTATAGTTGAAAAAATTATAAATCATCCAATAATTTTTTGAATTTATATACTACAATATTAAGTGACATTTATATAAAAAAGGATATAATGAATTGTAGCATAAATGGAGTAATAATATCATAATGTTTAAATATCTTCTAATTATTGTGAAATAAGTAAAGTTTTATTGTTTAATATTACAATATTTTACTATGTTTTTAAATAAGATATTAAATAATCGCTTATTTAACACTCACTATGGAATGAATTAAAAACGGTTAAGATCTATAAAATAAATATTTGCTAATTTATTTTAAAATGAATATTAAAAATTAAAAATATAGATTTAAAATTTTAGAGACATAAAACTTATAAAAACTTTTTTACATCAGCTAAAATTAAAATTCACCGTATTCTTTAAGAATTTAAAATGGTAATTTTAAATCTTATTGGAATAAAAATAAACAAATTGTATATTGAAAATCAAGATTATACTAATTTTGAATGGTATCTAAATCCATATTTAATATCAAATATGGAGAAATGTTGAGAATATAACTTTCCTTTAACTCGTTTAGCGTATTTTATTTTATTGGACAAAGCTTTAGATGTATTTCGAACAAAAAAAAAATGGATTAATCTTCGGAAGTTGGACTATAGTACGATAATAAAAATATATTTGAAACGTTACACAATTTTTTTCCAAAGCAATTATAGTATTAAGATATTTTAAGTCTTTTATCAATATTTTTTTAAATCTGTAAAATAAAAAATATTTTGTTTTCAGTTTTTATATATTCAATACTCTTTCCACTTTAAATAACTTTTGTTTATTCTGTAGGCAGAATGATTAAGCAGCAACAATAATAATAAGATTAAAGTTAAAACAAGATGTATTAACGGTACTAAATACTAGACCGAACCTTTTAACAGATACTTTTAGATTTTATTTTCTTAGATCGTAAAATAGTAGTTGGAAGAACCTTTAGATTTATAGTGATTTGTTTGAGTTTAATTTATATGATATTTTAGTTCAAATTAACGGATTTTTTTTTTGTTTTCTATAAAAGAAAAATAAAATATGCACCAATCATATAAAAGAAACAATAAGTCAATAAGTATAAGTTTGTTAATTTTAGAATAATTTCTTTAAAGTTATACAAATTATTTTTTATATTAATTTTTGATTATATAGATTCAAGGTTCAAGGTTGTTTTTAATAATGTACAACTTATATTGACTAGGCGTTATTATTTTGAGGGGTGTTTATAATTTATATATTAATTTAAGTATATTTGAATTTCATGTATTGCCTTATTATAGCTATCTTATTTCATAATATCTAACTATATTTTTTAAATTTCATTTTTATTGAATAAGAAAAGAATAATGAATTACGTTAGAAAATAAAAAAATTACTGTATTTTTGATGAAATATTATTTCACGAGGTTTTTAAGATATTTTGTTACAGTTTTAAAGATGAAGAACGCTAACAAGATTGGTTAAAGAATAATTTATATGCATTTATTTATTATTAAATAATTAAGTTTATTAATTAAAATAATATAAATACACGTCATAAATTTAATAAAAACAAAACTATCAGTATTTACTAAAAGTTTAAGTAATTAATTATTTTATATTGTTAATTTTATGTATTTATAATTAATAATTTTGGATATTGAAATATTATTTTTTTTAATACAAGAATTTGCTGAGTTGAGAGAGTTGTTACAAAAGGTTATCAAGTTAGAATGAAGAGATTCAATGAAGTATCAAATTGAATACTTTAATTTTCTTTTAAACTTTAAAATGTTTATCACTATTTTTTGTAGGTTTTATATTAATTTAATTTTCTATGTTTAATTTTATTTTAATTTTTAAAACACTAAAATATAATTATTTAATTATTTTTTTAATTTTTATGGATGAACATTAAATAAAATATTAAATATAGTTGTACAATATTTAAGGATATTTTTATTCTTTAAATATAATAAAATTGTATTAATAATTATTATGTCAAATTTCATTTATTATTTATCATAGTTAATTATAAATTTTTACAATATTTAATGCATGTTAATTATCTAAATTAGAGTGTGTTAGGAGCACCGATTAGCGTACTACAGCGGATTTGAAAACACACTTTATATTCCAAGACTGGAGTTTTATTTTGATGAAATTGTAGGTTGAAAAAGAATTCGTTGACTCAATATTACTGACGGTGCTCGTTAAAATATTATTTGATCTTAACTTTTTTTTCTACATTCCAGTATATCAAAGATCGCATCATTATATTTTTTACGACTGAACTGCTTGTAACATAGTTGTAGATTTCTGCATCTGTGTATTGTTTTTACTATAGATTTTGGAAAAACTACATTTTCTAGTGTTGTATAGCACATGAAATACAAATGACTTAATTTTTCAAGAATAACAGAGTAATAAAAAATCAAATGGGTAGAGAAAAGTACGAAACTTGGTAGCATTGTTTGAACAGAAGGGATTAAAGTGAGAAACAGTATTGAATTTTGATAGGAAAAATAGAGGAAGAAATTGGAGTAAAAAATTGCATGCATTGCATTTGAAGGAGATAGTGAGAAAAGAAAAGGTAAAAATTAGGGTTATGGTGGAAAGAGAAAAGAAGAAATAGGAATAGGAAGGAGGATCCCATTGGCATTGATTCCCAGGGGAGGGGGGCAAAAGGGTAGGAGAATGATGGTGGTGAGTGACAGTGAGTGCAGGTAGCAGAAGTAGCAGAGCAGACCCAGAAGCGTTGCAGTGACTCAGTGTGTTGGTGAGCAATTGCGTACACACTCACTCTTCTCATTAATGTATTCCCTTCTCCCTCCCAACCCACAACTTTTTCTTCCAAACAAAACCACCATTTCTCTAACACAACCTTCATACAAACCAACCTTCATAATCTATAACACCATTTTACGAAACGAAAAAAGAAAGTCTTTACATTTTTTTTTTCACTTTTATGATAAAAGCTAAATTATTATTTTATTTTAAACTTAAATTCAGAAACTGTTACTCAAATTGAAATACACCCTGAATAAAGAACACTGATTGAACCGGTGGTTATGTAGGAAAGAGAATAGAAAAGGTAGTAGTATTAATTAAGCAACTGTAGTAAATGAGAGAAAAAACATGGTTAAAGGAAATGTCAGTTTCAACTTTTGAAAGTCAGAGTACAGGTTGAATGAGGTGTATGTATCAATTAATCTAATTCATTAGATAGAGCAGAAAAGAAAGGGTATATATATATACATATATTTTAAAAAATATTAATATTTGAAAATGATTTTAGGAAAATGAAGAAGGAGTAGTTGTGATGTGATGATTTGGTTGCATGAAAAATGAGTTGTGCAGCAACATTGGGTTTTGTTTTGTCTCATATGGGTGGAATGAGAGTGAAATGTTATTATTATTATTTTGGAAACGAAAGTAGAATTGTTGAATTGGTTGTCATATTTGGTTTATGCTAATGCTTTTTGTCGCTGTTGACTTAGAAAATGAAGAGGGGAGAGGTGAGTCCATCACGTGCATGGATTTGACATGATGGAATGAATACCAAGGAAACTTTATTGTCATTATTATTACTATTAAATGGATGACATGAATATTCTGATGCCATCAATAACGTCCCCTGGTCTGCTCTCTTCTGTTCTCTCATTTTACTACCTTTTTGTCCTCTCACCCAACAAATGCCCCACCCTCTCTTCTTCTTTCATTTTTTTTACCTACTTTCACTTTCACACCAAAAACTTTATCTAATTTCAATTTTATTCATCTTAGCTAACAATGCTTGCGACTGAGAAAGAAAGAAAGACCAAGCAGAGTTTAACGTTGGTTCACAAAGGTAAAATGAAACAGAAGGCTCCGGCGCGACGGAGTGGGATGGGACCAAATGAGTCTTTGCATATGTGGGGATGGAGAACGAACATTGCAGGGGAGCCATTCAGGAAATCATGTGTGGATGGACCACTGTTATTGAAATTTACGAAACTTTAATGAGAAACACATGCTGCAGTTATGTTTAGGTTTTTCAATATTTTCTAAGACAATCATCGTCTCCATAAATTTGAACACCAAATTAAAAGAGAGAGAAGACAACAGGTGAAGCAAAATCCAATAATTTTAAAGTCTATAATTAATATGTCCAGTATCTGTGAATTTCGAACTGGGGAGCAGGACTTTGACGTCATTAAGACGCTATTTATTCCTCAACAAATTTATCACATTTTAAAAAGATAATTTCAGTATTTGAGTATTTTTTTTTTTTTTATATTGAAGGAAAGCTAAACTTGAGAGAGGACAAAAAGCAAATTTTTGGCATGGAAGGTAGCAAAAAATGATTTGATTTTAGATGAATTTTGTTTTTTTGTTACTAAAAGTAAGGGAGGGTTTGGAGCGAGAAAAATAGAAAAGAAAGCGCATAATGTGGAAATGTGGGAAGCCGAAAATGAAGCATCCGCAGCAATGGTGTGAAAACGAAAGCAGATTGAACTTGAAAAACAGAAAAAGGTATTATTAGGCTACTAGAGTAAAAAGGCAATCGTGTTTCAAGAGGGTAGGTTTTCACAGTCATTGTCAAAATCATTTCACCCTTCAAAAGTGTAAAAAGTACACATTAACACACACACACACACACAAATATAAGAATGAGATGGCTAAGCAGAAAGCGTTGAGTTTGAATTGTTATTATTGCACGATAGAAAGAAACTAGACAAGTTACGTAAGCCTTTTCACAGTATTTTGTTGGTTTGAAAGAAAAAACTACAGTGTCTCACTCTTTAGAGACTCATAAACAAAACAAAAGCTCATTATTGTTCTGCAACCAAAAAAACATTTTGTAGCGTGTGCGGCGGGTGGTACCAAATCAAACTCATTACCACTTTTTCTATTACATAAACTGTACTTCAACAAACAACGGATAAAACTACCTAAGTCAGGCCCACTTTCAAGGCCCAAAGTGAATGGCCCGGAAAGCGTTCATAGCCTTAAGCCCAAAATTATATTTCTTGGGTAACCGCTGCTACTACTGTTACGAGATGAATCAGCTCAATGTTCTTACACCACAAAAATGGGGTGTAAGAACAGGTTTTATAATGATGAAAATGGTGGGTGCATAATATGATTATATATGATTATGTTATGTGTATTAATGTTGTTATTATGACGAGTCAGCAATGATAGATAGGAAGGTTTGCACATCTGGCGGCACCCGAAGCAGCACGAGATTTGGCGTTGTAAAAGCGCGTAATGTTGTGATGTTGTTGTGTGCAGAAGCATGGCGAAAACAAAAACTCAGGATTGAGAGAATTAAGAGAGCAACACCATTCCCATCCAATCTCTCATTTCTCTTCCATTCTCTGAAATCCCATTGCATCTCTGCACACCAATTGCTAACAATGGCGATCACGTGCCCACAATGAAGCATTGCACAACATTGTTGTAACCATCGACATGCGCTGGTTACCCACCCTCATCTTCTCTCATTCCAATTCATCCTCTTCACCCTCACCCTCACCCTCACCATCACCGTCACCGTCACCGTCGTCGTCGTCGTCGACGACAACGCCCACCTCCTCTTCGGCCACTCGCAAATCTTCCTCTCCCACCTCATCATCCGCGTCCCACGCCAGGAAGAACACCCGCTCCGCCTGGTTCTTCGGCGCCACCAAAAAGTCCACGCGCTCCAGGAAGCTGAGCCACGTGGAGGACCTAGACGCCGTCGTCATCACCCCCTTGTCGCGCTCCAGCAGCACCTTCGATCGTTCCGCTGCCCCCTCCTTTGGACCTCAGCCGTTACCCTTGCCCAGAGCCACCGACTCCCGTTTACCCTTCTCCAAAGATGCCGCCGCCGACAAGCCCAATGCCGCCTCCGACAAACCCAATGCCGCCGCTGACAAACCCAATGTCGCCGTCGATTTTGCCCTCCCCCCTGGTTTTCAAATGCGAAGGTAATTCAATTCCTTCTCTCAATTTCGACACTCGTTGTTTCCTTTGGTAGTTTCCGTTTCCTCGCGTACTGTATCGGTTATTCAAATCATTTTCATTGAATTTCTTAATTATGCTTTGTCGTATTTTGGTATATTTTATTGTCATTAATTAATTGTGCTTACAGTTTCAAACCAGAAAAAAAGAATATTTAATAGAACTTAATTCCATCTGCACAGATTATAACAGTGCATGTAGTGTGTAATAATTTATTTCAAAAATCTTGTCTTTCTTCTCTGTTTTAAGTAAAAAATGTGTAGCTTTAAATTGGGAATTAGTGATATAATTTGCGTTCTGACATATAGGGATTTGTGTGTACAGTGTATTCGCGAGGGAAGAGAACAGAAAAAATATGGAGCACGTGGAGACAAGGTTATCACCTGGGGTGGCGCCGCAGCAAGACACGAGCAGTGGTGCAAGTACAAGTGCTCAAGGAGATAACTTCTGGTTGAGTGCTCCTGCAAGAAGTGCTCCAACCAGTCCTTTTGCCAGTCCCAGAATCATCCCAAACACTGCCAAAACCGATGATTTTGTCCCGTACTATTATGTATCACCCATGTCCAACCAGTTCTGGTCAGCACCAGAGATGCCAACATCCGACCCTTCAGCTGGGTACCCACCTCCTGCTTTCTTTGATGTATCAGCACCGCGCACCGATACCACCCTTTCTCCCCCCCATCAAAGCCCGCGGGGAAAAAGCCCCACCCAATACCCCAAAAGCCCCAATGCCCGTTCTTCTTCTTCTTCTCCTTCTCCTCCATACATACCCCCCAGATTATCCCTTGACACCTCAATAGCACGCCGGGAAACCAATCCTCCTTACTCTGTCCATCCCTTACCCTTGCCTCCTTGGGCTGGGCCTGGAGCTCCCTTAGTCTCACCTCCTGCTACCTTTTCCCTTCCTGTTGCTAAGACAGAATCCTTGCCAATGAAAAACCAGTGGCAGAAAGGGAAACTTATTGGCCGAGGTACTTTTGGATCTGTTTATGCTGCCACCAATAGGTATGTATTCCTGTCACACGCATGTTTCGGAAGCATTCATTCTTTTATGCTCTTCCATGCTCTCTTTCTTACAAGCTCCTCTTATACACATTTTTTGTTCCTCGCAGAAAAACTGGAGCATTGTGTGCAATGAAGGAAGCAGAAGCCTTTTCCGATGATCCAAAATCTGCAGAGTGCATAAGGCAGTTAGAGCAGGTTGCTTACCTCTTTAGTGTATTTCTTAGCTGTATGTGTTGTACGAATTTTGTAATCACACTTTCTGCCTATGTTCTACTTTGTGATTAAGATGATCCCACTTTAGTTATCTGTAATATTTATCCAGAATTTCTTTCCTTTCTATAATTCACCTTTTTATCATTACAATGTTTCACCTTTTTTCAGGAAATTAAAGTTCTTAGCCAACTGAAACATCCAAACATTGTGCAGTATTTTGGTAGCGAAATAGTAAGGAGTTCTTATTCGTGATTAGTTGTCCAAGATTAATGATTATTTCTAGAACTGCCCTGTAAAAACTTCTGACATCTTTGGGTTGTGCTCTGACAGGTAGAAGACAGGTTTTATATATATTTGGAATATGTACATCCTGGTTCAATGAATAAATACGTTCGTGAACATTGTGGTGCAATAACCGAATGGGTTCTTCGGAGTTTCACACGCCATATTCTTTCGGGGTTGGCTTACTTACACAGCAAAAAGACAATTCATAGGTACTGATCACATGCTTGATGTGTTGCATAGAATGAGATCCTTGTCCAACTAGTATAGGAAATCGATAAGAAATATTTGCATAAATGCTATAATTTTTTATTTTATTTTTTTCAGAATGATTCAGTTTGCATTTGGAAGATCTGATGATGTATTTTTTTTTTCTTTTGCAGGGACATCAAAGGGGCTAACTTGCTTGTTGATTCTGCCGGTGTCGTTAAGCTTGCTGACTTTGGAATGGCCAAACATGTAAGTTGTCAAATTCCCTTTCTATTTCGAGTTATTGAAAAATGGTGTGTCTCCAAGCTCTATGTTACTTAGTCTGAGTTTTTTACGAAGTACAGTTGTGTTCTATTTGGAAATTTACTCTTTGGTTTCACCAGCACCTTTTCTGCTAGTAGTCCTTTTGTGCCCCTTATAATACTTTTGAGATTTCTGTGTCCACAGCTAACTGGACACGTTGCAGATCTTTCTTTGAAGGGAAGTCCATACTGGATGGCTCCAGAGGTATATTCTAACTGTTACTCCGTAGCGTCTCTCGGTTGTTCTCTATTGATACCCGTTTCTCGTGCAGCTTATGCAAGCAGTTGTGCAAAAAGATAATAGCGTTGAAGTAGCTTTTGCTGTTGATATCTGGAGTTTGGGTTGCACAATTATTGAAATGTTTACGGGAAAGCCTCCTTGGAGCGAGTATGAAGGAGTAAGCATCTACATAATTTTTTATTCTCGTTTTTATATCAACCTGTTATTCAGAACAATTCCCACAAGGTGTAGTATATTAGAATTCTCTTTTAACATTCTTTCTTTAGAAACTTTATCCTATTAGTTAAAATTTGTCAGAGATGCTGTGTGTATACATGTTTTTTTTCATTTATGAACTAGACATGAAATTCTGATTTAATTATGCAGGCCGCAGCTATGTTTAAGGTTATGAAGGATACACCTCCTATACCAGAAACATTGTCAGCTGAAGGTAAAGATTTCTTGAGGCTCTGCTTTACAAGAAATCCAGCCGAGCGACCAAGTGCTTCAATGTTATTAGATCATAGATTTCTGAAAAACTTATGACAGCCAGATGTTTCGTGTTCCACGCATCTGAATAATGGAGCACCCTTTATGGTAATATAAATGCCGTGTCTCTTTTGCTTTTATCAAACCATGTTACTCGGTGTTAAATTTATCAATTGTTGAGTTGGCAGGATATCCACAGTCCCAGAGAGGTATCTGACTATAGATTTGATCACATTTCCATTTCCACTGCGAGGTGAGAATTTCTAAATATGATTTCCTTGCCATTATCCTCTGCTGGGAATGGAGATTGGATACGTTGCAGTGGCATCTCAGTGCCTGCAACACTTTGGATGAGATTTCTGTGTCGGTGTCAAAATGGTGGCTATAGGAAAATAATGACTGGGCTGGTAGAAGTACGTCGTCATACATTATGAGTTCATCTGGAGTTGTTTAGGATGACTTGCACCTGTAGATGTTGCAGGTTCTTTCCAGGGATTGTCACCGACGCCCTCTCTGAGTAACAAGCTTGTTCAGTGTTCACCATGGAGTTAGCAGCATCAGACTTTGGAAGCAAATTTTGTTCAATATTAGTGATCCTGCTGTCAATTTTAATAACAATAACAAACAGCAATGATTCTTTGCATTAAAATGGATGGATCATTTATTCATGACACACTGGTCAAATAACACCATTCCATTTTGTTTAACAAAAGAATTGTACAATAAAGGATGTGAAAGGACAGAGAGGCACATTTTTACCTCTAGCTCCATAGGGCATCTACGCTTGAATGAAGCAGTAGCACTTGTTTCCAAAACTATTTTCATTCCAGAAAATATACGTTTGATCAAATAACTCTGTTACGTTGCAACATTTTTTGACATTCAAATATTTTTACTACACGGGTTTTTTTTTTCATTGCTTTTGTTGATGAGTACATCTTGTCCGACAAGTGAAAAAAAAATTGCATTATTTCAAATTTTTATAGATTACAATTTGTTTGCAATGTCAAATTAATCCAAATTTGATTTAATATTACAAGAATTTGAAGAAAATTAAAGTGAATGAAGTAGGAGTCAACCTAATCTTGTTAAAAATGTAATATAGAAATCCATTTTTATTATTAATTGTTCTTAATTTCATCTCTTTATTTTTTATTTTTTGTATAAACAAAATTATGACCCGTTATTATCAAGCTTAAAAGACTGAATACAAGAAAAGTTGTTTCAGGAACAACATTGAATTCCCTGTATTACGCCCGCTTGTTCACCAGATTGCGGGATTATTGTTTGATCATATAATAATATCAAAGTCAAAATGTACTACAAGTTAGCGCAACAATTAATTTCTGTAATTTATTCCTTTGTATACCTGGGGTCTTCTTTTAAGAGATTCCTTTTTAGATTATCTGAACCAATTTGGTATTATTAGGTTTTAAATAACTTTTACATTTAGGTTTTTGTAATTAAATCTCTATCAAAGTTTTTGTTTTATTAAATGTTTAAAATATTATTTTCTAAATACATTACTGTCTGCTACTCTGATTGTTATCTTTATTTCTTCATCCTTAACTCGTTTATTATTTAATTTAATCTTCCTCAGTTAACTAATTTTTCAGAGAGATTTTAAAAGGAGGAAATTAAAAAGAAAATAAGTGATTAATTAGAGAAAAAAAGTAATATTGACTATCAAAATTAAATGATAAATAATTAGGCAAAAAAAAATATTTTAAATACTTGATAAAGTAATTATTTTAATAAAAATAAATTAAAAATATTAAATTATGAAGTATTTAAAATTTAATAAAGTTAATAAATTTATATATATATATATATATATATATATATATATATATAT
>Ga0209589_1000205_pt1 | contig 69643 bp, 28 predicted proteins | sample CowpeawhiteBW_FD_187525 | JGI IMG/M metagenome (GOLD analysis project Ga0209589, IMG submission 187525) | Root nodule microbial communities of legume samples collected from California USA - Cow pea white BW (SPAdes) (version 2) | ecosystem: Host-associated > Plants > Roots > Nodule | place: USA... | reverse complement strand
ATAATTTGAAAATAATTAAATAAAATTAATCTAGATATTATAAAGGCAAATATTTTAAATAAAAATTTATCACTATTAATTAAAAATTAATAAAGTAAAAATAACTACAAAAATTAAATTAATAAAATTTTATTTAATATACTTATCTAAAATATAAATAATCTAAAATTAAATAATTAATACATAAATTATAAAATAATTGAAGTTAAATCTTATAAAAATTCAAATAAAAAAAAAAGAAAATTAAAATCACCAACTATACCACGAATGCTATTTAAAAAAAAAAAACTGATTTAGAATTTCATTAAATGCTTAACCGGACTTCGAATGCCGGTATACAAAGAAAACGAATTTCGAATTCCGTTAAATCACTTAACCCGAACTTCAAATGCCGGTTCACAATTTCAAATCCGTTTGACACTATTCACCGTGTTTCGAAAGTCGGTTAAGGATTTTACCGGGTTTCAAAATATGAAAGAACCCATGATTTCATAGCAGAGCAGAGAGAATCTTTTTTTAACTTTTAACGCTTAACAGTCAAAGGGTTCAGAGGGTACTATAGAAAATTTAAATTCTTTTGGAGGTGCAGTAGAACTCTTTGAAGGTGTAGGGAGAAGCCTCCATTTCCAATTGTGCAGACATGTCATGGTTGTGGCTCAGACCAATTCATTATTTTCGTGTTTTTTGTTGTTTGGGCCTGGATTTTTTTTTTAACTTTTCGTTATGAATAAATATTCTAGGATTGAGAAAAGGACATTTCTTCTTGTCCCTCCATAATTTGTACCTGTATCTTTATACATTTTTATATTTTGGAGTGCATGTGTATAATTCAAAATATATTTATATTTTGAATCGTATATTCTGAAATAAAAAATATATCTCGAATTATATATTTTGGAATATAAATTTTATACACTGAATAGTACGATTTAAAATACAAAAAATCATAGGAGTGCAAGAAGAAATTTATGAAGTTGTGGGAAGAAACTACCTTGGGCAAAGAGATCCAATTCCAAATCGTATATTGTTTGTGAATGATGAGAGAAAAAGGTTGAAATTCTTGCTTCTCTCTTAATTATGCTTTGAGATATAATATTCTAGGATAGGGCATAAAATCATAAATGTAAAAAAGCTACACGAATTTTGTGTTTGTCCGAAATTTGTTTCTTCTTAATTTCTTTTCTATAGTTAATATTATGTGAAACGATCTGACATATTTGTTATAATTTTAATCACCCTAAATAAAAAGTTATATGATTGGCTTTATATATATTTCGAAAACAAAAAGGTTGTCTCAAATATAAAAAACACTAAGATTAAAGAATCTAAAACAACAAATCGCTTTAGTTTTCCATTGTTTTCTCCTGAATTTTGGTTTTCATTTATATGGCATGGACATCTAGGATTCACTCACTCCAGAATGCAACAAGTAGGTCCTAGACATCAATTACCACTGACAGTTGGAAGCCCACAATCATTTCTGTTAGACCCTTTTCATATGGATGATGCTTTACTTTCTAAAATACTTAATATGAAAAACAAAACAAAAAATTAGTTGTATTGAATTTATCTTCTCATCCTGAAACATTATTCATTTTACGCTGTTCTAAGCATCAATCATGCACTTTCATAGCTTCTCCTGGAACAGTTTTCTCTTTCTCATCAAGATATATTTATTGAAGTTCATCACAAGGTAATATATAGTTTTCCCCCATCACTTATGACTCCCTTTTGGTCAATCTGGGCAATGCTGATGATGGCCATGTTGGCGTGTAATTGTTCATTAGCCTTGGCTTCTTCTTCCAGTTCTCAACAAAGTATGCAAGTTTCCACCATCTCAGCAGCAGCACCAGAAAGTGATCCTGTAGTTTCTCCTACTCAATCACCAGATACTGAACCACTTTTTCCCACCCCAGTTGCAGGTGGAGTTTCTCATTCTCCATCATATTCCTCACTGCCCACAATTCCTTCAAGCCCAAGCCCTCCCAACCCAGATGCCACTGTATTCAATCTTTTGCCATCTCAGGCTTCTGCTTTCCAGTTATGCTCAATGTCATGCTTTATTTTACCTGTAATTTACACAATGTGGCTTTATGCCTTGGTTTTAATACATTGATGTTGGTGTTTCTATCTGTGTAGTTATTTCAACATTTATGATTAGGTTATGGTTGATCACAGTTGGCAAAAGATCTCAAGACTTTTAAAGTCCATCCAACTTAGTTGAGTTCAATTCAGTTCAAATTCTATAAATGATTGTTTTAAATACTGAAAGACAACTTTATCTTTCATACACTCGGTACAAACAAAACAAAGATATTAACTCTGGAACTAAAGAACAAAAGCTGGGAAATTTTGCCATCAAAGGTTGAGAGAAACATTGAAAATTCCTTCCGTTGCCTTCACCAACCTACATTAACTTCAGCAAATTGATCGAACTAAAGGAGTCGGTCATTTTCCCCTAGGACCACTATTTACTCTGATAGTACTTAGGACCACATAAAAGAGAGGGAGAAGAATGCAACAGACAAGAATTCGAATGGATTTCATATATAAAGGAATACAAATACACATTTGAAACGACTGAAATGAATACAACTGCTATAGAAAAACTGCATATGTAAAAGAATATAATGAATATGACTAAGCACTCACACTACGGGCCCAAGATGTAAATTTTTGGTTAATAAGTTCCTAACATGAACACCTCCATAAGATTGTTTGAACATTATTAGTTAGTTATTTGCGAAACAATGAAAACCACATGTGGAGAGCTCAACGCTGGGCTGATTCCTCGGACCACCATTGAACAACTTCAGCGAAAATGCTCCCACAAGTTTGTTGATCTCATCAAACGGTTTCTTCCATTTCTTGGCAGACTCATTAGCAATGAAGTTTCTCATCTTCACATTCTCCTGCTTCAGCACATCTACTGCTAAACTCAACTGTCTTATCACCTCTATCTTCTCTTCATCCTTCTGTTTGAGTTGTTTCTTCTGTTCCTCATTCTCATCTCTAAGCCTTCCTATTTCTTCCCTCAACATCTTGACTTCATCAAAAATGGTATTCTTATCATTGATTTGATCCCTATGAGCATTGTTCTCTTCATTGAGTCCCATGACTTCATCCCTCAACATCTTGACTTCCTCACAAATGGTATTCTTATCATTGATTTGATCCCTATTAGCATTGTTCTCTTCATTGAGTCTCATGACTTCATCCCTCATCTTCATCAATTCATCACTCACAGCCACTGGTGAAGCTTTCTCCTTTTTTGTGCAGCTGTGAACAAACTCGGTCCCCTCCTCCTCCTCTTCGGGATCATCTACTTCAGATTCCTCGGACTCCTCGTACTCCTCGTACACATCACAACGCTCAGAATATGTGTCGTATCCACTATCTGAAAAACACATCAACTTCTGTATCTGATACTTGGCTGAAGCAAACGGTGATCCCCCAGTAACGAGGTGTCCAATTCCAGTGGTATCAGGTTTGACTTGATCATAGCGCTCAGCTAGGGAGCGGTGTGTTCTGTAGAAATCCTCGACCATGCTCACAAGTTCTGGTCGCTTCTTGTAATACATCTCTGCACGTTTGGCAAAGGAATCTGCATCTTCTTCAATTAACTTTAGCATTGCCCTTGTCTTCTCATTTAGCTCTGCAACAGATAATCACATAACTTTATTGCATATTAGGATAAACTTATTTTGGTGAACTAATCACTCAGTTTTACATCTTCCAACGTTGTTATAGGTATGAAATTAAAAGCGAAAAGACTTTGAAAGAGCAAAAACAAAAGACTATATTTTTCGAAGAAATAATAGTTTTAATTTAAGATTATATAAACGTATTTCATAGTTCCTCACAATTAACTACTGAGAATGAAAAATAAATCCTAGACAACCATGAGTCAGAAATTCGAATTGAAAAACTTGGGAGTTAAAAAAGGAAAATCACAGGCAAAAATCGTGAAACGATAAAACAATACCACAGAGAAAACTAAAACCTAGAGCCTCAGATTAGCATTTTGGCACATTCTTCATCGAAACGACAACCCGTGAAAATAAACAATCACGGTGCGCAGAAGTGTTGCCGATACTCGTACCAATAATACTTTCATCATCAGCTATTTCACAAAATTCAATTCAATTCACTCATTCTTTTTCTAAAGAAAACAAAAAGACCTTGGTTCCTTTCCAATTTCATAAATCAATTCAATTAAAACAAAGTATTAATACAACGCTTTAACAGAAGAACAATTGCGAAACAGAACAGAACACAATTTTCAAATCAAAATCTCGCAACACTCTAATTGCAAGTAACAGCGAAGCAATTAGGGTTTGGTGAAACAAAGCTTGTTATGTAACAGAGACTTCCTTTTAAATACAGCACAATCATTGGGCCTCTTAGGCCCATCTTTTGTAGCACTGATTATGGGCCCTCTTATTGGACTCACTGTAATTTCCAACATATATTCTATTTCTTTAACTTGTATCTACAACATTAGGAAATCCAAAAGACGAATGTGCACAAAAAGGTTCCATGGGTTGCTCCAACGGCTAAATCCAGAGGACAAAAGATGAAGAAGATAAAGAACTTGAAAAGTAACACTCAGATAAGTCATAAGGGTGCCCCCATAACCTTTTTATGCTTTTCTGCTAGTGTTCATCTTTTTCTATTAAGAGGGTAACTTATCACTTGTCAAAAGAAAATAAAAATGTAACAAATTGATAATGCAATGCATACCAGAGATTGTGGATTGAAGCCATGGGGATCGATTAGTAGTGTTGTGATTATCAAGCCACCACCACTGTGATGGTTGCTTCTCCATCGTTTCACCCATATTCAACTTCTCTTAAGAAACTTCTCCCTAACAAAAATTGCTGAAGCTATGAAAAAAAAAAACAACAATCACTTGCTCAAAAAAGAAAAATACTGGTATAGAGTGTTGGAATAGATTGTTGGTGTTCGTTAAATAATGTTAAATAATGTACTGCGGTTACAGAAGATAAGGTAAATGTAGAAGATATTATGAAAATTAAAATTATAGTATATCTATTTTTATCTATAAACTTATAAACTAATAATCTTTAGAAAAAATCTCTTATATCTTTTTCTTTTTGTTTTCAAGAATTAATTATTTTTATCCTAAAGAGAAGTTTTTATCCTAAAAAAAAAAAAAAAACCATTCAAATATTACATGTAGAAGATAATGGAAATTCAAATTATCATTCCCCGTAACTTCAAAACTACTACCATTACTAAGCTTAGCATAAACTATTTAATTCACATCAAAAAGATCTTTAACCTAATCTCCCTCAAGGATTAGATATCTCTGTTGTAGGATTTGAATCACAATTAATACCATCTCACAGTTTAAACTTATATTGTACATAACCTTAAAAGCAACTCATAAAAACTGTTACTCTCTTGTATAACTTATTTTATGGTATTATTATTTAGATGCTCAGAAGTAAGCATTCAACTTTCAAAACCCCAAAACTAAAATAAAACCAGAAAAAAAAAAAAAAAAAAAAAAACAAAAACAAAATCAACAGATACATGATAACAGAGACAGAGAAAGATACCAGGTTTAGGTAGTTGTTTTAAGGTGCATAAGCTTCAATTCCTCACGGTCGGAAATCTGAGTCTTGTTCTTTGGCTCTGCGCTGTTCTGCAACTGTGGTGGAGTAGTCTCCACTCAAGTGTAACAGAGAGGGAGTGTTGTAACATAAATACCACGTTCTTTCTCATTTTGAATTTTTTGTCTCATTCATAACTCTCCACCTATCACAGTCTCCCACGTGTATCAAATGTCTGGGCCCAGCCATCGCCTTAGGCCCATAACGCTGACCCATTCAAAGCCTGATATTAAAGATGGTTTTATCATAATCAAGCTTAAACTTATGATTTTATTGATCAATCTGAAATGATTAGACTATCATTTGTTTATAATGAATGAGTAATAACTATTTATTTTTGTAATGTTATGAATATTAAATAATGTTTAAAAAGCGTGGAAGTTTTTGTTGATCTGGTTTGGGTTAGAAAACGTGAAGGAGCGTGTACAGTTAACAATTTTAAAGAAAAGAAAAGAAAAGTTTATGGTGCAACGGTCAGAAACTGTCATACACTGCAAGTGTTTTATTTCCTCTTTATGATGCGAATTTAATTCCAGGTTTTGAACAAACTTCAAGACACCATAATTAAACTGTTGAAAGAAATTAGCTTGTCAATTAATGTCAACATGTCTGTAGAGTAGAAGGGGTAATGCTAAAGAGTTTTGAGGAAATTTGGATTCTGTTATTTTTTTTTTACTACTTTTTACTCTATTTTTCTAATATATTAATTATTATTAGTTTTAGTATAATGTATTTTGAATGTCCAATAAAATCTGGACTCGTTTTAAGGATACTAGTTAATAAATATTGAATTATTTAAAAGTTCATAAATAACTGTAATATTAAATAAATCACAACTTTAACAATTATGAGTATACTTTTATTTTATTTAGATGACAAAAATATTCATAAATATTTTTCATTTTTGTAATTAATAATTTATTTAATAAAAAAATAATAATAAAATAACTGTATTTTAATATTATTAAAAATTAAAATATAAATAAGCATACAAAAAATTAAATTAACAGAAAAATAAAATATCATTTGTTTTTCAACAAAGAAATAATTAACATAATATTGTATGTTTAAAAAAAACTATTTTATTTTCTGTTAATTTTCTTTTTTTGTATTTATTTATATTTTAATTTTAATAATATTAAAATATATTTATTATATTTTTTTATTTTAATTTTTATCAAATAAATTATCAATTATAAAATATATAACACTCAGGGTAATTTTGTTCTTCAAATACAATAAAAGTGAATTAATAATTATTAAAGTTATAATTTATTTAATATTACAGTTACCTATAACTTTTAGTAAATTCAATGTTCATTAACTATATTTTAATATCTTAAAAAGTGTCATCCGGTTATCATTCTCCGTACTTTTAATTACAAATTCTTCAGGTATTGATTTATAGTTACTGTAGATATGCACTGAATATTTTAAATACATCTATAACTTCTTTCGTGTACACTTTTTCTCTTAATTTCACTTTTTTAATTATTATTTTCAAATTTAAATAATTATTCATAATAAAAACTATTTTTTAATTTTATCATTTTATTAACTACATTTTAAATTTTAAAATAATTATATATAAAAATATTTTTTCATTCGTTTTATAATTTTATTCTTTCCATTATTACTTTTAAAATTTAAATATATATTTACAATAAAAAATTATTTTACTTTTATCATTTTATCAACTACTTTTTTTAAATTTAAATAAATACTTATTAAAAAAAATTATTAACTCTTTTGTATTTTTGTAACTAACTTTTCAAATTTAAATAATTACTCATGATACTTTTTACACAATATTTTTTATAATAATTTTTATTTAAATAATTATAATTTATTTTATTTTATAACTATATATATAATTATGTCTATAACTATTTTTTTCATTTTTATATTTTTAGATACTACTTTTACAATTTAAATAATTTACATATATTTTAATTACTACTTAAAAAAATACGTACAAAGTGCATGTTTTTGCACTCAAATTTAACAAACATAAAACAAAATACTTCTTATATCGAAAGTCTCCGACTAAATTATATCACTAATATCTTCATTATAGAATTCATGAATAATAATATTTTGATTCACTTTTTTGACTCATTTTTAACTCACCACTTAAATCATCCTTAGATCATTACATTATACTACTAATAAAAATTAAAATAGATAATTTAAAAGTAATTTAAGTGGTTGGTTAAAAATTGATAAAAAAATAAATCAAAATATTATTATCTTTAATTCATTTATTATTATTACTATTATTATTATATATTCGTAAATATATAAAAAAAATCATTTTTTCTTTGTTATCAAGATAAAAAATCTCTTCCATGATTTTTTTAGTGGTTCAAACGTGATAATATTATTTCTTTGATTATTGGTAAAGTATAGTTTTAGTTTTTTTTTTTGTCTTCTTTTGTTTTTGTTGCATGCAATGCTTTTACTATTTGTATGTGAGATTTTCATTTTTTACATAAGTTTCTACGAATATAGAATCGCAAATATGTAATCATAACAACATGTCTTGATATTTTTTTTTATGTTTCTTTGTATAGATAGAACATCCTATAAAATTAGAAGTGTAATGGTATTCTTAGGAATTGTTTGAGTTTTTTGAGCTGATTCATTCTGACATGATTATTATTTTTCTATGTGACATTTCTTAATTGTAGTCACATATAATTTTCTTATTTTAAGACGATACAATGATACGACGATACGACAACACAACATGACGATACGGTGACACGACGATATGACGACATGACGCCACAACGATACGACGATACAATGACACAGCGACGTAACAACACGACAACACGTTGACACAACGACATAACGATAGAACGATTCCACCATACGACAATACAACAACAATAATAATATTAATAATTATAATAATAATTAGTAATACTATTACTAATATTAATGTTAATTTAAATAATAATATTAACTATACCAATATGAATAACACTGATAATAAATAACAGTAATACTAGTAATTTTAGTGTTATCAGTAATAATATTAATATTACTATTAATAACGATATATAATAATAATGATAATAGAAATTATAGTTATTTAATTTCTTAAATTAAACTATTATTATACTAATTGTTTTTACAAAATTTTTGCATATGTAATTTCTAAATATTTGTTAGTTATTGAAATTAAGCATAATTCAATAAATATTTAATATATGATAAGTAATTAAATATGCTTTTAATGCAGAAGGTTAGTGTAGAAAAATCTTATATTGCAATGAAGGAAATTACAGTGAAATCTTCGCACAAAAAATGGAAGAATAACAAAAAAAAGGACAAATTTATCATTCGAGATTCGAGATTTCTGATTATGCCCAATAAACCAACAGAGAAAAAAAATGGAATTAACAGGAAAAACCTACCTTAAAGATTAAGGTAAAACTAATTCAAATTTAATGTATTTAAATGTTTTAAAATTTATAAAATTCTCTATTCAAACAAAATGTAAGAATTTTTTAAAATTTGTAAATATATACCATATATTTCCTTTAATGTAAGATTCCAAATAATTTTTGTTTCACTAAGAAGCAGGGCGAAACTACGAAGTGATTAGGGGTGACAAAAATACTTGTGTCCACAGATATCCGCGGATAAAATCCGTGACAGATAGTTAATACCTGCGGATATTTATTATCTGCGGGTAGCGGATATTTTAATACTCGTTTATAAACGGGTCGGGTACAGGTATCATACTATCCGTACCCGCGGGTACCCGTTACCCACAAAAAAAATAAAATTAAAATTTAATTTATATTTTATTAAGTTAAATTTAATTAAAATTAAAATTATCAGTATATTTTATTATGTCAAATTTAATTATAATTAAAATTTAATGTAATTTAATTTAATTTAATATTTTATTTTATTTTTATAATTTTATATTGAACAATTTATATAATATAAAATTTTTAAATATTTGCGGGTATCAGGTATCCACGGGTACCCGCGAATATTTTTTAAGCGGATACCCGGCAGGTAAACAGGTGGGTAGTGGGCATATTTTTTTTCAGCGGGTCGGGTTGCGGGTAGGCACTATCTTTACCCGACCCAACCCGTTGTCATCCCTAGTAGTGATAGTGGAAATAAATTCCAATTTTTTAAAGAATTTGTTTTTATATAAATTTATATATTATTTATATTATGAATAATTATAATAAAAGATAAAATAAAAAAGTTAATGAAGACATTAATTTATAATAGAGATTAAAGTATTTTTTGACTATAATATCTTTTCACCATGTAAATTATTATGAAAGTGTGTAAGGAGAAATAAATACAAAGAGATAGATTGAGAAACAAAAGTTGGGGAACAGAGGTTAGAATCTTATTATGATTTATGTATATTAGATTTATGATTATTTTAAAGATGTTTCTCCCTAATTAAGTTTATGCCATATTAGTATAAACCCTAATTTTGATTTTAGAACTCTTTTTTGAGATTGGTATGAACTCTAATTAAAACTTTTTTCAAATTATTATAACCCTTAATTATGAAATTTAGGGATTTTGTGTTTTTTGCTACCTATGATTTTTCTTAAAGTGTTGAATTTATACAGTGCTGCTTGCTTAATTAAAGTGGTATGAGTTTTGTTATGTTTTGTATTGTGATAATTGTGATTTGTGAATATAAATTTTATCTTTTTCTAAATAGGTGAGAGGTGATAAATTTTTATTAGAAAGATTATGATAAAGAATAAAAAAATCTATTCTTTTTGTAAAGAAAAAAGGTTTATATGATAAAGATGAAAAAAGTATATCTTCGTTAATTAAACTTTTTATGAGAACCAAGAATTCGAGACAATGAAAAACAAACTCCTAAAGTTCTTAGAATTATATATAATGAATTTAAAAATTTATTAGAACGCGATTTGGGAAAAGTATCCTCAAATTTGACAATATCCACCAAATCAAATTGATGAGGTACGAAATGTTTATCTAAAATTATATTCATGGTCATGGTTTGATATCATGATATAATAACATGATAATAGTGAATGATAATAATTTTTTTTTTTAAATTACACTATTATGTGTGTTTGTTTTAAGCAAATGAAATGAAAAAAAAATAAATAATTTTTTTTCTAACTAAAAAAATTATATATAACAAATCTAATTTCACACTTCTTATTGTTTATTTCTAAACTCGGTTACCCCAAGAAATTAGCCTTTTACTAGTGGGTTAACGGTGGAAGTGCAAATTAATAATTAAGGATTAATACATTTCTAAATATCCAAGTCCATGAATAAACCGATAAATATACAATTGGATTCACACTAATGTTATCTGTATATTGCACATGTTGTTTACAATTTTTTATGATTAATTGAGTTCTTCTATTATAAATTTGGGAATATTTTTTAATTATTCTCGTAACATCAATCACAAAAGAGTGATTTTAAACATGCTGTCTCAAAATACACAATAAGAAGCAAAATACATGTTGAGTTTACAGATTTTCCAACCTTATTTTTGGAAATGGATAGACTTATTATAGACACTTCTTACTTCAATACGAGGTGATTTCATTTTAGATTCGTTACTTTTCGGGAAAAGAAAATAGGTGTAATAATATTATTATCCTTTTGCTATTATTTTGGTTTTTCATTAAGGGATAACCGCTATGGAAATTTACATTAACTAGTAAAATTAGTGGCCAAAAGAATATGTACTATTAAAATACGGTGAAGGGATTAAATATCATAGAAATATTTTTATTTTGTAATTAGATCTATACATTAACGTGAATATGAATGTGGCTTCAAAATCTTATTCTAAACAATCAAAGCAATAATAATGCCTTCAAAATCATAATCACCAAAAATTCTTAAACAACAATGAAATTACATATATATTATAAATAAAAGAAGTAAAATAACAATAGCTTCAGTACTTCACGTTACATTACACTGGGTAAAAAAGTTACTTCGCAATGGAGCTAAGACATAAAACCTTATTTGAACGACTAACACAACGTTGTTGCAAACAAACAATGGACACGGCCCAACAGATTCGTGGGTTTCTTTTCAAAATGGAGGAGGTGGCATGGCTGGGCCGAAACAATCTCGGAACAAGCAACAACAGCACAAGCAGTAGAAGCTGCATTCCCCGGTCACCATGAATTAATTAAAATTTAGAATTAGAAACAAAAACTACAACATATAAAATCATTATTGATTAATTCACAAACACTATCATCATTTTATGCACTTTTTTTTCTTCTACATAATGAAACTCACCATGAAGATAAAAGGCCGCATATACCATCTGCACACCCACCAAAAAACCCACCAGGCCCAAAGAAACCAGGTCCTCCAGGTCCCCAACCAGGTCCCCCAGGTCCCCAACCAGGTCCTCCAGGCCCAGGACCCCAACCTGGCCCACCAGGCCCAGGACCCCAACCTGGCCCTCCACCAGGCCCAGGACCCCCTGGTCCTCCAGGTCCCATGTTAACTGGGTAGCTTTTTACAATAGAACAATTTGCAGAGAGGCACAGAGAAACAACTTTAGCACCGCAATGAAGACAAGAAAACTAAAATTTGAGACGAAATATATAGTTCCTGCCCTATGCTTCTATTTAGAGGAAGTAACATTCACCAACTTTCCTTCTTGTGTAAGGAAAAGAAGTGCATGCTTTACCAATCACCAAATATCTAACTATACTTCCTAACTATCAGTCAATGCCATTCTTACCTACCTCTTTACTCTACAAATCAAACAAACATGTTACTAAGAAGTTTTTGAAGTTCTCATGTTCACTCCTACACTTTCTCTATTAATGAAACTATTCCAAAGTTCACCCAGTGTTAGGTTCAATGCTTTAAATATGATTAGATTCTGTCCTTTTTGGCTGATGCTTATATCTATCTCATATATCTTCTTCAGAATAATACATCAAATTCTTGTTTTTTTTGGAACTCGAAGCAACACAAATCGATGGCCTGAACTGTTCTGTTTGATGACAGAAAAGACATGCATGACATAAGATTTTAATTTCACATAACAAGAAACAAATGTATAAAACGAAATCTTTTGTTGACAGTGATGCTAACCCTACTCTCATGAGTGATTTACTTTCATTATAACATTATATTTATTCTTCACATTCAATTCAATTTAAATATGATTTTTTTGGTAAATTTCATGAGAAGATCATTATATCCATTATATACGGTTGAATCATCTTTAATGTTGTGTTTGCTACATCGGAATATAATTAATAAGTGTTCATGAGATTGTGTGTAGAAATTAGTCTCAAACTTATATCCCTTTTATCCTGGTTCTCAAGCTTAATTGAGAAGGCAAAAACAAAAGACCTTTTTTTTTTTTCCAGATAAATGATACTTCTAATTTAAGATTATACAAACGTGTTTCAAAGTTCCTCCCAATCAATTGAAAAAAAGAAACAAATTGTAGGAGATTCACAACCACGAGTCAGCTATTCAAGTCGAAAAAGTGAAAAAAAAAAAGAAAGAAAATTATTGATAACGATAAAACAATATCACAGAACTAACAAAAACCTAAACGTGAAAAGAGTCTCAGATTAGCATTTTGACACATTCTTCATCGAAACGACAACCCGTGAAAATAAACTAACACGGTGCGCAGAAGTGTTGTCGCTGCTCATGCCAATAATACTTTCATCATCACTACTTCCCAAAATTTAATTCACTCATTTTTTTTGTCCAAACAAACAAACAAAAAAACGTTTCTTCCATTTCCAAATCCACATACCAATTCGATCAAAACAAAATAGTAATACAACGCTTGAAACGAAGAACAAGAGCAAAGCAGAAAAGAAAGTTTTCAAATCAAAATCTCCAACAATCCCAAAATGCAAGTAACAGTGATGCCAATTAGGGTTTGGGGGAACTGAAACATCTTGCGTCACAGACTCCCTCTTAAATACATCGGGCTTCTTCCCACTCTATGACCCATCTTTTGTACCACTAGTTATGGGCCCTCTTATTGAACTCACGAAGGCCCAGTAGCTTTAGATCACTAATAATTTTTGTTGTTCTCAAATTTTTATATATATTCATTTAGTAATATTTTTTTTTTTATCAAAAACTAATCCTAAATTTTACACCTACGTCTCTTAAGCAAACGATATATATAAAAAATGAATTAAATTTAAATAAAATATAATTTGAAGGATAAAGATAAATCTCTTTATAGTATGTAGGTATAAATATACATAAATTTGGAGAATTGATAATTACATTTAGTTTTTGTCATTTCAAATTTACTTGAGTAGATTCGTTGTACTTTTTTTACAATCTCATTTTATGGTTGCTGATTATGTAGGAAAATGATTTTTTGACTACTCAATTTTGATAACTTTCTTTTACAATTTTAGATGTCATTATTTTAGTGATTTTTTATTTTTTTATTTTTTTATTTTCAATATTAAAAATCACTTAAAAGATGATAACTTATGTTGTAAGAGAAAATTGTTAAAATTTAGTAGTTAAAATATCATTATCCGATTATGTATGTCTAATGGCATTAGCAACAAATAGGTATATTTTTGCCGAACTATAGAACACCAATTGATTGAATAGAGAGAGATTGATGGATTGGGTGGTGAAAAGGATGTGTAAGGAGCAAATAAATAAATAAAAATAAAAATGGCAATTAGGAGTTGTCAGACTTGGCAATGAATAATGTCCCACTTCAATTAAAAGAGAAGATCCATGAGAGTTGAGGAAAGGAAAGTGAAAGTTGTTGATGTCCAAAGAAAAAATATCCCATCCATCATACCAACAAAGTAGTTGTTGCAGTGTGACCCCAAAAATAAAACAAAAACTGAAGTTGAAGCAAATCTATGAAGGATGATTATTTTGGTTGTTCTAGTTAAAGCAAGCTATATTAAGAACAAAATGATGACCTAGCTAGGTCATTGAATCCGAGTCTGATAGAAACAGATTTGGCAAACCGATTCTGAAAAAGGTTGTGTTTACAAAAGAAGTCAATGTCGCTCAAATTGGTCCCCAACAGATAGAGGTTGACAGTGTAGTCCTTGGATTAGTGGTCCTCTTCTTCACCAGTGGTCCATAAAATGTCCTAAAGTAGCTTCGTTCATGAATCATGTGTAAATGTGCTATACCAACCCATATCAAAACCATATAATAAATTAACTAATACAAACTTATACCAATTTATCAACATTTGCATTAATTCATCTCAGATATTTGTACACATACATCATACACATTAGAGACAAGGTAGCAGAATCAGGAAAAGGAAAGAAAGAAAGATGTTATAAGCTTTATGGGAAACAATGTAAGAGTTAGGTTTTGAAAATAACTAAAATAATAAAGTGGCATGGCATGGCATGGCACATGCACATTGAATCCACTGGGTGTTGGACCTTATGGACCACTGTGGGCCTTCGGTGAACAGAGAGCTTCAGAAGACTCCGGTGAATGGCGCAGAAAATCCACAAACGAAGCTGATAACTCAAAGATAAAAATTTAAATCTGTAACATCCTTCCTTTTCATGTTTTGTTTTCTTTATTTCCATTCTTTTGAATATGGGAGATTTGAGAGTTGCTTAAATTTTGTGTGGTCCCAACACATAACAATTTTAATCAATGATGTCACGCATTAACCACTTTATGTACCACATACACATGTGATGTGGTCAAACCAGGAATATTCAATACCATTTCTCAGTACATATCTCTCAGTTCTGCAAAATTACACATGTACAATTGCTACCAACACATTTCATCTTTCACCGATCCAGAGGAGAAGAAAAGAGGGTTCAAAATTTGATCCATGTGAAGAAGAACAAAGAAAGCATGGTATAGAACCAAATGGTGTGGTGGTGTGAAGTAAGGCAAGAAAATAGGTTAAAAGTGAAGAGTTTGGTGTACTAGATGATCCAAATTGTCAAAAGAATGTGCAGAAATATTGACTAAGAGATGTATTAAACGTGCCAGATTTAAGTTTGTCACGTAGTGGACTAACTAGGAATAAGTTTTTCGCCTTTTGGAAAGGGTGGAGGCATGGTGCTAGTTTTTTTTGAAAAATCTTGTTGCGGTGGGTTGGTGTGATATCTCAAATTCCGAAATCATAGGTTTGATTTTCCAACAACTGAGCTAAACCTGATTTGGATGCAAAACAAATTCGGTTCTTGTCAGAGGAAATCACGTAATCGATCCTGAGCCACTTAGTTGAACCAAAAGGAATCACAATTTGAACTTGTGATTGAAGTTGTGTATGTACATGCACATTGTTCCACTATGGTTACCACCGTCGGTTTCGATTCACTGCACATACCAATTATTCGCGAGGTTATTTTATTCCTTTTTACTAACCAAACTTATAAGTATACAGAAATAAAAAATAAATAAATTTAAGCTATATATTAAACTGGGTAAGGATGTATTAGATTGAAATGGGGATAAAGAGAAAAGACATTAACTAATGATCAGATAGAGACCCTTCCACTAATAAAAAAGCTAATTGACATATACATAATTAAATAACATAGCTTTCAATCACGTGCACCTAATCTCCATGATTGCCTTCACTTTCATTTGAGCACCAAATTATGGTCGTCCAATACTTCTTAAATATTTAACGCAACTATTCAAAAATGTCTTTATCTTCATATTGCCTTCATATTCAATCCCCACCCCCCATTTCTTTTTATTACCTAAACAATTCTTATATCAAGACGTGTTTACATAAAATTGTCTAAAATACTTATAAGAGAACAATTATAAATTAAAACACGTATTAATCTTCTTAACTATAGTGTTTTGTGACGCAAAGGGGTTATAACTTTCGTGTTAATATATAGAATGGAATTTGTGTTTGATTTGCTTTTTCGAACAAAAGTTATGGATAACTAACCACCACGAGATCGCTTACCATACCAAGAATTTTTCTTGCTTTCTTTTCGACAGCAGAATTTTTCGTGCCATATCTAGTGGCAGACTTTTTCAGATACATTAATTGTGTTTGTGTTTTTAAACAGTAAAGCTACAGGTGTAGGAGTAGATAATTATTTAAACTGAAAATTAAATTCATCTATAGGTGGATTTGATTTAATATAAAATTTAAATTAAAACAATTTAACCATATTTGTAATGCATGAAATATAGTTCATTTTTCTTTCTCTTTTTTTCTTATTCAAATAATGAAAAACTATGAAAGGAAATTTTACTAGGTGTTTCGGGTGTACGGACCAAACACCTACTTCCAACATTCAAATTATTTTTGAGTCCTTTGTCCGACGTCTTCCTTTGTGATCTTATATAGTTCTTTCTCTTGCTTAGCGTCTTCTCTCCTCGATTGGTCGGGCGATCAGGGTATCTGTTTAAAAAGCTCCGATGCTTAAGTCAGTTTAAGACCAATCGGTAGGTAGCAGTAAATGCTGTAATAAAATGCGAGTTGAAGGTCCTTACCAACATACCTTGAGCCTCTATTTATAGTTTTTGATATGGGTCCGTGATTAGAGTTTCTTAATCATGTTTTAAACCAGATTACTAACTTGTATTTACTTTAATCAACCTTTTACCGTTGATCCAGGCTTTGGTGTGACCGCCCGACCGATGGATCGTGCGTCTTGTCGATTGTCTTCATAAATGAGAGTCCGCCTGACAGATGATCTTTGATCCGTCTGACCGATGTTCCTTGGTCCGCCTGACCGATGGTTTGGTAGTAGGCCATACTGTACACTAGGCATTTTAAGTTGTAGTCAAACTTACATAAGGTTTACTTAACTACTTTACCAATGTTTTTTAGGTCAATTGGTTGTCGATTCTTTATTGGTTTGATTTTGAAAATTCTTATTAATCAGTATGTTTAGTATATCGTTGGAGTAACCCAAATTATATAAAAATGATAAATTTATTATAATATATCTTTAACTATCTTGAGATTTCTTTATACTAATTATATATTATGATTTATTCGAACTAAAATTTTGAATGGAAATCTCTGGAGCGATTATTTGAAAGTAAGTTTGTTACTGTTGTTTATGGGAAAAATGTGTTTGATGATATGAAGGGTGATGGTGATTAAGACGACGATGATTGATCTTTGACAGTTCATTAACAACGGGCATGATGAAGGTTATTGGACAATTGGTGCAGACAATGTCACATTAACTTCACCAGCACCCGCTAAAGAAGGCACACTCATACTTAGATTTGATGCATAGAAATTGTAGGAACATTAAATTAAATATTGGGATTTTGTTTAAAAATTCCAAAGCTGTGTGGCATGTTGTAAATTAATCTAGGTTTTTGTAAACTACTATAACTAGGTAGTGTGAATTATGGATGATTGATTCTGTTAAGGAGGGTGTGTTGTTGTATTCTCTGCTGCGCCAGTTCGTCGTTGAATGTGACTTTGCCATCTATGATTTCACCGGCATGTGTTCCGCCATGCTTTCCGCTCTATTCCCATGGATGGATCCAACCTTCATTTATTTTTCGACATTGGATGTGCCACTTCACGTGTACCCACTAACACAACTCAATATTTCTCTCTGCTCCTATTTTCAATTATTATTATTATTATTTTTTTCTCCTTTTTCTGAAATCAATAAAATTGGAGGGCACCTTAAACAGTAGAACCATGCGAAGCACCATATTATATATTGTAGTGAAGGCGAGGGCGATTTAATTCCACTCCAGGGAGAGAGAGAATCCCGGAGAACCGTGCGTGGACTTAATATTAAACTTGTTAATTATCTCAATTCATTAATGCGTTTTTAAAGTTATAAGCTTGATTTCCTGGGAATTAAATAATGAACTATACGTGCAAGACAACTCAGCTCTCGCTTTTCCATTTTAATACTGCAAATTATTGGAGTTCATAGTTCAAACGGATTAATGAACTCCTTCTTTGGGAAGCATTAGCAGAAACTGGTTCCTGATTATTTTAAGCAAAACTTTTCGACGTTTCTTGAAATAATAATAATAAAGATTTTTATTTTTGTGTTTTGAAAAGAGCGCGAATAGAGACAAAGCGGGGTCGATTCAAGATGAAATCCGAACCGTTGATTCCACCCGTCTGAGCCTCTCTCTCTCGTTTTACTGTCTAGTCTCTGCTTTTGGACACAAAAGGGACAGCTCAATGGAGTCCATGCCCAGCGAGCGAAACCCCATACTATCATGTCGTTGTCATCTCCTGACCACAATACCCTTTTCCCACGCTACGAAAACCACAACAACGAGGGGTAGTTAAGTCATTTTCTAAACCCTCGCCAATAATTTGCGTAGTGCTCATATCTCATACATATTTACCCGTTTATGAGTAGGGAAAACCAATTAGCGATTTTGTGTTTGTGATTGATTATCTGAAGAAAGAGAGAAAAATGAGTTTAGGTTTTGTTGGCATACGTGTAACTAAACTACAATATACAATACACCCGCAGACCGTACACTGTTAAAAAAGCTTCTGATGAGGGAGAAGAAGAGAGGTTTGATAGAGATGCAACGTGCAGCTTGTTTGTACTTTAATCGATTCCTCACCAGAGCCAATGGATTCCTCTCTGCTGCTCTTCCTCTTGTTTTTTATTTTTTATTCTTTTCTACTTCTGCTTAGTTAACCAGTAGAGTGTGTGAGAACGCGAATTTGATACGTAATTTGTGAAAAGGGAGAAAGGAAGCGGTTGGTGCATTGAATCGTTAATTTGGTGGTGGCTTGACACGATGGAGTTCTTTCTTGCTGTCTAGAATAAAATTTGACTGAATATATACCAAGGATGAAAAGCCAATCAATTCTTGCCTTCATAAACTTGTTCATCTACTTCGTTTCTTATTGGAGATTGCCGACACTTTTTTGGAGAATTACTTGTCACAATGAACTCAAGATAATAATATGATTTAACTAACCAAACATCTACGATCAGCATCTACCAAAAAGGGGCATAGGAAGATTGCTAAGCTAACCAATGCCGTAACTCAACACATTTTCATATGCTATTCATGCCTCTGCTTTCTTCTACTCCGATTCCTTTGCACCTTTTCCTTTTCAATTCACCAACCTAAATTACTCTCAATCCTCATCTTTAATTTGCTTTTTCATTTAATACTGTAACCGACATTTCTTAAACAAATAAAATTATACCAATTATCATCATATTATAATGATTAGTGAAAGAAAAGAGATAAAGTTAGAATTAACATGATTTCATTTCGTAAGGTTAATTGATGGTTGTGTATTTTGACATTTGCACGATAAGGTCATTAATGCAGGGTGATTCGTACCGGTACCACAAGCATATGGTAAACAATGGCATAGATGATTAGATTAGTGTGTATGGTGGCATTAATAAAGTGGACCCAGGTTTCTTTTGAGGGGAGAGATTGAGTGAGAAAAATAAGTTTGATACGAAATGTGTGAGAAACCGGAAACAGATATCTGACTGTTAGAATCATAGAATGAAACAGTCATATATGATTGGACGGCCGTGATGTCATGATTTCCAGACTCCACTTCATATCATTCATTCCTTCAATAAATTATGCAATCGCAACCTTTCTCCTTTTATTTCTCTCTCGGACTCAACTCAAAATATGATATCCCTGCATCCATCCCCGGTGGTCCCCACCGTATCCTCCCCCATCCCTTCAGATCCAGCCGTGCAATGCGAATCATGAGATTCCCTTCCACACCCAGTTCCCTACACATCATAACACTTTATCAAACCCCTCCCCCCGCGATAAAACCCTGTCGGTCTTCCCATCCCTATGACTCGCGAGAAAATAACGACACTCACAAAATATCGTCCCCATTTGGTCCACGCCTTTCACGTACACCCGTTTTCTGCGGCTCCTCTTCCATCCTTCTCAACGGATAAGATATTATGATCACATCTTCGCACTCCTCATCCAACGGTTCGCGTTAACCCACGTGTCCTCTTCACAGTTGCTCACGCAAAAAGAAAACGAAAAACCATCCATCACCTGTCACCAGTTCACCACCACCTATTTAACCATGGTTAATTTCTAACCTTACCAGGCACACACATACATACACACACAGCATAAACATAAACTCCTTATCCTCTCTCTTTCTCTCTCTCTCTCTCCGTCTTTCTCTCACTCACATCACGTTACACATACTACTCTCGCTTCTTGTTAATGGCGTCTCAGATCTAACAGTACGAGCGCTTCGCCGTTTCTGCTACTTTCTCATCGTGGAAACGACGCCGTTTGGCTGCCTGTTGTTAGTGTTTCCCTATGCAGAGAATGGCCTACACGTTCTCGTTTCCGGAGGAGGTGCTGGAGCACGTGTTCTCCTTCATTGAGAGCCAGAGGGACCGGAACGCGATCTCGCTGGTGTGCAAGTCTTGGTACGAGATCGAGCGGTGGTGCAGGAGGAAGGTTTTCGTGGGTAACTGCTATGCGGTGAGCCCTGTGATGGTGATCAAGCGGTTCCCGGAGTTGAGATCCATTGCGCTCAAGGGGAAGCCGCACTTCGCGGACTTCAATTTGGTCCCCGAGGGTTGGGGCGGTTACGTCTGTCCCTGGATCGCGGCCATGGCCTGCGCCTTGCCCTGCCTCGAAGAGATCAGACTCAAGAGGATGGTCATCACCGACGAGAGCTTGGAACTCATCGCTAAGTCCTTCAAAAACTTCAAGGTGCTGGTTCTCACTTCTTGCGAGGGTTTCACCACTGACGGACTGGCCGCCATTGCTGCCAACTGCAGGTTTCTTTATTTCCTTTTCTCATTTGCTTTTAGCTGAGTGAAACGGTACATTGCTCGTCTTTGTGGATTATTATTGGTAGTGAAAGCAGCCAGTAGGTAGTTGTCGCTGTAACTAACGTGTTCTCTTCTCGCCGGAAAAACTTCTGGTTCGGATCTTCGCTATTGAGGCTTGTTTTTTGTCCTATGGCTAATGTGAACGCGGGCTCTCTTGTCATTTCCAGGCTCAGATTTCACTCATTCAAAATGAAACATTAAATATGTTGAATTTTAACCTCATCTTGGACTTGGGGCTGTAAGAGCTGATATTCTAACTTAAATTTTGTTCAATGGTTTTTTTAGTTTTTGGTTAATGTGTTTTTGGAACGGACACCGTTGTGAATTCGAGGGCGTGTCGTTATTTTTATTCGTTTTCTCAGGTGTATGTTAGATCTGTTCTCCTTCCCTTTCGAGCGCTAGTTATATCGTTTATGGTCCCGGCTATTTGTAAAAAATGTTTGAAATTTTTGACACCGTGAGTATCATTGATTTGGATGTCTAATAATTTGACCCGTGATGTGATTTTGGGGTTTACCTTTAGTTACGTCTTGGTTTAAATGACTATTGTAGTATTCTATTAGATTAGATGCTTTGTTTTTGTTGTTATTATTATTATTGCTAACTATTAATAAATAATAATAGTAATGGTAATAGTAAGCCCCTGCTGTTAATCTCACTCGCGAGCTACGGGAGTACGCTGTGTTGGGTTGTTTACATTATTAAAGTTTGGAGCATTAATTTTTCCTGCATATTGATTTCACTTGTATCCCTATTTTTTTTTTCTGCTGCTATCAATTCAAGAATTTAATTTTTGATTCACGGACATTTAATTATTATCAAAATCAATTACTTACGTATGACGTGAAATTTTATGATTGGTTGACTAGATAAAAAAAGCTGCTTAGTAACAATGCTTATCAAATAATTTATTATCGAGAAATTTGCATGGTTAGAGGAACATTTTTAACTTGATACCGGATGAGAGGGGTTTGTGTGAACCATGTGAGAAAAAGTTTATTTCTCTCTTCTTCCAAGGTTTTACTTTATGCATGGCGCACCTCTGATGAATAGAATGATATGCTAATATTGGGGCATTGACAACAATGTGTTAAATTTTTGTTGTGTGGACCGTGTGGTTCAATGTACTACATTCTTTGGTTAGAAACCCATAGGATGCTATTTTCTGAACTGTAGTGTCTTGATATTATCATTGATAAATTCTATCTGCTAATGCGTTGTAGGAATTTGAAGGAGTTGGACTTGCAGGAGAGTGAAGTGGATGACCTTAGTGGGCACTGGCTAAGCCATTTTCCCGATTCCTACACGTCACTGGTGTCACTGAACATCTCTTGCTTAGGCAATGAGGTGAGTTTATCTGCACTGGAGCGTCTGCTTGGGAGGTGTCCCAACCTGCGGACCCTGCGCCTCAATCGTGCTGTGCCACTTGATAGACTACCCAACCTACTTCGTCGTTGTCCTCAGCTGGTTGAGTTAGGCACCGGAGTCTACTCAACTGAGATGCGACCAGAGGTCTTCTCAAATCTGGAAGCTGCATTTTCTGAGTGCAAGCAGTTGAAGACTTTGTCTGGTTTTTGGGACGTGCTCCCATCGTACCTTCCAGCTGTCTACCCCATCTGCTCAAGGCTAACATCACTAAACTTGAGTTATGCTATTATTCAGAGCCCTGATCTTATTAAGCTTATCAGTCAATGCCCAAATTTGTTGCGTTTGTGGGTATGTCTATTTTGTTTGCCTGCCCATGTCTATGTTACGACTCCGATTCATTGGTCGGAGTCATACTATTAAACTCTTGTGCTGATTAAGGTGATTGCTACAGGTTCTGGATTACATAGAAGATGCTGGTCTTTATAACCTTGCTGCATCTTGTAAGGATTTAAGGGAGTTAAGGGTGTTTCCGTCTGACCCATTCGGTTTAGAGCCAAATGTTGCATTGACAGAAAAGGGCCTTGTCTCCGTGTCTGAGGGTTGCCCCCGGCTCCAATCGGTTCTATATTTTTGTCGTCAAATGTCTAATGCAGCCCTGCACACAATTGCGCGGAACAGGCCTAATATGACTCGTTTTCGGCTTTGTATCATCGAGCCTAGAACGCCCGACTATCTTACGCTTGAGCCACTTGATTCTGGTTTTGGAGCCATTGTAGAACATTGCAAGGATCTGCAACGCCTATCCCTATCCGGTCTTCTTACAGATCGTGTTTTCGAGTATATTGGGACTTACGGGAAGAAGCTGGAGATGCTATCTGTGGCTTTTGCTGGAGAAAGTGATCTGGGACTTCATCATGTGCTGTCTGGATGTGATAATCTTAGGAAGCTGGAGATCAGGGACTGCCCCTTTGGTGACAAGGCGCTTTTGGCAAATGCTGCAAAGCTGGAGACAATGCGATCCCTTTGGATGTCCTCCTGCTCAGTGAGTTATGGAGCATGTAAGCTACTGGGTCAGAAAATGCCCAGACTCAACGTTGAAGTCATTGATGAAAGAGGACCTCCAGATTCTAGGCCGGATGATTGTCCTGTTGAGAAGCTTTATATTTACAGGACTATCGCCGGGCCAAGGTTGGACATGCCTGGTTTTGTGTGGACAATGGAAGATGATTCTTCGCTAAGGCTTGAGTGATCACGCTCTGGATTGAGCCGAGAAATCTAATGCCACTTTGATTTGGGGAATTGACAATGACAGGTACACGCTCAGTATGCAATCTCTAGTGAATTTACTGTTGCCTGGCTTACATAGATGCAGTTATGGCTCGTCTTTGAGCTAGGTACGTGAAAGAGAGTACGCCGACGGCTTGAGCTCGAATGCCATTCATTTTACACTGGCTGAGCTTACGAGATGCTCATTTACCGATTAATAAATAGACTGAAACTGTTGTTGTATGTGCGTTCGATACTAATTGTTATATTATTCATCATACTATAATATTCGCGGCCTTCAATTTATTTGTATGTTAATTTTGTCTTTCTTTAGTAGGATGTTGGACACATTTGTCTTTTTAATTAAGCATTCTCAATTTATAATATTCGTATTCTAATGCCCGCGTTATTAGCCCTTAGCAATTTTGATGCATTGTGTCTAAAGCTGAAGAACAGAATCAGGATGAACTATCGATCATCGTGGGAAACAAAAAATGGTTCTACAGTTAAAAGGGTTTCAGTAGCCCCATAAAATGGTAGGTACTTAATTTGATTGCATTGAACTTTGATCGTAGATCATATAGAAACTCTAAATCCTTGGTTCTTAGCGGACTAAGTTCATTATTTGGTGAAGTGTCCCTGTGTAAACATTAGAAAACTATGAAATGTTATAAAAAAGATGTGAAGAAAGTAAAGGCAAACTTGTTGAAGTAGATAAGCTAAACGGTTTGAAACAGCTTTATTAATAGGTCCCTATAAACCTATGTATAACTTTTCACTGTACTTTTAGTTGCTTCTGTTTTATTCCCAACAAATTACCGAAATTATAGAATCATCATACATAAAAGAGTCAGGTTTAGTTTAAATATTTTGCGTTATTGCTTTTAGTTTACATATAGTATTTTTTTAGGCTACTGAATCGTAAGGTATCTAGTTCGTACGCCTTGTACACATTTTAGCTGAAAAAAGTGGAGATGTAAACATGCCACATTTTATTGCCGGTTTATGACAATGTGTTGCTTTCAACAGCTTGCTAAATCGGAATCCAAGCAGTGTGTAAAAGCCTGCAAATGGTGCCCTCTCTCCCCTGGGAAGAGGATTGAGTGAGTAAGGTTTTAAAAGTTTTGCTTGCGGAGGAGAAGAATCAGGTTTCAGGTGGCTTCGGCAGGGAAATTAGTGAATGGCCCAAATTTTGTGGCAGTGGCATTTGAAAAAGCAAAAGAAATAGGAAAAAGGCTAGGGTGGTAAAAATGCCCTCAGGTATGGTGACATCTGCTTTTTCATTCAATGTTTATCGGGGAAAGAGAGGAGGAGATCCTCGACTGGCGAGCCACGTGATAGATTCGGTCACATTGGATGGTGTCCCTTGCTTTTTCTTCTTCGTTCAACTTCTCTTTTCTTAAACCCTAAACTCACACCATCTAACAAAACAGATCCGTTCCAAAGAACACATCGATTAAATTTGGTAGAAGAGGATGTGATTGTGAACAACTTTTGTTTTACAGAAAAAGAAACTGAAAATCAGCAAAAAGAAGAAAAGAAGTGAACAGAGAAAAAGTGTGGTGGGGAGGAGAAGTAGGCAAGACAAGAAGATTATGATGCAGGGAGAGTTTGGTCCCCACCACAGTTATCCAATCAAATAAAGAAAAAGCAGAGAAAAAGAAAAGGGCGAAGGTGTGTGAGGAGTAGTGAGACCAGGTTTCATTACTTAATGATGGCCGCACGTTTCATGTTCATCACCATCATCATTTTTATTCTCTTATTATTATCTCACCCATATCCTTCATTCTCATTTTAACGTTCAAATGGATCTTCTATCATTGCATAATTCCAATTTCAGCCTCCGTAACTTTTCATGATTTGGGCTTGGAAACCACTGCAAGGCCTCTTAGCCCAGTTCATAATGCTAAGCCCATGTTTTGAGGGTGACAGTAAAATTAGGACAGCTTCCTCCTGCACCTCCATATATTTCAATTTCCACTTCTATAGAGTTGTGAAATGACATATTTATCTTTATCTTTCAAGGATATGAAGAACAAGATGAAATTATGGAGGTGCAGGATCATTCTAAAATTAGATTAAAACCCACGTCTTTAATTCTATAACTAATAGATATTATGTAACTATTGGTATCAGTATTCATAGCATATTCTATACAATTATGTTACCTTATTATTATGTTATATTCAAAGTTATATATAATTAATTAACCATTTGTTATAATAATAAACAGAAAACAAACTTTCTTTCAATAACGTAAATAAACTGCCTTTTTTAGTTAATATTTCTTATAAAGTTAATTTCGATGTAATAATAGCTAAATCCTTTACATTGATATTCAATCACAAATTATCGTAATGTTTGTCAGATTTTATAATAATTATTTTACAAATATTATACATGATTGAACTTTTTACTACTTAGTAATCTTAACAAATTTACATTGACAATACATTTTTTCTTCTTATACTCTTAGATTCATGGCTGTTAATATTTAAAAGTAATGCAATTGTGTTCTCAGTTGCCTATAACTTAACGTCTCTAGAATAAAATAAAAATGTATAGATATTATGTATTCAAATTTTTTGCACCAATTATTTTTTATTAAACTGGTGAATCAGTTTACCACTCACTGCACTAGTCGATATTATTATATTTTCTTACTTCTGACTTTATGGGTCAACTAAGTTAAATGAAAGAAAAATATATTTTTCTCTCTCTCCCTTTTGTTAGTTATAACACAAAATTAACATGTATCAATTCAAATAAAAAAGATGTCTACCTTTTTAATGTATAATCTTAAATTCAAATTCAAAGTTCACATAGGTATTGAAAATCTCTCTATCTAACACCAAATAATATATTCATATTAGAAAAAAATTATTCTTTTGAAAATGATTGTTCTAACACTCTCATATCTAAACCTTTTCATAGACGAACGGTAGTTTAACCTGTATACACTATTGCTCACTTCATAAACAGAAATTTTTTTTACAACTTTTTTTTTTTTTTAAGTTAATAAATTATCAAACAATGCTCGAAGGGTTAATCAGACAAAGCTAAAATAGGTGTCCAAATTTTGAAAGACTGATTTTAGCCCTGGTATCGGGTTGTGTTTGAGAAAAAACCATTTTCATCAAATAATCACTAATAATAAAAACGATGCTTGGAAATTAAAACAAAAACACAATATTGGTTTCACTTGCTGAATATTTATGTATACGAAATCGAATATGTAGAAGAAGAAAAAAACTACACTTTAAATTTGGAATGAAAGGTCTTCTTTAAGATTAAAGTGTATGCACTCGTTCTTTGTTCATCATTAATGGTGTATCTCCTACTTCCAAATTATAAAATACCTAATAATGTTCAATCATATGTCATTATATATTAATATCTAAAAATATCAAATCAAATAATCCATTAATATCTAATGAAATAATATTGTATCAATCAAATCTGCTGTAATTCCTTAATTTAAGTAATTACTAACATGTATATAGTGACAATACATTAAATAGCATATAATATAATAAGACAATACCCATCAGCTCAGCTTCAAAATTACCTATAAATATAATACAATTCGACGATGAGTACTTATTCAATCTCTTATCCATTTTATCAAAGCTTGGTGATCAGCCCTTTGTTTCTTCTAAGGAGATCAACGGTATTTTTCGGTAAGAATAAATTTTTTTATATTTTTTTTATATCAATTAATTAATTGTAAAACCAAGTTTGGTTACATTTTTTTTTTCTCTGCAAAAGACTGGGAGAAGCATAAACTGCAGTTGAATGGGGTCCAAGATGAATTTAAAAGATTAAGTAAAGACACTTGTATTTGACGATGAAAAATAAAGAATATAATAATTTTATATATTATCTTTTGTTTGTAAGAAAAATAGGGTAGCTAAATCAAACTTTTCTGGAACCTAACCAGACACTTGTGTCCAACGGGTGGTAAAGTCATCAACTATAGGTTAGGCCCAGCTAATGAGAACAAAACTAGTACATAACATTAATATATAATAAGTTGAGGAAAAGAATCTGTAGTACGTAGTTGAATTTAGAATTTAGAATAAGCTAATTTCGTTTCCTAAAAGAGTTTTTTTCTTTTTCTTTTTCTTCAGCTTCTTCAGCCTCCAAAATATAATAAAGACCAAATGCATTGAATTATTTGATTTTGAATTGTTTTAATATAGATGGATCCCACATCCGTGCTTTTTAGACCTCACAATTTGAAAGATGTTGAACAATTGACTTCTTAATTTATGCTACTTGTGAATAAGTTTAGTGACAAGTTTGGGATGATTAGTGTAATCCAGGAGTTATAAAATGATCAATTTAATTTTTAGGGCACGTTTTCTAGAATGATCTTGAATCTTCTTGATTGAAAATTGAAAGTAGAAAATGGGGTGTTTAATTTTTCCACTTTGAAAAAGAATTTGCATGAAAGGGCAATAAAAAATAGTGAGAGACGAAGACCTGATGCATGCCCCTTCATTGGGTCAATGTTGGTGCAACTCAACTAACCACCACGTCATGGCCCGCCACGAGAAAGGTCATAAATGATAGTTAAATAAGTGGAATTGCGTTGCCATATATGAACTTGTTTTGGTTTTGATTACTTTTGCAGTTGTTAAAAAGGAAGAAGAAGAAGAAGAGACATAGCAATAATGGCTTGCACGGAGTTTTGCGTCGACCTCATGGGACTTCTGATGGCGCTGGTGATTGCTCTCACTCTCATAGTTATCTGCTCCAACCCTAAGAGGCAGGTTGTAGTGTATCGCTATGTTTGATCTTTCCATTCATTCTTTGCTTCCATTATTAGGTCAATTTTCATTTTTCTTCTTCTTTTTCTCACTTTTTTCTCAAGATGTATGTCCCATATTCTTCTTCTCTGCCTCTCATAGCTGAATAGATACTCTGTATATACAATTGAAATCAATAAAAGAAACGGTGTTTTTGATCACCCGAACGCCCAATTTTTCTTTCTCGCATAACTTTAACGGACAAGTAAAAATGGTTATGATGTTGGAATTGGTGAACTGTGAGAAGAATCAGATGCTATGAATTGGAAGGTATTTTCATGAATTGGGTCAGAGCAGATTAGAGGTTTCAACTGCATTCCTATGATGATATTGACTCTTTCCATAACTAGTGTTTCTACGGGATTATAAAAAACATATATAACTACTTTTAATGAAATTAAATATTAATATTTTAATATTATTATTATACTAATTAATATTTACATATTTTTTAATTAAATGTATTAATTGAATTAGTAAAAATAAATAATTCATATTTAAATAAAGTAACGACTAATAATATTACACATTTTAAGAATAATTAGTAAAATATTTTATTTTAGTATACAAAAATAAATAACTTTTACATATTTAATATACAAGATAACTATCAAATTTGTAAAATAATTGATTTTAACTTTTACTTATTTATTGTCATCGTAAAACATATATAAAATATACATAAGTATTAAATACTTAGAAGTAACTATTAGAAGACAAATTAAAGCCAATTTTAAGATACATATTATTTTCACCATGTTTTTATAGTAGCAAAAATATATATATATATATATATATATATATATATATATATATATATAATTATTCATTTGTAATCTTGTTAATAACAAAACAAAGATCATTTTCAAAATTTAAATTTAGCTGGATAAATGAGTATTTTTTATTCACTTGAAGCTTGTGATCAAGGTGTGCATGTATTTAAATAATATTTTTCCTTCACCAAATATTAATGATAAAACGAAATAATTAACTTGTTCTGCATATTAAATTATAGGTCAAAATATTATTCTATCATAAAATATACCACGAGACATTATGTAAAAGAAAAAAAAATCAAGAAAGACACTTTTACACACCCAATTTTCTTTTTTCATTTATTGGTTTTGTTTTTATTAGGTCCAATTCGTGATTTTCAAACAGTTACACTCGTCCCAAATTATGCAACTTTAACTACTATTTTATAGAAGTGGTAAACTTAGAATACGATTTTGAATTTTAATTTTGAAAATATAGATCGTGTGCGGGAAGTAAAGTTGTCACAATTCTCAATTTCTTTTTTCGAAATTAAAAGTCTTTGCAATAAAATCTTTTAGATGGACAACTAAAATTATAACCTCGAGATACGATTATTAATTTAATTTTTGATACCGAACTCGTGTTTTCAGCTAAAGATTTCCATTGCAGAAATCTTCTTTTAAAGTTGCCGTGCTTTTTTTTTTTCTTTTTTCTTTTTTCTTTTCTTTTACGGTACTTTGAGAATAGAAAGTGTTTAATAGAACAATAAAATTTGCTTAAGAAATAATATTTCTTTTGTTAAATAACAACTATTTATTTTAAAGAATACAGGACTACCTTGTATATTTTTATACTAAAATATTTTAGTATCTAGTTAGAAATTGTTTATTATGGTATGTGGATAAAAGAAAAACTAAAATAATTCAACATATTGTTTGTTAGTTTAATGAATAATTATAAGTTCATTTTAAAATCAATATAATATATAGTTTAGAAAATAATTATTTATTTGGCAAGTAAAATTTCTTGCTTTATCATGATCTTTATGAATTGGAATTAATAAATTCAAAAGCTGCCAAAACCGGAAAAAGTGCACAAGTTCAAGCATTCTGTTATGATTTTAAGCTCGCACCGCCTTTGATATTTTCCAACAACTATTTTATTTTTTTATAGTTTCTGAGATATTTTTGTATAATGGGTCACTAATTAACTACTTCACTACTATACATGTGGCAAATTTCACTTAAAAAAAAAAAGAGTTGAAAATCGTGTGGAAAACTCACAACTTTAGTGATGAGAGTTTAATTTCTGAACACAACCGTTGATTTTCAAAATTGAAGTTCAAAGCCTTCTTCTGAACTCATTGTAAAATAAAAGTTGAGGTTGCATGATTTGAATACGACATATTCACCGGTGGATATTTGATCAATATTTTAGGTACTAAAATTTTAATTGAATTAATTTTTTGTCTACTTTTTTATCTAAAATATCAAATTGATCTTCTAATTTTTTTTAGTTTCAATTTGGTCTCGATTTTTTAAAATTTGATACAATTTGATCATTTTGTTAAATTTCTTGAAGCGCGGAACAGGGTTATTTTTATCAAAATTGACATTAGAATTATGTCGATTACACCAATAAAGCAAACCATCCTTAACTTCAATTTTAATGAAAAAACCTTAATATGATTCAAGAAATTTAATGAAAAATGACTAAATTGCATTATTTTTCAAAAAAAAGACCAAATTGAGACTAAAGATGACTGAAGGACTAACTTAATATTTTTGAGCGAGAAAATGAATCAAAAGAGTCATTTCCAAATTTTTACACAAACCAATAAAAACATTATATTTACTTTTTTTTATAATAAAAAATAATAAAATATTAATTATTGTTATTATTATAATTATAAAATGAAATACAATAATTTTATAATTTTACTATAATTATATTTCATTTGCAATGACTAAATTAAAAATAAATAAATAAAAAAATGGTTAAATTAAATAAATGATTACTTAAAAGATAATATAAATAAAATAATTATTTTTATTTTAAAATATATTTAAAAGATAAAATGAAAAAATTGATATGAAAAATAAAAAATAACTTTTCCATTATGTAGATAGGGATATATAAAAAAATAAAAATATATTAAAAATATTAAAAATATTAAATTTTTTAAAAAAATTATTTAAGTAATATGAAAATTATAAAGATATAAAAAAATTGGAGAGTCATGACTACTCCAACCCGTAATTTGTTCAAGGATTATTCTTTATTAATTTCAAATCAATCCTTTCTCCTTAACCCAATGTATATTTGTACAAGCTCATGTCAATTTCATAAATCATAATAAGTATTACAAACTCAAATTACAGAAATAATATAATTCACATGCATAATCTAATTTTTTTATCAATATCAACAAGAGTATCCAATAAACAAAATTTAAACAATCTTTTATCAAATAAAACCCAACAATTTAGTGACCGAGTCACTTTCATATATAAATAATTTATTCTGTGAAATGAATGCACTTTTTTTTTTCTTTTTAGTGTAAAGATGGAAAATATGCCAATGCAAAAAAAAAAAAAAAACCGGTCAATCTATCAATCAGTCCTTTAGTGGGACATGTTCACCTTCTCAACCCATTTTAAAATATCGAATTGGTTTAATTTAATTCGATTTGAATAGACCAGAAATAAGATAGATCTAAACAGGTCAGATTGACTCATTTTAAAACCCAAAAAAGAAATAAAATATTTTATAAAGGAAGAGAGTTAAAAAAAAAGAAAGAAAAAGTGTGAGAAACTATAATTTTAAAGACAAAACTCATGTACTTAAAATTCAATACGCATTGATTATGCCTGAGGATGAATTTTATTTACAGTTAATCATAAGATTTTTGTTGCAGAATATGTCTTTTGCTGTCTTCTCTACAGTTTAGTATACTAAGGATCTTTCTCTCAATATCTCTTAAGTCTAGTACAGTGAGATGTGAACTTAAATACTAAGGGTAAAGACAGGAGGATTGTATACATGACAATTATTATTTCATAATTATGATATTGATTTTTTTTTATCAACAATTCTATCTTTAATTGTTATTAATTTATTTGGAAACATTCTGAAGAATTGATTCGACTTGATATTTAATGTGAGAAAATTGATTTTGGTTAATGAATAAACTATAAGGAATCACTTTTATTTTAATGTGAATTTGTCATTTTCAATTAATTTTAAAAATTGATTTTGAGTGTTTTGAAACCATTTATATAATATGCTTGTATGGTCATTTATATGTTACAATGAACCTTTCTTCAATTACCATAAATTCATTTAAAATTTTAGACTAGAGATCATGACATTTATTCCAATTACTGTTAAAGATGTTCTTATTCTTAGGAGTGAAGGTTTTACTTCAATTTAATTCTTACATAATTATGACTGCAACTAAATTGGAAAGACTAATAAAGAATAAATTTAATCAACAAAAATAATAGTGAAAATGTTTAAATATTTTCAAAATAGAAGAAAATGGCTAGTGAAAATTTTAAAATATTTTATATTGTTGGAGAAAAAATTGTTGAATAGGTGTTAAAAACAAACAAATTGATAATAAATTTTTTTTCGTGGGATTATAATTGCTAAAAAAAGTATTAAGTGGAATAAAATGTATTTGATTTTGTAGCAAAAATAGCCGTGTTTAATAAAATATTGTCACAATGAGTTTTTGACATACAAAATGTCACGTTTTTTTATCGTCACAAATATCTTTATTAGCGGTTTTTAACTATAGAGAATCGTAAATTTAATCTATATAAGTTACCCAATGTTTTTCGTAGTGCTTGTCCCAATAATAAATTATTGTTCAATATAAAAGATAAGTATATTTATAACCTTTACAAATATTTCTAATTAATTTTTTTTTTCTATTTTCTTAATTTGATTTAGTTTTGAAATAAATGTGTTTCGATGTTCTGATTCAATTAAAAAAAATACTTGCAAACACATAGAACAAAAAAACAATAAAAAACTCAGAAAAACAAAAGAAAATAAATAATATGGATTTGCATAAAATAAAACTCTAGAAAAAATTATTTAAACACACAGATGCTAGAAAATAAATACTGAGTGAGATGGAAACAAACAAAAAAACAAAATATGATAAGAACAGAAAATACAATATGTGATAATGATATAGAAGAAAACACAACAATACACAAATTCTAACGAGGGAGTTAATCAATGTAGTATTGGTAAAAGACTAAAATACTTAAAAGATGTATCAACTTTACGATGATATGCATTGTTCTGCTGGTGCTTCCACCTCAAGGTTTACTTCTTTAATCACTTTACATTTTTAAACTTAATTCAAACTTATATGATTTAGGTATTGGTTTTATAGGTTATGCACAAAATTATCCACCTTCTGCACGAGTGTTTAAAGATGCATTGATCATGAAGACCCTCTTAGCTGTCATATTTGTGACCATCATTTTATGACCCCTTTATGTGGCTGGTAATGGTTAAATATATATATATATATATATATATATATATATATATATATATATATATATATATATTATAATGTATATGTGGAAAGTGAAAAAAATAAATAAACAAAGTACTATGATGGTTGAAAATATTTTTAATTTCTGTGTCCCTGTAATGTTTTGGGGGTGTATTGAATATTCTGTTAGAATTAATTGACGAATTAATTTTATTATGTGACTTATTTGAAATATTATGATGACCCAATTGTGATTTAATAAAATATAAAGACCTATTGATTATTATGGGAAGTCATAATAAAATAAAATAAATCTCAGCACAACTCGATTCACGTTGGCCTATAAAAGGATATTAGGGTTTTGTCTCTGGTCATAAGGTTCTCTCATAATAAGCCATCAAGAAAGAGAGTGTGAGAGACAAAGAGATAGATAAAAAAAAAGGTTGAAGAATAGAGATTGAAGAACGTATTATTATTGGATCTCTTATGGATCAAGGTTAATATGTTATTATGTTTATGTACATGAATGTGCGTTTATGTGCGTAAATGTGTGATTATGTGCATGAAGATGTGAGAATCATGAATCTTAAGATCCAATAGTAGTTCTCTATAATGAAGTAGTATTGCATGGAAACTACTAAATTAATTTACATGTAGTATCAGAGTAAGTGTTATTAGATTTATGATTCTCTAATTATGATGTTTTTTTTCATTTTGAAATTATTATGAACCCTAATTATGAATTTAGGGATTTTATGAAAGTATTAATTCTAATTATGAATTTAGGAATTTTATGCTATAATAAACCCTAATTATGATTTAGGGATTTTATGATATTATAAACCCTAATTATGTTTTTAGGGATTTTTGTTGAAATTAAGATAAACCCTAATTATGGATTTAGGAATTTTGAAATTTATATTTTTCCCAATTGTATGAACCCTAATTATAAGTTTTAGAGATATATTGTTAATTGAAGAACTGCACTGTTATATCTCTTCAATGTTTTTCTTTTATGCTTTAATTGAATTCAATGACATGATGATGAAGAAAGAATACATAGATTACTAAAGAATGAAATCCTTCCGAATTTAAATTATACTGATAGGAATGTGTGTGTAGATTGTATTAAAGACAAACAAGTAACCAAGAAATACTTTCATCATCATAACAGTGCAATTAAAGCATAAAAGAAAAACATTGAAGAAAAATAACAGTGTAATTCTTCAATTAACAATATATACCTAAAACTTATAATTAGGGTTCATACAATTGGGAAAAAATATAAATTTCAAAATCCCTAAATCCATAATTAGAGTTTATCTTAATTTCAACAAAAATTCCTAAAAACATAATTAGGGTTTATAATATCATAAAATCCCTAAATCATAATTAGGGTTTATTATAGCATAAAATTCCTAAATTCATAATTAAAATTAATACTTTCATAAAATTTCTAAATTCATAATTAGGGTTCATAATATTCAGGATAACACAATTTGGAAAAAAATATCATAATTAGAGAATCATAATTCTAATAACACTTGCTTTGATACCACATGTAAATTAATTTGGTAGTTTCCATGCGATACTACTTACTAATTTATTATAGAAAACTACTATAAAATCTTAAGCTTTATGGTTCTCACATCTTCATGCACATAATCACACATTTACGCACATAAACGCACATTCATGTACATAAACATAATATAAATCACAATAGGATACTAACCTTGATCCATGAAAGATATAATAATAATGCGTTCTTCAATCTCTGTTTTTCAACTTTTTTTTTCCAATCTATCTCTGTTACTCCTCTCATACTCTCTTTCTTGATGACTTATTATGAGAGAACCTTATGATCAGATAACCTTATAACCAGAAACAGAACTCTAATATCCTTTTATAAGCCAACGTCCATCGAGTTGTGCTGAGATTTATTTTATTTTATTATGACTTCCCATAATAACCAATAGATCTTTATATTTTATTAAATTACAATTGAACCATAGTAATATTTTAAATAACTCACATGATATTCAATACACCCCAAAACATCACATAGACACAGAAATTATAAATATTTTCAACCACCATAGTACTTTGTTTATTTATTGTTTTCACTTTCCACATATACATTATATAATATATATATTTAACCATTACCACCACATAAAGGGGTCATAATATGATGGTCACAAATATGACAGCTAAGAGGGTCTTCATGATCAATGCATCTTTAAACACTCGTGCAGAAGGTGGACAATTTTGTGCATAACCTATAAAACCAATACCTAAATCATATAAGTTTGAATTAAGTTTAAAAATATAAAGTGATTAAAGAAGTAAACCTTGAGGTGGAAGCACCAGCAGAACAATGCATATCATCGTAAACCACAGCAGCATCATTTTTTCTTACTCATCTTCAGCAATGTCATGTTTTTCTTTGTGCTATAACTTGGGGTTTATATAGAAAAGTTAAGACGCATGGCGCTATAACTTTCATATGTTTTATGAATCTCATAATCTGTAAAAATTGTGACAAAATTTAAGGTTTGATCATCACCAAAATGTTCAATCAATTACATTTAAAACGTTTGCTATGTGTTTAGAGATCTTTCCAATTCATTATAAGAATATCCAAAGAATAGTGGTAACATTATTATTCAATTTCAATTCACATCCATTTTACTTCATTTAATACAGACTATGTTGGTTCCTTTGATTAACAACCTTTGGCATTTCCAACAAGAAAGTGTGGCTATCTTGCAAAAGTTAATATACATCTAAATGTGAATCTAGAAATTAAATATTTGATTATATTTCTTTCTATTACACTTACATTACACTAATGCATTCTAGATTATTTATTCTCAAATTAATAAAATTTCTTACCATAATATTATTATGAAATATAAAGATGTTTTTTTTTAAGGATAAATTCATTAAAACTGTTTGTGATACCTCTTACAATGTTTTGTCTTCTAGTCATAATATTATTTGTGATGTTTCTAGTTATGACATTTATTATGTGAATTTTGTTGACAATATTGAAAGAAACATTAATTATATGAAATTCATTATACAAAATTTTCTACTCTTATTTAAGGTTATAGGGATGCAAATTGGATTTTTGATTCTGATTGACACAAAACTATTTGTTTTACTTTGGTTAGAGGTGTAGTATCCTGAAATATGCTAAATAAACTATTGTTTTGTCATCTATCATGAAACCAAATATTATTGCTTTAGATACTACTACTAAGGCAAAAATTTTTAAAAATTTTCTATATGATTTATTATTGTTAATTAAGAATGCAGAATGACAATCAAATTATTGTATCTAAAGTTTTTAACAAAAAATTCTAATGAAAAAAAAAACATATGAGAAATAGAGACAAATTTATTAGATAGTTAATTATTATAATATTTTTTCTTTTGAATTACCTGAAAGAATTAGTTGTAACATTAGACACTCATTTCGGCATGAATACCACTGAAACTTCCTAGAGTTGCCTACCTGCATTCTTAGTGGAATACCTTTTTAAAACCATTTTGTTTCTTGAAATGATCTTATATTAGGAAACCTGCACAATGATAGAAGATGAACATCAATAATATTTCTGCTATACAAATTTAATTTGTTGTTGTTATTTTGCATTTCCGACTTCATTTACGTTAGAGAAGAACAATTGATCAGTGTGTCAACTTAACTTGATACATACATTTTGATAATAAAAACTGTCATTGCAATTTGGAGGCATGCCTCAACTATTGGATATTCATGATATTTTAGGAGTGTTGGATACTACTTTGAAAACTGAAGCAGATGTCAAATCTGACCTTTTCACTTTGCTTATGGGTGTGCAGTTAGAAAATATGAGTCCAGGAAGAAATTCTCTTTCACTAATTATGTTCTTTTATGATTAGAGTTTGAAATTTTTGTCTAATATGTCAAAAAAACACTGCAATATTGGTGTTCTTACTAATTATTTTCCTCAAACAACATTGTAAACCTGTCATCGTCAATTGTGGTACGTACACATGTTCAAACGAAAACCGTTCTGAGATTGAGATAAAGAAGAGAATAAGACAGAAAGAAAGATACATGAGTAATTGGTTAATGACATAAGGGGGACGAAGTATGCAAGGGAAGAAAAAGGAGCATCGATTATCATTGTTTCTACAGAGCAATTACAAGAATGAATTTTGATTACAACCTTTGATACAACCACGACACGACATAAATGAAAAGCAGGAGATTTAGTCTGCCACAAAATTGTGATCAACAGTATAGTGACCAATATAATATACTATAATCATAATAAATGTAGTGCGTCGTTCCTCAGTCGTGTTCTTTCAACCAAAAACATTACGATGCTGGTAAAATTTAACAGAAGATGTTCTCCAACATTCGTTCCACTACTTATGATTTACTGCCAGCTGCATTTTTAGTTGAACCTTGAATAGTCTCCAAAAGATGCTCAATTCTGTATTTCATAACAGGTTGCCCTCTTCGGGTCTTCTTAAGCATTTTTTCCCGCATAGCCTTTCTCCGAGTTTCAGCTTGTTCTCTCTCTTCCCTCCTTACCCTCAGCACTGCCTCTCTCTCTATTCTTTCTTTCTCTTTCTCTTCATGCTGCTTTCTGTACAGTTCTTCCAAACTAAAAGCACTGTTCTTCCTCATCCTCCTCTCACTCTTGTCCTTGTACTCGTCAGTTTCATTTACACTCTGTAACAGCAAACAAAAACTAAATGGATATGCACACCAAAAAAATATACACACACTGAAGAGTAGTAATTCATGAAATTAAGCCACAGTATGCCTCAAGATTTCGCAATCATGTTAATAACCTCAAAAGCAAACAGCTAATGAGATATCAGACCTTGTCATGTTCCTGAGCCAAGGAACGACCATTATGCTGGTTTTGCTGCTTTACCAACTTCTTAAACTTATTCACATTCTTAGCATTTTTATAGAACTCCCTTTGCTTCTCTGACAACAAAGAGACAACAACTGTTAGAAGACTGTAATGGTTATCACGAAGGAAGTTAGATATGGTAATACTCAACATTCTCAACTCAATTCATAATTCTGTATGATAGAGGATATAATAAGAATTCAAGCGAAGGTAAGAGACTGGAACATGTCTTAAAGACCACATAGAACGGAAAATTTCAGAACACATTATTATCGGAAAATACAGAAGAAATAACTTTCATATGTTTTATGAATCACATAATCTGAAAAAATTGTGACAAGACTTTAAGGTTTGATCATCACCAAAATGTTCAATTTAATAAACAAAACAATTCGTACTAGCTCCACAGGATTTCGGACAAACCCCTTGTGGGAAAAGCTATTTACCTAAATTACCACTGTTATTTGCACGTTGTATTTGAACCTTTCCCCAGCTCCCCACAATCATTCACAGGCAGACGTGCCAAAAAAAAAAATTGACACTTGCTATGTCTTTAGAGATCTTAGCACAAAAATTCTTATGGAGCAAATAGTATGGAAATGTTTAAGTGTGATGGAAAGTTGCTGTAATTGTGGTCCAGCCCAACAAAAACGATGGAAAGCAAATTTCTCAACCCCTCTCTCTCTTTTCTCTCTTGCATCTGTTTCCGGTAAAAGGAAGAGTAGAGAGAGTATCAGGGAAGAGACTACGACGGGTAAGAACAATATCATAGTTGGCAATACCAGATAGAGGCATGGAACAGCCGACCCCAAAACCACAATAGCAAGATTGTAGGTATTGCAAAATTTTAGTTACAAATGAAATAATTTATATAAGCGCACAATTAGAGACATACATATCCTGGCAATAGAGAGCAGAGATAAAATCAATTTCATCACATTGTTTAAAATAGGATGGAACTGGACCTCAAAGGAGTGTATTTCATCACATTCCATCTAACACTCATATTTTTGCTCTGATCTGGGATATGAAATAAAACTACCATATCTTTCCAATTCATTATAAAAATATCCAAAGAATTAATGGTAACATTATTATTCAATCTCAATTCACATCCACTTTATTTCATTCAACATAAAATATGTTGGGACCTTTGATTAACAACCTTTGACATTTCCAACAAGAAAAAACCCATAATATTTGGTGACGTTAACAAAAACTGCCAACAGACAGCACTCTTAAATAGCCGCCATTATGGCATGGTGAAATTTCTCAAATACAAGATTTCAATTCCGTCCTATACTGGGGCTAGTATCATTCTTGTGGTTGCTACCTGTGTCTTGCCTCTTCTTTTCGTTTTTTACAAGTACCAGCCAATTGAATTGATTGAATACAATGCCAAATTTGATCTACAGTTGTTTTTATTACGTACAATTCATTTTTTATATACATGTGTAAATGATTTATAACATATTTCAATTGTTATCTAACCTTCCCTATAACGGCATCCACTACATCATACAAATGCACCCAATCACTCACAATTCCAGCCACAGGGAAAAAAGGGGTTTATAATAACTTAAACGCAACAGAGACTAGGAATTGACGGATACATTTGATTCCTTTTTTTCTAATTCGTTCTGCTAAGAGCAGAATATTCCTGAAAATTTACAGCTATTCTAGTACACACATAAAACGATGCAAGAATTGAAAGTATGAGGAAGAAGTTGAGGTAATAAAATCGAGAAAGTAACGTACTTATGAGAGCTGGATTATATTGCTTGTTCTTGGACTTTGCATTGGCGAAAGCTTCGAGCGAAAGGCCACTTCCGCCCAACCTCGAAATGTTCCTCTTCATCGAGTGCTTCTTGCGATTATCACTGCGTTCCTCATTCTTCTTCATCGTAGGAAGGTGGAGGTTCTTCAGAACAGATTGGGGGAACAACAATGACTAAATAGCCAGCCCTAACAATTTGGAGAACGGAGAGAAGAAGTTTTCTTTGTGGACTTTACTTCTGGCCCAAAAAATATATGGGCTGGGCCCAATAAAATAAGAGCCCCCTAAAATAATGGTCTGTCTTCCTGCAACTCCACAATTTTTTCTACACCCCCAATCAAATTTTAAATTTCTAAACTATCCTTTGACCATTTAATTAAAATTATGGACATCCCAAAATTATTCAACTTTTGAAAAAAATATATAATCAGAATTCGACTTCTGAAAATTAACTTCCAAAAATTAAAATATATTATCACAAGTCTATTTCAAAAAATCAAAATATATTACCATAAATCAATTTTCGAAAATCAAACTATATATTACCGAAACTCAACTTCCGGTAGAACAAACAATTACATACAGGAGATTTATTATATACATGGTTTGGACATAAATTTTGACACGAACATTAGAGATGCAATGGCCAGCATTAACGTAAGAAGAAGGTTATGAATGAAAGAAAGTGCAGCATTAATGTTAGGAGTCTCCAAATATAAAACCACATATGAGTATAGTTGATGACATTAAATACGCAGAGCCCGTACACGCTGCTTTGAATGCATCTCCAACCTCCCCACCTTTCTCATTCATACACCTTCGCCTTATTAATATTATCTCATAACATTCCTACAACACAAACCTTCATTTAAATTACACATTCTCACACCATTTTGCTTTCTCACAGCACCACCATAACCAGATCCAGTTATGAGCACACACACCAAAACCAACGTCGTCGATGGGGTGCACACCGATGTCAAGGTCGTGGAAACCCCAACCAAAGAAATTCCCTACCATCTCTTGATGCGCTTTCTTGCCCTCTCTCTCACTCTTGTTGCAACCATCGTTGTTGGTGTAGACAATCAGACCAAAGTCATCTCCTACGCTGAAATGAATTTCAGAGCCTCTGCTAAGTGGGAATATATGTCTGCCATGGTGTAAGTTTCAGCAACCAATAATAATAATAACTTCCTTTCCTTTTCATTTTGTTTCCACTGTGATGGGAGAATGTATTCATTAATAACTGGAATATATCTGGAACAGGTTTTTCGTGGTGTCAAACGCAATAGCATGCTCGTATGCAGCTGCATCATTGGTGATAACAGTGATGGCGAGAAGCGGTGGAAGAAGGAAAAGCGATTTGACAGATTTGGTGATAACAGGTTTGGACCTTGTGCTGATGGCAGTGTTGTTCTCGGCGAATGGTGCAGCATGTGCAGTGGGAGTGATAGCACAGAAGGGTAACACGCACGTGCAGTGGATGAAAGTGTGCGATGTGTTTGACGCGTATTGCCGCCACATGACAGCTGCATTGGTGCTCTCCATTATTGGGTCGTCGGTGTTTCTGTTGCTGGTGCTGCATTCTGTTGTGAAACTCCATTGCAGATCAAGAAGCTAGAGATTGAGATTGTAGTGTGGTATATTTAATTTATGATGGGTGTGTTAGTGGTTAAATTGAATGTGGTTCGTGTGTTTGTAGTGATACACTTTAGCAGAGATGGTAGGTGGATTTATTTAATAGCAGTAACAGTAAATATAGGTAGCTATTACTTTATTACTTTGTTTCTGAATGCATGACAAAGCTATTTCGCTTTGAAAAGTAAGTAAATGCAGTAACGAGTCTAGCTACCAAGATCATTATGCAACCTTCTCCACCTTCCTTCTTCAACGGACATTAATTTCTTACGAATAATAAAATATACTAACTACACTGGCTACCAAATATTATACAGTTAAATATTTTCTGTTGGAAGTATAAGAAAATTTCATAATATATGATTGAGACGGAAACCTTACCTTACAAGCTGGTTTTGTGGAATTGAGTTAAGCTTAAAACCCAATTCTAACATGATATTAGAGTTAAGTTAGAGCCTATCCTAACAAACTTTCTTGAATATTTTGTTTCATCCGCACTATCGGACTGCTAACGAACCACCTACTAATTTCTAGTCCTGTACGAGATAATTCCACATTGACCAGAGATAAGACAATCCTCACCTTACAAGCCGATTTTGTGGATTTGAGTTACGCTTAAATCCACTTTAAACTTCATTTTACACTAATATTTGACTCGTGGATTACATAACTAAATTCGGTATATTGTAATGTATATTTTCTAAATTATAGTAAAACGTCAATTATTTAATTTAAAAAATTAACATAAATAATCAAATTAATAGAAAAATACAATTTCATGATTAGATGAAAAGATGATTAATTTTTGTATAGAGTTATTAACAACCGCAGCATATATGCGTTGTCTTGTAATTTTAAGTTTACTAGAAAATGCTACAAAACTCTACGAGAAAATTTGGATGAATATAACTTAATATTTGGCTTGTTTAGAATTAAAAATGATAAATGAATCATGAGTTATTTTTTAGTTTTTCTATTATTATAACATTTAATATTTATTTAAAACAACATTCGATGGGACAACATTCATTGTTTTAGGAAGTATTATTATTATTATTTTTTGCAAACATATTTAAATAAAAAATAAAATTGACAGTCACCGGATCATTTTTAAATATTTTTGATAAAATATACGAATATAATCATAAGTTTTTCTTATATTTCAAAACGGATGGAGTGAAAACTAAAAGGTGTCCAAGATAATAATTACAGGTGTTTGCTTACGATTAATTTAAACTTTTTACTGAGTTTTTGTTATTATTATTTTGTTGAATTTTTAAAATACATTAGTTAACATTAATTTTGATATTTTAAAATATATTATAAAATACTTTTAATATATCAATACCATTAAAAATTTTGACAAAAAAAAAATCAATAGAAAATATGTACTCCAACTTTATTTAACCATACTTGGCCATGATTTGAGTGTTTGATTACTTTAAGAGAATAATTATAGTTTTTGTACAAATCGAGTGAACATTTAGATGTGATAAAGTATCAATGTTTAATATTTTTGTTTTTGTTTTTTTAAATCGACTATGAGTAGCTTCGTAACAATTATGAGAGGACATTATTAAAATAAAATAGAAAAGGAGTGAAATGCAGACTTGTTATTACTGGAATTCCCAGAAGGATGGGTCTTATTGAGTGAGGGCACATGGCACAATCAATATGACACTATAATACTAAGAAATTGTCTGAAACATGATTCATTTACAGTTTCCAAGGTAGTCTCTGTTCACTGTGTTTGCCACCGTACACGATAATTATAATCTATAATTTATTTCAACTAATTTAAAAATAATAAACTAATTTCAGGATGCATTTGTAGTTTTGGTCAAACCAATGCTTCTCCAACTTATAATGGGTTGAAGCCCAAATTATAATTCTCGCAAACTGCAACTAGAAAGCCCAAATTATGTTATCAGGAATATCATTTTCAGCTGGCTATCAAATAATCATTCATTGTATTTTGTGTATGATTTTCCTGTAATTTAATTATAGATCTTATCTAATCTGATTAATTTCGATTTTAGTCATTAAAATATGATTTTAAAAAATTGGAATAAAAATTGTAGGATTATATTTTTTTTAAATATATAAGTTTAAAATATATATAATAATAAAAAAACTAGTTGGATCAGTTTCGATCCATTATCAATCAAATTAAATGGATACGGTTGATTTGATTACTTTTTATATTTTTATAAGGGTTAAATACAACGTAAAGAGACTAAATGAATGTGTAATAAGGGAATTGACTTGTTACTTCCAATTACAATTACAATCTTTTACGCACAAAAAATATATAGATAAAAGTTAATCTTAAAATAGCATACAACTGAATTAAAACATAAAATTTCAAAATCAACCTATTAATGTAAATTCTCTAAAGTGGAAAGTGATATTAATATGAAAATTATTTCCTATTTTATCGAATATAGAGTCGTCATAACTGGAGTACCACTTCACTTAAAAAGATATCAATGCAATCGGACTGACATTAAAAAAAAAACATTCATGTTTTCCATATATTTTTCACCTTTTTAATTATATTTAAAAATTCAAGTAAGTCTAAAATTCCATTCAGTGTCAATTTTTTTTTTCTTTTTCCAAAAAGTATTTATTTTTTCACTATTTTCTTCTTTTTCACTTCTATAATATTATAAGATTATGAAACTAGTCTTCTTGATGAGATATTAATAAAGTGAAGATGGATTCTAAAATATCATGATTTTAATCATTTTTTTCTTGTATTGATTGTATAGAAGAATTTCGTTACCACATCTGATAAGAGAATTGAATTTTCACTAAACTAGGTTTATAGTTATATACTATTTTAAAGTAAGTTAAATTTTATCTAATTTATATAACTTTTCTAAATGTTTGGAGTAATTCCTTATACAATACAACAATTATCTTAAATGAAATTGTTTTGAAATATTGTTGTACTTTATATTTGTTTAGAAATTGGATAACCAGTGGAATAATATATTGTTAAGATCAGATTAAATTAAATAAAGTCATGCATGAGTTGGAATTTAAATTTTAAGTTTAAAGAAGAAATTTAAATATTTTATAATCAATTGTTGAACCAGTAGAATTGCACGTAAGAGTAGAGTGGAGTAAAATTCTATGTTGAGGTTTAATTTTTTATACGAGAATTATAATTAAATTTTGAATAAAGTTAAATTGGAATTGGAGAAAATATTTATTTTTATAATTTCTTTTGAAACTTTAAATGTAGTGTGAATGGTCATTTAGGTTGAAATGCTTGCAACATATGATTTTATTAATTAGTGTATTATGAACTTGGTGATTTTATTGTTGAATTTTTACTCAAGCGTTAATTGTATCAACTCAAGCAACTTTCGTATGAAGTATGAAGAAGTTAATATGTTTTAAAATTTTAGAAAATGTATATATATAAAATACATTAAATGCACGATTTTCATATCACTCATCGTTAATAGAAAGAACACGTCCTAATAATGCTCTCCACCGACCAAAAAGTATTGACAACAATAAAGCCTCCGAATCTCATGCCATTTTATTTTATTTTTAATATTTGACAGAATTTAATTAGGCCCATTCAGGATGGTTTTTAATTTCGAGAAACCAAAATCACTTTCTAATTTTAGTTTCAGTTTTGAAAAATTGTTGTGAAGATTATTTTTTTATATCAATCAATTATTGATAAAATAGTTTTTTCATAAATTTATAGTTCTTATTAGTAAGTATTTTTTTAAAACAACTACTCTCTTATCTTTTTAAATAACAACACCTTCAACAAGAACCACCGTTATTTTGGAAGATAAAAAGAACATTCATTTTACATCATTACGTAATTGAATAATGAAACTATTCTTTTGTTTAAAGAAAAACCTAACTTTTTTAACTTTTAATGCGATTTAAATTTGGTACTACAGGTCAACTTGAAGAATCTAATTTAACTAGACTAAAAAACAGGGAAAACAAAAATCCTTTGCTTTCTTTTTCATGTCAATGGGAAATCTGTGCCTGAATGGTGGCTCCATTATTGAATGTGAATTTTTAGGTGAAAAGAAGGCATTGCGATATTCGAGAAACGTCAGAAAGAGACCTCACTGGCTCTGCTAATTTCGTAGGATATTTCAGAGAGGAAGAAGACAGTAGTTGCCAGGGGGACCAAAGCGTGCGGGGACCAACAATTTTCTTCACTCTGGGAAGAGTGGCACCCACCACGACGATGCACAGTTCATGCATGAATTCAATCATTACTCAACCAATCCATCTGCAACTATTGTCTCCCTTATAGCTTATGCATATTTATCACCATTATTTATGTTCCTTAGTATTATTTCTGATTTTACACTGGGTAATAATCTATCTGCTCTGCATGCTAATACCTTCAGAATTTTGAGTAATCAAGACCCTTGTTGCAGAAAGACACATATCCTACTTACCAATACATTCTACAATTACCTGTTTGTTAGTGCGTACAAATTGTTTGATAGCAGTAAGTAAGTAGTAGCAGCTCCTGGGACAACCTTGTATTCCTTTTTTTCTTTGTTATGCTTAGCTAGCTAGTTCAAAGATTTAAAACCAATATAGCACAATAGTGTCACCTCTTTCTTCAATGATGCTCAAGCTTCGGACATACCAAGATGGATTAGATGTGAGATCACCATATCAGTGAAAACTACAACATAGCAAGATTTTTTTTTTTTCTTTTATGTCAAAGGAAACGAAAGAGAAACAAATGATTGATCGTCAAAGCAATAGCATTCCGACATATATTCCAAGGTATTCACTGATGTGTAGTATTCTTTCTTCTCGCAATTTTATTTATTTTATTTTGGTATATACACCTCACACTATCATAAATATCTGAGAAATGTCAGCAATTAATATTCTACATCCTATTTTAGCATTCATAAAGAGTTAGAAAAGTGCTAGAAACACCTCTCTACAAGGACAAAGAATGCGTCAGAGAGTGTGTTTTTAGCATTTCTCTAATGAGTAACAAGGAAAAACATTTGTACAAGCTTACATTTTGCTGGAACGTTAACATCATCCAAGCTACTGTGTTTCTAAAACCACAGAAGAATGCGTTAGCCAGCAAAATGACTCCTTCTCCATGTATCTTTTCTGCTCCATATATACTTCAAATGCTAAAGATATCTGTCCAACACGATATCAATGCTTTAAGTAGACATGATATGGAAATTAAGAGACGATAGTACATTATCAGATTTATAAGATGAGATCAAAACACATAATTTTTTTAATATTGCGAGGTTCCTTGAAGACAAGAAGTGCCTCCCATGCATTGCATTCAATCAAATGCCAATGGACTAAATTATGACTGAAAGTTGCATACATAACCTGGCAATATGCATGAAGACAGAACAGACTCTATCGCTTACCTAGATTATTAGAGCTCAATGCTGTGAGCAACACATACTTCAGTATTTACTAGACAATTAGTCTGATGAATTAGACAGTTTGTGTCCTTTGCATGTGCACTTAACACTTCTATTAGCACACTTTTTGCTGAATCAGTACTTAGCAGTACTTATTGTTCTAGAACTACTTGAAAGCACATTTTGTTAAAAGAAATTTAAAAGTGGGAAAAACACATGCAGTCTCGGCTGAGTTCAGATACAGTAACATATCCATCCCTCTAGACAAAACAAGGAACAATGAAATTGCAGAAGATACAATGTGTTATTTTGTCACAAATCCTTAGGTAGCACTTTCTCAGCTGTGTTATACCTCAACTTTCACATTCTCAGAATATTCAAACATTAAGACAAGTATAACTTGCTTTCACTTGCTCCCATGGAATGTTCAACACCTGTTCATACCAATTTAAGGAGTCCGCAATTTACCTTCAGGCTTTTCATCAACACTATTATTTAATAATCAACATGACAAAATGGAAGTCCACAAGAGACTCTCCAAACACGATCCAAGGCCAAAGACAAAGACCCCGGTGAATTAGATTTTGATTTACAGCAGACTGCACCTATTCGTCTACCTCAGGTGCAATCATTATGGTGCAAAGGGAATAGTAAAAAGACTAGTGTCAACTATATTGCAAGAAAATGTCTGTATATAATAATATCCTAGCTCTGGATCCAAGGATGCATCACTTGCAAAATACAAGAGACGTGTTACATTATGTATGTGATTTGAGCTGGGAATTATAGTTATGGTGTCATACCAGCCTACCATGATTTTAGTGTTCCCGCTCCATCTTGGCAAATCGACCCTTGACTCTCACCCTGCTTTCTGCACGAACTTTTCGTGATTCATACCTTATGTGCTTGTCATATCTGTTGTTTTCCATAAAAGTATGCCAATTTAATAATCTAAGATTCTACAAATTCATATACCAATCAACAAGATCAGAACTCACAAATGCTAGCAATTCATAATTCATATTAATCAACAATCCAACAACCATTATATAGCAAGGAGATTTCAAGGCCTAGCTAATTACAGAAGCACAGTACACTTCACAGTAGATGACGATAACAAAACAAATAATAAGAGCACTCTTCCAGAAAAGTCTGAGCTGAACTTTTTCAGTCAATAAATCAACATATTGGTGGAAACGGTCAGATAATAATGACTCATTCTTGATATCTATCAAAGCTATATCCAACAATTATACTTGTGGCCACTGTTATAGAAGATTTGTCTAAGAGGATTTAAAGCTTGTATTGTGCAAAAACGGAAATGAAAATAACTTATACATGTCAGGGGTAAAGACTTGGGATAAGGTCTAGTGAGAATTTAACATGAGAAATTGGGCAGCTCGGCAAGCATCACAAATTAAGAAATAGATACCTCTAAGATACACAGAGAGCAAGCAAAAGATGCTGTAATAGTAATACCTTCTTGTTTTCTTCTTCTGTTTATACCGTAACAATGCAGAATCTCTTTCTTGGCTAGTTAACTCACATGCACCAGCTTTGGGAGTAGTTGGTAGGGTTTCAGAGTTGAGAGAAATAGATGGATTCCCTCCCTTGTCGCCAAAGGTGTGAGTTTCCCCAACAGAAGTGGATTGTTTAACTGGAACTTCTTCAGTACAAGTTCTCAATGATGGGTCAGGAGGAACAACTTGATACATAGGCTCACTCCTTTCTCTATGCCACTGAAATACACAGTCAATATGATAGCACAACGATTTTTTCAGTTAAATCATTTCAGAAGGTATGTCATACACCATGCCCAATGAAGAAGGCATAGTTGAATGGTTCAAAAGAGCAACCTAATGACCTAGCTAGTCCATAATACAAGAGAACAAGGCCAGGCACAGGAAATAAGAAAGCAAGATATATGTTGCTGGCGATTAGTTTAGCAAGATTTATCATAACAGCAAATCGGAATTCAAAATTAAAAGAATGCTAGACTTTTAAATAAGTTTCTCTAGGGGAAACAGAGCTCAATTTCAAAGTAAAAAGGTATGATGTGAGATTTTTTCCAGTCAAAGTCAAATTAAAGTGTTTTCAGAGTATGATTCATGATCCATCATTACATCACATGCAACCTAACTACCTGAAAAGTCATATTTCGCTATTATTCTCATTTTACAAGAGCAAAATCCTCGTACCAGACCCAGTCAAATGTTTGACTAAATCAAGCCATCAGTCATGTTCCCTCCAAGAAATCTTACAAGAAGTTGGAGAATCCGCTAATGAAACCCTTTCAGCAATAATTCATCTAGATTTCACCCAGTATAACTACTATTTTCATCGGATCAACTGAATTATCGTGCTACAGGAAATATAATTGCCAATATCGTACTACCCAAGTTAATCTTATATGAAAATTTTATGCCAGTAGATGTCAAAATTTTATTTGAATAATTTATTGTTTAACAATCACAATCACAATCGCAGTTAACTCTACTATTTAACAAATTCAAATATAGTCTCCACAAAATTTGCATATAACTTCAATATGAAAAATCAAAAGGTTAAAACAAGTAAACCTAATCTAGAAACACAAAAGGCCATCCCTCGTTCAAAAACATACAGCATTGACTAGAAAACACAAGTACAGAACAAGTGAAGTAAAAGCTTTACCTCATGATAAGGATAGATATCAACCTCCACGTCACGTTCAAAAGCCGAGGACAGGTTTCCTGGTTGCACATATTGTTCAAGATCCAGTGGCTCAGACTTGGCCAATTCCCGAAGCTGACTAAGAATCTCTTCTCTGTGTCGCCCACAAGCAGCCTTCCGATTCTGAATCAATAACAATACCCTGAACAAGTCAAAAATTGTAGTAGCAATAGACACAGCTTTTCAATGTCTACTTTGACATCCGAATCATCCACTCTCTCATAAACAACCACAACTAAATTAAAAAAAAAAAAATGTTAACATTTTTCACTCTTCACCAACCAATCCCAAGTTCAGAAAACAAGATCCTACCATCTTCCGAAACAAATACATTTTTTACTCTCCACTGCATTTTCTATGTTTTCAGCACCAAACAAGGGAACAAAAGATCTCACATTGACATGTAATAAGTCCAAAATGTTGTGTAGGTAACTTTTAAATCCAAATTCTTAGACGACATCAGACAATATGTTGATAATAGCTGTCGAGTCTATTGTATGTTGGACTAGCAGCAACTACTCAGCCCTCAAAACTCAAACTCTAAAATGGTAGAAGCATAGTATTTATTATTGAGTTTTCTTCCATTATTAGGCAATTATCAAACTAGTTGCAGATCTTCAGTCCTGTGAACTTCACGAGATCGAAATTCTAAGAAAAAGTCTCTTTTTTTTACAGCAATTCTGCCTCCATAATTCATACATGTATGTACCTTAGGCAGGGGAGGAACCTCCATGGCCTGAAAGCTATGAGAAGAAGCGGAAGAACAAATCAAATCATCAAGCGTAACAACAGAAGGCGCATCCCAAACAAAGAAATCCGACAGCCCTTCAATCTCACACCCGAGGAACCCATCAGCGGCACTTCCCTGAGGCGAAGAAAGCAGCGATTTTTTGCTGAGATCTCCAAACCCCACAACGGATAAGAGTTCGGAGACCGAAGGGCAACCGGTGAAGCCTTCGAGGGGCCTCCGTTGGTGAAGGGAATCGGAGAGCGCCGGGTTGTGCTTCTCCCAGTCGCAGTTCTGACAGAGAACAGAGGTGTCGGTGGAACAGAGTATGGTTGCAGGGGAATCATCGCATGCGTCGCAGAGCAGCGTCCGCGTGTGCTTGGAGAAGAGCTGGTTGGTGGAGTGAACCTCGCGGTCGCACGAGAAACAGAGCTTGGCCGAATCGGCTCTGCAGTAGAGAACCGCCGTGGAGTGGCCACAGTAGTCACAGGGTCGCGCTGGTTTCGGCGCTTCAGCGCTCATGGCTGATGAGGTTTGTGAGTGAGGGTTTAGTGAAGAATTTGGGATTAGGTGTTGGAAGATTTGAGAAAAGTGAAGCCTTTGTAGAACGGTTGAATGGATGGGTGGATATTCATTGTTGGTTTCCTTGGAGATCAAGAACTACTTGATAATTCACTTTTTTTATTTATTTTTTATACAAAATTTGTCCTTTTGAAATGGATGGAATGAAATTCTGTGATTGTGACTAAACTCATCTTTTTGGATTTCATTTAAACAATTTGTGTTATCTCCTTAAATTAAGTAATAATTATTCAATTAAGCTGGTTACTCAGTCGTAGTCACCGTTGAACTATATTATTTTTGTTTGATTTATAAGAATAATTAATTGCCAGTTTCCATCTAAAGAGGCTGATTGTTAATTTATTAATTAATTAAAAATTTATTTGATAGAGATACGTTGCCAAAGAGAATGGGACCCACACGTATTAATATTTCAATCCTTCTAGCACGCACGGTCATGATTCACAAAAAGTGTTAACATAAAAATCAAAAGATCTTTTGTGTTGTTCATCACAGATTCTTGTTACTGTGGTTGTACCCAGTTATATATATATATATATATATATATATATATATATATACGTTAATCATCGGTATTAATATAATTTTGTGATTGAAAGTTGGATTTGGACTAATAACAGTTGTTAAAGAACGGACGAAGTCAAAGTAGTAAAAAACACAAACCGATTTTTTTAAAATATTCTGGAAAATAAAAATTATGATCATTAGATATAATATTTTTTTAATGTATGATAGATATATTCTGAGATTCTAATTTTAAGTTTACTTACCGTATATACTTTCTCACAATTTATAAAAAATAAAACGAATTAATTCGAATGTTAAAGAGCTCGAATTAGATTTTACCGTCTATAAATTTTATATATATATATATATATATATATATATAGATATAGATGAAACGAGATTATAAAATTTTGGAAAGATTCGCTGATGTGACATATAACTAACATAATGTTTTTTTTTTCTTGGTTTCTATTTTCCAAAATCCATCTTCTTACATTTTTAACCTAACGAAACTCATTTTTGGATATTTTAAAAATAATAAATTACTTTTCAAAATTTTAGGAAGTTACTAGAGATTTCAGATCTATCATAAATTGGTGTCACACACTACCAACATCGTTCACGTGGTTTTTCATGGAAGAGGAAAAAGTAATAATAAGCCAACATAACATAGGTAAAGGTTGAGAATAAGAATAAGAATAAAAAAAATTGTAATACCGAACACGTATTTCAGTTATCCACTTATCAGTGAGTGAGTAGATATGTAATTTATAAAAGTATTTTACAGTACTTTTATTTAAATTTTTTTTAAGAATGCATTCATTCAAACAATATAAAAAAAATTAACAATTGAATAATTATTTGGAATATAATTTTATATTTTTATATAGCCTTGTGGTGTTTTAAATTTGTTATTTCAGAGATAATTTTTGTGATACCCCTCTCTTTTACTTCCTTTTTCTTTCTCTCTAAAAACAGCAACACTCTCCCTTCTTTCTCCATCTCTCAATTTTCTCTGCAATCCAATCTTCTTCCACTCTCTCATCTCTGTGCTGCCATCTCACTGTTTCAACTTTTTCATACTCAGACTCTGGAAGAATCAGCCAACAGGACCCTCCGCAGTTCCTCTCTCAGCCTCCATCCTCTTAGGTAAGTTATATCTCCAATTTGGGTTCAAATCCAGCTAGAATTCACAAATTAATATCTGAATTTCGAATCTGATCATGTAATTCTTCCTTCTCCCTGTTGTGGTGATGGGTTCTCATAGGTCAAACTGAAAATTCTGCTGTCTTGCCATTTTCTTGACTCCACCAAGTGAATTCTTGACAAATAGGTAAGGGAAGCTGACTTTAATCTAGATTTCGCATGAATTGTTTTTGGGAGTGATTGAATTGCTTGATTGTATGTTTAATTCGTGTTTGAAACTGCCTTTGCGTGATATTGAGTGTTGGATGATCCTGAGCGAGCTTGCATGTGAAGAACAGAGTGGATTTCCTGGTAGTTTCGCCTAGGCGAGCCGCTCTCGCCTGAGCGAAAATACCAAAGGATCACCTCTGTCACTGCGCGAAACCTCGCCTAGGCGAGCTGGAGTCGTCTGAGCGAGATAACATCTCGCCTAGGCGAGCAAGTTTAGCCTGAGCGAGAGTTCGTCCAGGATTTGTAATTCGCCATTGTATGATGTCTCGCCCAGGCGAGATCAACTCGCCTAAGCGAGATAAGCTCTCTAGCTTAGGCGAGACTCTCTAGCCTAAGCGAGATTCCCTGCAGAAGTTAGCTTTCTCATTGTTTGGCTTACATGATGCTATATTGATTGCTTTAAAATGATGATAGTTGGTCTTGTATGTGATCTTTATGCATGTTAGACTGTGTGATGGATTTAAGTGCGAATTTGATGTGAATGAGAATATGTTGGAGTTAGGATTTCAAGGGAAATTCTAAGGAATGTGGTTTTAGTGAATGTAAGAGCATGAGGACTCAAATTGGTGGCATCCTGACGCTCCTAGTAACCATTAAGACTCAAGTAGAGTATGATGGATTACGTCGGGGGGAGTAGCAGGAGGTCCTGGTCTATGATTCCGATCCATCATAGAGATGATGGGATTTATCTTAAGAGTGATTGGGTGAATACCCCTTGTGCCTAAAACTCTGCAGATTTTAGGAACCATCCCAAGTGCAAGTCACCAAGAGCTCCAATGCCACTTACATAATCCGGATATCGAGTCTAGAATGAGGTGTGGTGTTATGGTCAGGATTATTTGGATGATTTAATAGATTGTGTAATAAAAGTCTGTTTTCTGTCTTAGTATGAAAATTGCATGATTTACTCTTTGTTCAAGTTAGCTTACCCTTCTAGTTTCTATTGTGTTTTGTGTGTCTTCTACTTTTGCAATGATCGTCCTTATTGAATGGCGTGAGCAGATAAAAGTGCAGGCGAAGGTACACCCTTCTTAGACAAGCGTTGAAGGGGTTTCCAGGACGTTTTCCAGCAGTAGTAGTTACATGTTTCTTTAGTAGATGCTTAGGATGTTTTGTAACCCTTTAGTGGTGTATGGGCTGTATATGTTGATCAGCGTATGTATGGTTATTTTTTAGGATGACTGTATTATATATTATACTGGTCTATGTCATCATCTGCTTCTGAACTATTAAAATTTAAATGTTTTTTTAATAGTTTAAAAACTATGAAAACGGGATGTTAAAATTTTATTCACAAAGTTAATTTGATTAACTACAAATATTTCTATGCAAAATCATTTACATAAACATAGTTATTAAAACGGTAACAAACTCTATTTACCAATATTGAATGATAAGTGACCAAAACATCATTTTGGTACAACTTTTTAGAAAAAAAAAACCTAAATAAATAGATTTTTAAAGAATAAATTAAGTAAATGGTATTAAGGTGAAACAATTTTACTGTAAAAAAGTAACGTTAACGTTAATATGTCTTGACTTGAGTTCAAAATATTTTTAAAATAAAAGCTGTGTCAAGGATATAATTTTAATTTAGAATATTTTAAATTAAAGTTATATTACCCTAATAAAACTAAACTAAAGTGGTGTCATTCTATTATAACTTTAGTTTCAAATGCAACAAAGTTTACATTAAAATTGTATCACGACTTATTTTCAATAAAACTGTGTCAAGTAACATGAATTATCTTAGTCGTAATTTTTTTTCAAATTCACATATTTGAATAACTTTTAAAAAGAATTACACAAAAGCACCAATAGGTATTAATTAGATAAAAAAAAAGTGGTTCACTTTCTAATAGGTTAAACTAGTTCAAAACTACCCAAAAATCAATGTAAAAAAACTATTTCAACCAATATGTTCTTTTTGGGTTTAATTAAATTATTTATTTTTTTATTTCAAATAATTTGAAATGAATGAAAAATAAATATCTAAATCAATTTTAAAATATTTTATTAATTTATTTATTATAGTAATGTAAAATATAGTTATTTATATTAATTGATTAATTTTCAAATCTCGAACTTTTACGGTTTCATGCTATATCGATTTGTTATTTTTTATTCTAAGTGTATACATGTTATCGTTAATTAATACCATTATGTTTTTATTGAAATTTAAATCTAAGTATTAATATATATATATATATATATATATATATATATATATATATATATATTTAATTAAAATTTGTAAGTATACTTTGGATATTAAGAATGTTCTGGTTTAAAGTTCAAGAGATTCTTAGTCAATGTTTCAGTGTGTCTTTTTAGATTTTTAATTCTTGCTTAGATAAGGTAACTCAGGTACTAGAAAACGAACAACTAAACAAATAACATTTGAAGTTTGTTACATTTGATTTCCGCATTCATCAGCAATTCATATTTATCAACAATAGTCCGATTATTTTGACACTTAAAATAATGAGATAAATAAAAGCACAACTCATAATGTTATATATTATAAATATATAAAGTTCCTTTTGGAGAGAGATACTTTTTGTTTTCATCAACTTAGTCCAAACATATGGAAAATAATTAATGTATTGATAATATAAAATTTGTAATATGCATATTCATGGAATATTGGACACGTAATTTGGACTCCTTGGCCAGCTTTGTACCCTACAACACTTTTATTGTAGTTGTAACCAAGGTTACACTTTTACAAGGTTAATATTTGATTCCACCGTAAATGAACTCAACATTAAAATAAGCAAATTTGACAAAGCCACACACATGTCTTGTAAAGATATAACCACCACAAGGTATTGGATACCCATCATCCCATGAGTTGTAAATATATAGGAACTGTGAACTAAAGAACACTGCATGAACATGAATTTGTCTTTTGTTTCTCATCTTGGTTCTTTTCTGCAGGGTAATCACCAGGAAAAATCACATTAATAAAGAAACACACTAACACATGAATAGAAAACAAAAATTATCCTTAAGTATCAAGAGGTAAACTTTAAGTTTAACTCAACTTCACACAACAAACTTATAAAATAAAATTCACAATCACTTATATATTATGAAATTGTTTTATCTCTAGTCAATGTGGGAATTCTAACATATTCTCTCACGCCGAAGTATATACATGTCGTGTCTAACTCAATTCCACAAAATCGATTTATAAGATAAGATTTGCACTCACTTATATATTATGAAATTGTCTTATGTTTAATTGAGGTATAACTTTCGATATTAAATGTTTAAACAAATATATGTGAAAAGATTGAGCAAACCATCATGTGAAACATTTATACACTACTATGAACGAATCGAAAGATTGAACAAACCTGATTTCTTTTTAGTCGGTCGAGGTTGTACTACAACATGCATCGTAACAAAACCTCCAGGGATGTCACTAAATGTTATTCTGGAATCGGCCAGAGTTTTGTTGTTTTCCAAGATTTTTCCGGCATGTATGAGTTTTAGGTCACTTACTACCTTTGGTGTAATTGTTTTACCTGTACACAAAAATATTCCACTGAAAGGTAAAAACATTTGAACCATTTTTATGTTCATAGTTTAACCCCACAAAATATTGTAAGTGATAAAACATTGTTAAATATGTTTTTATTAATATAAAATGACAAACCTTGAGGCCACTCAGCAATTAGCTTCTGCTTAAGGGTAGCAATGGTTGTTGATGATGAATAGGTGTTGTGTGCTATATCAGTTCCATCATATATGCGAAATTTAAGCTCAATATGTTCCCCTTCAGCCATCACAACCTGTGTTCACCTCTATCACTCTTGCTTTTTTAACCTACACACAATTTAATTTCACTTTCATTCACATGAAAACTTGTTTTTATATTTAAAAAATGGCAGGGAAAACAAATTAAAGAATTATATCTCTTTGAAGGAAAGATGGGTATAATAGGTTTTTAGTGACCAAAAAATTCAAATTCTAAAACATAAAAACACAAAATGAAATTGAAACCAACCTCTGAACTTTGATGAAAATTTTCTTCTTATAGCAAGCTTGCAAAAATTGCACGTGAGATTTGACAATTAGAGTACCAATAAAACCAAGTGAGCACGTCATATGATCCAATTAATTCTCCAAACAACGTATACGAGGCATGCATCTGTATTCATATACGAAATTTTAAGGTAAAGAAGAAAGAGATGAAATTCATATAGATCGATCATGATTCACGTCAAATTTGATAAGCAAAACTATAGAAATTAAAAAAAAAAAAAAAAAAAAAAAAAAAAAAAAAAAAAAAAAAAAAACTGAGTGATTCATGCATACATAATTGTTTAATTTCCTCAAAATTTGGGCCAACAGAGTGCGATTATATTATAATTAACACAAATTAAACGCTAAAGTGAGGGACAACAAGAATCGAATAAGAACATAGAACTAACTCAATTTCGATGTAGCGGTTTCTTGAAATTGCAATTCGGAGAAAAGAAGAAGAAAGAGAGAGTTTAAGGAATTGATAATACCAGATCAAGAAACCATCATTGAAAGATGAGTGACAAGTGATAGTGTATTTAAAAGGGAGAGAGATTTGTGCATTTTGTTTTGGTTCTTTAGTACATGTTTTTTTTTTTTTTTTTTTCTGAGTCTTGGATCGATTAAATATTTGTGTCTTATGATTAGAAGAGGATTTAACAACTCCTAAACGATTATCGGAGAAATCACGAAACAAAAGTCATCTATTTTTATTTTGTACGACCAAATCTCTAGATACATTGCTTATCCACCTCTTTTTGTTTTGCCACGTCAACCCTATTAGAGTGTATCGTTTTGCATATCTTGAGTTTATTTTTGCTTTTATAATATGATCAAGGTGCAATAATACCTATAATATAAAGAAAATAAAATGAATGTAAAAAAATTATATCAAAATATCATTATGCAAATTGACATAATAATAAAACACTCATGATGTGATAAGTAAAAATGAAAATACAAATTGAAAAAAATACTAAATACTAAGAGTGTGTTTGGCTAGAGTATTTTAATGAAGTAATTCATTTTTTTGAAGAATTTAGATTTCTTTGTAATGAAATGCTTTGTTTGGATAGAGAAATTAAAAAGCATTTCAAATGCAAACATTTTTTTGAAGGACTTCAATTAGCTAAATTAGTAGAAATTCAAATACACTCAAAATAGGTGGAATTTGAAATTCTTCTCACTCAACCTCACATTCTAGACGATCCGGACGTGCCCGACGACCCGGACGTGCCCGACGACCCGAACGACCCGAACGACCCGAGCATGCCCGACGATCCAGACGGGCCTGACAACCCGGATAGGCCCGACAACCCGGACGGGTCCGACGAACCAGACGAGCCTGACAACCCAAACGGGCTCGATGACCCAAACAGGTCTGATGACCCAAAGGGGCCTGACGACTCAGACGAGCCCGATGATCCAAACAAGCCAGACAACCCGGACTAGCCCGACGACCTGGACGGGCCCGACGACTCAGACGTGCCCTTCCAAATCATTGGGTTCGTACACCCATATGGGCCCGAAGACCCGGATAGGTCCGACAACTAGGATGGGCCCAAGGACCCGGACGGGCGGCGGATGGCTCCGACGACTTAGACACGTCTAACGACCCAAACAGGCCCGATGATCCGGACGGGCCCGATGACCCGGACGAGAACGATGACTCGTACAGGCCAGACTATCTGGACGGACCCGACGGTTTGAAAGGGCCCGTATGAGTTGTCGGGCCCATTCGAGTCTCGGGCTCGTCTAGGTCGTCAGGTCTGTCTGGGTCGTCGGACATGTCCAAGTCGTCGGGCCCATCCTAGTCGTCGGACCCGTCTTGGTCTTTGGGCCCATCTGGGTGTACGAGCCTGTTCGAGTCGTCGAACCCGTCCGGGTATTCGGCCCCATCCGGATTTTCGGGCTCGTTCAACTCGTTGGGCCCATCCAGCTCGTCGGGCTCGTTCGGGTCGTCGGACCCGTCTGGAGCATTGGGCCAATGATCTAGACGGGTTTGACCGGGCCATATTGACGAACTTGACGGCACAATCGTGCAGTATGGGCCGTCAGGCCTCTAGATCATCGGGCCACCCTGCCTGTCTGGGCTTCCCAGTCGGTCCAGCTCGGGTGGGTCGTCGGGTCTAACAATTCAGTTGCGTAGTTGGGTCTGCCCGACCCATCTGGGTTATCGAGCATGTTTCCAAATTTATCAAGAACTCAAAACATAATTAAGCGTAAAATAAATATTGTTAAAATTAAATTTTATCTCACAATAAATTCAAAATTTTTTTCCAAACAAGAAATTGAAATGTAAGGTATTTTAATTTCCTTATCCAAACAAGTTATTTAAAAAATGAATGGAATTTAATTACAAGCAATTCAAATACAAAGCATTTCAATTTCTAAGCATTGTTGAAATGCTCTATCCAAACACAAGGTAAAGTTTTGGAATGAGAACAACTAACCTTATACTTAACCACAACAATGATAAATTTCTAAGCAATGTTGTGTCTATGACCTAACGACTTACACTAAACAATGATATTTTGACAAATTTCTCTTATAATCTGATTATGTAACATATTTTAAGTGGTGTTAGAATATAAAAAATAAATAAAAAGTCACTTAAAAGTTAACACAGTATATTGTAAGATAAAATTGTCAAAAAAATCATTTTTCTATTAAATTAGTAGATGATAAAGGAACATATATGGTTTTGTCACATGATTTCTTCTACAACAGGTTAGTAATAGATTTAGAAATATGAATGGAAAAAAATCCTTTATCCTCGCCATTTGGGCTTTATGATGGAACTCTTCCTTATCTAAACCAAGCGAGAAGATCTTTGTTTTATGTTGTATAACACAATTATTGTCCAATTAAAGTAAATGGTTGTGGATTGTTGTTTTGTTATTATGAAAGTAAAGTGGGCTTGCTAAATGTACTGTGTATTCCATGCGTTCAGTTCTTGCCTTTTTGAGGCTGTGTATACATTTTTAGTATGGTTTAGCTCTTTAAGGCACTACTTTACAATCATCATTGCATTGGAATATGCCATTACAATACCATGCCTTCAAATTTATTACAATGTATTTATTTTCTTTATGCAGCAAAAGATTCCATCTTGAACATCTAAGGCACGTTATAAGAAATAGATGTTATAGAAAGATATCTTTTATAATATATTTGGAATTGATAAACATAAGTTTCCTGAACAAGATACTAAGCTGCGCGTGTATGCCTAATTAAACTATAACTAAGGACTTTTTCTGCATAAATGCAGGATTAATTTCACAGCACTACCTCTTGCTGTGACCTTGGTCAAGTTTTGGTAACTAAGCCTAGAGTATGGTTTCCCATAATTCAATATTGAGTGATGTTTGTGGGGGGAAAAAGAAGGGAATAAAAATAAACACAAGATAAATAAAAGGTGAGGAATGTAATACCTTTCTTTATTGTGGGATAAAGTTGAAGAATCCATATAGCACTAGATCAGAAAAAGACGAGAATTTCCCTGTTAACTTTTAATTTTGTGGACAACGCCAAGAGATGGAAAAGTTAATGCCAGCACAATATTTTTTTTTCTTTTTCAACATGTTGCCTCAATATTCTATTCTCCCCCTCAAAAACAACTTTCAAAGTTTCAAATGTTTCTTTACTTGAGTGTAACAGTTATAAAACTCTGATGGTAAAAGTTTTTTACGTTTAACAGATCAGAAATCATGTTTAGTTTGACTAAAGTAGTCATCATATAAGATTACAAACTTACTATATTTGATAATTTGTAATTGGATGACATTATATGGTTGTCTTTATTATTTATTCTTCTTCACTATAGAATACATGAAGTTAAGTATCATGAGAAGGATGGGAAAAATATGACAGGAAGATTGAGTTTGACCTATGTAGTGGTTGGACAGACTGAGACAGGCAAAAACCATAATGGGTTCTTTGGCTGTTAGTGTTTGGTCAATTACCATGCAGCTTACATATCTTTCAGAGAATATTTTCTTCCCAAGATGCAGAAGGAAACAGTCACACATATTCAAAGCAAGTGACTGCAGATACTTCTCATTTTACTATGACGATTTGAAGTTGAAGGTGATTGAATATTACTGGTGGTTGTTTGAAACAAATTAGAGAAAGAGGCACAAACACAGGAGAGAGCATTTTCTGAGATGCATTAAGGAAGAAACTTTCAGGGTATGTTCTTTTCTAAACTAGTGAGATTATTAGCCTTAATTAACAGTGCGTGGTGGAGAGAAGAGAGTGTCAAAATCATAATCAGATAGCTGGGACTGTAGTACAAGTATATAAATCAAACTTCATTAAGAATATTTATGTGATTACTTTAAGGTTAATCAAATGCTAGGAACCACTTGAGACATAAAACACTAGAATATTATCATCAATACTATGCTCACTACTCTAATGATTCAAGCCAGCTTATTCTTCCAGCAGGTATCAGGAACTGTGATTTGTGATTCTTTTCAAGACAAAGGCTGGCCTTTCAGCATTCGAGTGAGTGAACCGCTTAGGTGGAGGGACATGATTTCATTGGTGGATCCAATTAGCTTCCCTGCGATGAACACAGCTGGGACTGGAGCATTGCACCCTAGCTTTAATAAAGCTTTCTCTATTTCTCTGCCTTCAGGGTCATGATCAATCTCATAAACCAGAGGATTCGCCCCAAGTTCTTGAAACAGAATGTTAACTGCGTAGCAGAGGCAACAAGAGCTCTTCGTGAAAATCACCACACCATTTTCAGAGGCCAACCTCTTCACCTTGTCCATCCTGATACACTGATCAAGCACCTGGTCTGCTAAAAATATATGTACACAATTCTGTTCCTGACACAGCAAAAAAAGACATCATGTTACACAGGAAACAAATAAAAGGCCTAATTTTTAAGATGTGTCTTTAGATTACCTTAGACTTATCAGAACTCCCAAACCATCAGACCGAATCCAAACTGAATTCGATCCAGTGGCTATATTGGGTTGGAAGTCTAAGGAGGGGATTTGGGGAATAGAAAATTATATGAAGCTTGAGGTTATTTCAAATGAGCTGATACACTAGACTATTTATAGGGACAGCTTAGGGACCGCTTTGTTTGATCAAGAGCAAAGCACGTTCTAAAGAGGTTGTGCTTTTTAGATACCCAATTTATTGTGTGATCTTATTCGGTTGTGCAAGTTGGAAGACATATTACACGTATATGCTTCAATTGGTATACTACCTCTGAGACCAAATTATGTAGTACCAACATTTTCATCAACAAAAACAAATGAAAACAGTATCTTCCTGCGACTATGTTGATGCAATAATGCAATTTGCCTATGTCAAACGTACGTGTCTTGCGTTATTACCCATTTGCTAAACTACTAAAGAGCTTGCGAACGTTAAAACGGTTCTCTGTTGTAAATAAAAGTGGAAATACACTGAAGGGTGGTCAATTTATCTCTGATTCTCACAATCAACAACTTTGAATCCTTATGCCAAAAGAATGAGAGACTTATATCACTTTTTCGGTGGCTGCAAGATTCTTCGTGTTGCACCCACTAACTCGTGTGCGATTCTCTCTCACACTAGAGGTTCAGTTTTGGGAATTGGGAGACTCTACGTAGATGCAGCACTAACATGGTTTCTCACGTGTGTGGATGATCACACGAATTAATTAATACATTGTAAGCTTACAAAATCAGAGCAAAAAACAGTTCCTTTTTTGAGAAGAATTAGCGACCATTCAATCCACAGAAGAATCTATGCATCATAACTGAACCATCCAATTTCTTATCCATGTGTCCGAGGCGCAAGAGTTTTGGTTCGATGAATGAGTTAGCGAAATGTAATAACTAAGAAATAAAAACACAAGTAATTTATGATTGCGCATGTTGCTTGAGTGTCACGTCGTGCTCCTACGGATAAATTATTTTAGAAATTAAATGATGCCCTTTTATGTATAGTCTTCACACGCATGAAAATCATAGAGGAAAAATAAAATATGTTGCGTTGTGGATAGGGAGGAATAATAAAGGAGACACAAAAAGTGGTTGCATTACCTTTTTGTCTCGAGGGTAGGAAGGCTCGCCATGCACGTTCCTTGCTTCAAACTTTGAATATCTCTTCAGCCAAACCAAAAAACCAACATATCACCAAGTGATGTCTCAACTTTATCATTGTCCCTCGCACCTGGTGCCCAAATTCAGCGGTCACGAATCAACTCCTACTAATGTCTCAACACTTGGAATAATATACTAATATAAATCACACTATATTATTATTCCGTTTTATTCAAGATTTAACTTTTACTTATGTTATTTACTCTTGAAAATTCAACTGTAAGTCTAAGTCCCACATTGATTAATAAAAATGAGAAAGTTGAACACCATATAAAAATAAAGACCCATAATCTCATTGTCTCAAAGTTTTGGATTAAGACCGGTATCAATCCTTTATATGTGGGTTGAGTTATATCTCATTGGTTTAGTATGTCTCTGATGATCCTCTCTCGAATGGTACTTTCCAAGGCTTCTTTACATCTTTCTCTCATGCTCTCTTTCTTACAGATCATACAATTTATCTTTTTTATTACTGTCTCTAACTCTTCTCTCTGATTTTCTGTTATAGGCATGTTCTTATTTTGACAATTTCTTATCATATACCTTTCTTAAGCTTTCTCTCTTGTTTTCCACTAAACAAAAAACTATACACTTCTTATCATATCTTTCTGTTATCTTTTTTCTCAGTTGGTGTCAATGATATCCTTTTGTAAACAATTTTTTCGCATCAAAGACTTGGAATAACAACCATGAGATGAGGGTGTGTTCCGTATTCCTTTTCTCACCGGAATACGTACTTTTGTTTTTCATTAAAAATATAACTGTCTGCGGACTTCATTATCCCACAGCAAATTTGTTCACCATGGATTAAATTGATAACTAATCAGCTATGTATGCGAGAGGAACATTTTACGGTGAAACTAGATGAATGTACTGAATTGAAACACCCTTTTTCTTTCACAAGGCATTTCAAATAGAAAGTGAATCCCAGAAACATTACAGTTTGCATAAACCATGTTCGGTCACTTTCAGCCGCACGAAGTTTCATACTACTTCAGTAGTAGGCATAGAGTTAGTAAGCCTTTTACAAAACACCAAAAGAAAAGAAAACTATTTTTTTACAGACTTTTTTTTGGTACTACAATTTAAAGAGGACACTGAAGAAAAAGCAGAAGTGTCCCCAAGTAAACAGTGTCTCCTTGGTGTAGCTAAAACCAGATGGCTTTTGCATCCATGAGCAATTGTTTGAGAGAGCCATCAACATGGAGGGATATGATATCTTTGGAAGAGCCCACAAATTTTCCACCTATGAACACTGCTGGGACTGAAGGGTTGCAACCCATACCCCTCAAAGCCCACTCCATTTCCCTCCCATAGGAATCATTGTCAAGCTCATGAACTGCTGGGCTTGCTCCAAGCTCATAGAACAGTTGCTTGATGCTGTGACACATGCAGCATGAACTCTTGGTGAATATAACAGCAGCTTTCTTTGATGCCAAGTCCTTAACTCTATCCATTATAAGAACTAGGGAGAATATAGTATTGAAAGATATAGAAGATGAGTGTGGGAACTAATTAAGGTAGTGTTGTTGTTGTTGTTGTACCCTGGTGAAGCTTGAGATTTCATCAGCTCTTATTTATAGTAGCTGGTGAGGATAGTGGATTGAATTGTATAAGCTAGAAAAGCATAGAAGCAAATTAATTATAGTTAAATTGGATAGGACAGAGAAAGAGAGAAAGTTCCTTCAGATATTTGTTTGGATAAGGGAGGTGCCCCTGATCATTTGGGCGATGGTGACGCTGCCAGTGCCATGAACAACTTGCATTTAGCATCAAACTGTAAACGATAATTCAAATATCTAGAGTGCCTAATCGTACCAGCAATCAATGCACGAATAAGAACAATGTATAGTTTATAAAGCCCTAAAAACTCTACACTACACCCTAATGTTTATAATATATGAACAAAACCAATGCTGCGTTGTCACAAAATCTATCAAAAAAACAGAATCAAATAGAATTAGTAATATGCAAAGTCGGAACCCAGAAGAGGAAACCAGTTCCAACTCTCATCTGAATGGTTTAAGTTAAACTAAAAGCTATACAGTTATTAAGGTATAAAAAAACATTCAAAGGGTATGTTTATGATGTTCATAATTCAGTCTTACGTTTTAATTTAACCAAATACTATGTTTATGATGTAGTGTTTGTTATATCTCTTGGTTTGGTTCTGTTTCTGCATTGAGTTAAGTTGTGACTGGGGAAAGATAAGAGTTTATCCAATTGGTTTCCACTTTTTGGCATCAGAATCATGCAATGCAGAAGACAGTGTAATGTTATTTGTATTTGGCCCTTGAGCATGGGAAGGGATTCTTCACAAATGTGGATATATTTTGATATTTGATTTCTTCAATATGATTCGGCTTCATTTGGTATAAATTACGTGGCTTGAAGCAATCATGTTAACTTTGGGATACATATCCATGAAAACAAATCCAAAGAATTTTAGATTCTTGCACATCGAAATTTTAGTATCAAGTAGTGAAGGAGAGAGAGAATGTCAACTTGAAAGTAAGAATTGGGAGAAGGATAAGGTATAATTTGTGTGTCATCGCTTAGAGTGAAGTGGGTTAAAGATTGCTCTGAATTTAGATATCTTATGCTGGGTAGTTAGGTAACTATAATATAAAACCGACCAAATCGGTTATCCAATATTCTTTAACTGTTTCAACAAAACACTAAATTATTCTATTTCTTGCACTATTGACCCAAAGATATTTAACTAAATTAAATTACTCAATTTTTAAGTATTTTTCAAATTTTACATATATGGTGTTTCTATCATCTAAAACCACATCGATTAAAAGTTGAAAAAAAAATACTAATAAAAAAATTTATATTTCCTATCAATTTTATTTTAAAAATTTTTTCGTATAAAATACTTATAATTTTTGTTGTGAAAAAAAAATTATAAAAAATTATTATCAATTTTCTTATAAAATATTCTGTATAAAATATTTTTACAAGATGTAATATAAAAATTTTTAGTAATATACATCAAAAATCTTTCTGAAAAGGTTAGACACAAAAAACCTCTATAGTTTAGAAAATTATTAGTATAATTCGTTCCAAGATTATATACTGATAATTGATTAATTAATTAACTACAATTATTTTAAATGTGTTTTTTAAATAATTGTGAAAACGATAATTTGACAGTTTTTATATATATAAGTGAATTGGAATTAAAATAATAATTTGTGGTAAATGTCTCGATCGATTCTTGTAGCTCAAGATTTATGTAGAAGCTTCTACACGATATGAGCTACTACGCAAAAGATGGTGATAGAAACCCCAATAAAGTGAACTTGTGTTAAAAAAAAATTAACAAATAAGGGAGCACATATTCTTAACTTTTAATTGATTGATCACGATTTATTTCAAATTAATTTAATAATGAACTGTATATTTGACTATATCATTTCCATTTTTGTCTTTATCCAATAAACAGGAGTGTGGTTTTAAGGAGAAAATAAATAATTTTTCTCATATCTTTCACAGTAATAAATCTATATAATAAAATGAATGATGAGATTGAAAAAAAAAATCAAGAAAGGTATTTTTTATATATAAATTATATTTTAGATTCTTTGTTAGTAATTTAAATAGGATATAAGGCTATTTTTAATTATTTGTATTTTGAAAGTATTGAGAAAAACGTAAGAAAGGGAAGTGTGAAACACTTAAAAGAAGAAAACATTTAACTAGTCGGGGAAGAATTGTTTAGCGAGGAAATAAATAACACAATAAAAAATATTATTAAGAGAGTAAAGAGTAATTTTTAAAATCGTATATTATAATTTTCAGTATAAAAGTAAATTTAATAAATATCACGTGTAGAGAACAAGGTGTCTGCAAATCAATTTATGATGGGTTTATCATATTATAAATCCGTTTAAAAAAAGTATATTTTATGATAAAACTTATATTATTCTGTCATATATATCCTTCATGTAATATCATTTAACTCTACCGGTCACCAATAATGTTTAAAAATATTTTTCATAAAATTTCTTTTACCGAAACTTCATATAAAAAGGTAAAGGGAATTTAAAAAGTAAAATAAAATATCGATATCAAAAATATTTTAAGGTGGTGTTTAATTAAGATTAAATTTTTCAGAACTTACTAAAATTTAATTTTATTGTATATAATTAAGTTTGGAAGTTTCGATTTGGATTATTTTTTATGATAATAAAAGTAATATAAATAATATTTGAATTGATAATAAATGAAGTCATTGTTATAAAAAAAATTATCTACAAATGTTAATTGTTAATAAAGTTAAACTTAAAATCTCTTCTACTTTTTCTTCCAATTTTTTCAAATCAACCTCCCAAATGTTAGTGGTGGGCACCTCTCCCACGTTTTCTTTAAACTATGATAAAATTATTCAATCAAATTATTTCTCTGAGAGGATTACCTAAAAAGTTGAAATAAAGTTTTAATTAATGTAATAACTTGCAGTTTTTTTTAATCCATTTAATTAAAGTAAGGCATTAACTGATATCATAACAAGCATTTGTTTTTTCAAATGGAAAGTTGAAATTATTCTTTTTATGATATCTTATCCATAATTGAAGAAAAACTTTTATTGATATTATGAGTTTGTTTTTTCTTATAGAAACTTAAAATTAATTTAAGTAAAGTCTTATTTAAATTAATATCATTTATACAAAGTAAGTAAAATCTTAGTTTAAATGGATACTTGGAACTACTTTATTTCTTGTGCCAACTTGAAATTCAAGTAAAATCGTAATCAGTAAAAAGTAATATTGTCAATAACATAGGAATTAGGGTACAGGCGTTATGATCCTGCACGGGGAAATGGTTATAATATATTCACGTTTTCTTATTCGAAAACCAAAACAATTAAATATATTAGTCCAAAATTCTTTGGTTCTAAAAAGAAATCTAACAGTAGATTTAGTTATAGCCGTAAATAGTTTAAATGTGAGTCAAGACATTTGATATAATAAATAAAATTAAATATTATATAAAAATAAAAAATATAAATTTAAAATTTTAGATAAAGAATAGTGTTAAATATTTTATATATATAAAACTTATATTATATATATATATATATATATATATATATATATATATATATATATATATATATATATATATATATATATATATAATCTCAATGATTAGTAATCCATAAATAAAAAAATCCCAACGGTTATTAGTATATTCATGATGATAGTAAAAGATGCAATATAATTTATGGAACTTGATGTTATATTTTTAAGATAAAAATACATTGGTGTACAAATTCATATAAGGAGAAGGCTAATCAGTGATACAAGGAAACTAGTTAAGAAAAATTAATTTGTATTAGTTTTTTTATTTTTATATTAAAAGTTGAAATAATTAAATGTATTAATGAAGATAGTATAAATGCATATAACAAATTTTATAAAGATAAATATATCCTTTTAAATTTTTAGACAATAACTTACTAATACAAAATAATAACTTTTAAATTTTTAAGTCTATGTTAAAAAGAAAAAAAAATCTCTGGTGGTATTTCAACTATCTCTCAGAGTGAAAGTTTTAAATGTGAAGATGATAAATCTTTGAAAGATATGGTTTTTAAGTTTTGCAAAAAAAAAAAAAAATTTTTATTTATTTTATTATTATACTTTTT